>Ga0157380_10002145_pt1 | contig 13236 bp, 7 predicted proteins | sample S35metaG_FD_119757 | JGI IMG/M metagenome (GOLD analysis project Ga0157380, IMG submission 119757) | Switchgrass rhizosphere microbial communities from Kellogg Biological Station, Michigan, USA - S3-5 metaG | ecosystem: Host-associated > Plants > Roots > Rhizosphere > Soil | place: USA: Michigan...
CGAGGCCCTTGGCGGAATGCAGCGTCGCGAGCGTGACCGCGGAGACCGTCGGCTCGTGCTGCGCCTCCGCACGGGCGCGCAGGTCGTCGGCGAACGCGCGGAACGTGGTGCCGTCGGGCGCGTCGTCGACGAGTCGGGCGATCGCGTTGAGCGACTCCCATCGCGCCCGCACCGCGCCCGGACCCTCGGGCGGCTGCACGGTCCAGCCGAGCGATCGCAGCACGTCGCTCACCGACTTGAAGAGCGGCTCGCCCGAGATCGTGAGCGCCGCCGCGCGCAGCGCGTGCACGGCCTCGCGCACCTCGGGCTGGTCGAAGAACCGCGCCGCACCGCGGACGCGCGAGCTCACGCCCACCTCGTCGAGCGCCCGCTCGAGGATCGCCGACTGCGAGTTCACGCGCATCAGCACGGCGATCGCCTCGGGACGGATCCCCGCGTCGATGCGCTCGCGGATGCGCGTTGCGGCCGCCCGGGCCTCGGCGAGCTCGTCGGGGAACTCGAGCACGACGGGTTCGACGGGCGGCGCGGCATCCGCTCGGCTCGTGGTCGGCTCGGCGGAGCCGGTGGCCGCCACCGCCTCGAGTCGCAGCGCGCCCGCCCGACCGCGCATGAGCCGGTTGGCGACGTCGACGATCTCGGCCGTCGAGCGGTAGTTGCGCTCCAGCCGCACGAGGGTCGCGTCCTCGTAGCGGCGTTCGAAGCCGAGCAGGTACTCGGGCGTCGCGCCCGCGAACGAGTAGATGGTCTGGCTCGCGTCGCCCACCACGCAGAGGTCGCGGCGGCCGCCCAGCCAGAGGTCGAGGAGCTGCTGCTGGGACGGCGACACGTCCTGGTACTCGTCGACGACGAAGTGCCGGTAGCCCTCGCGCACCTGCATCGCGACCGACGGCTCCGCCTCGATCATGCCGGCGGTGGCGAGCAGCACGTCCTCGAAGTCGAGCATGCGCCGCTCGTCCTTGAGCTGCTCGTAGCCCGCGATGAGCGCGAACAGCTGCTCGGCCGTGAGGTCGCCGGGAGCGCCGCGCGACGCGACGCGACGCTCGAAGTCGTCCATGCCGAGCACGCTGACCTTGCGCCATTCGATCTCGGATGCCACGTCGCGCAGCGTCGGCACGTCGACCCGCAGTCGCATCCGCTCGGCCGCCTCCCCGAGCAGTCGTCCCTTGTACTCGAGCACGCGCGGCGCCGACCCGCCGACCACGAGCGGCCAGAAGTGGTTGAGCTGCGCGAGCGCCGCGGCGTGGAACGTGCGCGCCTGCACGCCGCCCGCGCCGAGCGCGCGAAGACGCGCCCGCAGCTCGGCCGCCGCGCGCGAGGTGAAGGTGAGCGCCATGACCCGTGCGGGGTCGTAGGCGCCGGATGCCACGCCGTACGCGATGCGGTGCGTGATCGCCCGGGTCTTGCCGGTGCCGGCGCCAGCGAGCACGCAGACGGGCCCGATGAGCGCCTCGGCCACCACCCGCTGGTCGTCGTCGAGCGGTGCGAGCAACGGGTCGGATGCCCCGGTCACGACGTCGTCCACGCGAGCGACTCGGGGATCGGGCCGCCGTACCAGCGCTCGAGCAGCCATCGGGCGATCGACGAGCCGCCCGGGAGCGCGATGTCGCCGACCGCCTCGGCGAGCTCCGCCCGGGTGAACCAGCGCAGCTGCAGGATCTCGACGCCGTCGGGCGCCGCCGTGGACGGCACGGTGCCGTCGGCGACGCGCGCGGTGAAGCCGAGCATCAGGCTCGCGGGGAACGGCCACGGCTGCGAGCCGCCATAGTCGATGCGGTCGACGCGCAGGCCCGCCTCCTCGCCGACCTCGCGCACGACCGCCGCCTCGAGGGACTCCCCCGGCTCGACGAATCCGGCGAGCAGCGAGAAGCGGTTCTGCTCCCACAGCGCGTTCGAGCCGAGCAGCACCCGGTCGTCGTCGTCGGTGACGAGCACGATCACGGCCGGATCCGTGCGCGGGAAGAGGAGGTTGCCCTCGCGATCGCACCGGCGCGCCCAGCCGGCCTGCACCACGGTCGTGGTCGAACCGCACCGCGGGCAGAAGCGGGCGCCGGCGTGCCAGTTCGCGAGCGCGAGCGCCTCGGTGAAGAGCCCGGCGTCGCGGTCGCCGAGCACGGGCGCGGCTGCGCGGAGCCCCGACCACCGGGCGTCCTCGCCCTCGAGTGCGGCCGCGGCATCCGCGTCGACGACCCGCAGCTCGATCGGCGTGCCGGGCGGGAGGCCGTCGGGCGACTCGGACGAGGCGACCGTGCGACCGAGGTAGGCGCGCAGCACGGGCGCGGGCACGTCGCCGGGGCGCAGGAACTGCAGCGACGGCACCGACCCCTCGATCACTTCGGCGAGCAGTGCCGTGTCGCGGTGCACGGCGATGACGCGGGCCGTCGGATCGGCGTCGAAGTGCGCGTGGGCGGCGTCGTCGGCCCGGGCGTCGCCGTCGCGATCGAGGGCCGCGCGCGCGAGCGGCGGGGCAGTCGGTTCGCGCACTCGGCCACCTCTCGGCACGTCAGGCTCGGCCACGGAGGGCCCGGGCGCTTCGGAGCGGAGTCTGCGGGAAGGTGTGGCGGTCGCCCGGGAGGCGGATCCGCCTGCTTAAGCTGTGTGCCATGGCCAGACCCCCTCTCACTCTAGCCGCGTTGGCCACGGCGGCGGTGCCCGGCCTCGAGGTGAGCGCGGCCCGTGCGCACACGCGCCGCAGCCACGGGGGCTTCGACGCCGTCGAGCTCCGTTCGGCCGATGGCCGGCACCTCGTCATCCGCGCGCCGCGGTCCCAGAACGCCGAGACGGAGCAGTCCGCCGACCTCGTCGCCATCCGCGCGATGACGGCCGGGATCCGCGCCCGCCTGCCGTTCCGCGTGCCGCAGTTCGTGGGCCAGGCGCCCATCGACGGCACGCGCGCCATCGTGACCGAGTTCCTCACGGGCGGGGTGCGCACCGCCGACGAGCTCACCGAGCATGACGCCCTCGCCGCGGCGGTCGGCGCCGCGGTCGCGGCGATACACGCCCTGCCGAGCGGGTTCGTGGGCGACGCCGGGCTCCCCCGCGAGACCGCCGACGAGACCCGCGACGGGGTCATCGAGCTCATCGGGCGCGCCGCCGACACCGGGCACCTGCCCGCGGCGATCCTGCGCCGGTGGGAGCAGGCGACCGACGACGAGTCGCTCTGGCGGTTCCGCCCCACCGTGATCAACGGCGCCCTCACCGCCGACTCGATCCTCGTCGACGGCGACGCGGTCAGCGCGATCGTCGGGTGGGCGGCGCTGGCGGTCGGCGACCCCGCGCGCGACCTGCACTGGCTCATGACCTCGCGTGGGGCATCCGCCGAGCTCGCCTTGGAGGCCTACGTGATCGGGCGGAGCGGCGGCGCCGACGAGCACCTGCCGCAGCGTGCACTGCTCTACGGCGAGCTCGAGCTGGCCCGCTGGCTGCTGCATGGCATCGACCAACGCGACCGCGCGATCGTCGACGACGCGGTGTCACTGCTGGACGGGCTCGCCGCGAGCGTGCACGACCGGTCGAGCGAGCCGCTCTCGCCCGAGACCGGGCCGATCATGACCGTCGGCGAAGTGGAGCGGATGCTCGACGACACGCCCCGCGGAGCCGTGCCGCGCGAGGGCGGGGCGACGCTGCTGACCGACAGCTACGACTTCTCGGAGCTCGAGCGGCGCGAGGCCGGCGAGCGCCCGGCGGCGGCGATGGACCTGACCGCGCCGATCCCGCTCGACCTCAGCGACTGGGGCGACGCGGCGCCGGGCACGGGTCAGCCGACGCGCGAGGGCGCCGACGCCGCGGATGGCGACGACGGGTCTGGTGCCGGACCCGCTTCGCCCGCGACCGATGCCCAGGAGCGCCGCAACGCCGCCTCGTCGTAGAGCCGGTCGGGCCGGATGACCCGGTCATCCTCGACGAAGTAGAACACCGCGTCGACGGTCTCGGGCGCCACCCCGGCCCACTTCGCGTACGCGAGCCGGTAGAGCGCGAGCTGGGTCTGCTTGAGCTCGAGGTCGTGGGCGTCGCGCGGCGCCTTGCCGGTCTTCCAGTCGACGACCTGGTAGCGGATGCCGCGCTTCGCGAGCTCGCTTCCGGCGGGGACGTCGTAGACCGCGTCGAGCTTGCACACGAACACGTGCGCGTCGATCGGCAGGTGCAGCTCGAGCTCGACCGCGATCGGCTTGCGGCCGCCCCACTCGGAGGCCTCGAAGGTGGCCTGCAGGGCGCGGAGGCGGTCGGCGGTCGCGGTCACGATCGACGGGGTCGTCGGCGCGGCGTCCGCGGGCTCGGTGGCGCCGGAGTCGGCAGTATCGGCGGTTGCGCCGTCGGCACCGATGTCGCCGGTCTGGCCGACTGCGGCTCCGGACCGCTCCGCATCGAGGCGGAGGTCGAGCGCATCGTCGTCGTCCCAGAGCCCGTCGGGCCAGATCTCGTCGATGGCCGACGCCTCGCCCTCACCGGTCGCGCGGTGCTCGACCCAGGCGTGGAAGAGCGTGCCGAGCCGGGTCGCCCGGTAGGGCCGCTGCGGCATCGGGCGGCGCAGCTGCTCGGCCACCGCGGCCGGGTCGTCGACGTAGTCCTTGAACCGGGACGCCGGCACGCGCGCCGGGATGGTCGGCGACGCCGGCCCCTCGGACCGGCGACGCCGATCCTCCAGCAGCAGGCGCACCTCCTCGGCGAGGCGTGGGCCGATGCCCGCACCGCTCGGCTGCTCGGCGGCGACCCGCACGGCCTCGGCCGCGGCGAGCACGGGGTCGCGCCGTGCGCCGAGCGGATCGAGCGGCCACACCTGGCGCTCGGTCGCACCGGCGCGCGGGTTGGCGTCGGCGGCCGGCGCGGCCGGGAGCACGCCGGGCGCGACGATGCCCGCACGAGCCAGCTCGAAGAGGTACGGACTGGGCTTGCGCGGCGACTTCTGCGTCGACCACCACGACCCGGTGAGGAGGAGCTCGTCGCGCGTGCGGGTGAGCGCCACGTAGGCGAGTCGACGCTCCTCCTCGGCGAGACGCTCGCGGTTCTCGCTTGCGAAGGCGCCGAGCGCCCGGTCGAACTCCGCCTGGCTCGGCACCCCGCGCCACTGCAGCTCGGGCAGCTCGTCGCGGTCGCCCTTGAAGTCGTTCGGCAGTTCCCCGAACGCGAGCCAGCCCTTCGTGGTGCGCGGCTTCGCCGGCAGCTCCTCGTCGACGAGCCGCGGGATCGCCACGACGTCCCACTCGAGGCCCTTCGAACCGTGGATCGAGAGCACCTGCACGGCCCCGGGCTCGGGCTCGTCCTGGCGCGGTGCGAGGCGGTCGCGCTGCTCGGCCTCGGTGAGCCAGCCGAGGAATGCGCCGAGCGTCGGGTGCTCGGACACGTCGGCGAAGCCGGCGAGCAGTTCGTCGAACGCCTCGAGGCTCGGCGCGCCGAGCGGCTGGGCGGCGTTCGCGGCGACCTCGATGTCCAGGAGCAGCTCCTGCTCCACGAGGTGCACGAAGTCGACGAGCCCCAGCCCGGCCCGGCGGCGCAGCGACTGCAGCTGCGCGCCCGCCCGGCGCATGCGACCGAGGCCCACCGACGTGAAGCCGCGCAGCGCGGAATGGCCGTCGGGCGCCGTGAGCAGGAAGTCGAGGGCGTCGACGATCGACGGCGACTCGTCGGGGGCGATCGACGCGCGCAGCTCGCGGCGCACGTCGTCGTCGAGGCGACGGCTGCCCAGGTCGCGGTCGGCGAGCCAGCGCGCCAGGCCGTTGAGCGCGACGAGGTCGGCCGGGCCGATGCGCCACCGGGCGCCGCCGAGCACGCGGATGAGCTCGGACCCGGCCGTCGGGTCGTGCAGGACCCGCAGCACCGACACGAGGTCGGCGATCACGGGCTGGTCGAGCAGCCCGGCGAGCCCGAGCACGTGGGCCGGGACGCCGTGCGCGCGGAGCGCCGCCGTGAACACGCCGACGTTCGCGAAGGTACGGCAGAGCAGCGCGCCGCTGCGCGCCTCGCGCCCCTGTCCCGTGCCGACGCGATCCCGGAACCAGCGGGCGACGAGGTCGGCCTCCTCTTCGATCGTCTCCGCCCACGCCGTGTCGACGACCCCGGCGCCGGCGAGCGGCGACGGGGCGAGCGGCGCCTTCGGGATGCCGGCGTCGAGCGGCTCGATGATCGCGTTCGCGGCGTCGAGCACGATGCGGGGGTTGCGCCAGCTCGTCGAGAGGTCGAAGACGCCGGCCTCGCCCGGCGCACCGTCGGCGTCGGCCGCGAAGTCGCGCGAGAAGCGGGCCAGGTTCGCGGCGCTCGCCCCGCGCCATCCGTAGATCGACTGGTCGGGGTCGCCGACGGCCATGACCGAGTGACCGCGGAACAGCGTCGCGAGCAGGCGCGTCTGCACGACGCTCGTGTCCTGGTACTCGTCGAGCAGCACGGTGCGCGCACGCTCGCGGTGGGCCGCCACGACATGCGGATGCCGCTCGCAGATGGCGAGCGCGAGCGCGACCTGGTCGCTGAACTCGACGTGCCCCCGCTCGCGCTTGGCCGCCTGGTAGGCATCGGCCAGGTCGAGGAGCGGCGGGAGCGCGCCGACCACGCCCAGTGCGTCGACGAACGTCGCGAAGTCGGTGCGCTTGCGTGGCGCCTCGATCGGCAGCCCCTCCATCGCGAGGAAGTCGCGCGCGAAGGCGCGCACGTCGCGGCTGTCGGCCACGTTCTCGGCGAGCGCTCGGCTGAGCGCGAGCACGGCCCCGGTGACCCGGTCGAGCGACGCGTCGAGCTCGACCAGGCGCGGGTCGGCCGACGCGCCGGCGACCGACCGCGCGAGCATCCACGCGGATGCCTCGCCGAGCACGGAGGCGTCGGGCTCGCGGCCGATGAGCATCGCGTGCTCCCGGTAGATCGCGCTCGCGAACGCGTTGTAGGTTCCGACGGCGGCGGACTCGAGCGGATCGAGCTCGACGTCGGCGATGCCCTCGGCGACGAGCTGCCCCACGCGCTCGCGCACCCGGTCGGCCAACTCGCCCGCGGCCTTGCGCGTGAACGTGAGTCCGAGCACCTCGGGCACGGCGACGTGCCCGTTGGCGAGCAGCCAGACGACGCGGTTCGCCATGGTCTCGGTCTTGCCGCTGCCGGCCCCGGCGACGACGATGCTCGCGCCGTACGGGTCTGCCTCGATGACCGCTCGCTGTTCGTCGGTGGGTGCGTGGAGCCCGAGGCGCGCGGCGATCTCGACGGCGCCGATCGAACCCCTGCCGATCGACCCCCTGCCGATCGAACCCCTGCCGATCGAACCCGCGCGGATCGGAGCCGCGCTCTCGTCGGCGCTCATGCGGACACCGCCGGGACCAGGTGCACGCGGTACTGCCACGACCCGAACCGCGACCGGAACCCGAGCTCGCCCGGGCCCTCGACCTCGCTGCCCGACATGGTGCGCGCCACCGCGGCGAGCCGCTCGCGGAACGCGGCCTCGTCGTCGTCGTCGAACGGCTGCTGCGCGCGCTCACTGAAGGCGAGCCCTCGCACGGGCTTGGCCACGTACACGAGCTTCGCGCCGCCGTGCACCCCGGCGTTCGGCACCTCGCCGAGGCGTGCGGCGAGCTGGTACGCCGCGAGCTGCGGATGCTGCGCGGTCTGCTCGGCCGTGGGGGTCGTGCGGCCCGTCTTCAGGTCGACGATGACCGTGGTCCCGTCGGGCGACGCCTCCACCCGGTCGATGGTGCCGGTCACGCGGATCCGGTCGACGACGAGGGTGAAGCGGCCCTCGGCGCCGAGGAGGACCTTGCGGTCGTCGCGGAACTGGGTGAGGTAGTCGGACGCGCCCTCGGCCATGCGACGCGCACCACGGCGCTCGCGCTCGGCCACCCAGCCCGCCTCGAAGCGCAGGTCGCGCCAGCGCTCCTCGACGGCCGCCCACAGTGTCTCGATGCTCGTGTCGCCGTCGTCGCGCGACCCGGCCTCCTCGACCACGGCGTGCACCAGGGTGCCGATCGATGCGGCGATGCCCGACGGCGGAGCGGCGACGCGATCGATGAACCAGCCGAGCGGCGACTCCTCTGCCCGATCGATCTGCGACGGGGAAACCGCCACGAACGCCTCGGGGTCGCCGTCGAGGTCGACGATGGGCGCGGTCGTCGAGGGCGCCGCGAGTCCGTACCAGTCGTCGGGATGCGCGCCGGGAACGCCCTCCTCGGCGAGCAGGGCGAGCGCCGCGGCGGCCTCGTGGTCGCGGCTCGCGGCGAGGTCGCGGCGCAGTGCGCCGACGAGCCCGTGCAGGTGCAGCGGGCGACGCCGCGGGCGGATGCGCTCGGCGGCGTAGCCCATCAGCATCCAGGGCTGCTCGTCGTCGTTGGCGGTGCAGCTCAGCACCAGCTGGCGGCGCGCGCGCGACGCGGCGAGCGCGAACAGCCGAAGCTCGTCGCCGCGGACCGTGGCACGAGCTTCGGCCGTCGTCTCGGGCGCGGGGATCGGTGCCCCGGCGCGGGCGGCCTGGACGACGCGCGGGAGCAGGCCGGCGTGCAGCAGCGTGCCGCGGGGACGGAGGTTGGGCCACACGCCGTCTTGCAGGCCCGCGATCACGACCACGTCGAACTCGCGGCCGATGAGCGCGGGCGGCGTCGTGACGAGCACGGTCTCGGCGTTGCGCCGGGGGGCGAGGGAGTCCTCGGGGAGCTCGCTCGCGAGCACGTCGTCGACGAAGCGGAGCGCCGGCGCGTCGGGCTCGCGCTCGACGAATCGCGTCGCCGCGGCGAACAGGGCGACCGCGGCGTCGAGCGAACGGTTCGCCTCCTCTGCGAGCACCCCCGTTCCCCGCGCCTGGGCGCCCCACTCGGTCGCGAGCGCGCTGCCCTCCCACAGCGACCAGAGCACCTCCTCGATGGTGCCGCCCGTCTCGGCGACGACGCGGGCGGCATGCAGCAGCTTCGCGAGCCGGGCGGCCCGGCGGCCCGGCGCGGCGTCGATCGTCTCGAAGCCGCCGGGAGCCGACAGCGCGTCGACGAGGAGCTCGTCGCCGGGCCGGGAGCCGCCCGCTGCCAGCTCCTCGTGCCGGAGCGCGAGCCGGAGCCGGCGCAGCCCGACCCCGTCGAGTCGGCCGAGCGGACCCGTGAGCAGGCCCACGGCGAGCTCGGAGGTGAGCGGCTCGCGCCCGAGCACGAACGATGCCGCGGCGAGCAGTGCCGCGGCGGCGGGCGCCTCGCGCAGGGCGGTGCGGGCGGCGTCGCCGGCGGTGGGCACGTCGGCGAGCGCGAGGCCGCGCTCGATGGCCGGCACGTCGGCGCCCGAGCGGACGACGACGGCCATCGACGACCACGGCACGCCGTCGAGCAGGTGGCGCTCGCGCAGCAGCCCGGCGATCGCCTGGCACTCGGCGGCGTGCGAGACGGCCTCGATGCCGAGCACGGCCGCCAGCGGGTCGGGGTCGGCGGAGCGCTCGGAGACCTCCTCGTGGACGTCGACGGAGGCATCGTCATCGCCCGGCCCGGCGAGGGACGCCTGGCGGTGCCTGCCGCCGAGCGCCGTGCCGATGTGCGACGTGACCGAGCGAACCAGCTCGCGGATCGCGGGTCGGCCGCGGTGCACCGCGTCGAGGTCGATGCGCCGCACGGGAGCGCCCACCACGGAGCCGAGCGATCCGAGCAGTTCGGGGCGTCCGCCACGGAATCCGTTGCTCGCCACGTCGGGGTCGCCGAACGCCACGATCGCGACGCCGCGCGAGGCGAAGGCGCCGAGCAGCGCCGCCGTGGACTCCGTCGCCTCCTGCGCGTCGTCGACGACGACGAGCCGCAGCCCGGCGAGCACCCCGAGCGCCGCGGATGCCGCAGGGTCGATCGCGCTGCGCCGCACGATCGCCGCAGCGAACGCGCCGAGCTCGGCCGAGTCGAACTGCGTCGGCCGCAGCTGCTCCTTCACCTCGGCGTACTCGGCGAGGAACGCGGCGACGGCCGCCCACTCGGGCCGGCTCGCCCGCTCGCCGAGGCGGGCGAGGTCGTCGGCGGCGACGCCGTGCTCGACGGCGCGCATCATGACGTCGCGCAGCTCCGAGCGGAAGCCGCGCAGCGCCCGCACCTCGGGCGTGAGCGGATCGGGCCAGGTGGGCCCGAAGCCGTCTCGGATGCCGCCCTCGAGCAGCTCGCCGACGATCTGGTCGTGCTCGGCGCCCGTGAGCAGCGTGACCGACTCGCCGGTGAACGCGCGGACGAGCTGGAACGCGACGGAGTTCGCCGTGCGGGCCAGCGGACCGCGCGTGGTGACCCCGAGTCGCACCGCGAGCTCGTCGCGCAGCGCGGTCGCCGACGCGCGCGTGGCGGAGAGCACGAGCACCTCGTCGGTCGTGTAGCCGCGATGCTCGACGCGCTCGGCGACGAGGTCGATCACGAGCCGGGTCTTGCCGCTGCCCGGGGCGCCGAAGACCGCCGCGTGCTCGCCGTCGACGAGGGTCGCGACGGGGTGCAGGAGGGTCGCGGTGCCGGGCATGCCTGAACGGTAACGCGTTCCGCCGACAGTGAACGCGACCGGCCCGGCGCGGCCCGTGTCATAGTGTGTGAGCACAAGCAGAAAGGCGCATCGTGGACGTTCGCATCGGCATCCAGAACTCCCCCCGTGAACTCGCATTCGAGACCTCGCAGACGGCGGCGGAGGTGGAGCAGGCCGTCGCGGCGGCCCTTGCCGGGCAGGCCGCGCATCTGAAGCTCTCCGACGACAAGGGCACCCTCTACGTCGTGCCCTCAGCAGCGCTCGCGTACGTGGAGATCGGCTCCGAGGAGTCGCGCCGCGTCGGATTCGTCGCCTGACGATGGAGCTCCTCTTCGTGGTGCTCGGCGGGGCGATCCTCGGCCTGGCCGCGCGGTACGCGCTCCCCCGTCGCCACACCTACGGCAGTGCGCTCGTCCCGGCCATCGGCGCCGGCGTGGCCGCGATCGTCTGGGTCGCCCTCACCTGGCTCGGCTGGGCGTGGGACGGCGGATGGATCTGGGTCGTGTCGCTCGCTGCGGCCGCGCTCGCCTCGGTCGGTGCGGTGCTCCTCATCGGCCCGCGTCGCGAGCACGCCGACACGGCGCTGTTCGAGCGCCTCGCCCGCCCCGGGGCATCCGCGCGCAAGGCCTGACCGCCCGGCGTCGCGACTCGCCGATCAGTCGGTGAGCCCGAGCGCGCGCCACGCATGCGGCGAGCGCGAACGCGTGCCCCCCTCAGGCGGTGAGCCCGAGTGCGTCCATGCGGCGCGTGTGGTCGGCGATGAGCTCGGTGAACACCGGCTCGACGTCGTCACCGGATGCCTCGGACGCCCGCAGCGCCGACCGCGCGATGAGCAGCGTGTCGCCGACGAGGCTGCGCCCCCAGAGCGCGAGCCGGTCGGCGAGGTGCGGGTCGGTCGAGACGGCCGCCTTCAGCTCGGTCTCGAGCACGGCCGACGCACCCTCCTCGTCGAGGATGGCGCGCACGCGTGAGCCGAGCTCGACCGGCAGTCCCTCGGCGAGGCGCGAGAAGTAGCCGTCGAGCATCCCGGCCGTGACGTGGATGCCGAGCAGGAGCTCGTACCAGTCGGCGCCCGAGGAGACCTGGCGGAACCGGTCGGTCGCCGGCGCGAACGGCGCCATCACGTCGTCGGGTTCGACGCCCAGGCGGCGGAGCTCCGCGATGAGGGCGTGGTGCTTGCGCAACGCGACGCCCGCCGCGGCGCTGAGGCCCTCCTTCGCGGGCAGCGTCGGCGCGGTGGCCACGGCCTTGGCGAGGTTCTCGAAGAACTCGAGCTGGATGTACGCGGCCTGGCCGAGGAACGGCACGGGCTCGGGCACCAGCTCGGTGAAGTCGACCTTCGCCAGCTCGGTGGGGGCGACGCGGGGACGCAGGCGCGGCGTCTCGGGGCGGGGGACCCGCCGATTCGTCCAGAACACCACGGGGACAGCCTATATCCGAGCCTCCCGGGTGCCCCGTAGAGGCCGGCGGGCGCGTTCTCGCGGCCTCCGAGCGGCCTGCCCGCGGCCTCCGCGCGGCCTCCGAGCGGCCTTCCCGCGGCCTCCGCACGGCCTCCGCGCGGCCCCCGCGCGGCCCCGCGACAGTCTCTCAGGCGCACTCCGATAGGGTGGAGGGGCATGCGGGCATTGGATCCGCGGCCATGCGCCTGTGATCGAGACGAGGCGCATCCCCCTCATCACGAACTTCGACAGGCAGATCTTTGACTACTTTCACCGACCTCGGCGTCGCGTCCGACATCGTCGACGCCCTCGCCGGGAAGGGCATCGTCGATGCCTTCCCGATCCAGGAGCAGACCATCCCCCTCGCCCTCTCCGGGCAGGACATCATCGGCCAGGCCAAGACCGGCACCGGCAAGACCTTCGGCTTCGGCCTCCCGCTGATCCAGCGCCTCGGCGACGCGCCCGAGCCCGGCGTGAAGGCACTCATCGTGGTGCCGACCCGCGAGCTCTGCGTGCAGGTGACCGAGGACCTCGAGCTCGCCGCCTCCAACCGCCCGACGACCGTCGTCTCCATCTACGGCGGCAAGGCGTACGAGGGCCAGATCGAGCAGCTCAAGGCGGGCGCGCAGATCGTCGTCGGCACGCCCGGCCGCCTCATCGACCTCGTCAACCAGCGCCTCCTCTCCCTCGCCGACGTGCGCGAGATGGTGCTCGACGAGGCCGACAAGATGCTCGACCTCGGCTTCCTGCCCGACATCGAGAAGATCTTCTCCAAGGTTCCGGCGGTCCGCCACACCATGCTGTTCTCGGCGACGATGCCGGGCCCGATCGTCGCGCTCGCGCGCCGTTTCATGACGCGCCCCATCCACATCCGCGCGAACGACCCCGACGAGGGCCTCACGCAGGCGAACATCAAGCACCTGGTCTACCGGGCGCATTCGCTCGACAAGGACGAGGTGATCTCGCGCATCCTCCAGGCCGACGGCCGCGGCAAGACCGTCATCTTCACGCGCACCAAGCGCGCGGCGGCGAAGCTCGTCGAGGAGCTCAACGACCGCGGCTTCAACGCCGCCGCCGTGCACGGCGACCTCAACCAGGACCAGCGCGAGCGCGCCATGGCCGCCTTCAAGGCCGGCAAGAAGGACGTGCTCATCGCCACGGATGTCGCGGCGCGCGGCATCGACGTCGACGACGTGACGCACGTCATCAACCACACCATCCCCGACGACGACAAGGCGTACCTGCACCGCGTGGGTCGCACGGGCCGCGCCGGCAAGACCGGCATCGCCGTGACGTTCGTCGACTGGGACGACCTGCACAAGTGGGCGCTCATCAACCGCGCCCTCGAGTTCGGCCAGCCCGAGCCGACAGAGACGTACTC
>Ga0157380_10002147_pt1 | contig 13227 bp, 11 predicted proteins | sample S35metaG_FD_119757 | JGI IMG/M metagenome (GOLD analysis project Ga0157380, IMG submission 119757) | Switchgrass rhizosphere microbial communities from Kellogg Biological Station, Michigan, USA - S3-5 metaG | ecosystem: Host-associated > Plants > Roots > Rhizosphere > Soil | place: USA...
ATACAGATCCACTTCAACAGTTGGCCCAGTTACTTCCTTACAAGGTATTGCGTAAGCACGGCGATAAGCTATTGCACATCGAAGCCCTGCTGTTCGGACAGGCCGGATTTCTCGAGGAGGAAAGTGACGACGACTACTATAGCCTGCTAAAACGTGAATATAATTTATTACGACAAAAGTATAACCTATCAGACCGGAGACTGAATAAGGCTCAATGGAAATTTCTACGGCTAAGGCCTGCCAATTTCCCCACAATAAGGCTCGCCGAGTTTGCCTCTTTGTTGCATTCACGGCCCGCTTTGTTTTCAACTGTACTCGAAGCCGAAACTTACGAAGACCTGGTTTCCATCTTTTCAACAAAGCAATCCGAATACTGGACGCATCATTATACATTTTTAAAAAATGCCAGAGAGCCTGTAAATTTTCTTGGTGGCTCCAGCATTTCTACCCTCATCATCAACGCTGTCGTGCCCTTGTTGGTGGCCTATGGCAAATCCAGGGATGATCAGCGGTACGTTGATCGCGCCGTCGCCATACTACAACAAAGTCCAGCTGAGTCCAATACGATCATTTCACAATGGAAAACATTAGGATTGAAAAGTAAAACAGCTTTCGATTCTCAGGCCTTAATTGAATTACAAAATAATTACTGCGCTAAAAAAAGATGCCTCGATTGTACGATAGGAATTTCGTTGATTAACCCGCGCCATCAATGAAGGCAGGTATTTTGGTTCTTAACCTTGCATTCCTTCTATTCATTTCTTACAGAATATGGAGCACGGAAAAATCTTCCCTTCGGAAATGTTTCTGGCCTGCTCTCCTGCTGAAATTGATCGCGGGCATTTGCCTCGGATTGGTATATACGCACTACTATTCTATCGGTGACACCTTCCTCTATTTTCAGGATGGTGTTCGCCTTGCGACACTGGCAAAAACGGATTTGGCATCCTATTTCAGTTTTCTATGGGCGGGTGACGAGTCATTTCCAATCTGGTCAGAGCTAGTTTACAGGCAGCCACGTGCGATGTTCCTTTCGAAGCTCACCAGTTTTTTTTGTCTCCTCACAGTTGATAATTATTGGATGATCTCACTGTATTTTTCTGCCATCGCATTTTTCGGGTCGTGGTATTTGGTAAAAAAAATAAATGATTCGTTTGAAGGCGTACGGCCCGCGACAATTTTAGGCTTTCTTTTTTTTCCTTCGATAGTTTTTTGGAGTGCAGGCATTATCAAGGAAAGTGTGGCCATCGCTGCGCTTTTTTTTCTCTCGATTATTTTTTTGAAAATATGGCGAAGAGAAAAACTACACTGGATAGAATGGTTTCTCACGCTAACTTCTTTATGGATAGAGTGGAACCTAAAATATTATTATCTAGCGATCTTTTTACCGATCGCCTTTACAACATTTACCTTACAATATCTGCTTACAAAATTTACATTGAAAAATCTAGTGTTGAAGGTTATGTTGTGGTGTTTGATATTTATCGTTCCGCTTCTCATGATGAGTCTCCTTCATCCAAATTTTTATTATGAAAGATTTAGTGAAGTCGTGGTTTCGAGTTACTACGAATTTCAAACCATTTCTAATCCGGAAGATTTGATTCATTACAATCAATTGGAGGCAACTTCATCGAGTATTTTGCAAAACTCGCCATGGGCATTATTTTCCGGCCTATTCCGTCCCGTCGTCACGGAAGCACGCAATGCTTTACAATGGTTTATCGCAATTGAAAACTTAACACTTCTGCTATTCACGCTGGGGGCCTTGACGCAAGTAAAAAGACTGATCAAAAGTCAGCATCGTCTTCTTCTCTTCTCAATCCTTATGTATGCAACTTTGTTATGTATTTTCCTCGCTTTATCAACGCCCAATTTTGGAACGCTATCACGCTATCGCGTGGGATTCCTACCTTATTTGGTCTTCGTTTTGACAATTGAAAATCCTTTGATTAACAAATTGATGATGTTAAAGATTTTCAGGAACCTTGTTCGGTAGTGCAGGGCGCTCTAAATTTGGCCCAGAACCTCACAAAATGGAAAATCCAGTTATTATTTTAGGTGCCAGCTATCTCGGCCGGCAGGCGAAAGAAATTCTTGAGAATAATGGAAATGTAGTTTTCGGATTTCTCGACGACAATAAAAAGCTTCACAATACAGAAATTGACAATGTTACAGTGCTTGGTGCGACCGACGATGAAACGTATTTAAAACTAATCGGGAAAAAGTGTGATGTGGCCGTTGCGTTGGATGAAAACAAAGTCAGAAAGAACTTGGTCGCTTTGTTGAATGAAGATTATAAAGCTCAACCTGTCAATGTTATTTCTCAGACCGCGACTATTCCCGTTTCAACCGACATGGGTCATGGAAATTTTGTTGATCAGGGTGTAACATTTGGTCCAGGGTCTAGCATTGGAAATCATTGCATAATTCAAACAAATGCAATTATTGGAACGGAAACTAAGCTGGGAGATTTTGTGCAGGTAGGTGCCGGTAGCATTATAAATTCGGGAAGTGAAATTGAAAATGAAGTTTTTATCGGGTCAGGAGTAACCATTGTGGGAGGCATTACTATTGGGAAGGGTGCTCGCGTCGGTGCTGGCTCGGTTGTCGTGGCTCCTGTCAAAGCAGGTGAAACGGTCTTTGGAAATCCCGCGCAAAAAGTTAATGCGTAATTAAGGTACCCTTTGTGAAACCTGCCTACCGGCAGGCAGGCTTTGCGTCCTTGCGCCTCCGCGGTAAAATATAGCTCATGATTGCTAAGAAAATCTCTGAAACGGATTTGATATTGAATCGGGATGGAAGCGTCTATCACCTTAATCTGTTACCGAAACACATTAGCGATACCGTTATTACGGTCGGGGATCCCGATCGTGTTGCATCAGTAAGCAAATATTTCGATCAAATTGATTTCGAAATACGCAAGCGCGAGTTTATTACGCATGCAGGGAAATTGAAGGGCAAAAAAATTATGGTGATCAGTACTGGTATGGGTACCGATAACATCGAAATTTTCTTTACTGAGTTGGACGCGTTGGTCAATGTTGATCTAAAAACGCGAAGACCAAAAAAGAACAAAAAAAAGTTAAACGTTATCAGAATAGGGACCTCAGGTTCCCTTCAAAAAGATGTGCCGCTTGACTCACATGTCGTTTCAGAATACGCTATTGGTCTAGATAACCTGATGCATTTTTATGCATTAGAAATGGATGCCTTCGAACGGAGAATGGCAGCCGATATCAGGAGAAAGACCGGTATGCCCTTTAAGCCATATGTTGTAAGAGGTTCCGAGACATTAAGGGAGCAGATTGGCTTTGATATGATTTCTGGTAATACAATTACAGCACCCGGTTTCTATGCACCTCAAGGCAGGGTAGTCCGATTGCTTCCAAAATATCCCAAATTGCTTGATGAATTAGCCAACTATGGGGCTAAGTCAAAGAATTTTCGGCTCACCAACTTTGAAATGGAAACTGCAGGCTATTACTCTTTGGCACGAATGCTTGGGCACGAGGCGCTTAGCGTAAATGCAATTATTGCCAATAGGGCGGAGAAGAAATTTTCAAAAAACCCCAATGAGGTGATAGATGGATTGATCCGGAAAGTCTTGGAGAGGTGTTGAGGTGTTGATGTTCGAGGTGTTGACGTTCCGGCTCCGGACGGGACTGCTGAGTCGGACACCCCAATAGCCCGAAGTCACCCTATTCGAGGGTATTGAAAGTTTTCCGCCTCCGAAAAAAACCTGCGATTCAACCTCAACACTTAGACCTCAGCGCTCCAACGCATTTTAAGCGTTGGCCGAACTATCCATTCGAACGATGTGTTTTCCAGCCACGAAAGGTTCGTTGTTATAGAAGCCTGAAAGGATGCGGTGTGCGATTTGCTCAATGATTAGCTCGTCATCGGTTTTTCCCTCTTTTCCTTGCCAGAAAATGCGATTTCTGTGGCGTTTCATATCTTCCACATATCCTTTTGCCCGATTGTATTGTTCATCAGTAAAAGTAATAGTAAAGCAGGTTTTTACTTTTTGTGTGTTCATAGCGTGTAAAAAATTTGCAATAGTTATGCCATTTAGATTTGATAATAATTATACGCAAAAATCAGTTTATAAGTCAATACTTGCCCGTGTTCGGGCAAAAGTGTTCGTGGCCGAAACAATATTTTGAGCATTCGACGATAAAAGAACCAACCGGGGTACCTACTTTTAAGCGGGACATCATGTATGAGAAACTGTACGATTTTCGAGCTATCCAATGGTATACGGGTAGTTCATCAATATATACCGACAACCAACATTGTTCATTGTGGAATTGTGCTGGGAATTGGCAGCAGGGATGAGAATGCCGCTACGCAGGGTATCGCCCATTTTTGGGAGCACATGGCGTTCAAAGGCACAAAAAAAAGAACGTCGCTGGATATTATTAAGAGCCTTGATTCGGTTGGCGGCGAGCTGAATGCATTTACAGACAAGGAAAAAATTGTGTTCTATGCTTCTGTTCGGGATCAATATTTTGAACGCGCTGTCGATGTGCTCACCGACATAACATTTCAATCTACTTTTCCGGAAAAGGAATTAGAGAAAGAACGAGGCGTTATCCTGGAGGAAATGGCCATGTATTTTGACAATCCCGATGATGCTTTGCAGGATGAACTGGAAGCCTTGATTTTTAAGGGTCACGCCATCGGAATGAACATTCTTGGTAATGAACAAACGATCCGGTCGTTCAAAAAAAAGGACTTCATGACGTTTTTTAAAACCCATGCCGATAGCAAAAAGTTTGTCTTTACGTGTGTGGGCAATATTTCTCTGACACAGGTAGAAGAGATTGCCAAGAGATACCTGGAGACAAAACCTGTATTCAGATCGACCACAAAGCGTAAAAAGTTTAACGCATACAAACAGCGAGAGGCAATACTTCAACGCGGGGTGAAACAAACCCGGTGTGCTTTTGGCCGAGACGCCTACCCATTATTAAATCAAAATCGCATTCCTTTTTTTCTACTGAACAATATTCTTGGCGGCCCGGGAATGAATTCTCGCCTTAGTTTGTCAATACGAGAAAAATATGGATTGGTGTATGCCATCGATGCGCAATATCTGGCGTATGCCGATACCGGGATGTTTGCTATATATTTTGGGACCGAGCCCAAACAAGTCAGGAAATGTATGGCTTTGGTTCGCAAGGAATTGGACAAACTTTGCAACACCCCTCTGCGTCCGAGTGAACTTGCATCGGCCAAAGAACAAATTAAAGGGCAATTGGCGATGTCAGAAGAAAATAACCAGGGCCTGATGATCATGATGGGTCGTGCCGTTATCGATCTCAACCGGGTGCCCTCTCTTGAGGAGGTGTATGAAAAGATAAATGATGTAGACGCAAAAATTCTTCAGAAGATAGCCTGTGAGATGTTTGACGAAGACAAACTGAGTTCGCTCATCATTGAGCCCAAACATTGATCGCTTATATATTCTGCCGTAAAACCCGGTGAACTGCATAATTATTTTTAACAGTTTGACGTTACCTAACATAGTTTGCGTTGGTCGCCGTTGAAGCAGAAAAAATTTGACTCGATGACAATTTTTGTGGGCAATGTGCCTGGCCTAAATGGCATTCAATTCTATTTTTGCCAAAAAAAGAGAGACGCTGCGCTCCACGAATAACGGACAACTGATAACGAACTGACAACCGACCGCATGGAAATCCTAAACGAAGATCTTCAACGTTATGCAGAACAACACACATCACCTGAAAGTGATCTATTGAAAAGAATAAATCGGGATACCTACGCTCATGTGCTGATGCCCCGAATGCTTTCGGGCCATCTTCAAGGCCGGGTCTTGTCTATGATTAGTCATTTGTTAAAGCCACAATGTATTTTGGAAATCGGCACTTACACAGGATATTCTGCACTGTGTTTGGCAGAAGGACTAAGCCCTGGCGGGAAAATGATCACCATCGATATTAATGAAGAGTTAGAAACAAAAGTCAGAGAACATTTCGCTGACTCGCAGCACAAGATTGAGTACAAGATTGGGAATGCGCTTGATATCATTCCGACGCTGAACGAGATTTTTGATCTTGTTTTCATCGACGCCGACAAAAGTAATTACATCAACTATTTTGATCTGGTAATTGACAAGGTTCGGCCAGGCGGATTTATTCTCGCAGACAATGTTTTATGGAGTGGGAAGGTCTTGAACCAAAATCCAGACAACGATACAAAGTCTATCATTGCATTTAACCAGAAAATTCAGCACGATCCACGGGTAGAAAATGTACTTCTTCCGATTCGTGATGGTATTATGATGATAAGAAAACTATCTTTGTAGAACTTTTTAATCTATGAGACTATTTTTTAGTATTTTCTTAATTGCCGGAGTCGCGGCGCAGGCTCAAACGCCACAAGTCCCCCATAAAATGGAGTTCGCCGGGATGACACTAACCATTCGTGATGATGCACGTCGGGAGATTCAAAAGGATGTCAATGCATTAACACAGTCACCTAAGCATCACAACATAAAAATCGAACGCGCGAAGACGTACTTTCCCATCATTGAAAAAGTTTTCGAAGAAGAACGCGTACCAGATGATTTTAAATATCTGGCGCTCCAGGAAAGTGCTTTAATTGCTGATGCTGTTTCAGTTTCAAATGCAGTGGGTTTCTGGCAATTCAAGGATTACACGGCGGTAGAAATGGGCTTGCGCGTTGACAAAGAAATTGATGAACGACTTAATATCGTTTCGTCGTCGCGGGCCGCTGCCCGATACATAAAGAAGAATAATTTTTATTTCAACAACTGGATCTTTGCTCTACAAGCCTATCAAATGGGCGCGGGCGGCGCCATGAAAAGTCTTCCGAAGAACTTGAGCGGAGCCAGACATATGGAAATCACCAGTGCCACATACTGGTATGTTAAAAAGTATCTGGCACACAAAGTTGCTTTTGAAGATGTTGTCGAAGGCGCAGGTCAGGTAAAGGCGATTCCCTATGAAAACCGCAGCAGCAAGTTATTGACTGATATCGCGAGAGAGGTATCTGTGAACGAGGAGGAACTGAAATCCTATAACAAATGGGCGAAGACAGGCCGTATTCCAGATGATCGTACCTATACGGTGATCATCCCTGTGGCTGGTGAAAAACAAATTACACTTCCGCTGACCACCGTGGCGGCAGCGAAGGTAGAACCTCCTCTTGAAAGCAAAGCTGCATCTGGGCGTGCTGATCGCATCAAAGTAAACGGTATTAAGGCAATCAAAGCAGCACCTGGGGAAACATCGACAACCCTTGCCAGTAGGGCAGGTGTTACATTGTCAGACTTTTTGACCTGGAATGATATCTCGAAGGATACACGCATTGAGGCAGAACAATATTATTTGTTGGGAAAAAAGAGAACAAGAGGGCAGGAGGCCTATCATAAGGTTTCCCCGGGAGAGAGCCTTTGGGAAGTAAGTCAACTATACGGCGTGCAAATGAAGAAATTGAGACGGTATAACCGCCTCAGTTCCAATGAAGAAGTACAGCCGGGAATGACGATATGGTTGGCTTCAAAAAAACCAAAAGATTTCAAGGAGGATTCAAATTTCAATCAAGTTGTTGAAGTGGACAATTCCTCAACTTTTGCCTGGACGGCAGAATCAACCGCCACCCCCGCAGTGGATACCAAGTCAACGACCGCGCCATTAGACAATAATGCGGTGGCAGCTGGACTGGTCATTGAGAAGGAAGTGGCAATAGTGGAGAATACTGGCGAAAAAAACCTTGATTCCCTGCAAAACCTACAACCTATTAATGCCGCGGTCCAGGTCGACTCAGGGGCCCAAAAGACGGAAGTGACGGCAGGGTTGGGGAGAAAGAATGAACACATCGTCCAGCCAAAAGAAACCCTTTATAGGATAGCCCATACGTACAACGTCGGGGTCATGGACTTAGCACAGTGGAATAACTTAAACATACAGGACGGTATTAGACCAGGACAGGTGCTGAAGCTCAGTGATGGCCAAACAGCAAGTAATGATTTGCCAGTAAAGCTAATTGAGCATGAAGTAAAAAACACAGATACCTTATATAGCATTGCCCGGAAGTATGGTGTCACGATCAAAGATCTCATGGAATGGAACGATAAAAAGGATTTCAACCTTGCCATCGGCGAAAAACTCAAAATTCAGGGCAGGTAACCTGTTTTTTCTAATCTTTTGGCTTATTTATTACTCACATGTGGGGAATTTAGTTTTGCATTATACCGTGATATGGCAAAAAAGGATATTTTTGTAGCTAAAGTAAACCCGAGATTCTATTTTATTGATGCATACGGATACGAAGACTATTGATTTAGTAATGCTTGTCGACGATAATGACACGGATAACTTTATCAGCAAGCGGATTATAGAAATAACTAAGTTCGCCAAACGTGTTGAGGTAAAAGGTTCTGGAAAAGCTGCGTTGGATTATTTGAGAGAAAATCAGGACAATGCCGAAAACCTTCCCAGTCTTATCTTTTTGGATATTAACATGCCCATCGTCGATGGTTTTGTATTCTTGTATGAATTTGAAAAATTCAATGAGATTGTCCGGAATAAGTGCAAAGTGATCATCCTCTCAAGCTCTGATAATAAGCGCGATATCGATAAAATTGTCAATAACAATCACGTTATAAAATTCATCACCAAACCCCTCACAGAAGTAGCTTTGGATGAAATTAAGCTAAACAATATATAATTTTTCGTTGTTTTGGGGTAAAACCCCTTGACACATGAAGTCCTCTACCACTTTCGTTGCATTGTTTATTATTTTACTTTTCCTCACTCTCCCCTCGGTCAAAGCTCAAATTGTAAAACCCGACACGCTCTCGAATTGGAAGAAAAAATTTGAGTTTAACTTAAATGTCAATCAGGCTGCGTTTTCATCCAACTGGAAAGGTGGGGGGGTTAACTCCATCGGCCTAAATGGGCTGCTAAATTACAAAGCTAACTATGCCAAAAATAGAGATAGCTGGGACAATGAGATCGGCTTGCTTTATGGTTTTGTAAATAATTCGGGACAGGGATTTCGTAAAACGATCGATAGAATTTTTCTTGATACCAAATACGGATACAAATTAAGCGATGATTGGGGTCTCTTCGCTTCCCTCAATTTCCTTTCACAATTTGATAAAGGTTATAAATACGAGAAAGATGCAAACGGCGTCGAGCAAGGTTTATTGATTTCTGATTTCATGGCCCCTGCTTTTATTACGTTTGCATTAGGTTTTGAATACCACCCGGTGGAATACTTTACGGTAAGGATTTCACCTTTCGCACCCAGGCTCACGATTGTCAATGACCCCGAGCGTTTCGTTACTACGGTTGGGCCGGAACCATATGGCGTGCAGCCGCCCGATGAAACGCGTTATGAATGGTTTGCTTTCCAGCTGTTGGCAGAATTTGATAAAGACATCGCCCCCAATTTAAATTTGAAATGGCGCTACCTGATGTTTGCTAATTATGAAACATTCGAAATGAGAACTATTGACCATCGCCTGGAGCTCATGTTGAATGCTAAGGTGAATCGCTTTATCACGGTGGGATTGGGAGGTATTTTATTGTATGACTACGACCAGGACTCTGGTGCTCAGGTGAGCCAGGTATTCAACCTTGGATTTGCTTACTCGTTCCAAAACTACGAAGAGCCCAAATAAAAAATCTTAACCCGTTTAAATGGTCTGAATATTCAGACCATTTTTATTTTGTAATGGCTATAATTTTAAATTGCAGGTAAAACTCACCGCCCATGTCCAAGGAAAAATTTATTGCCTCTATTAATAAGTCGTATACAACATCCCTTCCTTCGATTTACCTGGGTGCAGGAATTTTAGACGGAGAGATCCTCGCCGAAGCTAAAGTAAACCTGCCATTGCGTATGATGAACCGCCATGGACTGGTAACCGGTGCAACGGGTTCTGGAAAAACGCGGACCTTGCAACTTATTGCCGAACAACTTTCGGCAGCAGGTGTGCCTGTCTTTATGCCCGACATGAAGGGCGACCTTTCGGGGATAGCAAAAGAGGGAAAATCCAATGAGAAAATTAATGAACGCGCTGCTGCCCTGGGGATAAATTATACCCCTTCAAGTTTTCCCCTGGAGCTCTATTCCCTCAGCGGAAAGTTAGGCGCTCAAATGCGGGCAACAGTTACGGAGTTTGGACCAGCACTTCTCAGTAAAATTCTATTGCTTAACGATACGCAAGCCGGTGTTCTCAATATTGTCTACAAATATGCAGACGACAAGAGCCTGCCCATTGTAGATTTTAATGACTTAAAAAAAGTATTGAACTACCTAACGGAAGGCCCCGGCGCAGCAGAAATAAAGTCCGACTATGGCAAGATTTCAACCGCCACCTCGTCGACAATTTTAAGAAAAATTGTTTCCCTTGAGCAGCAAGGTGTAAACCAGATCTTTGGTGAAACTTCTTTTGATATTCAGGATCTATTTGATAAGGTTGATGGAAAAGGCGTCATCAGCATATTAAATGTGGCGGATGTTCAAAATCAACCAGCGATTTTTTCCACATTCATGTTATCGTTGCTGGCGGAACTTTATCAACGGTTGCCAGAAGCTGGAGATCTCGATAAGCCAAAATTGATCTTCTTTCTGGATGAAGCGCACCTGCTTTTTAAAGATGCTCCCAAAGCATTCCTGGATCAGATCGATCAGGTCATCCGTTTGATCCGTTCAAAAGGCGTTGGTATATTTTTCTGTACCCAGTTAACGCAGGATATTCCCCCCGTTGTGTTAGCACAGCTCGGCAACCGGATTCATCATGTTATCCGTGCTTTTACCCCCAATGATGTAAAGGCTTTGAAGGAAACGGTGAAAACTTTTCCCAGCTCAGAATTTTACGAAATGGAGAAACAATTTACGCAGCTGGGCACCGGACAAGCGTTCATCACCGTCTTAAATGAAAAAGGAATACCTACGGAGACGGTTGTAACTCACTTGGCACCACCTGCTTCGGTGATGGGACCGCTCAGTGAAGATGAATACAAGAATTTATTGCAGCATTCGGATCTCAACCGGAAGTACAAAGACGCTGTCAATCCTCAAAGCGCCTTTGAGATGCTTGAACAACGGATGGCCACACAATCCAAGATGGAGGAGGAAAAAGAATCCAGGCCTTCGACCCCTTCGCGACAAGAGAAATCAACGTTTGACGAGGTGTTGTCTTCTCCGGTTGCCAAGCAAGTTGGGCGGGAATTGATCCGCGGTGTATTTGGGGTATTGTTTGGAAAAACGCCCAGAAGGACCAGCAGTCGTCGTGGGGGTATTTTTTAGTTTCTAGTTTGAAGTTTCTAGTTTGAAGTTGTCGCCAGCATCACGCTGTAAGCTGTTTGCTGTAAGCTGAATGCTAATTGTCGGCTAAGTTGTATTTAACGCACTCGCACGCCTGAGCTTTCGCCTTTAAGCTTTCTGCTTTCAGCTAATCTTTCCCATTTCGCCCAACACCGTTAATCGTCGATGAATTTAAGGGAACAATCGACGAACAAAAAACGCCCAAAATGGCCAAAATTCCCCGTTTTTCAGGGTCATAATAATTCGATTATGTTGCATGAAATTCGGTTACCGTCTCGTTTTTTTTGACATATATCCGCGCAACCCTCCCTAGTTAATACGCTAATTTAGTCCCGTTAAGACTTAATTTTTGAAAAGAGAAATCAACGACTTCCTCTCTCTCGAAGTTTTCTCATAACCCTCAATAAACGACATTTAAAATTGTGACTATGATCACGAAGGGGATTACCCTGACAAGTTTAGCAGGTATCTTAATTTGCTGTTCTATTTTTGCTAACGCGCAGACTACGCGTTTTCAACAGGTGGAATTGCTGGACGCTCGTACCTGGGATTTTTCGAAGCGCCTTCCCCTCAGTGGAACCTGGAGTTTCGTCGAGAATAAACTTGTGGCCCCACAGACGATAGAAAATGAAAATCTAACGACATCTATTTTTCCTTCCATCTGGAATGAACGCCGGCCAGACGGAAAAGGTATTGGATACGCAACGTATGCATTAAATGTTGTGATTCCCGATTCCCTGGGCACGCTGGCCCTGGAGATCCCATCGCTCAACACCAGCTATAGCCTATGGGTTAATGGCGATATGATTGCGTCCGCCGGCGCCGTCGGGACTGAAAAAGAAAAAACGATTCCGCAGTGGGTTCATAAAACAGTTTCCTTTACCAGCACGAGCGATACCATTAAGATCGTGTTGCAGATTGCCAACTTTCACCACAATAAAGGTGGAGGAGGAAGAAACGCAATCTACCTGGGTACGCAAGAACGCATAAAATCACATTTTACCTGGGCTATCGGAAGCAATATTTCTGAAGCGATCATTCTGTTTCTCGAGGGAATTATTTTCTTGTTTGTCTACCGGCGAATGGACAAGTCCGTAATCCTGTATTTTTCGCTGTTGTGTATGACATGGTCCATCCGATCAATTTTTTCAAATCTCTATCCGCTGATTTTAGTGTTTCCGAATTTCAACTGGGAATGGCAGGTTAAGATTGAATACATCACGCTTTATCTGACTGTTATTTGGGCCGCCTTATTTTTCACTAGATTATTTAAAGAAAGCAGCAATGCTCTTGTTAGCTATCTACCCGTTGTGGTCAATGTTATCTTTGTCATCTTTACATTGCTGACGCCTGCCATAGTTTTCTCTCGATGGATATCGATTTACCTTGGGGTAGCTGCACTGGTTATTCTTTATGCGGTAGTCCTGATTATCCGGGCGTTAATTACGGACCGTGAAGGTTCCTGGTTCCTGATGTCAACCATTTGGATTGGTGTGCTCTTGTTTGGCTACGATATCGTCGCGTATCAAAGTTCTTTCTCCTACAACATCGTTTTTCTAAACATTGGATACGTTCTCATCTTTATGCTCACAACGATTGCCTTGCTTTTCCACCTGGGTATTTTCAAGACCAAAACAAAAGAAAAGGATTTTCTTACCTACAAGGATTTATACCAGTCAGACAAGAGATAATCAGTGCATCGTTGCAAAAATAAACGTACATGAACGTTTTGTTTGTCTGATTTTGCACTGTACAATTATTTTGCTTCTGACGAACTAGAAGTCGGGGTCCAATCCTAACCGGTCGCGCAATTTTTTTAACACGGGATTTTTTTCAAGAAGGTATTCGAATTTATCACGTGGAGTATAAAGCATTTGTTTTTCTTCCTGTTCTCTCAATTCA
>Ga0157380_10002148_pt1 | contig 13226 bp, 7 predicted proteins | sample S35metaG_FD_119757 | JGI IMG/M metagenome (GOLD analysis project Ga0157380, IMG submission 119757) | Switchgrass rhizosphere microbial communities from Kellogg Biological Station, Michigan, USA - S3-5 metaG | ecosystem: Host-associated > Plants > Roots > Rhizosphere > Soil | place: USA: Michigan...
AAACGGGCGCCGAGGCTGCACCCTCAGAATCTTTTACGGTGTAAGTGAATGAATCAACCCCGTTAAAATTTTCCTGTGGCGTATATTCAATCATCCCAGTGGATGGTTGCACAACGGCCAGGCCATTCAATGGGTTTGTAACTACTACCAGGGAGGCGGGGTCCAATGAACTGTCCACATCCGTGTCGTTTACTAAAACCGGAATTGAAACGAGTGTTTCCTCTGGTGTAGTGGCAAAGTCAGCATTTGCAATAGGAGCATCATTTACCGGGTTGATGGTGATAGCGACTGTTGCTGTATTGGAAAGCGCACCTGCCGCATCTTTAACCTGATAGGTAAATGAATCGTTACCATTATAGTTGAGATTCGGGCTGTATACGACAGTACCTGCCGTTGTATTTATCGTTAATGTGCCTTGCGTAGGAGAACTTGCTAAAACGATCATCGTTGCATCCAGCACATCGTCAACATCAATGTCGTTTGATAATATTGGTATGCCTATAGGGGTATCTTCATTTGTGATAATTGCATCATTCGCCGCGATAGGGGCGTCATTTACGGGGAGCACAGTGATATGTACCGTGGTTGCTGTCGAGTTTTGACTCCCATCATTGGCATAGTAGGTAAAACTATCAGTTCCAAAGAAATCATGATCAGGGGTGTATATGAAAAACCCTCCCAGATCCGATATAGTACCGTGCGCCGGCGGGTCTGCATGTAACGCGATAAGATGATCTCCATCGGGATCGGTGTCATTTATTAAAAGACAACCACAATCGAGTTCAGTATCTTCATAAATTACAAAACTATCCGGCTGTCCTATTGGTGCGTCATTTATTCCATTGACCTGAATATCACGCGTCACGGTGAGACTATTCGCTGATCCGTCGGAAACTGAAAACGAAATGGATCTCACTAGGTCGGATGGCTTGTTATCATTTGTATTCTGATATGTGATGGAGCGTAAAGCGCTGGTAAAATCTGCAGGTGAAGCGGGTCCTGTCAAAGTAAGTGTTCCAGTTAGTGGATCATAGGAGCCAGTAATAGAAAAGGCATCAGAGAACTGAAGCAAGTCCTCAGTACTGGCGTAGTTGCTCAAGATCTGAACGACTGCACTGGTTAGGAGGGGACTGTCAGGGTCCGATACAGTAATGGAATTGGAAATAGGAGTAGGGCTTTGTCCTTCATCGTAATTTAGAGGACTTGCCTCTATTCCAGATAAAATTGGATCTTGCGCAAACGAAGAATGCGGGAGACAAAAAATTAATGCCACAACGGCGGAGAATCTAGCGGCTCTGGAAATTTTTTGATTTAAAAATCGTACTTGGAATCCACGCCAAAGTTTATTGGGTTTTAATTCTTCCCGGTTCATATATATAGAATAGTTTGCCAACTGCATCGATGTACGCACAAGAGGGTTTCGATTCTATATATCCCCAGACTCAAAAAAGTAAACTTTAAATCCTTTTCTTACATAAAATTTTTTTCGTCAATCCTTCTCAATTTGGGATCATGAGTGGACGAACTGCCATTTTTGAAGTTTAAATGCAGAATCCAACGGAAATACCGGCTTACAGCTGTTAGGAATGTGGAATTTTTTACCCAAGTCTTACCTGTCGTTTATAGGGAAGAAAATGGACTAAACTGCACAAGTATTTAAAATTGACGGCCGATACATGTCCAATTCGAAAGCTTCAATCTTTCGGATTGTTGTTTCCCTGATCTCTCTGGCGGGCTACTGGACACTACGAACACTCTCAGAGCCTCAAGGCATTTAACCCGGTATTCCCTCGTGGCTTATCGCTTACTGTGAAGACAGGAATAGTGAGGGGCTTTAGGAATAGTAGAAATTCGTAATTTGTTCGACCAATTGAGATGATGCTCTTAAAAAAAAATATTCGTGGCGGACATGTAATAATCGCCGCGCATTTTGTGGCTCTCCTGATATTGGCATCTACTTGTGAATTTATAAAAAGTGAAAATAAGTTGTCAGGTGTCGTTAACGCGCAAGGCGAAGAATTCGCGGGGTCCGAGACATGCGTTAAATGCCATAGCGCTATAAGCGAATCTCACGCACTTACACCACATTTCTCGACATCTCGTCCAGGAACAGCCCAGACAGTGAGGGGCAGCTTCGATTCAGGTGAAAATGCTTTTATCATAAACGAACGGTTAAAAGTCGTAATGGAGAAGTCGCCAACGGGCTTATTTCAACATGCCTTTGTAGGTGGATCGGAGGTTGACAGGAAACCGATGGACGTTACTCTTGGATCGGGACGCCAGGGACAAACATATTTGTTCTGGCAGGACAACGTGCTATTTCAACTTCCGGTATCATATCACGCACCGTCAGATAGCTGGAGTAACAGCCCTGGTTATCCTACCGATCAGATACTCTTTAATCGTAGCATTTCAGCACGCTGCCTGGAATGTCACGCAACATATTTCAAGAGCGGCAAGCCAAATAACGGAAATGAAACTTTTGACAGAAAACAAGTGATGCTCGGGGTCGATTGTGAACGCTGTCACGGACCGGCTGCAAGGCATGTTACGTTTCATCTGAAAAACGGGGAGGAGAAGGAAGCGAAATACATCACTAACCCCGCCCGTCTCAGCAGGAAACAAAAACTTGACAACTGTGCCCTCTGCCATTCAGGCATGCGGAATAACCTCATGCCATCCTTTTCGTATAGGGTGGGCGATAACCTGGATGATTTCTTGTTTCCATCGCAGGCCCCGGACAGCGGTGCAACCATGGAAGTGCACGGAAACCAGTTCGGCCTGTTGAGCTTGAGCAAATGCTTCCGGATGAGCGCCATGGATTGTTCTTCTTGCCACAATGTTCATGTCAAGGAGACAAAAAAGTTGGAGGTATTTTCTTCCCGTTGCATGAACTGCCACAAAGAGGGAAGCGATAATTTTTGTACACAACCAATGGTTGGAGGTTTGGTGCTGACGAAAAACTGTATTGATTGTCACATGCCAGCGCTTCCTTCAAGGCAAGTCTTTTTAAGATCTTCAAAGAATCAATCCACACCTTTTTTTATTCGTACTCACCTCGTGGGTAACTATGAAAAACAGGTAAAACTCTTTCTTGAAAAAATCACTAAGGATAATCATCCATAAAATGACTCCCGAATAGTTTTTGCGCCAACAAAAAGCAATAAAAATATTGATACGCAGTGGAGACTTTCCCGCATGCATAATAATTTTTTTCCCCTTTGTGAGCGTTTGAGCCTTTTCCTTCGTGACTAGTATTTCAAAATGACACAAAGGCACAAGACTCAATGGTTCATAAAGTTGGTTGCTATAAAAATTCTTGTAAATTGTATTTCAGAAAATGGAATGCTTTAAATGAAAATTCTCGTTTTCGGCGCGTCGGGTGCAACAGGGCATAATCTGGTTTCCCAAGCTGTGGAGAAAGGACATCATGTTCGTGCCTTCGTCCGGGACCCTGCGAAGTTTAAAATAGAAAACAAAAATCTCAACATCTTCCAGGGAGACGTTTCCAACTATCAACAAGTCGAAGATGCTGTAAAAGATCAGGAAGCAGTAGTCTCAGCGTTAGGAGCGTCAACTCCTTTCAAGCGCAATTTTACTTTGATCAAAGGAATCGAAAATATCGTTGAGGCGATGAAAAAGCTTCATGTTGAACGTTTGGTATATCAGTCTTTTTTAGGCGTCAAAGAAAATCGTAAAGAGCTGGGATTTTTATTGGATCATATCATTGCAATTTTGTTGAAAAGCTCGATCCAGGATCACGAAGTCAAGGAAAATATTATCACGACGAGCAATCTCCAATGGACCATCGTTCGCTGTCCAACGTTAACAAACGGTCCGTTGACGGGAAAATATATCGATGGCGAACGAATACAATCGGCATCCATTTTACCTTCACTCTCCCGGGCAGACGTTGCGGATTTTATGCTGAAAGAGCTTGAGGTAAAAAGATACACCAGGAAGAAGCCGCGAATAATGAGCCGGTAGCCATTGGGTGATACTATTGTGATGTAAGAACACATTGGATTCAAGGGTCAGCCTCTCGCTCCGAAAGAGCTTGGAAGTCAGATTGGTCCATTAATCTTTCCATATTGTTTTCGTGACTCCGTCCTCCTCAACGATCACCGCATTGCCGTAATTCCTTGTATACATTCGTACTTCTTTCTGGCCTTCTACGCCTGCGGTGATGATCATTGCATGACAGGAAGAGGTAACTTGGCCTCCCCTCGATCCGTAACCGCATAATCCCAATGGGTCGGCGCAAACGGAGCGTAATGTTGCATACCTTATTTGTGTATCTCCAGGCGAGTAGTCATGCGTCCCAAAATAGTCTACGTGATCTATGTAGTCCTTTAATGCTGGCACACCATGGCACCAGTCGGTACCGTCGGCATCAAGGGCAGACTGACGTTCAATGGTGGTACGAGCAAATGTTCCATTTTTATAAAACTTAAACTCTTCATACACAATGCCATAATAGGTATCCACGGTAAACTCAGAATCGTAAACCCATTTGCCTATCTTGGTATTTGGGTCCACAATGTAGGCCGGACACACGGTGTTTTCACAACACCCACTGTGCGTTTGCGCTGAGTAATACATCATTCCAGGTGCGTGGATTCGGACGGGCTGATCGTTTTGGTCGAGTAACGTTGTCCAACGCCACTGCCATGTGCGTGACCAATCATTTGTCGCTGTATCTCCGTCATCCAGGATATCACACACGTTATTGTTGGGCTTCTCTACGGTTATGATTCGTTCCAGAATATCAATAGGCTGACCGTTATCGTCATAGGCAGTTATATCCACAGGGATGTCATAAGGAACTTCAATATTTTCCGGCTCAATTTCGAATAAGATAACGGATACTGTATCACTTTCCTCCTCCTGGTCTATCGGGATATCATAGTAGAAGGTAGAGCCAGTCACCGCCAGGTAGATCCCCTTTACCGGCCGGGACTCAGGATGCGAAATGCGAATGAGATTTTTTATTTCGGGAAGCACGTAAACAGTATCGCGGCTATTGGTCTTCAGCAGCGAACTATTCACGACAGCAGGTACGGCACCGGTCATCTGTTTTGCAGATGTAAATGAAAATGTTTTCAGTGCGGCGTCAGCATCAACTTGTGAGGTCTCCTCTTTTTTCTTTTCTTCCTGCTCATTTTTTGGTGGAGTTATTTCGTCCTCAGCAGGATCCGAACAGCAAAACAAAAATAATATCGCCAGCACAGCCACCCGGGTTGTGCTCAGCCAACGCATAGAGGTCATCATCGCTATTTTTTTTTGCTAAAGTACCGTGAAAGGGAAGCGTCTTGTGATGCCGTTCAGTAGCTGGCGGTGTTGATTAAGCAAGTGGTATAAGTCACTAAGTAGACACCTACGAGCGCAGGTTCATCAGCGATAAAAATTCTTCCTTTCGCCGTCTCGAAATGTCGACCTGGTGGTTGTCGGCGAGAATAACGTAGCCGCCTTCGCCTCGGACGTAACTTTTCACCTGTCTGAGGTTGATAAGAAAGGAATTATGCACCCGGCAAAATCCGGAATCAGTCAATAATTCCTCGAAATCTTTTAGGACCTTCGTTACCAGTTTTGTTTTTTGGTTGGTCAGATATATATGTGTATAACATCCGTCGGCCTTAAGAAAAATAATATCCTTTACATCAAAATAGTCTATACCCGCGCTGCTAGGCACTGCGAGCCGTTCTAAGTGACCTGATTTGTTTCGCGTATTTTGCAGCACCGATTGAACCGAATACTGCATGGGTGACATTCGTTCCTTTACCCGCGAGACTGCCTGAATGAGTTCATCCACATCAACTGGCTTCAGCAAGTAGTCCAGGGCGCTGAATTTAATGGCTCGGATAGCATACCGGTCATATGCAGAAACAAAAATAACATGAAACGAAACGGGCGATACTTTCTGCAAAAGCTCAAATCCCGACATCCCCGGCATTTGTACATCGAGAAATACGAGATCTGGTTTTAATTGCTGTATAGCAGTCAAACCTTCGGAGGGTGTTTGATAGATTCCTAGCAGTGAAATTTCAGGACAATATTTTTGAACTGCTTCCTTTAGATCCTCAAGTCCATCTGATTCGTCATCAATAAGAAGTGTATTAATCATGAATATATAAATCATTTATGCCAATGGGATACTAATTTCAACCCGCGTACCAACGGCATCGTTAAGCGCGTCTTTCAAATCCACGATCTTTACCATTTCGTCAAGTCGCTTTTTGTTAAGTAGCTTCAGGCGCTCTTCCGTTATCTTAATTCCTACGGATTTTGTTTTGCTTTCGGATTTGTCCCTTAGCGTTTCCGAATAGCCTCTGCCAACACCATTGTCTTCAATCGTACAGAATAAGTAGTCCTTGTCTTCTTTGACAGCAATTTTGATATGCCCACTGGTTTCCTTATGCATCAGCCCATGCCAGATCGCATTTTCTACAAACGGTTGAAGAACCATCGGCGGCAAAAAAACATTTCCGCGTTCGATCGTTTCATCAATTGAAATTTCATAGCCGATCTTTCCCTTAAAGCGCAGTTCCTCCAATTGAATATATGATTCAATCAACGCTAATTCATTTTCCAGGGATACGCGGTTGCTTTCAACATTCTCAACGATCAATCTTACCATTTTTGAAAACTTTTTGAGATAAAGCGAAGCGTTTTCATGATCGCCTTTCACAATCATCCGGTTAATAGAATTAAGACAATTAAATAAGAAATGGGGATTGATCTGGGCGCGGAGCGCTTTCATTTCGAGTTCGGTCAGTTGGCGCCGAAAGTTTATTTCTATGATTTCTTTATTTTTTGCCGTCACTATCCGTTGATTTTTCAGGCGCTGAAGAAACGTGTACACGCTCAGGCCTGCAATAATCATTACCAAAATTAACCCTCCCAAAAAAGCTTTCTTCAGTGCGGATTGCCTTTGCGTTTCTTTCTCCTGAATTTGTTTTTCATTTGCTAACAAAATAATCTGTTTGTCTTTTTTTTCAGATTCGTACTTAGCCTGGAGTTTGTTGATTTGTTCGGTGCTTTCCTCGTTGGAAACACTGTCCTTCCATTGCTGTGAAAGTTTGTTGAAGGCATAGGCGCGTTGAAAATCTTTTTTTTCCAAAAATAAGTCTGAGAGATTCATGTAACCCTCTTGTATTAATGCTTTAGCGCCAATCGCCTGCGCCAATGCCAGACCTTCATTTAGATACTTGTTTGCATCATCAGTGCGATTTAACAGGGTGTACAGATGTCCGACTTCGATTAAGGTAGCCGCCAGCGCGCGTTTTTGTGCTAGTTTTCGTCGAATAGCCAGGGCTTGCAGGTTGTAGGAGAGCGCCTGGTCAAAGTCTTTTAGCTCTTCATATAGATCCCCTAAGTTTCCCAGAATATAGGAAGCTTCAGCTTCAGAACCATATTGCTTGACGAGGTTAAGCGCTTTCAGGTAAAGTCGGGTTGCACTATCATAATTTTTTTTTGAAACGTAGACGTTGGCCAGATTTTGAAGCCCCATTCCGTACCGCGCCATTTTATTCAACGACTTGTAAATTTCATTTGCGCTAGTGTAAGAGGCGATGGCCTGATCATATTTTTTCGTTCTCCAGTAAACATTCCCAATGCTGTTTAATGTATTCGCACTTCGGTTCCGATCGCCTGAGTGATCATAGATTTTTAAAATCCTCAATTGAAGCGCAAGGCTGCTATCCACTTCACCGAGATCAGCGTGAATGGTTGACATACAATACAGACCTCGGGCAACATTTAGAGAGTCGCCCCGTTTTGAATAAAATTGAATGTAAGGGATGAAATGAGCGCGCGCATCGGCATAGTTGTCTTCATTCATATCGACAAGGCCGTAGTTGTAGTGCGACTCTATAATTCCTTTATCGTAATTCAGTTGTTCCGAAAGGCTCATTGCGCTATCAACATACAACCGGGCCGGCTCGGTTTTGTATTGAATGAAATTATAGATATAACTTAGCCGGTGATAGACAGCCACTTTATTGGAATCGGCTGGAAGTTTCGCGAGCAGCGTGACAAGGCTATCCACTTCAGTCTGCAACTGGGCATGTAGCTCTTGTGATAAGATACAAAGCCAAACTATAATGCACCTTAGGTAGAGAGGGCTATCCATAGTTGATGCGAATACATTCTCAATTTAGGGATTAATTGACTGTATAAGCAAATGACTTTGCCATGGAACCCAGTGCAGCAAAGGTTGCAAGCAAGCGTGATTGCCTCTGCAGGAGTGTAGGCTCCGGAACGTTCCGCGCAATGCACCAAGTGAACAACTACTCCGACCGCAACGAATCTATGGGATTACCGGATGCCACCTTAATGGCGTGGAAACTTATTGTGAGTACCGCAAGTACCATCGAAATGATACCAGCAAATACAAACATCTCCCATCCGATGTTGATTCGATAGGCAAAATTCTGGAGCCAGGACTTCATCATGTAGTAGGCAAGCGGAAATGCAATGACCAGCGACATCACTATCATCACAACATATTCCCGTGAAAGTAGCCTGAGAATGCTCAGCACGGAAGCACCCAGTATTTTCCTTACGCCTATCTCCTTGGTTCTGGATTCTGCCAGGAACGCGGTGAGGCCGAAAAGTCCAAGGCACGCAATGGCGATTGCCAGGAATGTGAAAACAGAGAACAGTTTTTCAAAGCGTTCATCGTTCAGGTGAAGGTCGGCGATGTATTGATCCTGGAAGGAATATTCAAACGGTTTTCCTGGATTGTGAAGACTCCAGACGCGTTCGATGTTTGCCAGCGTCGAGGTCAGGTGCGTGGATTCTACCCGGATAAAGAAGTTACTTCCGTTGCCAACTTCGAGAATAAAGCCGAAGGGGCTTATCGCGGTGTGCAGGTTGTTGAAATGAAAATCCTTTGCAATGCCAACGATAGTCACGTCGTGTGTCTTACCTGCTTCATCATCCCATGCGAGACGCTGGCCAATCACAGGTTCCTGTAAACCGAGTTGTCGCACAGCCTCCTGGTTTAATATGATTGCTGTTGAGTCAGAAATAAAATCTCGGGAGAAATTTCTTCCCGCTGACAAAGCGATTTCCATAGTAGGAATAAAGTCGTAGTCGATACGAATGAAATTGAGCGAGATGTTTGAATTTGTGGGAGCGAAGCTTACGCCATTGACTCCGTTGTTCGATCCGAGGACACCATCAGCCCGGGCGATGTTGATAACGTCCGGCATCTGACGAACTTTTTCATCCCACGCGCCGGTTACGGTACTGGGTACTCCAATGCCGCCACGAACATTGGGGACAAGCAGGACATTTTCCTCATTGAACCCCATGTCTTTTTGTCTCATAAAATCGAGCTGACTGGAAATGATTAGCGTGCCCGCAATCAATCCTGACGACATCGTAAACTGAAAGACGACCAGCGCCTTTCGCAGAGGCGCTCCGGAATGACTAGTAATAAATCCACCACGCAAACTTTTCAGAGGCTGAAATCCTGATAGATAGATAGCAGGATAGAAACCTGCAAGCACTGCGATGGCCAACGCAAACGGAAGACTCCATTTCACCACGTTGCTTGTCAGCAAAAGTGCAGAGAGGTCGACACCAGCAAGCGGCGTTAGCAAAGGGAGGACCAGGGATGAAATAAACAGTGCAAAGATTAATGAAATCAAGACCGTGAGAAAGGATTCAGTGAGAAATTGACGGATCAGTTGGGTCCGCACCGCGCCAATGGCCTTACGGATCCCGACTTCACGTGCGCGCTCCGACGACTTCGCGGTAATCAGATTGACGTAGTTGATGCAAGCGATGATGAGGATAAAAATGCCGATGAGCAGGAGTATTCGGATGTAGCTGATATCTCCGTTTGGTGATAGTTCCCATTTGAGGTGGGAGTGAAGGTGAATGTCTGCGAGGGGTTGAATATAGTATCGGTCGAGAGAATTCGGTGTGTTGGATTTTACTATTCTACTGACATTCGAAGCAAAGGAAGCAGTATCAGCCCCTGGGTTCAGTCGCACGTAGGTATAAAAGCCGCTGCGTTGCCAGTCCAAATCAGGATCTCGTCCGCTTTCAAACGGGATAATGATGTTAAATGTAAAATGAGAATTTGCCGGGATATCCTTAAGAATGCCGGACACCTGGTAATCCGTTCCCCCGTTTACGTTCATGCGAATTACTTTTCCCATAGGGTCTTCGTTACCGAAGTATTTCCTTGCGGTAGACTCTGTGAGGATGATGGAATGAATCTGATCCAGCGCTTTCTGTTTGCTTCCCACGACAAAGGGAAAGTCGAAAACATCAAAGAACTGTTGATCCACGCGTATCAGTTCTGTTTCGTATAATTTCTTGTCACCGTTTTGAAGCAAGTAAAGACGGCCAAAGTTTGGCGCAATTCGGGTAGAAGTTTCAACATCGGTGAGTTCTGTTCGCAGGGCTTTGGCTAAAGCAGGAGGCGTGGTGGCATCTGGGAGCGCGGAACCATCGGCATTTACAAAATCTTTAACAATCCTGTAGATGTCGGCATGGCGCGCATGGAATTGGTCGAAGCTCAGCTCGTGTTCGACATAGAGCATGATGCACGTAAAGCCTGTAAGGCCAATGGCGAGGCCAGCGATGTTGATCAATGAAGAAAACTTATTCTTGATAAAATATCGACACGCTATAATTATCTCTGAGATTATGTTCATAGGAAGCGCCTTAGGTTTTTGTATTGGATACAAACTACACGCCAGGAAGGCAATTATTGCAATAGTGCCCAATCTATAAGCATCGTCGCGGGTCGGGTATCCGGTTGTGGAAAAGAACTGTTCGGATACGAACTAGCCTTTTGAGACCAATCGTAGCACCAGGGTCGTTTTGTAAAAGAGGTGTCGAGTGTGATGACTGCAACGCACTTGCTGAATTGATAATTCTATTTAGTGAAAATTTTCTGTGCAGGCTGCCACTCCACCTATCATTCCATGAGACGAATTGTTAGATTTGGTGATGCCCTCGCTCATACCTGGTTTTGAGTACGATATTTTTATTAGCTACCGTCACAAGGACAATAAGTATGATGGCTGGGTGAGTGAGTTTGTAGCCAATTTGAGGAAAGAACTGGAGGCAACATTCAAAGAGGATATTTCAATTTACTTCGACGAGAATCCTCATGACGGGTTGTTGGAAACACATGACGTGGGCAAGAGCCTGATAGGAAAACTCAAAAGCCTTATTCTTATTCCGATAATTTCCCAGACCTATTGTGATCCTACCTGCTTTGCCTGGACACAAGAATTTGTAGTGTTCAATTCGTTAGCCAAACAAGATGAATTCGGCAGGGACCTAAAATTGATCGGTGGCAACGTGGCGAGCAGAATCCTTCCTATAAAAATTCATAACCTTGATTCCGATGATAAAAAGTTAATTGAAGATGAGTTGGGCAATGTACTACGGCCTGTGGAATTTACATATAGGACTGCTGGAGTCAACCGCCCGTTGTTAGTAACTGATAAGAAAGAAGAGAACCTGAACCATTGCCTTTATCGGGATCAGATCAATAAAGTCGCAAATGCCACTAAAGAAATTATCTCATCACTTAAGAAAAGGAGTTCAGGTGAACTGACGTCAAGAGAAAATGATGTGCGGATCTCGAACGATGATATTCCTGAGAAATCAATTGCCGTATTACCCTTTATCAATATGAGTAATGAACCCGGTCAGGAATATTTCAGCGATGGACTGACGGAGGAAATTATCACAGACCTTTCTGCATTACGCGACGTTCTTGTGATTTCGCGAAGTTCCATGATGACTTTCAAGCGTTCACGAAAAAAAATTCAGGAAATTGCCCGGGAGGTACACGTTAAATATGTACTTGAGGGAAGCGTCAGGAAATGGGGCCAGAATTTGCGGATCACTGCCAGGCTTATTGTGGCAGAAAATGATTTTCAACTCTGGGGACAAAAATTTGATTGCACCGTGAAGGATGTCTTCAATATCCAGGAAAGTGTATCACGATCGATCGTTGAGGCCCTTAAACTAAAGTTAACGCAACGTGAAGAGAACTTCCTCGCCGCCCACCCAATTCAAGACGTGGAGGCATATGAAAGTTACATGAAGGCCAGGGCCGAAATGACCAAGTGGAGCGAGAACGGGCTTGAAAAGGCAATCAAACTAATCCACGATAGCTTAAGCTTAACAGGAAATAACGCCATCCTATATGCTGCCCTTGGTACCATCTATGTATACTTCAACCATTTTGCAATCAGGAACGATCCAGACGATTTAACGCGGGCTAAACACTTTGCACGCAAGAGTCTGGAGGTCGATGGGAATTGTGCTCAGGCACATATTGTCAACGGAATACTTGAGTACAAAATGGGTAATCACCAGCAAGCCGTGAAGACGCTAAAGAAGGTGTTGACGCTGGATCCGAATAATCCGGATGGCCTACTTTGGTTATCGATAAACTACATGATGGCCGGCAGAGCCGACGTCGCAAAACCATTTTCACAGAAACTTCTAAAGGTGGATCCTCTCAATCCATTATCCCTGGCATTAGTAGGTTGGCTGGAATTTAATTCGGGGAATTTTATCGAATGTATACCCTACTACAGAAAATGGCTGGAATTAGATCCTTTCGGACCGTTTACGAGATGGTGCTGCGCGATTATTTTTAGTTACAATCAAGACCTGACTGAAAGTCTTGATGTGTTAGGTTCCTTAATAAAGGATTATCCTGAAATTATCTATGGTAAACACGCGCTATTTTACCGGAGCGCGCTGGCAGGTGATAAGCCGGCTGCACTCGGATTTGTAACAGACGAAGTCAAGCAGGAAATTGCATCGAACAATATAATGCCAATGCAAATGGCAACTGCCTATGCGCTGATTGATGAAAAAGAGGAAGCTATTTGGTGGCTGAAAAAAGCAATTCAGAATGGGTATTCGAATTATGTAATCGTTGACAAGGACCCGATTTTACAGCGACTCGACGGCCACAAAGACTTTAGGTTATTAAAAGAAAACCTCAAAGAAATATGGGATCGGTTTGAAGTCTGATTGGGGTACTGTAGTTTTTTTTCTCGCCGTAATTGGAACTTCCCGAAAGTTTAAAAACTTTCGGGAAGTTCCGCAGTACTTCCAGCCAATCCCTAAGTTTTAAAATCCCAATCCCACGGCAAGACCATTAATACCACCGGGGCCGTCCAACAGGGGAGTCGAAGTACCATTGGCGAGATTAATTTGATATAATTTCGTTG
>Ga0157380_10002149_pt1 | contig 13224 bp, 9 predicted proteins | sample S35metaG_FD_119757 | JGI IMG/M metagenome (GOLD analysis project Ga0157380, IMG submission 119757) | Switchgrass rhizosphere microbial communities from Kellogg Biological Station, Michigan, USA - S3-5 metaG | ecosystem: Host-associated > Plants > Roots > Rhizosphere > Soil | place: USA: Michigan...
AAACCGGGAGATGAACGTATTTTTTCACATGGTCGTTTAACATTTCATTTTCTTTCCCTTCTTCCAGATTTTCCATATCCACGACTAGCCCGAGATTAATTCCAGTTCGAAAAAATGAATGCAGGGCGGAGTCAATATTAAACGAACCACCTGTATGAATATGCTCATCAATGAAGGCGACATGATTGGATTGGTAATCCAATATTCGCGGCATTGAACCGGTGTCGGCAGCAACGGGTTCGGGTTGAATATCTTCGAGTCTTTTTATTTTGATATTTTTGAAAAATACCGTGCTCTCCGGATCGTGACCCTGCAAGGCAATGGTGCCACTCGACAAAACTTTTTTCTTTTGCTGTGCGGAAGGATTTATTGGTTCGATGTAATCAACGACGACTTGATCATTTATTTTTACCTGGACATTCCTGCCCACCACGCGGAGGTTAAGATTATACCATATGCTGTCTTTCGTGTATGCTTTGTATAGATTTCGAACGCCGTATAAGCTTCCACCTTTCTTAACTTCCTTGTAGCCGCCCGCTCCGTGGTGGGTACTGTTTATCTGAAGTTCATAACCCTGCTCTAACCAGCCTTCCTTTTGGTGCGCCGTATGAAAATAAACACCTGAGTTAGCGCGGTAATGGGTCATGACATCCATGTTCAACTCAAAGTTTTTAAAATTTACAGGTTCCTTCCCATCACCAACGTAAAACAAATGCGAACGTAGGCCATTCGCGACAATCATGCCGTCCACTACCTTAAAGGATCCTTGATTTTCATTAGCCTCCCAGTTAGAAAGGTCTTTCCCATTAAATAGTGTGATCCATTCGTCATTTTGTTTTTCTTGACTACACCCAACCAACAACTGGAGCACAAGCGTTAGTGTAGTTAGTATTTGATATTTAGTTTTCATTGTTATAGACTGTTTTGGAGGGGCCTGGCTTTTTAATTTTTCAAAACAGCCAGAAGAAATGCTTGAGCGATTTGCTGATACTTTGGTTCAAAATATGGAGTATCACTGTGCCCCGCGCCATAGACTACTTCCATTTGTACGTTAAGATTGTGACTTTTATACGCGCCAACCAGTTCGTGTGATTGATTGATGGGAACCTGAATATCCTGATCGCCGTGGAAAATAAGGAGCGGTGGGTCGCTGGCATCAACCTGAAAAACGGGGCTTGCTTTTCGAGCCATGTCGGGAATATTGTCGACAGTCTTGCCCAGCAGCAACGCCATGGCTGGGCCACGGACGCTTACACCGTGGGGTGTTGATTGTTTCAAAATCGTTGTAAAGTTTGTGGGTCCATAGTAGTCCAGGATCGCCTGGACGGCGGAACTTGTGGTGGTGTATTCGCCTACGTTGCCTTCTAGCTCTCTATCGTTGTTCGTCACGCCAGCAAGCGCAGCCAGGTGTCCCCCCGCAGAGGATCCGGCAATGATAATCTTGTCCGAACGATATCCGTATTTAGCTGCATTTGCGCGCAAATACCGAATCGCTGCTTTTATGTCGTGTATCTGCGCGGGAAATTTTGCATCCACGCTAAGTCTATAATCCACACTCGCCAACGCATATCCGGATGCGACAAAGCTTAATGGTGGTGTCTCTCTTGAACCCGAGTGCCATGCTCCTCCGTGGACCCAAACAATAAGATATGGATTGTTATTGGAGGATGGCTTGTAGATATCCAATAACAGTTTACGTCCATCTGCTTCTGCATAAACAACGTCCTTAATTACCAATTTGTCCGACTGTGCTGACGAGACAATAGGGACAAGAGCAAACATCAAGAGATAGATAACGGTATGCATCGGATTATTAATCGTTAAAATTGGTAGTAGCCGGCGGACAATTTCAACGCCTTCATGAAGGTTATAAAAATACTTCAAACATTAGGGTGACATTCCATGAAAAGCGAAAAACCATGTTCTAAGGCAATCGACGCCGCGAACATGGTCTTTTGTGTTGAGCGAAAGCTACGTTTCTTTTAGGGTTCTTGGTTATTCGTTCCTCAGCGTATTTACCGGATTTGCCCTTGCGGCCTTAAATATTGTAGCACTGGTAGTGAAAATTCCTACACCAAAAATGAAGAGGGAACAAATAATAACGGATGCAATCCCAACCGGAACATGAAATGCATAAATTTCTTTTAGCAAGGCATTCGTCAAGTAATAACCGGCGAGCGAGCCCAGAATTCCTGCAATTGCCAAAATGATGACGAACTCTTTGTTAAGTAATCCGATAACATTCTCCACTGATGCCCCCAAGGCTTTTCGAATACCAATCTCTTTCGTGCGCTTGGCAATGTTCAGCGAAGCCAGTGCAAAGATACCCGACGAAGAAAGCACTCCTCCCAAGACGGTAATAAAGAGAAATATCCTTTCTAGATTTGCGTTTGCGTCTCTGCTACCCTTCAAAACAAGATCATCCTGGAACTGACTTTCAAAGGCTCGTCCTGGAAAAACCTCCTTCCAGGTTTTTTCAAGGTATTTTTGAATTTCCAGAAGGTCAGCTTTCTCTGTTTTTACCAGCATGTTGATGTATTGATTTTTTCCCGCTGGATAAAATATAAACGGTTCGGGATCCTTTGACCGGTATAGGTTGTCAACGTGATTTTCAATTATGCCCAATATTCGGCGCCTATTGTCATGAAGTATCACAATTTTGTCTAATGGGTCCGTTAGTCCAGTCTTCTCGACAAAAGCTTTGTTTACAATCACGCCTTCAGTCTGGTCTGAAGCATTATCCAGATCAAATGTTCTGCCTTCTGAAAGGCGAAGGCCCATCGTTTCAAAATAGTTTTTTCCTACGCCCATGGCCTGGACGTTATATTTTCCCGTGTCAATGCCTATCGGTGTCTGATAATTATTGCTGCCAACATTCCCATCGCTAACGGCGACTTCCAGAATTTTTGGATTCGTCAAAATTGCTTTTTCCATGATTTCAAAATCGCGTTCGCCTTGAATACTAAGCGTCATGACCATATCCTTGTCATATCCGAATTCAATGGAGTCCTGGAACTTTGTATTTTGAATAAACACCACGCCACCGATTAAGACAATCACAGACAAAGCGAACTGCATTCCCACCAAGGTCCGGGTGAGCATGTTTGTTCCTTTTATTCTTACAGTCCCTTTTAAGAGAAGGGTAGGTTTAAATTTGCTACTTAGGAATGCCGGATATATCCCGGCGATCATGGCGGCAAGGAAAACCAGAATAATAAGTGCAACAAATAGGTTTAACCCATTCATATCTTCCAGCCCGTAGGGCAATTGCCACATGTTGGAGAAAGCAGGCACAATTATTTGAGCCATTAACAAACCGACCACCAAGGATAAAGAAATGGTGATCAAAGTTTCCAGTAGGAATTGAGAAATGATCTGCCCACGCGCAGCACCAATGGCTTTTCTAACACCTACTTCCTTAAGGCGTTTGGCAGTCATCGCAATCGAAGTGTTGGTGAGATTAAAGCAGGCAATCAATAAGATAATTAACGCCATGCCCGTAAAGATCACAAGCGGTTCAGGACTGATTCTGTAGTTCACCCAGCTTGAGTTGATATCGCCTTGATCATAGCTTGATTTGAAAGGCTCCAATAAATACGAATCGATTACCACATCGGTACGGGCTTTATTACGAGCGGGTATGTACTTGGCTAGCTGCTTACTAACTTGCTCAGCGTTCTCTGGTGTGGTCAATTCCATAAAAGTGCTGGGGTTTCTCCAGTCACTCCAATCATCAACTTTGATTTTATTGATGTCTATAAAATTCTCAATCCTGAGCAGAGCCTGGAAACTGAATGTATTATTGATGGGCACCTTTTTCAGCACTCCACCAACGATCAGATCTATTTGAGAATCATTGACAGAGTTCAGCACCATTAGCTTTCCAGTAGGGTCATCGTTGCCAAAGTATTTCTTGGCAAGCTCCTGGCTTAAAAAGATGCTATTTTTATCTTTAAAAAAACGATGATTTCCCCATTCCAGGGGATAATCAAAAAGCTGAAAGAAGGCGCTGTCGGCAAAGGCCAGGTTTTCATTAAAGGATTGATCTCCGTAGCGCAATGAACCGTTGCCAAAGACGTAGCGTGTATACCGCTCAATTCCGGCAATATCGTTAGCGGCCATGGCCGGAAGAATAATTGGTGCTTGAGAGTCCCTGTTTAGCTTTCCTTCTTTATTCGTTGATAGTGCATGGAACCTAAAGATGCGTGCAACTTTCTGATCGTCATGAAAATTATCAAACTCAATATTAAAGGCTAGTAGGAGATAGGCTGCGATGCAGCAGGCAAGTGAAATGCCGAGGCCAAGTGCGTTGATGACGACGTAGCTTTTGTTCTTTAAGAAGGTTCGAAAAGCTACGCGCAAATAGTTTTTGATCATGGTTGGAAGGGGTTTGGATCAATGAACGGTTTTATAAGCTAATCTGTTACCAAACAATCATTTATTTGGAAATCAATGAATTACGATTATTCTTTCCGACGAAACTGTTCAGAATAAATAAAACCAATGGACGAAATCGTACAGCTTTGCCTCACAACAGTTTGCCTTATAACATAATCTCTAGGACGCCCATGCCTGGGATAAAGTTGCACCTGGCCGTTGTTTATTTTAGTAATATACGTGGTTGCAGTGCTGCGCACCAACAATCGATTCTCTAAATTTTTCCTCGTTGTTATTTGCAAAGCATAGAATATTGAACTTACTTTGTAGCACAAAGTACTTTTTAATGAAGCAAAACAGAACATCACCCCTTGAAACGCTGACTGAGATCAAGCAATTAATGGAGCGTTCGTCCAGGTTTATTTCTTTAAGTGGATTGTCGGGAGTCTTCGCCGGACTATATGCACTGGCAGGAGCTTATGCGGCATATGACTACCTGGGCCTCGAGGGCGTCGGATATTTTTCAGGTAGATTTTTGGCGGAAAATGTATCAAGCAGATCGGAAAAATTGGGTTTTCTCATTGCGGATGCAGTTATTATTTTATGCTTAGCGGTCGGCACCGGAATATATCTAACGACGCGAAAGGCAAAGAAAGACGGTAATTCAATTTTTGATTCAACTGCCAAGAAATTGATAATAAACCTTTCCATACCGCTGGCGGTGGGTGGGATTTTTTGCCTTGCATTATACTTTCACGGCGCATTTATTTTCATTGCGCCGTCGCTGCTGGTCTTTTATGGTCTTGCATTGATCAATGCAAGCAAGTATACAAGGAATGATATCCGGGGGTTTGGCATTGTCGAGATAGCCTTGGGCTTATTAAGTTCATTTGTAGTGGGCTATGGGTTGTTGTTTTGGGCAATCGGATTTGGTGTGCTGCATATTATTTATGGTGCTTACATGTATTTTAAATACGAGAAGTGAAGAAGCTGTTAGTTGATTTTAATAAAGCCTTTGAGAGTAAAGTCAGATTGGGGATCATGTCTGTGCTCATGGTGAACGATGAGGCTGATTTTAATACACTGAAGGAATTATTAAATCTGTCGGATGGAAATTTAGCAAGCCATATAAAAGCGCTGGAGGAGATGAAATATATTCACGTCAATAAACAATTCATTGGCCGTAAGCCGAATACCAATTATAGCGCATCGAAGGATGGAAGAAAAGCATTCCATGCACATCTTAAATCATTGGAGATTTTGATTAAAAGTCAAACCATTTAAAAAATTTGCCGTTAAACTTTGCGCCACAAAGTACTTTTATAAAAAAAATAACCAAAATAGAAATGGAAAAAATAGCAGAACCCGTATCGCGTTTTAGCGTAGATGCACCGACCGAACAAAAGATCGCCCGTTATAATAATCTTATGCTTATCGGATATTCTCTTCTGGCGGCATCATTGATCCTATACGGTTTGTTTGAATACGTGGCCCTGGAAAAATCGGAACAACGCTTTACGGTTTTTGTATTGCATTATTTAATTGCGTTGGGCTACACGCTTGCTTTGCTCATGAACGGTTCATTGGGAATCCGGAAAAGTTGGCGCATCGAAAATATTGCTAAGACTGTAGTCCTCCTCAACTTGTTTTTAATTAGCGCATACGCCTTGAATCGCGAGTTGCCAGTGTTTGCAACATCGACCTCCTGGCTTTGTGTATACCTGTTTGTCACTTCACTCTGCATGCTTAGCTATGAATATTTTTTCTATTTAAACGCATGGATTAATCGCCTTCAGCACATCGTCCTTGGGAGTGCTATTATTCTATACGCTTACCTGGCAATTTATGTAGCTAACGTTTACGCGATTGGATCAATAGGCATACTATTCTTCGGCATAGGTGGTCATGTTTTTGTTCCCCTTATTATTTTTACGGCGTGCGTTTTCCTGATCAAGTACGCAAGGAAGCAAAACAAAATTTCAATTTATTGGATACCTGTTGGATCTGCAGCAACATTGCTTGTTGTTCTGGCTTTTATGGGCGAGTGGAACTCCCGGATTTCCAAAATAGAAAAACTGTCCAATCAATCCATCCTATACGAAAACAACGGATTGCCTATTTGGGTCAACGTAGCCCAGGATCTGAAGGTGGATTGGATATCCGAAAGAATTATAAAATCAGATTTGGTTTACACGACATATAATAGGTTCAATTGGGATTTTTTTCCGGGCGATACCCAGTGGGACGAAGTCAGAAAACATGATCCGCTGGTGTTTATTGCCAGCCTGGTTTCCAGATGCACATTATCGCATGGAGAGAGGGTAAAGATATTGCAATCTGTGTTTGCCGACAGGCATTACGCCCACGAACGCCTTTGGTCTGGCGATAATTTGACAACTGCCTATATTGTCTCAGATGTTGATATCTATCCTTCGTTGCGGTTGGCGTACACGGAAAAATATTTGAGTATAAGAAACAATGCTCCACCCGAAGCGTGGCGTGGCGATACGCAGGAGGCCATTTATACTTTTCAGCTCCCGGAAGGTTCAGTTGTCACTTCGCTTTCACTTTGGATTGAGGGAAAGGAGGAAAAAGGAATTCTTACTTCGAAACAAAAAGCCACGAATGCCTATAAGACGATCGTGGGTGTCGAACGCAGAGATCCTTCGGTAATTCATTGGCAGGAGGGAAATACTGTTACTGTTCGTATTTTTCCCTGCACGCCGGAAGAAGAAAGAAAATTTAAAATTGGAATAACCTCACCATTGATCGAACAGGCAGGCGATTTGGTGTTCAAAAATGTAACATTTCGTGGGCCCTCGTCAGATCGGTCATCGGAAACATTTCGAGTTCGCTTTATTGGTTCATCGGACGACATTAGCATGCCGAAAAACTTCAACAAAGACATCAATGGAGACTACGTTGCTGAGCAGCTTTATGATCCAGATTTTAACATTTCGTTCAAGGCACCTGCATTGCAAGCCAGCCAATTTAGTTTTGACGGTTTTGCGTATTCAATGGAGACTTTCCTACCTCGCCTTGAACCCGTGAAGGTTGATCAGATTTTTCTGGACATTAACGACACGTGGACCCGCGCGGAGATTGCAGCTAGTGAAGCATGGATTCTCACCCATAAAGTATATGCCGTCAGCAATAACGAATTTATTCAGATGACTGATGAGAATTGGCAGGATATCGCTGATGAAAATCGCCGTCGTAACTTCTCAATTTTTCCCTTCCATAAGATCACCAACGAAAAAGGCAGCTTAGTCATCACGAAGGGAAAGTCACTATCCCCACATTTGAGCGATTTTAAGGAAAGTAAATTTTCAGAAGGTGTTGGTAGATATTTTGCGAGTGGGAAAAGAATAAAAGTCTATAACCTGGAAGGCAGTATATCCACCTACGTTAGTGCGCTACGCGAATTGAGAGGCCTGGAATTTGCAAGTGGAAACATTGATCAGCTCAACCGTTTATTGACCGAGGGGAAATTTCCAAAACTTGAAGAGTCGGAAGGACAAGTTTTTCTCCACGATGCAAAACTCAGGATCACCAAAAAGAAAATTTCACCGGAACACATGCCCGTGAACAACGCGCCAGATCATCTGGCAAGACTTTTTGCTTATAATAATATCATGAGGAAAGTTGGAGTACATTACTTCAATGACGATTTTGTTTGTGAGGACCTGGTTGATGAAGCCGCTTCCGCCTATGTCGTGTCACCGGTGTCCAGCCTCATTGTCCTGGAAAGTCAGGCCGACTATGAACGTTTCGGGATAGAAGATAAAGTTAACAGCCTTCACAACGCAACCAAACAATCTACAGGCGCTGTCCCGGAACCACATGAATGGGTACTGATTATAATGTTTGCGTTGTTTTTACTTTACCTGCAGATCCGCAGAAATAAACTTCGTGTTTCGCTATGAGTCCTTTACTGGTCTTTGGGATGCGCTGGGCGGTGTCAAATCGATACCATACGCTGGCGATGTTTTTGTTGGCTGGATTAGCAGGGAGTATAATTGCCTTTCCCGTCTCTTTCTTTTCGGGGACAAATGTTTTGCTGGGTTGTTGTTTACTGCCGTTTGCCATCTTCTTCGATCAAAAGCAGAGGTTCAACATAATCTATCTATTCCTCATTATTTTTTTTGGAGTAATCGCATACACATACAGCGTGAGAACATTTTATTTCTTCATGATTGCTTTTTATGTTCTTTTTCTCCTGGAACTGTGGATCGGAAAAATAGATACCATCATCTTATTTCTGCTGGCGTTTATGTCGCCTTTTTTTCACCAGATCTCTGTAATCCTGGGATTTCCCATCAGATTGACGCTGAGTCAATGGGCGGGTGAGATGTTATCTTTCGCTGGATTTGATATAGTGGTAGAGGGTAACACTATTGTACTGGCGGGATCTTCATTTTCCGTCGATGAAGGCTGCATGGGTCTCAGCATGCTAGCCGTATCGTTGTTGATGGGCATTGCAGCCATGGTGCACCATTACAGGCAATCCAAACTCAGACTAAACTCGTTCGCCCTCGGTGCCTTCTTTTTTGCAGTATTGCTTTTAAATTTGATTTCAAATTTGCTGCGAATCATGTTGTTGGTGATCTTCAAGGTGCTTCCTGATAATCTGATGCACGATGTGGTTGGCGTGCTGTGTTTGATAGGATATGTCGTCGTTCCCCTTTATTTTGTAAGCCGACTATTCATCAGGAAATTTGGAAGGCCCGCATTGAGTCGGGAAGAATCACGTCCATTAACGCTGTTTCGAAAATCTTTGTTAGTTGTATGCGCAACAGCAATTGTGGCAACAGGTATTCACGTCAACATGCAGCGACTCGAGCCCGTTCAGACAACACACGCCATCATTAAACCCGAAAACTTGAGCGTGTCTAAAATGGAGCAAGGAATCACGAAACTTTACAATGATGAAATGCTCGTGTATGTAAAGCCTATTCCTGAATTTTTCAGCGGTGAACATACGCCGCTATTATGTTGGAAAGGAAGTGGTTTTGAATTTCGAGGCGTGAAGAAAGTAATGGTGGACGGTAAGGAAATTTATAGCGGACGCCTTGAAAAACCAGGCGAAACCCTTTTTACGGCCTGGTGGTATGACAACGGAGAGATTGTAACAATCGATCAATGGAACTGGCGGGTTAGAATGCTAAAGCGCGAGAATAAATTTAGCCTTATCAACGTAACGGCCAGGGGCGAATCGACCCTTTTAAAAAACGTGAAACTGATCTTAGAGAAAAAATGGCTTGCGCAAAAGAAATGAGTTCAAACCGAATCGAACAATTACGAACACAGATCCGACTTAGGATTGTTTTAATCATCGCAGGACTTGTGTTCAGCGGAGTGACCGCATTTCCAATAGAGTGGGAATTGCAGATAGCGGACAGTTGGATATCAGAATACGGGTGGGACAATCTATTTTCGCATTGGATCGAAGATGCCTATCGGGGTGTGCAAAAAACAAATTCAGAATATCCGTTTATCGCATATGGAAGTGATTGGCTGGGATTCGCGCACCTGGTAATAGCAATTGTTTTTATTGGACCGCTTAGAGATCCTATACGAAACAGATGGGTCGTTGAGTTCGGGATTATTGCGTGCGTTTTGATTTTTCCATTTGCTTTCCTGGCAGGCTACGTCCGTGAAATTCCAATTTTTTGGCGGTTCATCGATTGTACATTTGGTGTAGTCGGCGGCGCAATACTTTTTGATTGCAATCAAAAGATAAAATTATGGGAAAGCGAGTTCAACGCACTGCTAACTTCTCTTTACAAATAGAAGGATCACCAGCAAGCCAGTCAATGGAAGCAAGGGATCAAGAAGTGTTCCACCCGTGCCCATGAACAAATTCAAAAGCGCGATGCTGATTCCTCCAATGGCCCATGCAATTGTGGTGGAGATAGACCAGACGGCCATTTGTTGCTTTACATCTGTGATTCCCATCATCCGGTTAACCACCCAAAACAAACTGTCATTGAAGTAGCTGAAGAAAAATGCACCTGCCACGGCAGCTTGCGCACCGAAGAGCATGTTCACACTTGGAATTTGCTCCAGTATCGGGGCACAAATAGAGGCGGAGGTCACACACGCTACTGTTCCTGATCCTTGAATAAACCGAATCAAAGTGGCGATAACAAACGGGATCATGATGGGGGATAACGGCAGGCTAACAATTTCAGCGGCTAACTGTGTTCCTATACTACTATCCCGGACCACGGCCCCAAGTGCTCCGCCGGCACCTGTTACCATCAAAATAATTCCCGCTGATTGGAGCCCTTCCTCTAACCGCATTGATGTTTCTCGCCTGTCGAGATAGGGAACCAGTAAGTAAACAGCTAATAAGGTGCTGATAGAAAGTGCCACGATGGGAGTGCCCATAAAATTAATGCACGATACCAGGAACGAAACGGCTGGTCCTTCGGCGTCTGTAAGCGAAGGAATAATGCCTATTATCGCTTTGATAAAGATGAGTAAGATAGGAGCAACAATTGGAAGGAGAGATACCATCAGACCTGGCAGTGGACGTTCCGCTTTTTCTTTCAAATAGGTATTCTGAATCCCCTTAAGTTTTTCATCCGTTACGTCATGGTCTTCGACATCGGAATATTTCTTCCCGACCCACTGAGCATAAAAGACGATACCAATAACGCACGGAATGGCGAGCGCCATTCCTAACAGCATCATCGCTCCGACATCGACACCGAAAAGTCCCGCGGCCCCCAGCGGCCCTGGTGTAGGCGGCACCATCGTGTGCGTAACGACCAGGCCACCCGCCAGAGAAATTCCCAAGGTCAAATTAGATCGATTGCCTTTTATTGCCAGGGCCTTGCTCACAGGATAAAGAATTACGAAGGCAGAGTCAACAAAAATTGGAATGCTGACAATGTAACCCGTTAACGCCAGCGCCCACTCTTCCCGGCGTTTCCCAAGCCACCTTATGAAAGAAAATGCTATCTGTTCTGCGGCGCCGGAAACCTCCAGGATTCTTCCCATCATGACGCCCAAGCCGATCACAATCCCAATGCTTCCAAGTGTAGAGCCAAATCCCTTTGTGATCGCGTCAACTGTCTCGTTGGTAGACATGCCCCCGCTCAGGCCGGCAATACACGCGGCTATTATCATTGCAATGAGCGGGTGAACTTTGGTGCGTAACACCAAAAAAATAAGCGTAGCGACCGCGATCACTAAACCAATGAGTGGAACCGGGAAATTGTGCGTCACGCTATCTGCTTGTTGTCGGCGATATGTTGATGTATAAAATTATCGAAACTAACATCTGCAAAAAAACCGAGTTGCATTGCTTTCGTGTTATCGAGCGCGCCGGGCCAACTGGTTACGATGCGATTTATGGATTCATCAGGCTTGAATTGTACACGCGCAACCGTGTCTTCGCCTGTAATCCGTTTTAACGCGTCAAGCATCTGCTGCACGGTCACTGTTAATCCCGGTAGATTTACAGTTCTCCATCGTAGCGGTTCTGTTTTCAGCGTTGCGGCGTGGATGAGATTACGAATTACCGTGTCGGGGCTGGAAACTAAAATATCTAGATCACGCGATACAGGACAAACCGCCTCCTCACCACGCAAGGGTTCACGGATAATGCTGCTGACGAAAGAAGAGGCGGCAAGATTTGGCCGACCTGGCCTCACGCATATTGTTGGAAGCCTTAGCACAACACCATCTACGAAACCTTTTCTTGAATAATCATTCACCAATAGCTCACCTATCGCTTTTTGTGCCCCATAGGAGGAGCGTGGTGTCACAACGGTTGTCTCATTAACCACAGAGGGCAAGTCTCCACCATAGACCGCTAGCGAGCTCGAAAAGACGAACCGTATAGTCGGATTTATGTGACGGACAGCTTCCAGCAATTGGCGCGTAATATCAAGGTTTACCCTCCATCCAATATCAAATTCTTTTTCCGCATGACTGCTTACGACAGCCGCAAGGTGAAAGATCAACGTTGTTTGAGGCGTCACCAAGGATTTAGCAGCGCCTTCAACGGACAGGTCCAACTGTTTACAATGCACCCTGGAATCTTCAGTTGGATTCGCAGGCATTACAATATCAGCTAAAAGCAAAGTATCAAACGGGAGCGAACTTTTAAGGAGTGAGTTGGCGAGGCGCTGGCCCAGGAAGCCGCCGCCGCCGGTGATGATGATTTGCATATTTCGTTTATCCGTTAATCGTTATCCGTTGGTCGAGTGAACCACTATTTGCTATTTATAAAAATTATTAAAATATCATACCATTTTTAGGACTGTCGGCTATCGAATTTAAAACAGCTTGCGAGAATCGCCTTCACAGCACCGCTTATCAATAACTTTCAACGAATATTGGATAACGGCATCCCAGTTCTTCACAAAATGGTAGTTTCGCGACAACAGCGATACGAATAACTGACAACGATTAACCGAATGTATCAAAAAGCTGATCACCTACAGTCTCAACTTCCCCCCGAATATAAGGGTGATTTACTTCCAGCAATACGGAACGAATTTCTGATCGAAGAGAAGACAGTCGTCGTTTTTGATGATGATCCAACGGGGACCCAAACCTGTTATGACGTGGTGGTACTCACGTCCTGGACCCTTCCAATACTGATTCGGGAGTTACAAAAGAAACCATCAATTTTATTTATCCTGACCAACTCGAGGAGTTTTTCGAAGGAGGATGCCCTGACGCTCAACATTGAAATTGGAAGCAACCTCTGTGAAGCTGTCAAACAAACCGGACGGCAGATCATCGTCATCAGCCGCAGCGACTCAACTTTGCGTGGACATTTTCCGCACGAAGTAGAAGCGATCGCCAATACATTGCAACTCCCAGACG
>Ga0157380_10002150_pt1 | contig 13221 bp, 12 predicted proteins | sample S35metaG_FD_119757 | JGI IMG/M metagenome (GOLD analysis project Ga0157380, IMG submission 119757) | Switchgrass rhizosphere microbial communities from Kellogg Biological Station, Michigan, USA - S3-5 metaG | ecosystem: Host-associated > Plants > Roots > Rhizosphere > Soil | place: USA...
ACTACCACGGCTCCGGCTTTCCGCGCGCGCACGATGGCCGTGTCACGCGCGTTGTAATGCGGCGATTCCTGCTGGCGGTAAGTTGCCTCGTGCTCCTCGTCAACGATTACGACTCCCAAATCGGTCACCGGCGCAAACACAGCAGAGCGAGTTCCGATAACCATTCTTGCCTCGCCGTTTCTTACGCGAGTCCATTCATCGAATCGTTCACCGCTCGATAAGGATGAATGAAAGATTGCAACTCGATCTCCAAATTCAGTGCGCAGTCGTCTCGAGAAAACCGGCGTTAACGCAATCTCGGGCACCAACATCATGGCTGACTGGCCAGCTGCGAGGGCCGTTCGCATCGCGCGAATGTAAACTTCAGTCTTACCGCTGCCGGTAACGCCGTGCAGCAGAAACGTTGCGTACTTGCGTTTTCCTATCTGCAACTCAATCTCACGCAGCGCCGCGGATTGTTGCTCAGTAAGTTTGTGTGATCCTGGCGCCGGCAGGAGGGCCTCTGCTAGCGGATCGCGACGAACGGCCTCGTGGAAAATTTCAAGCTGACCTTTCTTTTGCAGGGTCTTGATTGCAGACTCACTGACCTGCGCGAGCCGCAACAGCTCTTTTACCGGCAAGTTCCCATTTGCTTTTCTTAGTTCGGCAGAGATGCGGCGTTGTGCTTCAGTTTCTCCCTCGACGTCTATGTTAGTTAGCCGCACTACGCGCTGCAGCTTTTCTTTGGCGAGTGCGTTACGTCTTAGCTGCTTGAGTTCGAGTAAGCCTGCCTTTTCGAGCACCCGTGCGGCGTTCAGAGCTTGCGGCTGGCCCATCTGTCTCGCGGCGTTTCTTAGCTTGAGTTCACCATTTTCCTCGACCAGTTTCAGCAATTGGTGTTTCTGAGTGGGAGTTTGGTCTCCAGAGATTCTTGCCAGTTCGGCCTTGCCGGCATTCGTTAGCGAGATGACCTGGTCAATGCTCTGGCTGATGCCGGGCGGGACTGCGGCTCGCAATACTTCACCCCAGGGCGCCGCGTAATAGTCGGCAACCCATCGAGTCAACTCGAGCACATCCGGAGTTATCAGAGGAACGACGTCGATTAATTCTTCGGCTTCTTTGATCTCAAGGTTGTCATCAGGTTCGGTTTGCAGAGCCACGACGTAGCCGGTCATGAGCTTGCGTCCGAAAGGCACGAGGATGCGAGCGCCCGGTTGCACGACAGACTGCATGTTTTGAGGAAGTGCGTAAGTAAAGGTTTGATTTATGTGAACCGGAAGCGCGACTTCAGCATACTTTGGTGAGACCGATGGACTGGCGGTTAGTGATAATTCAGTTGCGTTTTCCGGCACCGCGAAAGGTTATCGCGAATGGCCAGGTTGGGGAAGCGAGGAAGAGTTTATTGAATTCAGTCTGGCAATTAAGAAATCGAGCCACGACTACAAGTCAAGCAGACGCCGTTAGGAGTCAAATGTTAATAGCCGCGCGTAACAACTCGGGTCCTACGCGGTTCGGCGGGGCGGAATAAATCTGGACTGGTACTCGACAACCTGCGCTCCGCCCCCCGCCGAAACGCGCTAATTTTTCTTGGATGTACTCGCCGCTACAAACACCTGAATCTGGCAGGATCGTTTCAACTTTTAGTCGGCGTAGCTTCCAAATAATCGCGCACCTTCTTTAAATCTTCCCAGGTCTCGCGCTTCTAGGAAGGGTCGCGCAGCAGGTAAGCGGGGTGAAAAGTCGGCATGACCTTGATGCCTTTGTAGTCCTGGAAAATTCCTCGCAGACGAGTAATCCCTTCACGCGTATCGAGCAGGTTCTTCATCGCCGTGTTTCCCATCACTACGATCACCTCTGGACGCGCCGAAGCGATCTCGCGGAGGAGAAAAGGTTTGCACATCGCTACTTCATCGGGCAGGGGAGCGCGATTGCCGGGCGGGCGACAGCGATTGATGTTTCCAATCAGCACTTCTTCACGCTTCATTCCGATCGCTTCGATGATTTTGGTCAGCAGTTGACCGGCGCGTCCGACAAACGGTCGAGCCTGTGCATCCTCATCTGCACCCGGTGCTTCGCCTATAAACATCAAGCGAGCTTTGCGATTGCCTTCAGTATGAACAACGTTGGTTCGCCCCTGGCATAGTGAGCAGCGCGTACAGTTGCCGACGTCCGCCCAAATTTCTTCGAACGTCTCCTTCGAGTCCGGCAGCGACTCAGGTAGTTTGTCGAGCGACGGTTTGAAGATCTCTCCGAAAAGTGAATCTCCAGAAGTCGCCGTCTTTTCCCTGGCCGCCGTTGTCGGCTCCGCGGTCTCGATGATCGCTCGTTCTGGGAGCGCTCGCTCTGGGGAAACTGGTTTTGTTTTGGCGCCGGTAATTTCTACTGCCGGAGGCGCCTCAAAATTGTCTACGCCAAGTTCCTGCAAATACAGGACGTGCTGATGAGCCGCCTCGGCGAGCGAAATAAGTTCGTCTTTGATCGATTCTGAAGACATGAATTAAGTCCGAATTAATTTGAGTTCCCGACAACTTGAGCCGTGTCACCTTTCAGTCCGCGCAGCCTAACTACTTCATCAAGAATCCGATCAGCAGCCAAACGTTTCGACATGAGCGGCAGCTCTCGAGCATCATCCTTACCGATGATCGTGATGATGTTAGTGCTGCTGTCGAAGCCGGCGCCTGCTTTGGTGACGTCGTTCGCGACCAGGAGATCGAGTCCCTTCGTTTCCAACTTGGTCCGCGCATTTTCCAATACATTGTTGGTTTCAGCTGCGAAGCCGACAACTAGTTGTTGGCCGCTGCGTCTTAGCGCCACATCCCGAAGGATATCTTCCGTGCGCTCCAGCGCGAGTTCCAAACTATCCGCGGACTTTTTGATCTTGTCTTCCGCGCGCTTTGCTGGTCGATAATCGGCGACAGCGGCTGCGCCAATGAATATCGAAGCAGTCTCAAGCTCTCCCATGACTGCGGCGTGCATCTCAGCGGCAGACTTAACTCGAATCAGTTTGATGTTAGCCGGGGGATCAACTGTAGTGAACCCAGCAACCACGACTACGTCTGCACCGCGGGCGCTCGCAGCTTCTGCAATGGCGAATCCCATGCGGCCTGACGATCGGTTTGAGATGAAGCGTACCGGATCGATCTCTTCGCGAGTAGCTCCTACGGTTATCAAAATGCGTTCCGACGCGAGATCCGCTTTTCCGGTCGGATCATTCAACATCGCGAGCGCTGCCTGCACAATTTTTTCTGGATCGCTCAAACGGCCCGGTCCAATCGTTCCGCATGCCATCTCCCCAGCATCGGGATCCAGAATGCGCACTCCATCTTCGCGCAACCGGGCGAGGTTGCGTTGCGTGGCCGGATGTTCCCACATCGTCGTATTCATGGCGGGGGCAATCAGCACCGGCGCTTGAGAGGCGAGATAGGTTGAACTCAGAAAATCATCCGCCACCCCATTTGCAAATTTAGCTATGATGTTGGCGGTGGCTGGTGCTACCAGGAAGAGATCGACGCTTTGAGAAAAAGTTATGTGCGCGATTGGATCCGGGTTGTCTGGCGCATAGTCATCGACTACAACGTGCGCGCCCGACAAAGCGCGAAATGTCAGCGGCTGGATGAACTCACAAGCTCTTTTGGTCATCGCTACACGGACAGTGCATCCCGCTCGCTGCAAGCCGCGGAGAATCTCAGCAGCTTTGTATGCAGCAATCCCGCCCGTTATTCCAAGTGCCACTTTTTTTCCTGGAAAGTCTCTTTGCGATGACTGGTCGGTCATAAAGAAGTGCCGCTCTGAGCTATGATCTGGTTGGAAGATCAATGTAACATCGAGAAGGCAGAGGCGCAATGTAGCGTCCCGATAACGACAAGCAGGATGAAGCAGAGGTTTATGAGATCGAAATGGTTCCGGCTCGTGCTGATGGTGTTAGTGATTTGCAGTGGTGCGTCATTCGCACTGGGCCAAAGCCATGACAGTGCTGAGGACCAGGAATTTGGACCAGTAGTCCGGGCGTATCTCGGTTATCTACGAAACGAACAGGAAGTGGTCGACGACAGGGTCAGCCGAAGAGAAATCAGCCGCGCCTACTACAAACGGAATTCAAACCGTATTCGAGCGCTTCGCGAAATTGCGATGCGCATAGCTCGAGAGAGTCATAACGATTACCTGCCTGAGCTCGAAGCCGTAGTCGCGGATGAGCTCGGAACCTTATTCGAGAGACCTCCAGGCGTTCCCAATCTGGTCCCGGGGAAAGTATTCAACAGTACCTTCCGGTATATCGGATCGGTCCGTTCTGTGGAGGTTTTTTATGTATTTGCGAGGCTGGACCCGTACGAGCAGGTCGAAGATCGAAAGAAATCTGCCGGCGCAGGTGAGGGAAGTGCCGGTGTGGTAAGTCCGCCGCCAGGTGAATCCAGGTCCAGACCAAGGCGGGTTCGAAATCCTTAACAGTGTGTTCATATGCCAGGTCCAGTAAGTCCCGCTATGACCTTGAAAGCGTGAGAGTTGCGGAGAAAACTGCTGGACAGGACCATGCCGCGGTGCTATCCTCAACGCGCTGATTCAAAAAAGCACAATTTCGTGTAAAACTTCGGGGAAAGTTTGTTGACACACGCTTATTAATCGTGTAAAAAAGCCGAGAGTTTAGCCTTTGTGGCCGCCATTCTAAAGTTTTCAGGCGTCTCGCACAGGTAGCTGAGGCTAGAGAATCGCGAGGAGACTACGTCTCCGGATAGAAATCAGCCGTAGCGATACGCAATTGAATTTGGTTTTCACTATACGGGAGGAAGGTTAATGATTAACAAAACTTGGAGCCGCAAGTTCGTCGCGATGGTTGTCGCAGCGGCCGTTCTGAGTGTTTACTCGATGCTCGCATTGGCGTCGCCCGGAGCGCGCTCAGGTGAGTTGTCGGTTAGTGGCGACGTTACCGTCAATGGCCAGAAGGCACTTTCTGGTGGGACAATTTTTTCGGACAGCGTAATCGTTACCGCGAAGGATAGCCGTGCAACTGTCAGCCTTGGCAAGTTGGGCCGCATTGAGTTGATGCCGAATACCAGCGCTCGCTTGAGCTTTACAGACAGCAGCATCTCAGGTCTGTTGGATTCAGGTCGCGCTCGCGTTTCTACACCGGCTGGAGTCACGGTGGCCTTGACCACTAAAGACGGTGCAGTCACGGTTGATGGAGCACAGGCAACGGCATTTACTGCGAGTCTCGCGAATGGCAACACCACGGTTTCGACTGAGGCTGGTTTGGCTGAACTTCGCGCTGGCACCACGGTGACAAAGATTGCCGCCGGTGAAAGCGGAGTTGCTGGTACGCCGCAGGCCAAGACCGATGATGATGACGATCATGGTCTTAGTAGTGGTGCTCTCGCCGCTCTGTTGATTGCAACTGGCGGTGCGGTGGCTGCAATCATTTGGGCCATTCACGACGACGATAATCTCAACTTTGGTGGAACAGTAGTCGTAGTCAGCCCGACCAAGTAATTGGCTTAGGTAAGATTGGCTCGTTCCCGAAAAACACTGCAACGCCTTTCTTCAGCGTGCGGTCATGAAAACGTAGACTTGCGGGTCACGCGACAATTACTCGCGCGTGACCCGCAAAGTTTTGTGTTTAGCCGCTCAGTTTTCCTCGAATTCAATCTAAAGGTCGCTTTCCCATGCAAATTGCCGTAATTGGCACCGGCTATGTGGGCTTGGTTACGGGCGCTTGTTTCGCCGAGTTCGGTGTTGATGTCACCTGTGTTGACGTTGATGCAGAAAAGATCAACCGACTCATGGCCGGAATCATGCCGATCTATGAGCCCGGTCTCGAGCAATTAGTTTCCAAGAATTCAGCCGCCGGTCGCTTGAGGTTCACTACCGATGTGAAACAAGCGATCGAGCAGTCCCTGGTCATTTTTCTCGCTGTCGGTACCCCGCCTAAGGATGATGGTTCTCCGGATCTTAGCTTCGTTGAAGCAGCGGCCAAATCCATCGCCCAGTACATGAATGGCTATAAGGTGATAGTCACGAAGTCGACTGTCCCTATCGGCACCGGCGAATGGCTGCGTGAGTTGATTCGCTCTGGTCAGAAATCGCGGGTCAACTTCGGAATCGTCTCTAATCCGGAATTCCTTCGTGAAGGGGCCGCTATCAATGATTTCATGCGTCCGGATCGTGTGGTCATCGGTAGTCGCGATGAAGAGGCAGTCGCGATCATGCGCGATCTGTACCGTCCCCTTTACTTGATCGAAGCACCTTTTGTGATTACTTCCTTAGAGGCAGCCGAGCTGACTAAATATGCTGCCAACGCATTCCTGGCTACGAAGATCTCGTTTATCAATGAAATCGCGAACCTTTGCGAGAAGATTGGCTGCGACGTTCACGATGTCGCTCGCGGGATGGGAATGGACCGTCGTATCGGCGGCAAGTTTCTGCACCCAGGCCCGGGCTACGGCGGATCCTGCTTTCCAAAAGACACCCGCGCTCTGGCTTCAGTAGCGCGCCAGTTCGAAAGCGATAGCCTGATTGTTGACTCAGTAATCGAAGTCAATCGTCGCCAACAACAATCCATGGTCCCTAAGATTGGCCGTTTGGTAGGTGAGTTGAGTGGCAAGCGGATCGCGGTGCTGGGCTTGGCGTTCAAACCGGAAACCGATGATATGCGTGAAGCTCCCTCAGTCGAGATCATTGCTGGCTTGACTCAGGAAGGCGCTCACGTTTGTGCTTATGATCCAGTAGCGATCGACGAAGCAAAGAAAGTGCTTCCAGATATCGAGTATGCCGAAGATGAATATTCAGCAGTCAAAGACGCGGATGCACTCATTTTTGTTACGGAATGGAACCAGTTTCGAATGCTTGATATGACGCGCATTCGCGACTTGATGAAGAGCCCGAAGATTGCCGACCTCAGAAATATCTGCGACCCGGCCGACATGAGAGAATTAGGGTTCACTTACGTGGGAGTAGGGCGGTAAAGCATAGACCACAGACGGTGGACGATTGCCGATGAAGATCAAAGACCTAAGAGGTTCTTGCAAAACCCGCGAAACCCTTATCGGCAGATTACACTGATTGTTAAGAGACTGTTTCGCAGGTGAGCAGGGTCCGCGGTAAATCACGCTTTTAACTTCTGTGGAGTCTGCGTAATCTGTGGATAAAGTTTTTTTCATGGTGGATTCTGCAAGAGGCTGCTAAGACCTAAGACCAAATAAATAGAATGGCACTATCAGGAATAGTTCTAGTGACTGGCGGGGCCGGATTTATCGGTTCGCATATCGCTTCGACCTTGGCAGCGAGTGGAGCGAGAGTGCGTGTCATCGATGACTTGTCGACCGGCCATCGCGAGAATCTCGAAGAAATCAAAGGCGATCTCGATTTCGTCCACGCCAGTCTCGCCGACGAGACGGCTTTGTTGAGCTCTCTCGAAGACGTAGAGCTTATCTTTCACGAGGCAGCCATTCCTTCCGTGCCTCGTTCAGTTGAGAATCCTCGCGATACACACGAAGCCTGCCTTGACGCGACGTTTTCGTTGTTGCTTGGCGCCCGCGATAACAAGGTACGGCGAGTCGTCTACGCAGCTTCAAGCTCGGCTTATGGCGATCAGCCGACGCTTCCCAAACGCGAAGAGATGGCTCCTGACCCATTGTCTCCTTATGCGGTAGCCAAGCTGGTGGGCGAATACTATTGTCAGGTCTTCACTCGAGTCTATGGCCTCGAAACAGTTTCCTTGCGCTACTTCAATGTGTTTGGACCGCGTCAGGATCCGGGATCGCAATACTCAGGTGTGATTTCGAGGTTTATTGACTCGTTGATTCGAGGCGACCGGCCCGTGATTTACGGTGATGGCGAGCAATCACGCGACTTCACTTATATTGAAAACGTGGTTAACGCAAACCTGCTCGCTTCTCAGACGGAGAAAGGGATTGGCCAGGTCATCAACGTTGGCAATGGCCAGCAAACCACTCTGAATGAGTTGCTGCGCGAGCTTAAGTCTCTGCTGGATAAGAATGAGATCGAAGCTGATTATCAGCCAACCAGAAGCGGAGATGTTCGCCACAGCCTGGCCGACACCGGTCGCGCTCGAGACCTGCTGGGATTTGAACCATCCGTTGGTTTACGCGAAGGGCTGCAACGAACTATCGAGTGGTGGAAGCAAAGCCGCTTCATGCGCTAGATCGAAGCTGCAAAGCAGCCGTGCTAAGCAGCCGAACCCTTACTTTCCTTCTCAACTAACTTGCGCAGGCTTTCAACGTAGGGGGCTCGCGCCACTCCCTTGTCAGTAATAATTGCCGCAATTAGGTCATTCGGTGTGACATCGAACGCCGGATTGTGAACCTCGACTCCATCCGGTCCCAGTTGCTGCGAGCCAACATGCGTGATCTCGCGTGCGTCTCGCTCTTCAATAGGAATTTCTTTGCCGGTGGGAATCGAGAGATCGAGTGTCGTAATCGGAGCGGCGACATAAAAGGGAATATTGTGTCGCTGTGCGAGGACTGCGACCATGTAAGTTCCAATCTTGTTGGCGGCGTCGCCATTCGCGGCAATGCGATCGGCGCCGACCACCACCACATCGACTTTCTTCTCTTTCATCACGTGTCCGGCCATGTTGTCGGTAATGACAGTCACGGGAATATCATCTTTGGCGAGCTCCCACGCCGTTAAGCGCAAGCCCTGTAAGAATGGTCTGGTTTCGTCAGCGATCACTGCGACTCGCTTCCCCGCATCTCGAGCTCCGAGCACGACACCAAGCGCGGTTCCATAATCACCGGCGGTAGCAAGGGCGCCGGCATTACAGTGAGTAAGGATGGTGGCGTCATCAGGAATCAACTCCGCGCCAAAGCGCCCGAGCGCCCGGTTTGCGTCAATATCATCCTGAAAGATCTCCCGCGCCTTCTTCACCAGAGCCGCTTTGATTCCGTCTGGATTCGCGCCCTCTGATTTGGCTCGCTGAAATTCTAGCCGCATCTTCTCGATTGCCCAGAACAGATTGACCGCCGTGGGTCGCGTGGCAGCCATCATTTCGCACAGCTCGCGAAATTCACTCTCAAATTCAGAAGTCGAAGCTGCCTGAGACTGTGTCGCCCCCAAGGCAAGACCCATGGCTGCGGAAACTCCAATTGCCGGCGCGCCCCGTACCACCATTGTCTTGATGGCGTCGGCGACTTCGCGGCATGAGCGCAGCGTTAAGTATTTTTCCTCGGTTGGCAGGATGCGCTGATCGATCATGCGCACGCCGTCGTCTGTCCATTCAATGGTCTTGATCATTACGGAGAAGCTCCTGAATAAGAAAGGTCTTTGAACTTTGGTCTTTGATCTTGGATCTTTGATCTTTGATGTGTTTAGTTCGTTCAGGAATCTTATTAAGTGCGAGCTAAAAACGCAAAAAGCAAAACTGTTAATGGCAACCCGGTCTGGTTTATTGATACCACGGGCTTGTCCCGTGGAGCTTCATGTTAGGTAGCTACACAGAAGGCCCGTGAGTAGATAGAGACCACGGGCTTGTCCCGTGGAGCTTCATGATGGGCAGCTACAAAAAACGTGAGACTCCACGGGGCAAGCCCGTGGTCTCTTCCACACAATAGATCGCTTCTTTTAGCGGCAATCGTAATTACCACGGAGCAAGCCCGTGGCATTAATTAACCCACGCGTTGCAACGACCAGATGTCGACGTCGATGGACTCAGCATAGTGCAGTAGCGGCGTCTCTGCCGGACTCGCCAGGCCGAGTGGCTCAAGCATCGTACTCTCGAACGACGAGACCTCAGCCTTCTGCAACGGCCACATGGGATGATGAATATCGGCGCGATAAAGCTTTTCACGGTGCTCGCTGTAGAGGCAGTAACGTTCTGTTAGAAAGAACTCGAGCGAATCTGGTTCAGAACGTGGCAGGTCTTCACCGATCTTCCAGACAGCATGAAAACCCGCCACGGGCTTTTCCTTCCGCCGTAACTCGTAGTCGAGCTGGTCACCATTCTGGGCCAGCTCAATGTTCGCGTTGTAGTAAGGCAGGTGATAGAAAGTTCGAGCGCCCAGCACGGCCGCCCTACTCGTGCAATCGAGTGAAAAGAACCAGACGCCCGGCACCGAATTGAAAGTCACATAAGTCCGCACATTCAACTCGTGCATCGAGCTGAAGTAGGGAACTGCCGGAAATAAATATGGTCGCGTCCCCCACATCGTGAACGGTACGACTGCGATCCAGGCCGAGTCATCAAATTCATCAATCGCAACAGGAGCAGGGATCAAGGGCCGCAGCAGCCTGGCGTCGATGCGCCAATGCATGAACAGGAGTTTCCCCCAGCTCTGATGCATCAGTGGCCGCCGTTCCGGTCGTTTCCGCGCGGCGGCCCGCTCGCTTTCGTTTGGCATGTTGTTAGAGTTGTGCGTTTAGGCAGTGAGTCGAGCCGGCCGTGGAGCTCCCTGAATTTGCACCGGCGGACGCGGAGAGCAACACAAGTTAACCAACCGCATGCGGTCCCGCTCCATTTCTGCATCTTCTTTCAGCCAGGCGGTTACCTGATCAAAGATTCGCTTTGCATGCAGTTCCGTGGGCGGCGTGACCCGATAGTGCATCCACTTGCCCTGTCGCCGCGTGCTGACCAGGCCCGCCTTGCGGAGGTAAGCCAGATGGCGGCTGATCTTTGGTTGGTTTGTCTTCAGCACTTCGACAAAGAAACAAACGCAAACTTCATCTTCGCCGATCAGGCTTAGCAGCCGCAGCCGCGTTCGGTCCGCGAGCGCCAGAAAAAACAACTCCATGTTGAAAGGCTTTGATTTCATGTCGCCCATTATACACGAACACACATTTGTCTTGACAGATATGTCAGTGCATTGTATTCTCCGCCTCACATGCGCGAAAGCGCATCTGTACGACAGGCTGCCAGCCTGTCGTTCGTGCCGGTCGTCGGCGTTGCGTGTTTATGAATCGTCCTGCAGGCTGGCAAACTGCGGCACAAGGAGTGACTGATGGAACAGACTAACACTGTGCAGGCGCTAAAAGCGCACCTCGCGATTAACGTCAACAAAGTCGAGACGAGTATCGACTTCTATCGAAAGCTTTGGGGGATCGAACCCAGCAAGGTCCGCCCCGGCTACGCCAAATTTGATGTCCAGAATCCGCCCTTAAACTTTACGCTCAACCAAGGGCAGTTCAACGGTAGCGGAGCTCTGTCGCATCTTGGTATCCAGGTTGGCTCGACTGCCGATGTAATGGCGACACGGCAGCGCTGGATTGAGCAGGGCTTGTTGCCTCGAGATGAAATGCAGACCAGTTGCTGTTATGCACTTCAGGATAAAGCCTGGGTTCGAGACCCGGATGGCAACGAGTGGGAAGTCTTCGTCGTGCTCCAGGACAATCTGCCCGCGACCGCGCCTTGCGAATGCGGCGACAAGGTTGAAGAAGGCGTGGTTGAAAGCGGCGCCTCTGAAGTTACTGCCGCTGAGCCCCCATCGGCCGCATCGACTGCATCATGTTGCGCGCCAGCGCCGGCACCGGTAAATATCGCTCGATGAGTCGAAACCTGCTGTCACGCCTGGTTGCTGAAGGCATTGCCACGGCGATGCTTTTGGCAACCATCGTGGGCTCAGGAATTATGGGTGAGCGCTTGTCGGGCGGTAACGTTGCGATAGCCTTAATTGCCAACACGCTCGCAACCGGTGCAATGCTACTGGCTTTGATCCTTACATTCGCGGACGTCTCAGGCGCCCACATGAATCCTGCCGTAACTCTCTGGGCCGCTGTGTCAGGGAAGTTACCCTGGCCAGAGGTTCTCGGCTACATTTTGGTCCAGTTGCTAGGTGCTCTAGCTGGTGTTGCGGCAGCTCATACGATGTTTGGCTTGCCGTTGTTTTCTGTCTCGCAACATGTCCGCTCGGGTGGTAATCAGATCTTTTCTGAATTCGTAGCGACCTTCGGCCTTTTGACCATCATTCACGTTTGCTCGAGTCATCATGAACGCAACTCGAAAACGACAGCCATGGCAGTCGCCGCGTTTATTTCTGCCGGCTACTGGTTCACTTCATCGACTTCGTTCGCGAACCCTGCTGTCACCGTGGCGCGCTCTGTTAGCGATACGTTCGTCGGCATTCGCCCTTACGATGTGCCTGGATTCATCTGCGGGCAATTAGCTGGAGCTGTCGCGGCTGTATTGCTTGGTCGCTTGTTTCTGACAAAAGAACCGAATGGAACGGACTAAATGAACAAACCTCTTCGCGTGTTGATTCTGTGTACCGGTAATTCCGCGCGCAGCCAAATGGCTGAAGGACTACTGCGTCGACTTGGGGACGATCAATTCGAAGTTTCGAGTGCTGGAGTTAATCCAACTGCAGTTCGTCCTGAGGCGGTGGCTGTGATGAGCGAAGTCGGTATCGACATTTCGAAACAGTATTCGAAGTCGGTGAATGAATTCATGGGGCAGGAGTTCGACCTTGTCATCACGGTCTGTGACAACGCTAATGAGCACTGTCCGGTATTTCCTGGAAACACGCAGCGCCTCCACTGGAGCTTTGCAGATCCAGCCGCCGTTACCGGCGATGAAGAGACCAGAGTAAACGCCTTCCGCCGGGTCCGCGATGAGATTGGCGAGCGCTTTCGCGCGTTCTTGGCACTTTCTTCTTAGTACTTGGTTCTTAGTTCTTTGTAGTTGCGATTCATTCCGAATCTACGCCTCAAACTGCGGCTTTGCCGCTGCACAGTGCGGAAAGGCTGTGCCTTTCCGGCGGGATGTCTTTAAGGATCTTGAGGCTGCGCCTCAAGATTTCGAGGCATAGCCTCAAAAGAAGGTGGGTGGCGTTTCCGGAAAGGCAAAGCCTTTCCGCATTGTGCGGCCGCAAAGCCGCGACGCTCGCAGCGCCACAAATCTCAAAGAACCAAGAACAAAGAACTAAGAACGCCTTTAGTCATGTTTGACAGCCTCTGACTGCTCACCTAGAATCCATTGTCTGCATTTTCGGGGCGTGGCTCAGCCTGGTAGAGCGCACGGTTCGGGACCGTGAGGTCGGAGGTTCGAATCCTCTCGCCCCGACCAATTAAATAAAACGAACGGCGATCGGTAGCGGTCGCCGTTCTTCATTAGTGCGGTGATGAAAACTATCTCCTGAAGAATCGTCACTTGAGGTGATAGTTTTTTCCTTCCTTTTCCGCCTTAGAGTGCGAAGGCAACCAAGGGCTTCAAATTTGGGAAACCCTAAGGAGAAGACCGTTATGGATACGCAAGAAAACAACGAAGAGACAAGGATTGACTCAGTGAACGCTCTCGAGGCAGCC
>Ga0157380_10002151_pt1 | contig 13219 bp, 20 predicted proteins | sample S35metaG_FD_119757 | JGI IMG/M metagenome (GOLD analysis project Ga0157380, IMG submission 119757) | Switchgrass rhizosphere microbial communities from Kellogg Biological Station, Michigan, USA - S3-5 metaG | ecosystem: Host-associated > Plants > Roots > Rhizosphere > Soil | place: USA...
CGGCCTGCCTGCATGTGAGTCGCGCGATGCAGGCCGCGCGCCGCCATGCAGGTTTTGATTTTCCGAGCCGGCTCGGCCGGCGGGCCGAAGCCGGGCCGCGCCGGGTTCTACCTCGAGTTAGGCCGCGGATTAGAGCTTCGATACCTCAATATTGTAGCCTTGCGCGCACATCTCTTTGGCCAGAAGCACACCGGCCTCTTTCTCTAGATTATCGCGAAATGGAATGTAGATGAGACCTTGAATGTCGGAAGGGCGCTCCATCTTTTCCTGCTCCTTCAGAAGAATGGCGACACGCCTGCGCCCCAGCTTCTGCAGGAGAATGCCCAATTCAAGTACTACATTTTGGCGCGCACGAAAGGCCCTTTCGCCGGGATGATCCGCTCGATGGCCTTCGTCATCGGGCGTCGCCAAGACCACCGCAAATTGTGCGTCATTGGCATAGCTCACAAGCTTTTCGATAATAGTCTGCCCTTCAGAAGGTAGCTGATCCATGATGATTGGCTCCAAGCCCCATCGGCGAAGCATGGCTTCGAGCTGCGTGCGTGCGTTTTGATCGTGGCCATAGACGACGAACACGCGGGTCAGGCGGACAGCTGCCGGAGCGGCGCGCTCAACAATCACGCCATCGTTCAGTAGCGCCTCGACAGCGTCGCTGTTGGTCCCCTGAACGTTGTAGGAGCCTTTGTCAAAGACATTGACAATTGCTCCGTTCGTCAGACGAAGCTGCGTCCCAGTTTTGTTGGAGAGGCGTTTCTCCTCTTTCACCGTGTAACCGGCTTTGGCGAGGCGCGATTTGATTTCAGCAAGTTCCATATTCGGACATTTTACATCGGCGGATCGTACATGCTCGTGGCCAGCCATTTGGAGAGAGCCGCGCTCACTCCGGGAATCGCTGCTTCATACGCTGGAATGTCCTTCACGGTGATCGGGGCTACCAATGACCACTCAACAACGTCGTTTACGTCTACGAGATCATCAGTCACTCCCTCGTTCGCTTCAGCAACGCGGAACTCCAGCACTCGAATAACCCATTCTGGCAGTTCGACTTGAATCTGACGCCGCGTATTGAGTTGGTCCGCACGCTTTCGACTGATGCTCGTGATCTGCCTCATATACCGTCTCAGCTTATAACCATGGGCTGTCTACAATATAGGCGCTCCATGGTTACTATGCAAGGGGTGACGCGAAGAGATTACCGCTCGGCGGATGCAGAATGGTTCGGTGCCACGATTCGCCGTATGCGTGAGAAGCGAGACCTCACGCAGGCCCAGCTAGCGGAATCTGCCTCGCTGAGTCCGACCTACCTGGGAATCTTGGAGCGAGGCGAGAACGTGCCGACGCTGTCCGTGATCTTGCAACTGGCCGCGGCGCTGGAGGTTCATCCGATGGAACTGTTTCGCGATTATTCCGCCTGATCAGCTCTGCGCGAGTCGTTCATCGGGCCTCTGGCCATTCGCAACGATCCACGCGGACGCCCACCCGGTGTCGAGAACGCTCGATCGAAACGCGTAGGGGGAGGGGGAAAGGCGCAATCGCCGGAATCATGGTCGGCCTAACGGTCCAGACGCTCACCTGCGCGGCCAGGGCCCGCGTGGCTACGGCAGCGCGGCGCACGGCCTGCCTGCATGTGAGTCGCGCGATGCAGGCCGCGCGCCGCCGTGCAGGTTTTGACTTTTGCAGCCGGCTCGGCCGGCGGGCCGAAGCCGGGCCGCGTCAGGTGCTGCGGCGAGTTGGACGGCGGCTCTCTCGTTATAAGGGTGAAGTAAAAACTGGTGATTGCACGAAGGTACAACCAACCTCCCGAACAGGCCTGCATGACCCGTCGCAGCCACACAATGTAACAAAGCTGCGCATGCTCTCCCCGGCTCGACGCGATGGCTCGATGATGAGTGAGAGTAAAGATGCACAAAGCGGAACAAGTCATGCGGCTATCGGTTCGCTCGGCGGCGGTCGCAGTGGAAGATCGAGCTGAGACTGCACATCTGGACGAGGAGCAAAGTGGGTCTTGCGCATGCCTCGCTTATAGGCGCAGGCCGGGCAGAGCCGGAGAGGTTTGAATGGTGCCCGAGATAGCGGTTTCCTCTCCTGGCCAATGAGCTCCACGGCCCGCTCGCTCTTCTGCTTGCGGTTTCGGTTCCCCAGGAACCCAAACGAGCGGGATCGAACGAACCCTTTCGGAGGCACGTGCATCAGAAAACGCCCGAGAAACAACTGTCCGTCGAGCGTGCACAACGTTCCCTCAGTTCCCCACGCGGAGTTGCGGCACCAGAACGTGACCTGATGGTTCTCATACGACTCGATCCGATCATTCGTGATCGCCACCCGGTACATGTAGCGCGCCAGATACTGGATCAGTCCCTCCGGTCCGGCGAACGGCGGCTTCGCATACACCTTCCATCGGCGCGTCCGCGCGCGCACGAGAAGTTGTTCGATCTTCACCGCGGCCGGTAGATTCTCGAACTTGCCCTTCCGCGCCGCTTCCTCGAGGGCTCTACACAGAAGAGTTCCGAAGCGTTTCCTCAGAGCCTTGGCCGGCAGATCCTGCGGCTCGAACGACACCCACCGACTTCCATCTTTCGAGAACCCGCCCGCCGGCACCGCACAATGCACGTGGAGATACTCGAGCATCTTCTGCGTCCAGGTGTGGAACTGTGCGTAACACCCGAGCTGGATGTGCAACTCCGACCAGCCAACATCGATCACCGCTTGTCCCGCCGCATGCATCACTGCTTCATAGAACGCCTTCGGACAATACCGCGCGAGCACATAGAGCACTCGCGGAACGGCGAAGACGAGCTGCAGATACGGAACCGGCAGAAGTTCCTGCTCACGCGCCTCCAGCCACTTCTTCCGTGCTTCTCCCCCACACAACGGACAACTGCGGTTGCCGCACGAACAGAGCAGCCGGTACTCATCTCCGCAGTCATCGCATGCAGCCGGCGTCGACCCGAGTGCGACCGTTCTACACTGTGCGATGTCTCGCAACGCCTTACGCTGAACGGATCCCACGTAGTGCGTCTGCAAGTACTGCGCGCCTTCGCCTCTCACGATGTCGCCCAGGTCGGCCACGCGGCCGAGGCTACCTCGGTGCTTGCGCGGAACCGAGGTTTACTACCCCCGGTAGAAAAACGTCACGTCCGTCCAACGGTCCAGAGGTTAACCCGCGCGGCCAGGGCCCTCGTGGCTACGGCAGCGCGGCGCACGGCCTGCCTGCATGTGAGTCGCGCGATGCAGGCCGCGCGCCGCCCTCCAGCTTTTGACTTCACGAGCCGGCTCGGCCGGCGGGCCGAAGCCGGGCCGCGCCGGGTTCTACCTCGAGTTAGGCGGCTGTTCGATGACAATCGATCAAAACGAAGTGCTATGGCAACCCGACACGTTCGGCCGACAACTCTTCCTCAGAACCACCTGGCTCCGGGATCAGCTCCATTTCCTGATGGGCTCTCAGCAGCAGCACAGTGCCTCCCGACGAATCAAACTGATCGGTGAAAATCAGCCGAAAAACGTTGAGTGAATTTAGACCGGCCATAGCACCGAGCCGAAGCGCCATTCCCTGATCGACGGGCGACAGATCGATGTACTGCCACATCTGATCAGTGGACCCCTCAATTGGGGCCAAATGCGACGTGAAGACCAGCGCATTCGGATGGGCGCCAAAATCGATCGTTGCATCGTACACCACACCAAATTGATCGCCTACGGCTGGCTGCATGTCCGTAAGGAACTTCTTCATTTTGCCAACCCGAAATTCATCACGCACCTTCTTCTTAGCGGCATCGCTATCGTGGCGCGCCATCCAGACGGGCTTGAGTGCAGGATGATGAAAAAGATAGAAACCGTACAGGGCGTCTTCTAGAGTCCCGCGAAACACCATGTATGCGGGTGGAAGCTCGCCAGAAGCAGCCAACCGTACCGCCGCCAGAAACGCAGCATGGGACATGGCCATGAATAGCGCGGTTCCCTCACGCATACCACGCAGCGCCGGCAACATAACCCTGAAAGCTTCATCAATCGTATGAAGAACGCGAACGTACTCGCCGTACCGCTCAAGAGTAATGCGGCTGTTCGCGTGGGTACCGTCTGCATATTGCGTTAGTTCGCTCACGAGTAATGAAACGAGGATTGGCCATACGCGATTCCGCGTTTACGATACAGCTGAAGATCCAAATATGACCTCCTCCTTGTTCATGCTTTGGGAGAACGAGGCAATCCTCGAGGAATCGGCTGATGATGTGATTCAACGGTTTGTCGTGCCCGAAGGCGAGCGGATGGAATTTCGCAAGCAGAACGTTGCCGCGGATCGCCCAAGCGGACTGGTTCGACGCTGCATGGTCGGTTACGGTCAAGTCCACTTCGAGCACCTCACGAGAAATTCGGCTCTTGACGGCTGGGCGGAGGAAACGTGAGGCTGGAGGAATTGATGTCCGCCTAACGGTCTAGAGGTTAACCCGCGCGGCCAGGGCCCTCGTGGCTACGGCAGCGCGGCACGCCGCATGCCTGCACTTGAAGCGCGCGATGCAGGCGGCGTGACGCCATGCAAGTTGCGCTGAACGAGGCGGCTCGGCCGCCGAACCGAAGCCGGGCCGCGCCGGGTTCTACCTCGAGTTAGGCGGCGAGAAATCGCCCAAACTAGCGGGCTACTGCGACCTGGATGAAGGGAGTTTAGGCACCCAATTTCCAGAATCTAGCAGGACAAAATCGGCCACCGTTTGTCGCTGTGTCCACAAGTATTGGTACGAAACCGAGAGCGTCATGTCAGCTGACTGCGCGGGAACATTCCCGATGATTCCGCATTGGATCGCTGCCTGGGAGTCTCGCGGAATCACCGAAACATGAATCTGTTCGGTCATGTGCAAACTGGCGTCGTTCAAAGTTAGTCCACTGATTTGAGCGCGGTGCACTTCGCATGCGACAGAAATGTTGCGAATCGCAAATATGCTGCCGTTGTCGATAATGAAGCGTGCCGAAAACGGATTCTGCGGCTCCTGTACGCCGGGCGTCACACGAACGTGAGAAATGAAGGAATAGAGACCAAGCAGACCAATGGCGCCGGTGATAACCCCAAAGGCTGTGAGCAGAGTAGACAACCATGGACTTTGGGTTGACTTTCCCAAGCTCTCGGACTGAACTCCTCGCCTGTTACTACCACGGCGCAGGCCCACGTAGTTTTTTCCCACGCAGTAATTGTAACGCGTCCTCCAACGTCGACGTATCACGAAAAATGGGCGGGCAATTACGAGGTGCTTTCGTCGAGCCAGCGCCAGACCGCCGCACCGATTCCGGGAACCTCACTTTCGAGCTCGACCACATCAGCGAGAGACACAAATTCCGCAAGATGGTATTCAAGATAGTGGTTCAGTGTCAGACGTTGGTCGTCGGTCGCGTCGACGTTTGCCCTAGCGATTTCTTTCTCGAAGATCCGGATCAGAAAGCGGGGCAATTCCAGCTCGATCACTTCCCGCTCAAACCAGCTGTCCTTCCCAGGGAACCGCCGCGTGTTTGGCATCTTGCCACCTCGCATGGACGACTCGACCACAACTTTAGCTGGTTGCATGGTGCCACAACTTTAGCGTGCAATGCAACTCGTGGAGACGGTTGCGGAGATATTTGGTGCGAGGCTACGCAACATTCGTACAGAGAAGGGTCTGTCCCAGGAGCGACTTGCGGAGGCTACCGGCCTTAGCACAAATTACATTGGCGAGATGGAACGTGGACTTAAGGCGCCTGGGTTGGGCGTAATCGTACGTTTGTCTCGAGCACTTCGAGTGAGCGTTCACGACCTGCTGGTCGATTTTGGCGAACCGAGCATTCGGCGCATCCGGACGTAGTGGGACGACGACAACGGAGGCTCCCCCGAACCTCTCGGCCTTTGGCCGCTTCAGATTGACGCCGCGAAGGCGGCCTCCTCTTTTTTCGTCCGCCTAACGGTCTAGAGGTTAACCCGCGCGGCCAGGGCCCGCGTGCCGAAGCCGCAGCGGCACGCCGCCTGCCTGCATTTAAGGCGCGCGATGCAGGTGGCGTGACGCCGCTCAAATACCGCTGAACGAGCCGGCTCGGCCGGCGGGCCGAAGCCGGGCCGCGCCGGGTTCTACCTCGAGTTAGGCCGCGCCGCTTATTTCGCACTACTTTTGAGATGATGAGCGGCCGGGACGGTCAGCGCTCGCGGAACGTCGGCGGCGCGTGATTGCGAAGGCCAGACCCGCAAGTGCCGCTGGCCCCTCGCAAAGAATTCCCCCTTGATAAGCATCGGGTACACCTATCAAAGCGAAGATGCACACGGTGAGTCCAGCGGGCACGAGCAGCCAAGCCAAATGGTACGAGTCGACGGCAGCCACTGCTCCTCCGATGAACCATAATGCGCCAATACCGAAAATTACTAACAGAAACGTTGTGATGTCAACCTGCCTGCCCTGTACGTCTGTAGGATGAGGAATATTAAGCAGGATGACATTAACTGTCGCGGTCGCAATCCACAACTTGATTCCACCATGAACCAACAACTTACGATTACGCAAGCGTGTTCGTTCAGTGGTCGCTGCGGGCGCTTCCGCGACTCCTAACGAGGGCGTTGTGGGCCTAACGTTCTTTGGTGGCTCCGGAAGTGCGCTACGCTCGCGCAGGAGTAGCTGCAATTCGGCGATCTTCGAAATCATGGTCTCGCGTTCAACCACGAAGCGTTCCAGTTCGCGACTGTGCGTTCCACCGTCAATGGACACCCGTCGTGCCAAAGCCTCGACTCTTGTTCGTGCTGAGTCTCGCTCGGCCTGAAGGAATTGGCCTTTCTCTCTTAGCGCCTTAGCCTCCTCGCGCAGCGCGAGCAATTCCGACTCCAGCGTAACGGTAACGGCGAGACGCGCCTGCAACGACTTCAAATCTCTCTGCAGTGATGCGGTCTGCAATGTTAGGGCGCTGATCTGCTCATTCCGCGCCGCCAGTTCCAATTGGAGCGCTTCGACATCGATTCCGCCGAATATGCGAATAAGACGTCTGGAGGCGTGGGCGTCTTCGATTCGGCATGCTTCTAGTTCACGAAGAAAGAGTGGGAGATCATCAAAAGTCGAATTACCAGCTAGAGCTGGAACAAGTAGCCGGCCAGGAGGTCGGTAGTAGTGGCTAAAGAACGCGACGTATTCGCGCCTGACCCATTCTGACCGAAGAGAGGACGGAGTAAAGACAACCAGAAGATGTCGGCTATGGATAAGTGACTGCTGAATAACGTCAAACCACGAAGTCCCCACGCGCTCGCGCAGAGCTGAATCGGACCAAAATACACGAAGGCCTGCACTGGTAAGTTCCTGCCAAAGCGGCCTTACCAACGCTTGATCATCGCTCGCAAAGCTTATGAATAGGTCGTACTCAAAGGTTCCTTCGGACATCCGACGGGGATGTATCTTACCTCACTTCCGTCCGCAATTCGGAATCGGCCTAACGTAATGTTTGACCGCGCCCCGTTTCTCAGGTAGACGAGGGCCGCGCCTTTTGACCGGACCAGTGGATCACTGAGGATGTGCGCTGGGCGGGAGCGGGAAACGTGCGATTGCGAGAATGATGTCGGCCTAACGTTCCAGAGGTTAACCCGCGCGGCCAGGGCCCTCGTGGCTACGGCAGCGCGGCACGCCGCATGCCCGCATTTGAAGCGCGCGGTGCAGACGGCGTGACGCCGTCCAAGTACCGCTGAACGAGCCGGCTCGGCCGGCGGACCGAAGCCGGGCCGCGCCGGGTTCTACCTCGAGTTAGGCGGCGCGACGAGCAGCTATTTGGGTGTTTCAAAATAGAGGGATGAGATGGTCGCGTGCATGGAACGAGCACTCGTAGAGTTCAGGTTCGTTTCTTTTGTGAAGCTGCCGTCTGACAAGCCGGCAACCACGCCTTGAAACTCATAATCTCGTTGTGTCTTCGCACCATCACGCCACTCAAACTCGAATCTGATTCGCGCACCCTTTAAGGCGTATGGATTGGGATTATGTAGCTGCACGGTGAGCGTATTGGCGCTAAAAACCGCCGTACCATCGAGTCCTTTTGCGTTTTCGCACTGCTCTCGTCCCAAGGTATCAAAGACGTCATCGAGAGTGACGGTTTCCGATGGGAGAGGATTGCCCTGATCATCGAGGTAGACGGTGCCAGTCCCTTTTGTTTCGACCTGAGCAGTGCCGGTGGTATCAACGCTCACTGGTGGTGCGCCGGAAGTTTCCGCCCTACCCGGCGGCGCAGGAGCCTTTCGAGAAGAAATGAATACTCCATTCTTGCATGAAGGCAATGCAACGACGAGGGTTGTCTCCGCCCGGCGGGCGTGAAGATGAAGGTACAGCGCAACCGCGATCCCAATAGCGGCAACGAACAGAGCGGCGCATCCAACAATCAGAACTCGGACCAAGGACGGTGCACGGCGTTCGCCTGCTGATTCTAAAGCGCCATCTGGCTCAGCGTTCATGCTCGACCATTGTAGCTTTTGGGTGGGCAAGATGCGTCAAGACGAAGGCGCGAAGACCGCGAGGCGCTTACGAGTTGCTCTCTTCTAACCAGCGCCAGACTGCTTGGCCTATTCCGGGCACTTCTCTTTCAAGATCTGCTACATCACTCAGGGAGACGAATTCGGCAAGATGGTACTCGATGTAGTGATTCAAAGTGAGCAACTCATCCTCTCGGGCGCCGACGTTTGCTCTCGCGATCTCATGCTCGAAGATTCTGACGAGAAAACGAGGAAGTTCCAACTCGATGGTCTGCCTGCGAAAGAGATCATCTCGGGACCCAAACCGCCGTACATTAGTCACCGCGCAGAACCTCCTCCATGAGAAATGCTGACGTTCGGCCTCTCATGTAGGAAGATGTGTCGGATGCGCCACGCTCATCGGATCCGTACATGATCGAATATCTTGCGAACTTAGGCCATAGCATAAGCTCAAGCTTTCAGCTTGTCAAGCCGCTTGGAGCATTCCTGTGACTAGGAAACGGCAACCGGAAGCAGAAGTGTTCGGAGAGAGGTTACGCACGCTCCGTACGAGCCGCGGTTTGACCCAAGTTTCGCTTGCCCATTCCTCGGGCCTAATTGATACGTACATCAGCGACATGGAGCGAGGGCTGAAGGTACCCAGCCTCACGACGTTAATTCGTTTGGCCGTCGCTCTCGATTGTCGGGTGGGCGAGTTGGTGGCCGGGTTTGATGAGGAAACGAACCTGCGACGCTTCCTGAAGACATAGCCGCCCAAGGCTGAAACGCTAACCTGAAAGGGGCGCAGCCCGAACCGTTACGCCCTTGGCCATATTTAGCAGTTGCCGCCGTGAGGCGGCCTCTTTCTCGTCCCGCCCGGCGAGCGGCATGTCAAGAAGCGCGCGGAACTCGCGGGTGGGCGGTGGAAACGAGCGGCCGTAGGAATCATGTCCGCCTAACGGTCCAGAGGTTAACCCGCGCGGCCAAGGCCCACGTGCCGAAGCCGACGCGGCGCACGGCCTGCCTGCATGTGAGTCGCGCGATGCAGGCCGCGCGCCGCCGTTCAGGTTTGATTTTTCGAGCCGGCTCGGCCGGCGGGCCGAAGCCGGGCCGCGCCGGGTTCTACCTCGAGTTAGGCGCCACTTGCATCGCGAACCTTCCGGTAAATAATGTCTGCTATTTCGTCGACGTGGTAATCACGGAACGACAGATAACCGATTGTGGATGGCAACCCTGGAAGATCAGTATCGTCGAGACGTAAAGGAAGTATGTAGGCGTTGCCGTTTTCTTTCACAGCGCGAGCCAGCGCGCTACGGCGTTCATGGCGCGTCCACTCGCGGTCGCGATACGCTTCCGAAACTATCATCACGCAGAACAAAGAGCGATGGCGAAAGATATCGTCGAAAATCTCAGCTAAGTCGCCGCCGAGAAGGTACTCCGGATAAAAACGATCATAAAAGATGGTAAGGCCTCGATCTCTAAGAGTTTCCGCCAATTGCTGCGCGACTACCCGATCCGAGCCGGCATATGTAATTGCCACCTGGAAGTTAGCCGGAATGTCGGTCGTACTTGGGACCTCGGGCTCGGTAGCCAGTTGGCGTGTCATTTCTCGACATCTGTCGATAATGTAGTCGAGACTGACGGGCACACCGGCATAACGCGGATCGTCCCATACTGCGGGATCCGACCAGCCATCTGCTTTGACAAGGGCAGAATCGGCAAGGTCGTATTCGTGAGCATCGCGAAGCCGTTCGTGCACGTTACTCCACAGCTCTGCGATACTGCGATCAGTGCCTTCGGGAATACCCTTTTCACGAAGCTCTGCGACGTGAGCCCGTGTTTGAATCGCCGCGTGCAGGAGTGATGAAATTGCGCGCCGCCGCGCCTCGAGAGGTACGCGCCATCGAGAATCGGGTAGTTGGCGTTCGATCGCGGCCAGAGCGTCTGGAATTCGTTGCGTGTCCGACTTCATGCAGACAATGATACCGAAGCCATGCGGCGACTGAGGAGACACACAGCGAAATCATCCAACCTCGCGGAGCGACGCCGTTTCTCAGCCTCGCAAAGCCACATGTTTGACACGCCGTGGCGGGAGCGGGGGAAAGGTGCAAGCCACGGAATCGACGTGCGCCTAACGGTCTAGAGGTTAACCCGCGAGAGGTAATCACGTGCGTGCGGGCAGAGCGGCACGCCGCTGGCCTGCATTTGAAACGCGCGATGCAAGCGGCGTGACGCCGCGCATCTTGGCAGAGTCGAGGCGGCTCGGCCGCCGAGCGCGGAATTCGGCCTCTCGTCGGGTTCTACCTCGAGTTAGGCGGCGCGGTGCACTCACCACGGTATTACGACGTGCTTAATCTCGCCGTCACCAATATCCGAAAGTGTGGAGCGTATTTCTTCCAGAGCACGCTCTAAGACTGGAAGCTGAAGTCTTGGCGTCACGATTACGACGACACCGATAGTGTAAGACGTCAATGTCTGCTGGTATTGCATTCTGCGATCCGCCGTCAGCAGTACGTCGAAGCGACTCTCGGCACGACGCAAAAGCTCGCCATTCTTGAACGAGCCCCACCCTTCCTCTTGAACAGTGCGGATCTCGAACTCGGGGAGTCTGCGCCGCAGTAAGCGCGGCAAATTCTCGTCAAAGAGAACTCGCTTCACGCAATTTTCGCAAGCAGTGCCCTGCTCGCCTCTTCCAAGAAACCGAACACCTGCTCGCGGCTAACACCCGGGTAATTCTCGAGAAAGTCTTCGATCGACTCACCTCCCTCGAGAAAGTCGATCAGAGCGTCAACCGGGACTCTCGTGCCCACGAACACGGGCGTCCCACCCAGTATCTCTGGGTCGGAATGAACGATCAGCTTAGGGTCCATGCAAGGAAGCATACCTCCTGGGCGCCGAAGGTCAACAGCACTGTGTTCGCGTCACGCGGCCTCTCGATGTCTCTCCGAGTAATGCAGCGATACGACCGCACTGGTATGAGCGATGGCCGTCGACGGAGAGATCGGCCTCCGAGCGCGACAAGCGAACGCGCGCGCAGATGGCTGAGGACGTGAAGAAAGTGAGGCCATCGCCTACATGAGCAAGATAGGAGAACTGGGGATAGGCCTGGTTGGGCGGGGGAAACGAGCAAGCCGCAGGATCGTTGGTCCGCCTAACGGTCTAGAGGTTAACCCGCGCGGCCAGGCCCACGTGGCTACGGCAGCGCGGCGCACGGCCTGCCTGCATGTGAGTCGCGCGATGCAGGCCGCGCGCCGCCCTCCAGCTTTTGATTTCACGAGCCGGCTCGGCCGGCGGGCCGAAGCCGGGCCGCGCCGGGTTCTACCTCGAGTTAGGCCGCGCTATACTTCGCTCAAATGGATACCGATTTCGTTTCACTGCTTGCGAAGGCAGAAGGTCGTTCAGAGTGGGTGATCGTAGTTGTTGCAGATATTCGTGGCTTTTCCGATTTCAGCACGCGAAATGAGTCGCCCAATATCGCGATGTTCATACGACGCTTCTATCTTCGCCTGATCGAGGACTATTTCAGCACTGCCAATTTCGTCAAACCAACCGGCGACGGGTTGCTTATGACGTTTCGGTACACCGGGGACAACGTCGAAGCCATTGCCAGCACGGTAATAAGCGCATGCTTTCGCTGCTTAGCCGACTTCCCGTCACTTTGCATCGGCGACCCGATGATCAACTTCCCTGTCCCGACAAAGATTGGTTTCGGTGTCGCGCGCGGAACCGCGTGTTGCTTGTACGCCGGCGAGACTGTTTTGGATTACTCTGGCCATCTATTGAACTTGGCGTCGAGGCTAAATGATATTGCTCGACCCGCCGGAATCGTGATCGACGGAAACTTTCAGCGCGAGACGCTACCATCTGAAACGCGGGATCTCTTTCTGGACGAGCAAGTGTATGTTCGTGGCATCGCCGATGACACTCCGATATCGGTAATGTACTTGAAGGAAGTGGTCACGATTCCAGCTACTGCGCTCAGTCCAGTGTCAATCGAGAGGTGGGAGCTGATTACGAAACAGCTGTCGTACCGTACGATATTGAAATTGAGCTCGAAATATCGGTTTTTCTTGCCCCACCGTCTAAAGGCGAAGGATAAGCTAAAAGTCACGGCGATTAGCCCCAAACGCGGACTTAAGGGCACATTTAACCTGCATGAGATGACGCCGCACGTTTCCTATCTCGAAGAGGGCGCGGCACCCGAGCTTTGGCTTAACCTGACGGAGCTGCGAAAAAAGCTAGCGGAGTCGAAAACTCCACAGAACGCGACAGTGAGCTTTAGGATTGAGTTTGTCGCCCGAAAATAGGTCGTCGGTCTCGAGGTTTGACCCGCGCGGCCGGGCCCACGTACCGAAGCCAGAGCGGCGCACGGCCTGCCTGCATGTGAGTCGCGATACTGGCTCCTCACCGCTGGTAGCGGCGTCTCTGTATATCGGCCAACGGATTACCCTCCGCACTAAAAATCGGCATGGTCGTTCGAGTGGGCGCGCACTATTAGAAGCGAGGGGACGTCAGTGTGCTCGGGTAACCCGCGGTCGAATGCTCCCGGCGAGCTAGAACCGGACGAGGCAGGGGTGGGTGGCTCGTGCACGGCCGGCCTAACGGTCTAGAGGTTAACCCGCGCGGCCAGGGCCCACGTGCCGAAGCCGCAGCGGCACGCGGCATGCCCGCATTTGAAGCGCGCGATGCAGGCGGCGTGACGCCGCGCAAGTTGCGCTGAACGAGCCGGCTCGGCCGGCGGACCGAAGCCGGGCCGCGTCGGGTTCTACCTCGGAGTTGTGCGGCGCCGGGCAG
>Ga0157380_10002152_pt1 | contig 13213 bp, 10 predicted proteins | sample S35metaG_FD_119757 | JGI IMG/M metagenome (GOLD analysis project Ga0157380, IMG submission 119757) | Switchgrass rhizosphere microbial communities from Kellogg Biological Station, Michigan, USA - S3-5 metaG | ecosystem: Host-associated > Plants > Roots > Rhizosphere > Soil | place: USA...
CGCGAACGGCCAGCCGCAGCCCGGCACGTTCATGGAATGGGCCGTCGGCAAGCAGGGCGAGATCATGCGCCCGAACAGCGGCAAGCTGATGCTGCCCGGCTCGAAGATCGTGTGGGACATCCATTACTCGAACGGCGGTGAAGACATCACCGACACCGTCGAGCTCGGCATCTATTTCTATCCGAAGGGCCAGGAGCCCAAGTTCCGCCAGGTCCTACACCTGATGGGCGGCACGAGCGGCACCGGCGTCAGCTCGCTCGGCACCGCGCTGGACCTTCCACCGAACACCGTGAAGGCGACCGAAGGGTACTTCCTCCTCCGCGAGAACGGCCGCGTTGAGAGCTTCCAGCCGCACATGCATCTGCGCGGCAAGGCGATGACGCTCGAAGCGATCCTGCCGAACGGGCAGACGCAGGTCATCAGCCACGTCGCCGACTTCAACTTCAACTGGCACAACTCCTACGTCTACAAGGAGACGTCGGCGCCGCTGCTGCCGAAGGGCACGATCATCAAGGTGACGGCATGGCACGACAACACCGTGGCGAACAAGGCCAATCCCGATCCGAACGTCTGGGTCGGCTACGGCGATCGCACGGTTGATGAAATGGCGCACGCGTGGGTCAACGTGACCTACATGAACGACACCGACTATCGCGCCGCGATCGAAGAGCGCCGCAAGGCCGTCGCCTCGACGACGACCGCGTCGCAGCAGCAATAACACTCATGCGCACACCTCGTTTCGTTCCCGTCACCATGGTAGTCGCCATGGTGACGGCCTCCCTCGTACTGATCGCCGAAGGTTTGCCGTCGGCAAGCGCGGAGCAGGTGAAGGCGCCGCCGGGCGGCGTCCTCGCGGAGCCTCCCGGCAACTCAGGCGGCCCCATCTATGCCACGTTCGAAGGCTGGGGCCCGCTGAAGGACGGCACCAACGCGCTGCTCCTCGGCTATTTCAATCGCAACAAGACGCAGATCGTCGATATTCCGGTTGGTCCGGACAACAGCATCGAGCCGGGCGGGCCTGATTACGGGCAGCCGACGCACTTCCTGACCGGCCGCCAGTACGGCATGTTCGCGATCCTGGTGCCGAAGGATTTCGGCAACAAGAAGCTGACCTGGACGATCAACGCCAACGGTCAAAAGACCGCGATTCAGTTCTGGCTCAACCCGCCGTATTGGATCGAGTTCTTCAAGAACACCGCGAATGAAAACGAGCCGCCGCGGATCAAGTTCGCGATGAACGGCACTGAATACATGGGGCCGCCGAAAGAGCGCACGGTCGCGACGTTGAATGCGGCGGTTGGCCAGCCGCTGGATCTCACCGCGTGGGCCGCCGATCAGCCGCCGACCCGGTTGTTTGGTGAGACACCGCCCGGTGGCGATACCGCCGCCGCGGCGGGCGGCGCCCGCGGGGCCACTGCCCGTCCCAATGCGGCGAACGAACCGCCGCCCGCATTCATCGGCGGCCGGGTCGTCAGCGTTGCGCCAGCGGCTCCTGGTGGTGGCGCTGCCGCGGAAGGACGTCGTCCGCGCGGCGATATCCAGGTGCTGTGGAGGAAATATCGCGGTCCGGGCGACGTGAAGATCGCGGACGAGTCGATCTCGCTCGAGAACGGCGGTGACGCGAAGAAGTTTCTCGAGGCGAAGACGACGGCGACGTTCAGCGCGCCCGGAACCTACTGGCTCCGCGCGCAGGTGAACGACAGCTCAGGCAACGGCGGCGGCGGCGATCAGTGCTGCTGGACCTCGGCGCACATCGTCGTCAACGTGAAGTAGCATCCGCCTTTAGGCGGGTTGTTCCGTCAGCGGCCGAAAATGATTTTCTCGCGGTGGAGGAGTCCTGACGTCCCGCGCAGGACCGCCACCGCGAGCGTTACGTTAATCACACCGACAATCAGGAACACGACCGGGCTGATCGGTTTGTTGCCGAGCACGTCGGTGAGCAATGACTGCTGTCCGATCCACGGCACGTAATACATCCACGCCTTCGTCGACATCGTGTTCATCGTCGCCATCATGCCGGGCACCATCTGCGCCATCATCAGGAAGCTCAGGTAACTCTGCGCTTCCTTGAAAGACTTCGCGAACGTCGCGACGTACATCTGAATCGCGACGATCAGGGGGCAGAGTGGCAACACCACGGACAACGTGCGAATCAGTTCAGGTTGGCCGAGGCGGAAGCGGATGCCGAGATCCTGTAGCGGCAGCTTCTGGAACATTGCGAACAACAGTATTGCGGTAATCAGCACCGTCAGCATTCCGGTCAGTGTGCCGGCGAGCCATTTGCCCGCCGCGATCGCCATGCGCGGCGCCGGGTTGACGAGCAACGCTTCGAAGGAGCCGCGCTCGCGCTCACCGGCGGTCGAGTCGGTTGAAATGGCCATCGCTCCCGTGAATGCCGAGATCATGATGAACAATGGAATGAAGCCGAGGATCTGCGCCGCTCGCTGCTGCGAGCTCGAGACCTCGATGTCTTCAATTTGCACTGCCGTTGCGACAGCGGGGCTGATGCCGCGCGCGACCAGCCGCAGGCTTCCGATTTCTCCGTTGTAGCGCTGCAACAGGCCGCGCACCCGCTGCACCTTGGGTCGCGAGTTCTGGCTCGAGCTGTCGGCGACGAGGCGAATCTGCGCCGGCTTCGACGCGCTGAAGTTCTTCGCGAAGTTCTCTGGAATGACGACGATGACGTCTTCGCGCCGCGTACGGACGGCTTCCTCCGGATTTGAGGGGCCTTCTGAAACCGTGACGCCGGCTTGCTGCCGCAGCCAGTCGACGAACGCCGGGGCGTTGGCGGCGCCGACCACGGGAACGGTGACGTCTTCGACCTGGCGCTGGCGGTTCGCCATGCTGTTGAACAGGAAAAAGATCAGGGCGGGCGCCAGCATCGAGCTGACGATCACCGTGATGATCGACCGCCGGTCGCGCGACCAGTCGCGCAGCTCCTTGCGCACGACGACGATCGCCTGGGACAGCGGCGTCGACTTCGCGATCATGACGGTGTCCCTTGCACCGGCGCGCTTTGCGCTACTGCGGACACGTTCGGCTCGAGGCCGCTGAGCGCCACGAACGCATCCTCGAGGTCCTCCTGGCCGGTTTGCCGTCGCAGATCGTCAGGCGATCCCGATCCGACGATCTTGCCGCGCGCGATCACGACGATGGTGTCGCAAAGCGCCGAGACTTCCTGCATGACGTGGCTCGAAAACAGCACCGTGTGGCCTTCATCTTTGAGGCGGCGAATGATCTCGCGAACCGCGCGCGTGCTCATGACGTCGAGGCCATTGGTCGGTTCGTCGAGCAGCACGTTCTTCGGGTTGTGGACGATCGCGCGGGCCAGCGCGGTCTTGGTGCGCTCGCCGTGGGAAAAGCCCGCGACGCGCCGCTCGGCGATCCCGGCCATGTCGAGCATCTTCAACAGGTGATCGGTGCGGCTGCGCAGGTCCGCGCCGGTCACGCCCTGCAGCTCGCCGAAGTATTCGATGTGCTCACGCGCCGTGAGGCGGGGATAAAGGCCCGATTGGTCGGGCAGCACGCCAAGCGCGAAACGGGCACCCTGGGGATCGGCGACGGCGTCGATGCCGTCAACCAGAATCTGTCCCTCGTCGGGCAGCATCAACGTGTACAGCATCCGCAGCGTCGTCGTCTTGCCCGCGCCGTTGGGTCCGAGGAGCCCCGTGACCTGCCCGTCGGCGGCGCCGAAGCTGACGCCATCGACGGCGCGGACCTCGCCGAATCGCTTGTGGAGGTTCTCGACGCGGATCATTTCGCAACCTGTCTCGCGGAGGCCGAAGGCGACGGTGGACCACCCGTTCGATTCGGATCAGGGCCGGCCGGCGACAGGAAGAAGGCCGGGCGCTTCACCTTGTCGATGCACGACGTATCGAGGGCGGCCGGCGATCCCTTTTCAATGAACTCGCGCATGATGCGTTGACCGCAACCGGTGCCGCCGGCGGTGTGGCCGGTGCCCGGGATGATCACGTGCCTCGCATTCGACAGGGTGGACGCGGCTTGTTCGCCCCATGTCGGCGGCGTGACCGGATCGTCTTCGCCTGACAGCACCAGCGTCGGGATCGCCGACCTCACCGGCTCGTAAAAGGACTCATCGATCGTGCCGCGCGGCCAGAACGCGCACGCCTGCTGTTGAATCGACATCACGTACTTGCCGAACAAGGTCGATTCCGACCCTTTCTGCAAATCGTCCGGCGTGTTTTTCGGCGCGTCCTCCGCGCAAATGACTGAGAGCTGCATGCCGATGCTCATGTTCGGTTCGTCGCTGGCGCCGCCCATGCCCGTGAGTGCGAGCATGCTCTGAAAGTCGTTCTTCTCCGCGGCGACGACGATGGCAGGCACCAGCGTCGTCATGATCGGGGAATAGAGCGCGGTGACGATCACGTTGGCCAGCAGCCGCGCATCGATCTTGATGTCTGCCGCCTCGCCAGTCCGCGGATGCCTGACTTTCACCGTCGGTGGGTGTGTCTCGAGGCGATCGATCAGCGCGCGCATGCGCTCGAGCAGGTTCGGATACGCCTTGTTGCAGCCATCGTCGCTGGCGCAGTCTTTCGCGAGCAGCTCGAACGCCCGCTGCGTATCGCGAGGAAAGTAGAGCGGCAGCCGCATGGTTGGCGGCGCCACGCCGTCGAGGATCGCCGACCTCACGCGATCGCCGTGCTGACGCATGTAGACGAGTGCAGCGCGGGTGCCGTACGACCCGCCGTAGACGTTGATCTTGTCGTAGCCGAGGAACGCCCGGACGTCGTCGAGATCGTCCATCGCGATTGGCGTGGTGTACAGCGTCAGGTCGGCGTCGTATTTCGCCTGGCAGGCTTTGAGGCGATCGATCGTCTGCTGGTCGGTCTCCATCAACGACTGCATCGAATCGTCGTCGTTATTGCAGTCGAGCGGATTCGACCTGCCGGTGCCGCGCTGATCGACGAGGACGATGTCGCGATCATTCTGCACGCGCTGGAAAATCGTGCGCACGACCTTGGCGAGCTTGGCGGCGCCCTGGCCGGGGCCGCCGGCGAGGAAGAAGAGCGGGTCGGGCTGCGAATCAGCGCGGAGCGCCGGCAGCACGACGATGTTCAGATCGATCTGGCACCCTTGCCTGGTCGCACGATTCTCGTAGACCTTGAGCGTGCCGCAATAGGAGTCCACCGGCGTGTCGTAGCCTGTGCACGGCTTCAGTTTGTCGATCGCTGGAACGGCCTGGGATTGGTTGCAGCCGCTGACGGCCAAGATGGCAAGAATTACAATGAGCGCCCGGCTCTGCATCGCAGAGATTGTATCGAAACCGCCCCCTGAGGGTCAGTCCCCGTTACATTTGCAAGTTTACGCAACGCGAAAAAATGTGGCAGGTTCCTTTTACGGTTTCCAGTCGGGCAAGCGGTCGTTCCCGGGGCCCGTCGTCAGCTTGCGTAGCGGCGCGGAGCCGTCGGCGGGAACGATTGCGAGATCCCAATCTTCGCCTTCGTGATGCTGCGGGCTAACCGAGAGCGCGATCCATTTCGCGTCCGAAGACCAGTCAGGGTAGTAGGTCCAGAGTTTGGGATCGGTCGCGACCTCGCGGGCGCCGCCGCCGTCGGCATTGCGGATCTGAATCGTCGATGGCTCCTTCGCCAGCAGCACGTTGGCGATCCGCTTGCCATCCGGCGACCAGCTCGGCCAGCACGCGCCGCCGGTGTTGTCGAGCGCCCGCGTCTGGCCGGTCGCGAGATCGAGCACGTGGATCTGAAACTCCCAGAACTGCAGGCGCTGTAGCGTCTGTGCGGCGAACGCGACGCGTGTGCCGTCGGGCGAGACATTGGGCATGATCGCTCGGCCGACGAAGTGCTGGGTGAGCCGATCGACGCGGCGATCCTTCAGCCACACGCGATACAGATCGCTGCGGCTGTCGCGCTCCGAGCTGAAGACCAGGCTCTGGCCGTCCGGCATCCAGATCGGATCGAAGTCGTTGGCCGGATGATCGGTGAGCCGCGTCACGTTCGTGCCGTCGGCATTCATCACGTAAAGATCGAAGTTGCCGCCACGCGAGGAGACAAACGAGATGCGCCGGCCGTCCGGCGACCACTTGGGATGCTGATCGTGATGATTGCGGCCCGAGGTGAGCTGGGTGACGCGGCCGCTTTGCAGGTCGAGCGTGAAAATGTGATTGCGCCCGTCGGGATTATCGGGCGCGCGGCGGTCGCTCATGAACACGAGCGTCCCGCTCAAGCCCGTAGCGAATGGTGCAACCGCCTGTGGCAGAGGAGAACCTTGAGCGACGAGCGTCGCCGAAATGACGAGAGCGGTCAGAAGACTTCGGAGCATGTGGTCTTGGGTCTTGGGTCGTGGGTCCCGGGAATGTTCAAGACCCAGGCCCCAGGACCCATGACCTCATTGTCCTTTAGACGTGCGCTTCCCTCGGGGCGGTCTTTCGAATTGCAAGATTCGCGAATCCGCCCAGGATCCCGAGGCCGAGCGCAATCCAGACCACCTCGGCCGGCCAGGACAGGCCGAGCGCCGCGTCGAGCGAGAAGGCGCCGTTGCCCACGAGCGCTATCGCCGCCGCGGCCGTGCTGTAGACCAGCGGCAATTCAATACCGTTGTTCTGCGCGAACACGCCGTGCTGCCAGTGCACCGCAGCGATCGCGACGACCATCACCGAGATGATCATCGCCGGTCCGAGCGGGCCCAGCAGGCCGAGCGCCAGCAGCAGACCCCCGGCGGTTTCCGTGAATCCCGCCGCCGCCGCGAACAACCGGCCGGGGCGGAAGCCCAGCGATTCGAAGAACCCGCCGGTTCCGGCCAGGCCGTAGCCGCCGAACCAGCCAAACAGCTTCTGGGAGCCATGCGCAGCCATCAGCAGTCCCAACACCACCCGAGCAAGCAAGAGTCCAGCATCCATGACGTTCAGTCTCCTTCTTAATTCTCATTCACTATACAAAATATAGTGACTATATGTCAATTAGTTACTAGGATGCCGTGCTATCCTGAAGGTGTCACCCCTATGAAAGATGTCGCCAAAAGCGCGCCGCAACTGTGCACGCGGTTCCATTACGCCAGCGAGCTGATCGGCCGGCGCTGGAACGGGGCCATCATCTTCATGCTGCTGAAGCAGACCTGCCGTTTCGCCACCCTCCGCGACGGTATTCCCGGCATCACCGATCGCATGCTCAGCGAGCGCCTGCAGGAGCTCGAAGCGGAAGGCCTCGTCGAACGAACCGTCGTGCCCGAAACGCCGGTGCGCGTCGAATACTCGTTGTCGAAGAAGGGCACGGCCCTCGCCGAGGCGGTCGATTCGATTGCCAGCTGGGCCGAGAAATACATTCCGCTGCAACCGGACAAGGCGAAACCGGGCAGGGCCGCGCAACTCAAACGGCGCGCCGCGAGTCGCTAGTCGCCGCGTCGTTTGCTAGTATCGAAACACATGCAATTCGCCGTTCGCCGATCGCTCCTCGCGATAGCTCTGCTGTGGTGTGCGGCATCAGCCGCCGAGGCGCAGCCGGCGGCGGTGTCGCCATTTCCGCGCGACTTGTCGGGCACGCTCGCTTTTGAATCGGACGTTCGTACCGCGTCGAATCCCAACGGACGCGCGAAGATCTACACCATCGATCTCGCCACGGGTCGCGTCGCCACCCTGACTCGCGACGGCGACTGGAACGACGAGCAGCCGCGCTGGTCACCCGATGGGCAGCGGATCGCATTCAAGTCGAATCGCGGCGGCAGCTACAACCTCTACGTGATGGACGCGGATGGCCGCAACGTGCGGCGGCTCACCAATCACGCCGGCAACGACCACGATCCATCGTGGCTGCCGGACGGCGGGAGTGTCGTGTTTGCGTCGGATCGCGACCGCGGTGTGGGCCGCTACGATCTGTACCGCTACTGGCTTGCCGACGGTTCGGTCGAGCGCCTGACCACGTTCTTCAACGGGTATGCGTTCATGCCGAACGTTTCTCCGGATGGAGCGTGGGTGGCGTTCGTGGCGACGACATTCCCGTACGACGGCGGAACTGCCAACCAGGTGCACGTGATGGAGTTGGCAACCCGGCAAACGTGGCCGTTCGACGTCACGGCGCCGGGCTGCTGGCCGAGTTGGTCCCCGGACGGCCAGTCGATCGCGCACGTGTCGCTCCTCAATGAAGATCCGTCAACGATTCAGAAGATCTCATCCTTCGGCACCGACCCCGAGCCGATTCCCGGCGAGCCGGCGCGGTGGCACTACTATCCCGACTGGTCTCCGGATAATCGCCTGCTCGCCGTTTCCGTTAGTCCCGAACATCATCAAGGCGAGAACTGGGATCTCGCGATCCTCGACCCGAGCCGCGCCACACCCATGCGGCGGGTGACGACCGGCGACGGCAACGATCGCCTGCCGGACTGGAAGCCACGCGATTAAGAAGACGATCCACCGATTTCTCAGGCCCGCAAGACCCAAGCCCGTAGCCCGCAAGCCCTGAGATATCATGTGATGTTGTAATCACATCGATACCGATAGCAATCAGGAGTCAGTCTAGTGGCGAAGATCAAGGTCAAGAATCCCGTCGTCGAAATGGACGGCGACGAGATGACGCGCATCATCTGGCAGCGCATCCGCGAACAACTCATCCTTCCGTATCTCGACATCGACCTGAAGTACTTCGACCTTGGCGTCGAATCGCGAGACCAGACGAGCGATCAGATCACGATCGATTCGGCGAACGCGACCCGGCAGTACGGCGTCGCCGTCAAGTGCGCGACCATCACGCCTGACGAAGCGCGCGTCCAGGAATTCCACCTGAAGCAGATGTGGAAGTCTCCGAACGGGACGATCCGCAACATTCTCGACGGCACGATCTTCCGCGAGCCGATCATCTGCAAGAACGTGCCGCGCCTCGTGCCGCACTGGGACAAGCCGGTGGTCGTCGCTCGACACGGATTTGGCGATCAGTACCGCGCGCAGGACTTCACGTTCCCGGGCGCCGGCACCATCACGATCAGCTGGACGCCGGACGGCGGTGGTCAGCCGATCTCGAGAGAAGTCATCAAGACCAAGGGCAGCGGCATCGCGATGGGCATGTTCAACCTCGATTCGTCGATCGAAGGCTTTGCCCGCGCCTGCTTCACCTACGCGCTCGGAAGGAACTACCCGGTCTACCTGTCCTCGAAGAACACGATTCTCAAGATCTACGACGGCACCTTCAAGAACACCTTCCAGCGGGTCTACGACAGCGAATTCAAGCAGCAGTTCGAGTCGCAGGGCCTGACTTACGAGCATCGGCTGATCGATGACATGGTCGCCTCGAACCTGAAATGGAGTGGCGGCTACCTGTGGGCGTGCAAGAACTACGACGGAGACGTCCAGTCGGACACCGTCGCGCAGGGCTACGGGTCGCTCGGCCTGATGACCTCGGTGCTGATGTCGCCCGATGGCAAGTCCGTCGAAGCGGAAGCGGCGCACGGCACGGTGACGCGCCACTATCGCCTGCATCAACAGGGCAAGCCGACTTCGACCAACCCGATCGCATCGATCTACGCGTGGACGCGCGGCCTGCAGTATCGCGGCAGGTTCGACGCTACCCCCGACGTCATCGCGTTTGCGGAACAGCTCGAGAAGGTCTGCGTCGACGTGGTGGAGTCAGGACGCATGACGAAGGACCTGGCGATCCTGATCCGTCCTGATCATCCGTATCTGACGACGGATGAATTCCTAACCGCGATCGACACCGAGCTCGGAGCCCGGATGTAGCGTCGGCGTTTTTTGCAGCAGCTTGCGGCCGGCGCCCCACACGCCGGCCGCGAGAATGCCCACCACCAGCGACACGAGCACGTTGCTCGCGCGCGCCAGATCCTGATCCTCGAGCGAGCGCAGCGCCATCGCCGTCGTCAGCCAGCCTGACGCCATCCCCGCAATCCATGCCGAGAGAAAGCCGCGGCGCCGGTATAACGTCACGACGATCGCGGCCGCCAGAGCCATTCCCGCCACCAGTACGAGCGCGGGCAGAATCGCTTCCTGCTCCGCTCCGGCGATTGTGCCCGCAGCCAGTGACACGACGATCGTCGACACGATCGGGTTGACCCGGTATCGATCGAACGCGTCGACGACAAATGCGACGCCGAGGACGATGAACGCGGAGGCGCTCAGCGTTTCGCCGATCATCGAGCCGAAGCTCGCATCGACGACGTTGAGCTCGCGCGAGATCGAGGGCTCGAAGCCGGGGACCTGCAGCGCGGCCCAATCGGCAAGGACCACGACCGCGGCCATCGCCGCGCCGCCGCTGACGCCGTCGACGAGCGACGCCGAGACGCTCGGCACCGTCAGACGGCGGCGCGCCAGCTGTTCGGCAGCCCACATGCGCTCAGGACTCTGACGGCCGATCCACGACAGGACGCCGCTCAGCGCGGGTAAAACGGTGCCGATGAGTAAAACCGAAACAGCCACGATGCCGAGCAGGCTCTGAAAGACTCCGGCGCTGCCGATCGTGCTGAGCCCCACTTGCAACACGACCACCGCGCACAGCGCCAGCGGCAGCGGCCGCGTCAACGCGTCCCAGTTCTTCATCTTGAACAGGTAATAGAGGCCGAATCCCCAGCCGATCACGACCACGCCGGCGAGCACCGCCGGGCCGGCGCCCTTGAAGATCCGCATCGCCATCGGGACCGCCGGCGGATCGTAACCGCGCGGGCGCTGCAGCGATCGTTCGATCAGAATCAACTTGTCGCCCTGGAGGTTCACGCGGATCTGTTCAACGTGGGCGTACCTCATCGCCTGGCTTCGCCAGGTCAATTCGGTCTTCCCGGCCGGAAACGAGCGCTGGATCACTTCCACTTCGTACCCGGACGCATCGACTCCGTAGGCTTTCTTGATGGCGTCGAGGCCGATCGCAATCGCTTTCGCGCGCTCCGCGTGCGCGATTCCCTCGTCGGTGCCATAGCCGGTTGCGAAGGCGACGATCTGGCCCTTCGGATCGAGGCGGACCGTATAATCGCCGGCCTTCGGTTCCAGCGAGCCCGACGGCGACGCGGTGTGCGTGATGCCTGCGCGCCAGTAGGCGACGGGTGTACCTTCGCGAATCGCGTCACGAGCCGCCGGCAGGCCGGCCATTGACGTGATCTCCTCGATGTCGACGGCGTCGATAAACGACGTGTCCGTCCGCGATCCCGGATTCGAATAACCGAAGTTCTCGACGGTGTCGCGCGCCTTGATGAGCACGCCGCCCCGCGGGAGTTGCAGCGGCAGCTCCGCGCCGGGGCGCGCGAGGTGATAGATCGACATGGCGACACCGAGAACCACCGCGGCGGCGGCGCCAATCACCAGTGTGAGCCGCGACACGCGGCTCATCGCCGCCACTTCCGGACTGTCGTCGGTGAGCGCGCGCTCGATGACGACATTCGGATCCGGTCCGGCATCGCTTGCCGCGGCGGTCAGCCGTCCCGCCTCGAGCGCGGTCTTCAGCCGCTGCAGATCGACGCGCAAATCCGCAATGCTCTGATAACGGAGATTCGGGTCCTTCTCGAGCGCCTTCTCAATGATCCATTCGAGCTGCGACGGCAGTCCGCGCGCTACCGATCGGACCGGCGGCGCCTCGCGTTCGAGGATCGCGACCAGTAGATCGGTCGTCGTCGGCGCGGTGAACGGCGCGCGGCCGGTGACGAGCTCGTAGAGCACCACGCCAAGGCTATAGCAGTCCGAACGTCCATCGACTGGAAGACCGCGAGCCTGCTCCGGCGACATGTAGGCGATCGTGCCGACGATCGTGCCGGCGCTCGTCTCGATCGACGGCGCGATTGTCACCTCCGCATCAACGGAGGTAGCGCGGCGCCGCGCGAAGGTGGCGACACCGAAGTCGAGCACCTTCACGTAGCCGTCGGGCCGGAGCATCAGGTTGTCCGGCTTGATGTCGCGATGCACGATCGACGCGGCATGTGCGGCCGAAAGCGCCGACGCCGTCTGTATCGTGATGTCGAGGATCTCGCGCAGTGTCAGCGGGCCGCGCGCGACCCGCTCACGCAGCGTCTCGCCCTCGACGAGCTCCGAAACGAGGAATCGCGACCCGGCGTGATCGCCAACTTCATGAATCGTCAGGATGTTCGGGTGATTGAGGGCCGAAGCGGCGCGTGCTTCATGGACGAAGCGGCTCATGCGCTCCGGATCGCCGGAGAGCTCGGCGCGCAATACTTTCAGCGCCACCGGGCGGCCCAGCGTCGGATCGACGGCTCTATAAACCTCGCCCATGCCGCCGCTGCCCAGCAGGTTCTGGATCTGGTAGCGGCCGACGCTGCTGCCGGCGGTCAAGGACATGCCGAGGAAACTCTATTACATAATGGCCCTATGACTTCTTATCGAAGCGCTCCTTCGCCAAGGCTTCGGAGCGCAAGGATCGCGGCGACGGCCGTCGTGTGCGCGGCGTTACTGACCGCCGTGCTCGGCGCCCAACAGGACGAACGCTGGAAGGCGCTCGAAGCGCAGATCGATCGCATCTACGCACAGAGCGAGTATTCGCTGCCGCGGTTTGGTCCGGCGCGATGGCTCGAGGACGGCACGGCGTATACGACCGTTGAGCGAGGGACCGGCCAGGCCGGCGGCAGCGACATCGTCCGCTACGATGCGGCCACCGGTGCGCGCAGCATCCTGATCGCCAACACCCGGTTGATTCCCGCGCGGTCCGAGCGCGCGCTTCCGATCGATGACTACGTCTGGTCGGACGATGGATCGAAGCTGCTGATTTTCACCAACACGAAGAAGGTGTGGCGGCAGAACACGCGCGGCGACTACTGGGTGCTGACCTTGAAAGACGGCGCTCTCAAGCAGGTTGGCGCCTCGCAGCCGCCCGCGTCATTGATGTTCGCGAAATTCTCGCCGGATGCGACGCGCGTTGGCTACGTGCGCGGCAACAATGTTTACGTCGAGCGCCTCGACGACGGCAAGGTGACGCAGCTCACGAACGACGGATCGGAAACGATCATCAACGGCACCACCGATTGGGTGTACGAAGAAGAGTTCGGGCTCCGCGACGCCTTCCGCTTCAGTCCTGACGGAAAATCCGTGGCGTATTACCAGTTCGACAGCGCCGGCGTCGGCATCTTCTCGTTGATCAACAACACCGATTCGCTCTACCCGGTGATCACGAAGATTCCATATCCGAAGGCGGGGACGATCAATTCCGCGGTGCGTGTTGGCGTTGTCAGCGCCGAAGGCGGCCCCACGACCTGGATCAAGACCGAGGGCGACCCGCGCAACACTTATCTGGCGCGGATCGGC
>Ga0157380_10002153_pt1 | contig 13210 bp, 10 predicted proteins | sample S35metaG_FD_119757 | JGI IMG/M metagenome (GOLD analysis project Ga0157380, IMG submission 119757) | Switchgrass rhizosphere microbial communities from Kellogg Biological Station, Michigan, USA - S3-5 metaG | ecosystem: Host-associated > Plants > Roots > Rhizosphere > Soil | place: USA...
CTCGAGCAGGCCGAGCACTGGTCGGTGACGCTGGCCACGCCCAAATTCTCCGTGAGTGCACGCCATGTCCCGGGCAGCGGACTCGTCGACCTCGAAACGCAGGATGCGCGCTGGTGGGGCCTGCTGATGCGCCTGCATAGGGGCAGCGGAGCCTCGGTCGCGTGGATATTGATCGCGGACACGATCGCCGGCGCTCTGATCCTGCTCACGATGTCGGGTGTGCTGCTATGGACGCGGCTTCGTCTGCCACGCCTCGCTGGCGCCGCCGTGCTGCTCATCGCGCCCGTACTGACCGCGGTTTATCTGGCGACCATCTGAGCGACTTGCCTTACGATCTGCCTCAACGAATTTCACGGGAGAACGTTGATGCGCGTTGCGAAATGTCTCACTGCGATGATCGCCGTGGTCGTGATGCTGGCGGGTTGCTCGCGTGAACCCGAGGCGACTCCCGCACCGGCCGCGACCGATGTAAAGGCCGCGAAAGCCGACGCCGGTTGGCCTGCATTCGTCGATTCGTTCATCGAGTCGCGTTTCAAGGCGGATCCCTATTTCGCCATTCAGGCCGGCCGCCACGAGTTCGACGGCCAGATGCCGGACTGGAGCCGCGCGGCGCTCGATGCCGACGTCGCGGAACTCCGAAAATTCCAGGCCGATCTCGCGAAATTCGATCCCGTTGCGCTCACTCCTCCAGAGCGTTTCGAACTGGAATACCTCCGGTGGGTCGCGGATGCGCAGTTGTTCTGGCTGACCAGCGCCGAATCGCCGTATCGAAACCCGGCGTGGTATCTCGAAAAGCTCGATCCCTCGATGTACCTCACGCGTGAGTACGCGCCACTCCCGAAACGCCTCGAAGGATTTCTGGGATACGCGCGCGCTGTCCCCGGGCTTACCGCCAGCATCCGCGCCAATCTGCGCACGCCGCTGCCCAAAGCCTTCATCGAGCGTGGCGTCGCGGGCTTCGGTGGCTACGCCACGTTCTTCCGCACCGAAATGCCGGGCATTTTCGCGCAGCTCACCGATGAGCAACAAAAGCGCGATCTCACCGAGGCGACCGCCGCCGCGGCGATCGCCATGGATGAGCTGACTGCGTGGCTCGAATCACTGCGCGCGACCGGCACCGATGATTTCGCGCTCGGGGCTCCGAAATTTCTGGAAATGCTGCGCGAGACCGAGCGCGTCGACCTGCCGCTCGAAGAGCTCGAGCTCGTGGGACGCAAGGATCTCGAGCGCAATCTCGCCGCACTCAAGGAGGCCTGCGGAGTCTTCGCACCCAAGGCCAGCCTGACCGCCTGCGTCGGAAAAATGCGCGCTAACAAACCTTCCGGAGGGTCGGTCGAAGGCGCCCGTGCGCAACTCGCGGAGCTGCGCCAATTCGTCATCGACAAGAAGATCGTGACCATTCCGAACCAGGAGCAGGCGCTGGTGGCCGAATCGCCGCCGTACAATCGTGGCAACTTTGCGTACATCAGCATTCCGGGTCCCTACGAGAATGCGGCGGTGAAGGCGACGTACTACGTTGCCCCACCGGACGCGAAGTGGAGTGCGGCGGAGCGCAATGCGTATCTGCCAGGCAAGGCGTACCTGCTCTATGTCTCGGCACACGAGGTGTGGCCCGGCCATTACCTGCACTCGCAATTCTCGAATGCCAATCCCTCGCGCGCGCAGGCACTGTGGTGGGACTACGCCTTCGGCGAAGGATGGGCGCACTACACCGAGGAAATGATGTACGACGCGGGGCTCGGCGCCGGAAAGCCCGAGATGCGGGTCGGCATGCTCACGAACGCCTTGTTGCGGGATGTCAGATTCCTGTCGGCGATCTGCCTGCACAGTGGCTGCATGTCGCTGGACGAATCCGAAAAGATGTTTCGCGAACAGGCTTTTGCCGATGCCGGCAATGCGCGTCAGCAGGCCTTGCGCGGCACTTATGACCCGGGCTACCTCGCCTATACGCTCGGCAAGTTGATGATTCGAAAGCTCCGTTCGGACTGGCTGGCCGCCAATCCGGAGGCCACTCCCATGCAGTTCCACGACAAGTTCCTGTCGTACGGCGCCCCTCCGATTCCTCTGGTGCGGCGCGAAATGCTGGGCACCGGGAACCCCGTGCTCTGATCCCGTTACTAACTACCAGGGCACGAATCCGTCGATGTGCTTCTGCCGGCCCCGGGCCGGGGCTTCGTGCCGCTTGCGTGATGCATAGCGGGATGGATGTGTGTTTGTGTCGCGATGCGTGATCTTTTGTATCGAAGCGCGCGCGACGCACCAACATGAACGCCGCGTGAGAAAAAATGGAGCAACAGATGTTGTCGGCTTCTTCCGACAATCTGTAAGCATTAATGCTGAGGGAACTTCTCACAAAAAATGTGTTCGGATACCACATGCACAAATCAATTCTGTTCGCAGCAAGTTGTGTCGCCGTCGTGGGTGTCGCTCTCGCGCAAGTCGAAGCGAGCAGCAGCACGATTCTTCTCGACGTGGACACCGCGCGCTACACGGGCCCTGCAAGTCAGCGGTTGATACTGCACGTCGGCGACCAGCCACGGCACATCACGATCGGCACGCAGGACGAAATCTGCGTGCAGCTCCAGCGCGTGGCGGGCTCGGAAATCATCAGCGCTCGCGTACGCGCACTGCGGCCCGAGCCACAGGACTCGGCAGAAGTGCGACTCATCGCGCCGGATATTTCTCCTGGCACCTATCGCAGTACTCCGTGGGGTTTGCTGTTGCGTGCGCTGCCCGAGAAAACCGGCAGCTTCGAAACGGGCAAGGCGCAGGGCACGGACAACGCGCCGGTCTGCACGCTCTAACGACTGCGTAGCGCGTCGATGATGCGGCTTTCGTTTTCGCCGCCAAAGCCCTGTTCACAGAGCTGTCGATAGACATCGGCAGCTACGTTGCCGAGCGGACATTCGACGCCCAGTTTTTTCGCGAGCCGCAACGCATAGTCGATGTCTTTCAGGCGAAGCGCCGGAGTGAAATTCACGTTGCTTGCGTGATCGCCCGCGATGAAGCGCCGCACGTTTCTCACCACCTGCGGGCTCGCGGCCTGGCCGCTCGCGACAGCGTCTGCGACCAATCGAAGGTCGAGCCCCGCGCGCTCAGCAAGCACGATGCCTTCGGCCGCAGAAGCGATCTGCACGGCGCCCATGAGATTGATCATGAGCTTGTAGACCGTGCCCTGTCCCGCGGCGCCGAAGTGCAGCACACGCGTGGCCAGCGACGTGAGAATGGGCCGCGCGGCATCGAGATCGGGAGCATCGGCTCCGACCAGCAGCGTCAGCGTGCCCGCGGCCGCGGCATCCGGCAGACCGGTGACGGGCGCATCCACATAACGGAATTTCCGCGTGCGCACCAAACCGGCGAGCTCCAGTACCCAGTCGTGCGAGAGCGTCGAACATTCGATGGCCAACGCGTCCGGCGAATTGTCCGCGGCGAGGGCGCCGTTCTCACCAGTCCACATGACTCGCGAGGACTCATCGTTGGCGGTCATGCTGATGATGACGTCCGCCTTCTGCGCGGCCGATCGTGGTGAATCGGCGATGCGGGCGCCCAGCTTTTCGAAAGGAGCGGCCCGCGCCTGCGTGCGATTGAACACCGCCAGCGAATGACCGGCCGCCAGCAATCGCGCCGCCATGCCAGCGCCCATTTTTCCGAGTCCCAGAAACGCAACGCGCATCAGTGGAAGCCCAGCCTTCGTTTGACTGCATCGTTGTCGAGCACCCGGACTCCGTCGCGATCCAGCCGCCAGCGATCCATGTACTGCTGCGGCACGATCTGCCGCACTCCCGACTCGCGCAGCAGGCTTTCGAGCTGCGCATCGGCGTAGGGCTGTGGCGGTCCGGCCTTGAATGCGCCGAACAGCCCGTCCCAATGTACGGGTAGATAGGCTTTGGGCTTCAGCACGGGCAGCACCAGCTCCGCGACGTCACGTCCGCCCGTGGCGATCCACAGGTCAACGCCATCGAGCCCGGCGACCTGCATGGCTGCGCGCAGGTTCTCCAGAGGGGAGCCGAAATCCCTGCCATCCACCACGATGGGAACGCGCAGGTCGACGGCGCTGGCCGAATCCTGGAACAACCAGCTGATCGTCCCCTGGGGTCCGCTGATCTTGAACAGATAGGCGCGATTGCCGCCGCCGTTCGGAAAGTCTTCGGCGACTCCCGCGCGAAGCCCGCCCGTGGCGTCGGGCACGGGAATGGCGCGAAGCTCCACTGGATTGTGCTGCTCCGCATTCCTGGCCGGGTCGCCGCTGTGATTCCAGCGGATCACGTACATCTCGACGCCGGGCTCGAGCGTGAACTTCTCGCCACCGAGTACCGCCGTGCAGCGACGGGCGGGAACCTTCGCGGCACGAACCTGGAGGCAGGTCGTGGACGATCCGATGATGCGGGCCCTGGACAGCTTCGCCCACGTAGCGGTGTCGAAAGAGTGGTCGAAATGGCTGTGGCCGGTGAGCAGTAGATTGACCGCGGATTTTCCGCCGATCGCTTCGAACACCTCGGTCACCGCGGCGACATCGGGCCGCGCCGACCGGTGGGTCGCGGCAACTCCGGTGGCGCCGGAGTAGAAGAGCTCCTGCGGCAAGCGCGTGATGTAGCCATCCGCGAGGATCTGCTGCTTCCCGACTGCGAAATGCATGTTCGCGATCGACAGCCAGGAAATGTCGACATGATCCGGCGCCGCGTGTGCCAGCGAGCTGGCGGCGGCGGCCGTGACGCAAGCGAAGAGTTTGATGAGGATTCGGGGCATCCCGGCTCAAGGTACCAGAGCCGGGACCCAACTTGCGATCAGCGCGCGAGCCAGCCGCCGTCGACCGGGAGGATGACGCCCTGCACGTAGTTCGAGGCACTCGAGGACAGAAATACCGCGGCGCCGCCAAGATCCTTGGGATCGCCCCATCGTCCCGCCGGAATGCGGCCGAGAATCTCCGCGTTGCGTTTTACGTCGGCCTGGAGCGCAGCCGTGTTGTTGGTGGCGAAATAGCCGGGCGCGATCGCGTTGACGTTGATCCCGCTCACCGCCCATTCGTTGGCCAGCAGCTTGGTGAGCCCGGCAATTCCGCTCTTGCTGGCGGTGTAGGAGGGCACACGGATGCCGCCCTGGAACGAGAGCATCGATGCGATGTTGATGATCTTGCCGCCGCCAGCCGGGATCATGTGCCGCGCCGCGGCCTGCGACAGGAAGAACACCGACTTGAGATTCACGTCGAGCACCGCGTCCCAGTCGGCCTCGGTGAAATCGATGGCGTTGTTGCGACGGATGGTGCCAGCATTGTTCACGAGGATGTGAAGTCCGCCGAGCTTGCTCACCACTTCGCCGACGATCGATGCGTGGTCGGGTTTCGCGCCGAAGTCCGCTTTGACCCAGATACCCCGGCGGCCCAGGGCCTTGACGGCCGCGAGCGTCTCGGACGGATCGCTGCGGCCAATCGCGGCGATGTCCGCGCCGGCACCCGCCAACGCTTCGGCAATGCCGCGGCCGATGCCCGTATTCGCACCGGTGACCGCGGCCACGCGGCCGCTCAAATCGAAGCTGGCTGCCATGTCAGCGCAACACGTTCATGGGGACCCAGGCGACGTCCTTGTATTCCTGGTTTTCGCCGCCCATCGCCCAGATGAAGCTGTAGTTCGAGGTGCCGCAGCCGGTGTGGATACCCCACGGCGGCGAGATGACGGCTTCCTCGTTGGCCACGAAGATGTGCCGGGTCTCGTGCGGCTCACCCATGATGTGCACCACACGCGCATCGGGCTTGAGATCGAAGTAGAAATACGTTTCCGCGCGGCGTTCGTGCAGGTGGCAGGGCATGGTGTTCCACACGCTGCCATCCTTGAGCGACGTCAGCCCCATGAGCAGCTGGGCCGACTTGCAGATATCCGGGTTGATGTACTGGTAGATAGTCCGTTCGTTCGCGGTGGACGCGGCACCGACCGGCATGGGATTGGCCTTGGCGATGTCGATCTTCACCGTCTCGTAGCGCGCGTGCGCGGGCGTGCTGGCGAGGTAGAACTTCGCGGGCGTGGCCGCGGCATCGGACGAGAAAGACAGTGTGTTCGTACCCATCGGCACGTACAGGCCTTCACGCGCGGCGAGCGCTGTCGCCTTGCCGTCGACGGTCACCTTGCCGGGGCCACCGACGTTGATGATGCCGAGCTCGCGGCGCGCGAGGAACGGACCCTTGTTCAGCGCCGGGACTTCGTTGAGGTCGACGCTTTTCGACACGGGCATCACGCCGCCGACGATCATGCGTTCGATGTGGCTGAACGTGAGGTTCACGTCGTCCGCCGTGAACAGCGCGGAGATGTGGTACAGCTCGCGCAGTTTCGCGGTGTCGGCAGTCGCGATGATGCTCGGATGGCTTGCGTGTCTCGTGTCGAACTTCATGATTCTCTCGTGCGGGGTCGGAAGCGGGGAGGGCGATTCTACAGCTTCTCGCGGCGTCGCGGAAACCGGTGTCATGGCTGGTGTTGACGTATTTTCAGGCGTTTACGCGCCACGCATGAAACCCGTCGAAGCGACGGGGACGAACAATTGTTAAGAGCGGGATACCGGGTCAGCGCGGGGGCGGCTGGCACGAATCGCGGATCACCAGGTGAGGCTCGAGCGGCGTCACCATGGCGTGAGTACCGCCCGCGGCTTCCGGATGAAGGATCTTGTTAGCCGCAAGGCGGCCGAGCTCGCGGATCGGAAGGCGGATGGTGGTGAGCGACGGGAGCATGCGCGAGGCGAGCGGGCCGTCGTCGAAGCCGACGATCGAGAGGTCGCCCGGTACCGAGAGGCCCAGCCTGTGGGCCACGCGATAAACACCGGCCGCCATCTCGTCGTTGCTCGCAAAAATTGCGGTTGGGCGCGGGCTGAGCGCCAGCAGCTTCTCGCCGCCGGCGACACCGGACTCGTAGGTGTAGCCGCCTTCGACGATGAGCTCCGATCCGAATTGAATGCCGCGAGCGGACATCGCTTCGCGAAAGCCCGCGAGGCGCTCCACGGCAGAACGAAAGCCCGGAGGGCCCGCGATGTAGCCAATGCGCTTGTGGCCCAGTGAAACAAGGTAGTTGGCGACTTCCGCGACCGCGAGACGGTCGTTGGAAATCACGATACGCGACGGATCGTCGAGCTGCGTATAGGTGATGCGCACGTAGGAGCAATCAGCCGCGGTGAGTGCGCGCGTGAGCTCGTCGTTCTCCGACACGGGCGGAAGCAGGATGACGCCGCGCAATTTCTGGCGCTCGACGAAGCGGCGCACTCCCGCGATGAAGTCCGGCTTCTTGCGATCGCAGGGATGCACGACGACTTCGTATTCGGAATTGCGCACGGCATCGAGCGCGCCTTCCATGAGGTTCACGATGTACTGCGCGTTCGGGTTGTCGTAGACCAGCCCGATCAGGAAGGCCTTGCGAAACGCGAGGCCGCGAGCCTGCGGATCGGGCACGTAACCGAATTTGTCGATGACCGCCTGGATGCGCGCGCGCGTGGCTTCCTGCACGAGCGGCGACTGATTGATCACACGCGAGACGGTTTTCTTCGAGACGCTCGCGAGCCGTGCGATGTCGTTGATCGTGGCATTGCGGCCGGGCTTGATACCGGTCACCTTCGCGGGAACCGGCACCTTGGGCACGCCACGGTTTCCCGCGGCTTTTTTCCGGATGCGTGTCATGGTGGGGATTGTACGGAAGCGGACGCGGCTGGGGCAGGTATGTCCTCTAACAATCAGGCACGTGTCACCGGTGTCATAGGCACGGTGACGCATTTCAGGCTGCCGACCCCGGTGAAAATTGCCTCGGCGGATTGTCCTGCTCCGATGGAGTGGACACCCGTCGCGGCGCCGGTCGAGACGAATTCCCCCGCCCGCAGCGGCCGTCCACGGCGCGCATTACAGCGCAGCGCGAAGGCCAGGGCGGCAAGCGGGCCGCCGCTTACGGCCGCGGCGCTGCCGCGTCCGACCACCACGCCGTCGATGCGGGTCTCGCAGTTCAGGGATTCGAGACTGCGCGTTTGCCAGTCGACGATCTCGGCGCCGAGCAGCAGGCCGGCATTGTTGCCGAAATCGCTGGCCACGACCGCCGGTCCGAAATCGTTGATATTGGCGAGCGGGCTGCTCGCAATCTCGATGCCGATGTACATGGCCTTGACGAAACGGCGTGCCGTTTCGGTGGTCCATTCAGCGACATTCGCCGGCGCGTCTTTCGAGAGCTGCACCACGAATTCCGCTTCAATTGCCGCGAATCCACGCGCAAATACCGGCGCTTCGAACGCCGCGCTGCCGTTGGCGCGCTGGACCGACCGGCTGAAGATGGGACCCACGAGCCGCTGGGCGCCGTACTTCTGGCTGAGTGGCTCCGGGATCCAGCCGACTTTCCAGCCCGCGATGGAGTCGTCCCAAAGGGAAATGGCCTCGTCCTGGCACTGATATGCGGAGTCGAGGTCCTGGGGCTGGGGGCCGGGATATTTCGTAAACGAGCCTGCGGATCGGCGCGCCTTGACGAATTCGGCGGCCACCCCCTTGGCGTCGAACGCGAGGTCGGAGACAACGGAAACCAATTTATGAACCTTCTTTCTTTAGCGTTCGGCAGCAGCCGGTGTTATATAGGGAAACCGGTGTCATTTTCAATGGTTCGAGTGGACATTGCATGTCAAATCGCCGGTTTATGCCAGGGACATTATTGTTCGTGTAATCAGCTTCCGCCGCTGAGACGCCACTCCCATTTCCAGGAGCCCCGGACGCCGCGGCCCGTGCCCCGGGCAGGCGAGGCAGGGAAATGCCCGGTGCCGCGACACTCGTGCCGGACACCCCCGTTTCACTCGCGGAGGCCGGGAAAAGCGCCGTCCCGCACATTGTCGTATCAGAAGTGAAAGCCATGATTGATCTGACCGAGTCTATGGCAAAAAGATCACCGGACTTCTAACTAAGTTCCCTGCTGGATGAATGGCACCTTGGCAAACAGTTGACGCTCGGCCCCGCGCGGATCGTCAGCAAGCCGGCTTTCGACGTCGAATACCATGGTGGCGCGCCGCGGCAGCGTGTACGGCTCCCATCGCGGCAGCCCCTGGTAGTTAGGATCGCCGGTCTTCGCGAAGGAGAGCAGCGCGCGCTGCATGGTCGCAGACACGCGCACCGCATCCTCGCCGGTTCCGGTCATCGATTCGCGCGCGCTCAGCGTGCCGAACATCAGCGGGATGTCGAGCGTATGGAACGCGCCCCATTTCCCTCCATCCACGGGCGATCCCCAGTCGAGCTGATACGCGAACGCCGGCGAACCCTGCGCCGCGCGCAACTCCGCTTCTACGATGGCGGCGCGCCATGATCTTCCGGCCGTGGTGGCGGCAAAAAATACATCCGATGGCGAGTAGTGCGGGTACCACTTGCGGTACTCGGCGACCACCAATGTCCCGGAGATGTCTACGCGCAATTCTGTCTCGAGCCGCTGGGGCAGCGCGTCCCAGCCGAGCGCGAACGTGCCTGGATCGCCACGCCCGATGAGGGAACGCGTTTCGTCGTGGGTATTGCCGATCATCATCGGAATTCCCGCCGACAGCGGCGGCGCATCCGGATAAAACGGATGGCGCGTGAGCGTGCGCTCGTCGAGTACCGGCCCCATGTACACACTGCCGCGGCCGATGTACGGATCCACCGTTGCGGCGTGCGCACGCAGGATATCGCCGGCCGGAAGGCTGGCAAGCGTTGATGCGCGATCGGATGGCACGCCGAGTTTGTCGAGCAACGCGCGCGTGCGGCCGGCGGCGTGCAGGGGACCCGAAGCCGTGAGCTGCTGACCGCTCATCGTGGCCGCGCGATGGAACAGGCCCGCGGCCGCGGGCATCGCCATCAACGTCGCGATCTTCGCGCCGCCACCTGACTGTCCTAACAAGGTGACGCAGCCTGGATCCCCGCCGAACGCCGCGATGTTGTCGCGCACCCATCGCAGCGCCAGCACGAGGTCGAGCATTCCGGCATTGCCGGAATCGGGAAATCCAGGCAGGTACAGATATCCGAACAGGCTCAGACGATGATTGAGAGTGACTACGACGATGTCGCCTTGCCGGCACAACGCGGATCCGTCGTAGAGCGGGCTCGAGCCCGAACCGCTCGAATATGCGCCGCCGTGGATGTAGACGAGCACTGGCCGTGGCCGGGCCGCTTTCACTATGGGCGCGGTGACATTGAGGAACAGGCAGTCTTCGGACTGGTTGGGCTCGGACCCCGGTTGACGGCTTGCAGCGCCGAAAGCCGTGGCGTCGATCACGCCACGCCAGGGCTCAGGCCCTACCGGCGGCTGGAATCGGCGCAGCGTCGTATCCGCGCCGTAGCGAATGCCACGGAAAATCTGCAGATCGCCATCGATGCGGCCCCGTACTTTTCCGGCCGTGGTGCGGACGACCGGCGCCGCGGTGGCGGCCCATGCCAACGGAGTCGCGGCAAGTGCGCCGAGGGATGCCGCGCCTAACAAGCGCCTTCGCTGTGGGTTCATGCGTTCAGGAGCCCGTGGTGCCAACGTTCTTCGCCCAGTTCTCGACCAGCGTGGGCCATGCGGCCACATCTTTGCCAGCAATGCTGCGCAGTCCGAAGCCGTGGCCTCCCTGGTCGAACACGTGCAGCTCGCTGCGCACGCCCGCCCTGCGCAGCGCTTCGTACATCAGCAGGGAATTCTCGACGGGAACGCTGGTGTCGTCGCTGGCGTGCACCAGCATGGTGGGTGGAGAGAGCGGACTCACTTTCAGATTCGGCGAGTAGATCGCGAGCTCGGCCGGGTTCACGCCCGCGGCCAGCAGCTGTCGGGCCGAGCCCGCGTGCGCGTGCGCGCCCGTGGTGGCGATGACCGGATACATGAGCACGGCAAAATCGGGTCGCGCCGGCAGATCGTCCGCCGCATCGCGCGTGGGGTACTCGAGCGCGAACTCGGTGGCCAGGCGCGCGCACAGGTGCCCGCCCGCCGAGAAGCCGATGATTCCCAGCCGGGCCGGCGTTGATCCATCCAGCCCGCGCCGCTGGCGCAGCAGGCGCAACGCGCGCATCGCGTCGTGCACCGGCGCATCGGCGCCCGCCGCCCATCCATCGGCCGGCAGGCGATAGCGGAGCACCGCCGCCGCGAAGCCACGCGCGGCAAACCATTCGGCGGTTTCCGCGCCTTCCTTGTCGATGACCACGCGCACATAGCCACCGCCCGGCACGATGAGCAGGGTGATGCCGTTGAACGCCGTCGTGGGTTCATAGAGGGTCAGCGAAGGGTTGGTCACATGCTCGACGAAGCGATCGCGCATGGGGCCCTCGGGCAGGCGCTCGATGACCTCTTCGCGCACGGTGACGCGCTCGGCGCCGGGCGCGCCGCCTGGCCACAACTCGATGCTGAACGGGTCCCGGCCGTCGCTCGTGGCGGCGGGCGCGGCGGGGACGGTGGGGGTAAGGGCGGCCATGCTGCCCGCGAGGATCATCTGGCGCCGGTTCAGAGGCAACTTCATGTGCGAAGTATGTCGTCCCAATGAAAATGGGGGCAGAATTTCTTCTGCCCCCATTGGATCGCTTCGATTCCGGGGAGCCATCCCCCCGATCTAACTAGTACTTGAAGCGGGCGCCCAGGTAGTACTGCGTACCCTGGTGGTGGTAGTACGACAGGCGATTGGCCGCGCTGCCCACCCACTGGTCCTGCACTTCATCGGTGAGGTTCAGGCCTTCGAACGACACGGTGAAGTGATCGTTGATGTTGTACGACGCCGAGAAGTCGATGTTCATCGTCGATGCAGTTCCCTCGACGTCATTGCTGTTGCGACCCGGCACCGTCGTCAGGTAGTCCGACCGGTACGCCGCAGCCACGCGAGCACTGAAGATCTTGTTGTCGAAGTACAGCGTCGCGTTGTACGCATCTTTCGAGAGGCCGGTGAGGTCGTTGGTCACCTCGGTGATGACCGGCGGCGCGCCCACCGCACCCGACACGGTCAGGTAGGTGATCTCGGATTCGACACCGGTGTAGTTGAGGATCGTGCCGAAATTGCTCCACACACCCGGCAGGAAGGTGAACGGCTGCTGGTAGCTGATTTCGAAGCCCTTGACCGGGCCGCCCGGGGTGGAGGCAGGAGTATTGAAGTCCCAGGTAGCCGCGGGGCTGCAACCCGGGTTCGTTCCGCAAGCCGCGATCGCGACGCTGTCGTCGAGGCCGTAAGGATTGCCGGTGAACGGACGCTGATCACGCAGCGTCTGCACGAAGCTGTCGACGTCCTTGTAGAACAACGCGAGCGACAACAGCGATTCCGGCGCGAAATACCATTCGACGCCGATGTCATACGCTTTGGCGCGGAACGGCTCCAGCGACGGATTGCCCACCGTCACCGTGCGGTTGTTGCCGGAGACGCTGACGGAAGCTGCGGGCGTGACCTGACCCAGGTTCGGGCGAGTCATGACCTTCGAGGCGCCGAAGCGCACCAGCAGCGATTCGCTGATGTCGTAGACCAGGTTCAACGACGGCAAGGTGTCGTCGTATTCGTTGTTGGCCACCTGAATGGTCGGGACACCCGCCACGAGGACGTAGCCCTGCGAAGTCATGTCCGTCTGGACGTATCGCACGCCGACGTTACCGCGCAGCGTGTGAGCGCCAAGCTCGTAGCTGAAGTCGCCCTGGACGTAGAAGCCGAGATCGTCTTCTTCGACCTGGTTGTTGTTGCCGAGCACGGGCTGGATGCCCATCGGATACAGGCTCGAGTTGTCGAGATCGAGCGCGTCGACCGCGGCGATCAGATCCGGCGTGAGCCAGTCCGTGACGCTGCCGGCGGGCATGTTGAGGCTGTCGCCGAAGTGGGTCAGGAAGCTATAGCTCGCGACCGGAGCCGTGACCGGACGAACTCCTTCGATGTTGGCCGTCGTTCCGTTGGAACGGCGCAGCTCGGTGGACTTGAAGATGTAGTTCTTCCACTGCGGGCCAAACTTCAGCGAGAAGGCATCGGATGCCGACCACTCGAAATCGAGCGCGGCGGTCTGATAGCTGTTGATGGTGCCCTGCGGACGCAGGCGAATCTGCGTGAGTCCCCAGGTGGCCGGGTTGGTGACGTCCGTCGTGCCGTACGTGATGAGGGGCACGCGGCTGTTGGCGCGATAGTCGTAGCTGTAGCCGTCGATATTGAGCGCATCGAACAGCAGCGTCGTCTGCACCGGGTTGTTGTGATTCGCCTCGGCGAATCCCACCTGGGCCCGCATGTTGAAGGCATCGCTGAACGTGTGCTTGCCCTCGAG
>Ga0157380_10002156_pt1 | contig 13204 bp, 12 predicted proteins | sample S35metaG_FD_119757 | JGI IMG/M metagenome (GOLD analysis project Ga0157380, IMG submission 119757) | Switchgrass rhizosphere microbial communities from Kellogg Biological Station, Michigan, USA - S3-5 metaG | ecosystem: Host-associated > Plants > Roots > Rhizosphere > Soil | place: USA...
CGAGCTCGATGCGGAGCGTGCCGGCGCCCGGCGTCGTCGTCGCCGGCACGGCGGTGCCGGTGGCGATCGTCTGGACGCTGGCCAGCGCCTGGACTTCGACCGTGTACGAGCCGGCGGCGGAATTGTTGGTCGTCGCCGAGACCGCGGTGCTCGACGAATTGGTGATGGTCTGGCCCCAGGTCGTCGCGCTCGCGAGCTTGCTCGCCAGGTCGCGCAGGGTCGAGACGGCGCTCTTGATCTTTCCGTACTCCGAGACCGTCGTCTGGATCGCCGTCGCCTTGGTCTGGAGGGCGGTGAGCGGCTGCTGCTCGATCGCCATCAGCTGCGTGACGATCGAGTTGACGTCCAGGCCGCTGCCGATGCCTGCAGAACTGATCGTCATGGCCGAGCCTTCATCTCAAAACGTCGCTGCCGGTCAGGGCGCCGGTGCATCGATCTCGGCCGTTGCCACCCGAACTTGAGCGGCGACGGCCGGGGAAAGCGAGCGTTCCGAGGATCAGTTCCTGAGCAGCGCGAGCACGGTTTGCGGCAGCTGGTTGGCCTGCGCCACCATCGCCGTTCCGGCCTGCTGCAGGATCTGCGCGCGCGACAGGTTCGCCGTCTCGGCGGCGAAGTCGGCGTCCATGATCCGGCCGCGCGCGGCCGACTGGTTCTCGCCGGTGATCTGCAGGTTCGAGATCGCGAAGCCGAAGCGGCTCATCGCCGCGCCGTAGGTGGCGCGGTTGGTCGTGATCACGTCGAGCTTGGCGTCGATCGCGGCCAGCGCCGTCGAAGCGTTCGCCGCCGTCGTGATGTCGCCGCCGACGGTGGTCACCGCGACGGTCGTCACCGTCAGCGTGTCGCCGTTGTTGGCGCCGACCTGGAAGGTCTGCGCGCCGGCGCCGGCACCGACGATCGCGTTGCCGTTGAACTTCGTCTGCGTCGCGATGCGGGTGATTTCCGCCGACAGCTGCTGGTACTCGGTGTCGAGGTTGCCTCGGTCGCCGGTCCCGTTGGAGCCGTTCTGCGCCTGGACCGCGAGCTCGCGCATTCGCTGCAGGGCGTCGGTCATCGTCGCCAGCGCGCCTTCCGCGGTCTGGGCGAGCGAGATGCCATCGTTGGCGTTGCGGATCGCGACGTTGGTGCCGCGGATCTGCGCGTTCATGCGGTCGGCGATCGCCAGGCCGGCGGCGTCGTCCTTCGACGAGTTGACGCGAAGGCCGGACGACAGGCGCTCCATCGAGATGGCGAGCGACGACTGCGACGTGTTGAGGTTGCGTTGCGCGTTGAGCGAAACGATGTTGGAGTTGATGGTCTGCGGCATGAGGGCACTCCTGACAGGAATGAAGGCCTCCGGCAACGACGCCGGGATCGTCAGTGCCGTGGGTTCGGCCTGTGCGCAATTCTTGAGCCCTCGTTTCGGCCGCGGTCCCGCGAAGAGAGACGCTTCGACCCGTCAATTCGTCGCCCAAGAAAAAAGCCGCCCCGGAGGGCGGCTTCGAGCGGCGGCGCTGGGGGCGCCGGCGTTCAGCGCAGCAGCGTCAGGACCGTCTGTGGCAGCTGGTTGGCTTGCGCCACCATCGCGCTGCCGGCCTGCTGCAGGATCTGCGCCCGCGACAGGTTCGACGTTTCCGCTGCGAAGTCGGCGTCCATGATCCGGCCGCGCGCGGCCGACTGGTTCTCGCCGGTGATCTGCAGGTTCGAGATCGCCATGCCGAAGCGGCTGATCGCGGCGCCGTACGTGGCACGGCTGGTGCTGATCGTATCGAGCGCGGTGTCGAGGGCGGCGACGGCCGTCGATGCGTTGGCGGCGGTGGTCAGGTCGCCGCCGACGGTGGTGACCGTCGTCGTCGTGATCGTCAGCGTGTCGCCGTTGTTGGCGCCGACCTGGAACACTTGCGCACCGGCGCTGGCGCCGACGATGGCCGTGCCGTTGAACTTGGTCTGCGCCGCGATGCGGGTGATTTCCGCCGACAGCTGCAGGTATTCCGTGTTGAGGTTGGCGCGGTCGGTCGTGCCGTTCGAGCCGTTCTGGGCCTGGACCGCCAGCTCGCGCATGCGCTGCAGGGCGTCGGTCACCGTGGCGAGGGCGCCTTCGGCGGTCTGCGCGAGCGAGATGCCGTCGTTGGCGTTGCGGATCGCGACGTTGATGCCGCGGATCTGCGCGCTCATGCGGGTCGCGATCGCCAGGCCGGCGGCGTCGTCGCCGGCCGAGTTGACGCGCAGGCCCGAGGACAGGCGCTGCATCGACGTCGCGAGCGACGACTGGCTGGTGGTGAGGTTGCGCTGGGCATTCAGCGACACCATGTTGGTGTTGATCATCATCGGCATGAGAAGGAACTCCTAAGGTTGATTGATCCCGGCCTGGCCGCCGGCGTTACACGCGGTTGCATCGTGAGCGAACTCCTTCTGCTTCCGTTTGCATGCCGCTGTCCGCGACGGGTGTCACGTCCACCGGCACCGCCCGCGCCAGACAACCTCGGTTCGAGCAGCCTTCTGCCCCAAGCCTCGGCCGGCTAACCGGACCACGAACCCGGACTCCAGGTGCGTTGGCTGGGTTATCGAGCCCGGTCTAGTGAACTTGAGGGCAAAGCCGCGCGGGTGTGCAAAACCGCCGCCATCTGCATTGCCTCGCATCGATCGAAAAGAGACCGGGCTCGCTTGCTTTTTGATGCATCTCGAGCACGCCGCGATGTTTTCATCGACCGCTGCGACGTTGCGCTTGAGCGCTCGATCGCCGAACCATGAATGCCCTCGCTTTGGTGATGATCGTCCGCGACGAGGAGGCGAGCCTCGAGCGCTGCCTCGCAAGCGCGCGCGCGTGGGTCGACGAGATCGTCGTCGTCGACACCGGCTCGAGCGATGCCACCCCCGAGATCGCGCGCCGGCTCGGCGCGCGCGTCGGCAGCTTCGCGTGGTCCGACGATTTCTCGGCGGCGCGCAACGCCGCGCTGGCGCTCGCCGAGGCGCCGTGGCGTCTGGTGCTCGACGCGGACGAGTGGATCGTGGGCGGTGCCGACTCGCTCGTCGCGCTGCGCGGCCTGGCGCCCGAGTTCATCGGCCAGATCAGGGTCGCCAGCGTCTTCGACGAGGCCCGAGGCGGCGTCGGTCACGCGCCGAGCTGGTTGCCGCGAGTGCTGCCGCGCGGGGTCGGCTACACCGGCCGCATCCACGAGCAGCCCGACTCGCTGCTGCCGCGGCGCCGCCTCGACCTCGTTGTCGCGCACGACGGCTACCTCGACGCGCACAAGGCGAAGAAGGCGGGTCGCAACGAGAAGCTGCTGGCGCTCGCCCTCGCCGAGGCGCCCGACGACGCCTATCTCTATTACCAGCTCGCCAAGGACCGCGAACTGCGTTCGCAGTTCGCCACGGCGTGGCCGCACTACGAGCGCGCGCTCGCCGGCGCCGACACGGATGCCGCGTGGCGCCACGACCTCGTCCTGCGGGCGCTGTTCACGCTCAAGAAGCTCGGCCGCTTCGAGGCCGCCCTGGCGCTGGCCGAGGCCGAAATGGCGCGCTGGCCCGGATCGCCCGATTTCTTCTTCACCCTCGGCGACCTCCTGCTCGACTTCGCCGTCGCCACGCCGGCACGCGCCGTCGAGCTGCTGCCGATGGTCGAGGCGAGCTGGCTGCGCGCGCTCGAGATCGGCGAGCAGCCGCAGCTCAACGACACGGTTCGCGGCCGCGGCAGCTTCCTCGCCGCCCACAACCTGGCGGTGCTGTACGACGGCCAGGGCGATGCGGACAAGGCGTCGCATTGGCGCGAGTGTGCGCGGCGCTGGAGCGCAGCAGCGGACGCAGGCGACGCGGTCGTGGCCGTGCCGGGCTGATCGAACTGGCCGGTTCGGCCCGGCCATATCGGGGCATCGCCGGCGTCGCTGCCGCCTACGCTGTGACCCTCGATTCCTCGCGGGGCGCGGCCGCGCTCGCCCCCCATCGGTCATGGCATTGCAGCTTCCCAACCCCGCGCCGCCCGGTTCCTCCCGCGCACTCGCGCGCGCATCGCCTCTGGCAAGCCGGCCAGTCGCATGCCCGGCGCGAGCACTGGCCCCTCGCGGCGCGCTCGTTCGAGGAGGCGGCCGCACTTCATGGCGATACCGCCTATGCGCTGGCGGCGACGCACGCGCTGATCAAGGCCGGCCGCAGCGCCGACGCGGTGCAGCGCGCGCGCGCGATCCGGGCGCGCGACCCTCGCGCCGGCCTCGCCTACACGCTCGAGTCGCACGCCTTGCTCGGCATGGGCCGCGCCGAGGAGTCGGTCGAGACGCTGCGGACGCTGCCGGCCGACGTCCAGCGCGACGCCGACCATCACGTCTCGCTCGCCGTCTCGCTGCAGCGCAGTCTTCGCCACGAGGAGGCGATCCGCTCCTTCTTCGACGCGCTCGCCCTCAAGATGGACGACGCGCTCTCGCACTTTCGCCTCGGCATGTCGTTCAAGGAGCTCGGCATGAAGGCCCAGGCCGCCGAGTGCGTGCGCACGGCGGTCGTGCTCGGCCTCGGCGGCAGCGAGCTGGCAGCGCGGGCGCAGCTCGCCTTCCTCGAGCGCGAGGCGTGCCGCTGGGGCGCCGCCGACGAGGCGATGACCGGCCTGCGCGCCGCGGTTCGCGCCCTGCCGGAGGGCACGCCGGTCGAGACGGGTCCGTTCCCCCACGCGGTGCTGGTCGACGATCCGATCGAGCAGCTGAAGGTGGCACGCCACTACGCGCTTCATGTCGCCCAGCTGCACCGGCCGCTGCCGCGACGCGTCGCGCGCGCGCACGGCGGGCGCCTGCGCATCGGCTACCTCTCGGCGGATTTCCACATCCACGCCACCAGCCAGCTGATGGCGCAGATGCTCGAATGCCACGACCGCAGCGCGGTCGAGGTCACCCTGCTGTCGAGCGGGAGGGACGACAAGAGCGCGATGCGCAAGCGCATGGTCGCCGCGAGCGAGCGCTTCGAAGACCTCCATGGCCAGGGCTTCGACGCGATCGCGCGGCGCGCGCGCGAGCTGGAGATCGACATCCTGGTCGACCTGAAGGGCGCTACGCACGACACGCTGATGCCGGTGCTGGCGCAGCGGCCGGCGCCGCTGCAGGTCGCCTGGCTGGGCTTCCCGGGGACGACCGGCGCGCCCTACGTCGACTACCTGATCGGCGACGAGGTCGTGACGCCGCTCGCCGACGCCGCGCATTTCAGCGAGAAGATCGCGCAGATGCCGCACTGCTACCAGCCGAACGACGCGCACCGCGTCCTGCCGGCGCCGTTGACGCGCGCCGCCGCCGGCCTCGCCGACGACGCGCTCGTGCTGTGCGCGTTCCACCAGTCGTACAAGATATCGGCCGAGGTCTTCGCAACCTGGTGCGACCTGCTGAAGCGCGTGCCGGGGTCGGTGCTCTGGCTCCTGCAATGGAACGCCAACGTCCAGCAGTCGCTGACCGCGGCGGCGCTTGAGCGCGGCATCGATGCCGGTCGGCTCGTGTTCGCGCCGGTGCTGCCCCTCGAGACCCACCTCGCCCGGCTCGCCTGCGCCGACGTGTTCCTCGACGCCTGGCCGTGCAACGGGCACACGACGGCGGGCGAGGCGCTCTGGGTCGGTGTTCCGGTCGTCACGGTACGCGGCCGCACATTCGCCCAGCGCGTCGCCTCCAGCCTGCTCCACAACATCGGCCTCGACGAGCTGATCGGCGCCGACGTCGCCGCCTATTCGGCGCTGGTGATCGCGCTGGCCGGGGATGCGGCGCGACGCAGCGCGCTGCGCGAACGCCTGGCCGCTCGCCGCCGCACGTCGCCGCTCTTCGACGGCGCCGCCTTCGCGGCCGACATCGAGGCGCTGTATCGCCGCATGTGGGGCCGCGCGGTCATCGGCCAGGCGCCCACGCACCTGCCGGCCGAGCGGGTCGAGCGCGCCGGCTGAGCGGCCGCGCGGCGGCGCCGACCGGCGGCGACGCCTCTCTACAAGCCGAAGCGCGCAGCGACGTCGCGTTCGCGAACGATGCGGACGTTTCGTGGCGCGGCGGCGACGCTGTCGAGCTCCTGCGCCTTGACCGCGTCGTCGCGGACGAAGAGGAGGGCGTCGGACAGGTGCGCGCAGCGCTCCATGTCGGCCGCGAACTCGACCGGCACGCGCGCTTCACGCATGAAGTAGTCGCGCTCGCCGCGGTCGCTCGTGCCGATGCAGATCATCTGGCGCACGCCCCGGTGCAGCTCCTTGTCGCGCATCACGAACGCCAGCATCGCTTCGGACGCGAGCGTCATGAGCGGCACCGGCAGGAGCGACTCGTAGCCGAGGCCGCGCAGCCGCATCGCCAGGTGATAGGTGTCGACCGGGTCGCGCTTGTTCAGGTGGCGCAGGCGGATCGCGACCGCCATCCGCGCGGCGATCATCTGCTGGATCCGCGCGTGCAGGCCGAAGCGCTCCTCGGCGCCGATCGCCACACCGGTGCGCGCGATCATGTACTCGAGGCCGCCGCGGTAGCGATCCCACGCGTGCTCGACCTCGCTGCTGCCGAGCTGTTCGCGAACGTCGTCCTCGAAGTAGCGCGTGATCGAGACGTAGAACGACTCGCGCTGGATCAGGATCGCCCCCTGCGTCAGGTAGTCGGCGGCATGGACGAAGGCCCAGAACGCGTGCTCGTTGACGCGCGGCATCGTCGCCTGCAGGACGTCGCGGCGGATGATCTGGATCTCGGGAAAGATGTGGTGGCGCAGGACGTGGTCGAGCAGCTGCACGTGCTCGTTGCGCTCGATGCGCAGGTCGTGCGGGACGGTGAAGAACTGGCCCTGCGACTGCTGCGCAACCAGATCGAAGAGGAGCCACGGCGCGTAGACGACCGCGAGCTCCGGGTCGGCCTCCATCTTGGCGACGACGGTCGCGACCTGGTTGCCGAGGATGCTGTCGTCGTCGGCGAGGTAGACGACGTAGCGCCCGGCGGCCTGCGCCAGCACGAACTGCCAGTTGCCGTAGCCGCCGATGTTGGTGGCGTGGTGGAGCGCCCGGATCGGCAGGCGGTCGGCGTACGCGGCGATCGTCTCGGCGGTGGCGTCGGTCGAGCCGTTGTCCGCGATCACGATTTCGAACGAGAACGGGAAATCGGCCAGCTGCACGACCAGGCTCTCGAGAAGTGACGCGAGGTAACGGCAGCGGTTGTGGGTCGGGATGCAGAAGCTGACCTGGGGGGCGGAAACGCTTGTCATGGGTGGTCGCGATGCGGGCGGCAGGAGCGACCGATTCTCGAAGCCGACGCCCGGTGCGAAAGCCCCGAAGTGACCGCCCGGAGCCGGCCTTTTCGATCCGGGCGACGCTGCGGCGGCTGTAGGAAGTTCGCTGACAGGGGCCATGGAAGAAGCTGGACTTCAGCGACCGAGATGACCTGATGGTCGGCGCCTTCTCGGCTCTTCAGAATTCGCTCCATTGCAAGGCCAGGACCTTGCAGGAACACACAGCAAGCAACGGAGCCATGAAATGAACGCAGACCAGATCCTCAGCGAAATCCGCGAAGCCAACCTGTCGTACCTGATGCTGGCCCAGAGCCTCATCCGCAGCGACCGCGAGCAAGCCCTCTACCGCCTCGGCATCAGCGAGGAAAGCGCGTCGCTGATCGCATTACTCAGCCCGGCGCAGATGATGAAGATCGCCGCCGGCAACACGCTGCTGTGCCGCTTCCGCATGGACGACGACATGGTCTGGGGCCTGCTCACCAACCACGGCAAGAGCGCCGCCAACGACGCCACTTCGCGCCTGCACGCCTCGATCCTGCTCGCCGGCCGGCACCAGGAAGCGGCCTGATCATGCGCAGCAAGAGCATCCTCACCGAAGCCAAGCAGATCAGCCGCGCCGTCGCGCTGATCGGCCTGGGCGCACGCCTGCAGGTGCTCGAGTCGGAGACCGACCTCTCGTACGAGCGGCTGCTGCGTCTCTACAAGGAAGTCGCGGGCAAGTCGCCGAGCAAGGGCCAGTTGCCGTTCTCGACCGACTGGTTCATGACCTGGCAGCCGAACATCCACGCGTCGCTGTTCCTCAACATCCACGAGTACCTGAACAAGTCGTCCGAGCTCGACGAGATCGACGCCGTGATCAAGGGCTACCAGCTCTACCAGGAAGAGACCTCGGCGCAGGGCCTGGAGGCGCTGCTCTCGGTCACCCGGGCCTGGCGCCTGGTCAAGTTCGTCGACAACGGCATGCTGACCATGACGAAGTGCTCGAAGTGCGGGGGGCAGTTCGTGACCCATCCGCACGAGATCGCCCGACACTACCAGTGCGCACTGTGCAATCCGCCGGCCCGCGCCGGCAAGGGCAAGGCGGCCGGCGCGATCCGCATGCACTAGTTCTCTGATTTCGCGGCCGCCGCCTCAAGTCGCCGGCCGGCCTGTCGAAAGACAGGGCTCTCCGTTCATTGTTCTTGCTTTGTCTCCTCCAGCACAGCATCTGTGCTTTGAATGCGGGTCCCTCGGGACCCGCTTTTTTATTTCCGCCGCGTTTCCGGGCCAGTTGCGGCGATCGCCGCGCGTCTGGCCCGGCACACTCAAGAGAGGTCGGTCTGGGCCGATAACTGGCACGGCCCGGCGCATCGGCATCGGCCGATACGGAATCTCTAACAACCATGGTCGTTCTGATCGGTTACGCCGTCGCGATGGGGTGCATCTTCGGCGCCTACATCATCCATGGCGGCAACATCGGCGTGATCCTGCACGCGCTGCCGACCGAGCTGATGGCGATCCTGGGCGGCTCGCTCGGCGCCTTCGCGGTCAACAACCAGCCCAAGGTCCTGAAGGCGACGCTCGCCGCGATCCCGGGCGTGCTGAAGGGATCGAAGTACTCGAAGGCGCGCTACATGGAGCTGATGGCGCTCCTCTACGACATCCTCCAGAAGGCGCGCAAGGAAGGCCTGATGGCAATCGAGAAGGACGTCGAGGAACCGGCCGGCTCGTCGCTGTTCCAGAAGTACCCCGTGGTCGGCTCCGACCACCACGTCGTCGAGTTCATCACCGACTACCTGCGCATGATGGTCTCGGGCAACCTCAACGCCCACGAGATCGAGAGCCTGATGGACAGCGAGATCGAGACCCATCACGCCGAGGCGCACGGGCCGGTGAACGCGCTCGGCCGACTCGCCGGCGCGCTGCCGGCGTTCGGCATCGTCGCGGCGGTGCTCGGCGTCGTCAACACGATGGGCTCGGTCGGCCAGCCGCCGGCGATCCTCGGCGGCATGATCGGCTCGGCGCTGGTCGGCACCTTTCTCGGCATCCTGCTCGCGTACGCGGTGGTCGAGCCGCTCGGCGGCCTGATCGAGCAGAAGGTCGACGAAGGCTCGAAGGAACTGCAGTGCATCAAGACGACGCTGCTCGCGAGCATGCAGGGGTACGCGCCGCAGGTGGCGGTCGAGTTCGGGCGGAAGGTTCTCTATTCCAAGGACCGGCCGACGTTCTCTGAGCTCGAAGGACATGTGAAAGGGAAAAAGTGAACCCGGGCATTCGGGAGATCGAGTGTCAGGGCGCCGGCGTCGCCTGCGTTCTCCGGCCCGGTCTCGCGGTCGGCCACCGAGCGCCGCTGCTCAGGGCAGGTGGTTCGGGCGTGCGGGCGCAGGCCCCATTCGCGGTCGCACCGCCGGATGTGTGGCACCGCGGTGTTGATGAGGTGACGTCGCGCCTCGCACGGTGGCCGACCGCGAGACCGGGCCGGAGAACGCATGCCCGGGCCGCCTGCCCCGCTCGGTCTCCGCAGGCAGGAGCCAACCATGGCCGGTGACTCCAAGAAACTCCAGCCGATCATCATCAAGCGCGTCCGAAAGGGCGGCCACAACAAGCACGGCGGCGCGTGGAAGATCGCCTACGCCGACTTCGTGACGGCGATGATGGCGTTCTTCCTGCTCATGTGGCTGCTCGGCTCGACGACCGAGGGCGACAAGAAGGGCATCGCCGACTTCTTCAACGCGCCGCTCAAGGTCGCGCTGCTCGGCGGCAGCGGCGCCGGCGACTCGTCGCACGTCGTGCGCGGCGGCGGCCAGGACCTGTCGCGGACGACGGGTCAGGTCAAGGAGGGCGACGTCCCGTCCAAGAGGAAGCTGCTCAACATCAAGTCGCTCGAGGCCGAGCAGAAGCGCGCCGAGGTGACCCGCCTCGAGGCGCTCAAGAAGAAGGTCGAGGACGCGCTTTCGGCGAGCCCCAAGCTGGCGGCGATGAAGTCGCAGATCCGCCTCGACATGACGCGCGACGGCCTGCGCATCCAGATCGTCGACGAGCAGAGCCGGCCGATGTTCGACAGCGGCAGCGCGGTGGTGAAGCCCTACATGAGGGAGCTCCTGCGCGAGATCGGCCACGTGCTCTCCGACGTGCCGAACCGGATCACCCTCGAGGGTCACACCGACGCGCAGCCGTTCAGCGGCGGCGAGCGCGGCTACAGCAACTGGGAGCTCTCAAGCGATCGCGCCAATGCGTCCCGGCGCGAGATCGTCGCCGGTGGCCTGCCGGAAGACCGCATGCTGCTGGTGCAGGGCCTGGCGTCGAGCAACCTGTTCGTGCCGACCGAGCCGACCCACCCGATGAACCGGCGCATCAGCATCATCGTTATGAACCGCGATGCGGAGGACCGGCTCCTGAAGCTTCTTCCCAGCCAGGGCGAGGCCGACGCCACGACGGCCGGCGAGGGCGTTGCCGACCCGCCAGCGGGCAAGCGCTGAGACCGGGATGCGGATCCTCGTCGTCGACGACTTCCTGACCATGCGCCGGGTCGTTCGCGTCTTCCTGCGCGAGATGGGCTTCGGTGAGGCGGACGTCGCCGAGGCGGCGAACGGCATGGTGGCGCTCGACGCGCTGCGCGCGGCACCGGCCGACGTCGTCATCACCGACATCGAAATGCCGATCCTCGGCGGCTTCGGCCTGCTGTCGGCGATCAAGAAGGACGCTGCGCTGGGCGACATCCCGGTCGTGATGGTGACGGCCGAGGCGCGCAAGGACGAGATCGTCCGCTGCATGCAGGCCGGCGCCGCCGCCTACCTCGTCAAGCCGTTCACGCGCGAGACGCTCGAGGAAAAGCTGCGCGCTGCCGTGCCGGCGGCGTTCGCGACCCCCTGACGACGAAAGGGCACGCCGAAGCGTGCCCCTCCTGCGCCGACGGCGAGCCGCCTACTTCGGCAGGAGCACCTTGTCGACGACGTGGATGACGCCGTTCGACTGGACGACATCGGGGATCGTGACGTGGGCCATGCCGCCCGACTCGTCGCTCAGCATGATCGTCGTGCCGCTCTTGGTGGCGGTGAGCGTGCCGCCCGAAACCTCGGTCAGCGTCGCCTTGCCGCCACCCGCGTCGATCGCCTTGATCAGCGCGGCGCTGTCCATCTTGCCGACGACGACGTGGTAGGTCAGCACCTTGGTCAGCGCCGGCTTGTTCTCCGGCTTGAGCAGGGTGTCGACGGTGCCGGCGGGCAGGGCGGCGAAGGCGGCGTTGGTCGGTGCGAACACCGTGAACGGGCCCGTGCCCTTCAGCGTCGGCACCAGGCCGGCGGCCTTGACCGCGGCGACCAGCGTCGTGTGGTCCTTCGAATTGACGGCGTTGTCGACGATGTCCTTGTTCGAGTACATCGGCGCGCCGCCGACCATGACCTGCGCCAGCGCCGGAATGGCGACGGCGGAGAGGAGGGCGGCGAGGGCGATGGCGGTGAATCTGATCGATTTCATGCGGTGTCCTTCGTGGTGGTGGGTGATCGGTTCGTGCCGGGGCGACATTCGCGCCCCCGGTCGGACCCTTCTACGCACCTCGCGGCGTGATGGATTCACGCCGGGCAAGCTGTTTTAGCAGGGCGCCGAAATGACCGTCAATCGAGCCCCTTATCGCGCTCAAGTTCGCGACCCGCGTTGAAACAATCCGCGCATGGCCTCGAGCTCCGCCCAGGACAAGAATCTTCCTGCCTCGCCGCGCAAGCTCGAGAAGGCGCGTGCCGAAGGGCAGGTCGCGCGCTCGCGCGACCTCGGCCACTTCGCCGCGATCGCCGGCGGCGGAACGGCGTTGCTCCTTGCCGCCCCGCGCGCCGCCGACTGGCTGCGCGAATCGCTCGCCCGCTCGCTGCGCTTCGACGCCGCGCACGCGCTGCGCGACGACGCGATGACGTCGCAGCTGCTCGGCTGGACGACGGCGCTGCTCTGGGCGGTGGTCCCGTTCGGTGCCGTGATGGTCGCGTTCGCGATCGTCAGCGCCCTCGCGATGGGCGGCTGGACCTGGACCTTGAAGCCGCTCGGCCCGAAGTTCCACGTCCTCGACCCGCTTTCGGGGCTCGGCCGCGTCTTCTCCAAGCAGCAGGTCATCGATGCCCTGAAGGCGAGCGTGCTCGCCCTGGTCCTCGGCACCATCGCCGCGTTCTGGCTGTCGCGCCACGTGAGCGAGCTCGTCGGCGTGCTGGCGCTGCCGCTGCCGACGGCGATCGCCGCCGCGGCGGGGACGGTCGGCGCGGGAATGACCCTGATCCTGCTCGCCCTCGCTGTCTTCGCCAGCGTCGACGTGCCGCTGCAGAAGCGCCTGCACGGCGAGCGGCTGAAGATGAGCCACCAGGAGCTCAAGCAGGAGCAGAGGGAGCTCGACGGCAACGCCGAGGTCAAGGGCAAGGTCCGCGCTCGCATGCGCGAGATGACCAAGCGGCGAATGATGACCGCGGTGCCGAAGGCCGACCTGGTCGTCATGAACCCGACCCACTATGCGGTCGCCCTCAAGTACGACGACAAGACAATGGGCGCGCCGCGCGTCGTCGCCAAGGGCGCCGACTTGCTCGCCTTGCGAATCCGCGACCTCGCCCAGGGCGCGAGCGTTCCGGTGCTCGAGGCGCCGATCCTCGCCCGCGCCCTCTACGCCCACGCCGAGCTCGACCGCGAGATCCCGGCCGCGCTCTTCGCCGCCGTCGCGCAGGTGCTGGCCTACGTCTACCAGCTGCGCGCCGCGCTGCGTGGCCAGGTGGCAATGCCGGGCGCGCTGCCTTCGCTCGAGGTGCCGGCCGAGCTCGACCCCCATCACGCGTTCGCGCACTGATCCCCGAAGGAACGCATGAACCCGCTGATGCAACAGGTGCAGTCGTGGCTCGGCCCGAACGCCAAGGCGATCCGCGCCCTGATGGCGCCGCTCGTCGTCGTGATGATCCTGGCGATGATGGTCCTGCCGCTGCCGCCGTTCGCGCTCGACCTGCTGTTCACCTTCAACATCGCGATGGCGCTGATGGTGATGATGGTCGCGGCCTACATGATCCGGCCGCTCGACTTCGCC
>Ga0157380_10002157_pt1 | contig 13203 bp, 7 predicted proteins | sample S35metaG_FD_119757 | JGI IMG/M metagenome (GOLD analysis project Ga0157380, IMG submission 119757) | Switchgrass rhizosphere microbial communities from Kellogg Biological Station, Michigan, USA - S3-5 metaG | ecosystem: Host-associated > Plants > Roots > Rhizosphere > Soil | place: USA: Michigan...
CCCCCACATCTTCTCATCCGAGATCAAAGCGTGTTTGATAACCTCAGCAAAACCAGATCTAAGTTCTGTTTCCGGAAGACTTTCCAGAAAGCCGTCGTAAAGCAATGTTAATACGGGCATTTGGAAAACTCCTATGTGATTTTTAAAATGGTTGAAATCCACCCCCAGTTTGCCGCCAATACTAGCGTCCACCTGCGCGAGTAACGTAGTGGGTATCAGGATGAAATCAACGCCACGCTTATAGGTGGCCGCGCAGAAACCTCCCATATCGCCGAGCACGCCGCCGCCCAACACCAGCAGGCAGGCATGCCGGTCGAGGGCCTGTACGGTCATTGCTTCCCATATGTGCACACAGGTGTGAATGTTTTTTTCCCTTTCTCCACTGTTGACTTGTATGATAAAATGTTGGGGCAGCGCATACTGAATAAGCGGATAGCAATCCCGGAGCGTATTTTCGTCAACCAAAATTGCGAGGCTGCTGTATTTTTTTTGGTCTAAAAAATCATGCAAATCTTTCGTAAGATTGCCGGAAAGCAAGATGTTATCAGGAAGCATTAGGATTGTGTAAAACTGTTTCGAAAGTTATTAAAAACTGATCAAAAGCAATTTGCCTTGTTATGGATGCCACGAATTCGCATTATATTTAAGCCGACCTAGACGTATGGAGACAGTTCCTAATATTTCCTTCGAAGACACCTCGGTTGCTTTCAAATATAAATCCAATGTTGCTCTAAGAAAGGCCAGTTTTATTTTCGGCCTTATAAACCATCCCTGGATCTCGGCTATTGTGATTAAGATGGTAAAGCTTGCCTTGTTGCTTAAGCTGCCCGTGGAAGGAATAATCCGCAATACCGTCTTTGTCCATTTCTGTGGAGGTGAAAGCATCGACGAAAGTCAACCGACCATCGTTCAATTGGGGAAATACCGTGTCAACACGATACTTGATTATTCTGTTGAGGGAGAAAAATCTGAATCAGGATTTGATAACACGATGGAGGAAACCATTCGAACTATCGACTCTGCCCATCACTCCAAGAATGTCCCCTTTTCTGTTTTCAAAGTAACCGGGATTGCTTCGTCGGACCTGCTTGAAAAAGTTCAAAAGAAAGAGACTCTTTCCGACGAGGATCGAAAAGCATTTGAACGGGTATATGAACGCATCAATAAGATCTGCGCCAGAGCCTATGAGCACAACGTACCAGTACTTGTTGATGCTGAGGAATCCTGGATTCAAGACACGATCGATACGCTTTCGTATCGGATGATGGAAAAATACAACAAAGAACGCCCCATCGTATTCAACACTTTCCAGTTCTACAGAGTAGAATCTCCAAGAAATATTCGTGCAGCTTATCACAATGCAACGATGAACAATTATTTTTTGGGGGTCAAACTCGTTCGCGGAGCCTATATGGAAAAAGAACGCGCCCGGGCAGAAGACTTAAATTATCCCAGTCCAATTTTCCCTGATAAAGACAGCACCGACAACGCATTTAACCTGGCTTTAAGTTTTTGCCTTGATCACAAACAACGTATTGCTGTCATGTGTGGGTCGCATAATGAATACAGCAATTACTACCTGACCGTGCTGATGGAAAAACACGGTATGGCAAACAAGGACGAACGGGTGTGGTTTTCGCAGTTATATGGGATGAGCGATAACATTTCTTTTAACCTCGCAACCGCGGGATACAATGTTGCCAAATACGTACCCTATGGCCCTGTGCGTTCCGTTATGCCTTATCTTTTTAGAAGGGCCGAAGAAAATACGTCTGTTGCAGGTCAAAGTAGCCGGGAACTAACTTTAATTCAAAAAGAATTGAAACGCCGGAGGCAGGCAAAACCATAACCTGAATTTCATCAATATTTCCATTCGGTTTTTCCCTCTCCCTAATTCGCGTATTTTTGCCCAAAATTTGGATTATGCAATTGAGCGAACAGGAGATAATACGCCGAAAAAGCCTGGAGGAATTTGCCAAGCTAGGGATCAATCCCTATCCGGCAGATTTATATGAAGTAAACGCATCAGCGGAGGAAATTCTAACGAATTATGAACGGCAAAAAAGTGACTATCGCCAGATATCCATAGCAGGCCGGATCATGAGCCGGAGAATAATGGGTAACGCCTCATTTGTTGAATTACAGGACGAGACGGGTCGCATTCAAATCTATTTACGCAGGGATGATCTCTGCCCGGAAGAAGATAAAACTCTCTACAATACAGTATTCAAAAAACTGCTCGATATCGGCGATTTCATCGGCGTAAAAGGCTACGGCTTCACGACACAAACAGGAGAGATTTCTATTCACGTTACAAGTCTTACTGTGTTATCAAAATCGTTGCGGCCCCTCCCTGTTGTAAAGGAAACGGTAGATGAACAAGGAAAAGTAACCCGTCATGATGCTTTTACAGATCCGGAGCAACGGTATCGCATGCGTTATGTAGACTTGATAGTAAACCCACAGGTTCGCGATGCTTTTATAAAACGTACGCAGCTGGTGAACTCGATGCGTCAATATCTTAACGCAAAAGCATACCTGGAAGTAGAAACTCCAATTTTGCAACCCCTGTATGGTGGTGCGGCGGCCAGGCCATTTAAGACACATCATAATACGCTGGACATGACGTTGTATTTGCGTATAGCCAATGAGCTGTACTTGAAGCGGCTGATCGTCGGTGGATTTAATGGCGTGTACGAATTTTCAAAAGACTTCCGAAATGAAGGAATGTCCCGATTTCATAATCCGGAGTTTACGCAGATCGAACTGTACGTTGCTTACAAAGATTATTATTGGATGATGGAGCTCGTAGAGGAAATGATCGAAAAAGTTGCCATGGATCTACACGGCAAAACACAGGTGAAAGTCGGGGATAAAATAATTGATTTCAAACGACCCTGGAAACGATACACGATGTTCGAAGCAATTCAGCATTTTACAGGCATTGATATTTCGAATATGAACGAGGACGAATTGAGGGCTACCTGTGAGAAACTCCACGTTCCAAAGGATAACACCATGGGAAAAGGGAAGCTTATCGATCAGATATTTGGAGAGAAGTGCGAACCTCTTCTCATTCAGCCAACCTTTATCACTGATTATCCAATTGAGATGTCACCCCTTGCAAAAAAGCATCGCACAAAACCTGGCTTGGTGGAACGATTCGAAGCTATTTGTAATAGCAAAGAAATCGCGAACGCGTTCAGCGAATTGAATGATCCGATCGATCAACGCAATCGCTTCGAAGAACAGCTTGAGCTGGGCAAAAGAGGTGATGAAGAGGCGATGACCCTGGACGAAGATTTTTTGCGCGCGCTTGAATTTGGAATGCCGCCAACGGCCGGCCTGGGTATTGGAATAGATCGACTGAGCATGATCATGACAAATTCGCCCTCAATCCAGGACGTGCTTTTCTTCCCACAAATGAAGCCTGAAAATCCAGTAGCCAATATGACTGAAAAGGACTTTGAAAGTTTGGGGGTTCGAAGCGACTTGGTCCCTGTGCTTCAAAAATTAGGAATTACTTCCAAAGCTCAGCTTAAGGAGATGAAGGCGTCAAAGCTTTTTAATGATGTGTGCGGCTTGCGAAAAAAGATGAAGCTCGAAAATGTGAAAAATCCCACGATGGAGGAAGTTGAAGGGTGGTTGAGGTAATTTTAGTGGACAGCAATCAGCTGACAGCATACAGCTTGTGGGTGCAGGCGGAACGTTTTGAGCCTGTGCTAGGTTGAGTTCTTTTGCTAGGTATGTATGCAATGTGACGTTGACAAAAATGACGGTTGTTGACATCTAAAAGCTCAGTCCGTGACAACTTATTCCCTACAATTCATTTTCGAATGAAAATTTGGACTGCCAAAGCTGTTCGCTGCTGAAAGCCGACTGGCTCATTAAAGAAAAATCCTACAATGGTGGAAGTGGCAAGCTGGTTGAAGTAGCATAGAGCAATCAGCTAACAGCATACAGCTTCCCTATTGTATCAAACAGATAAGCCCTCCGAGCGAGCTGTAAACTGTAAGCTGACTGCTGTAAGCTTCTAAAGATTATCAAAAAAGGGCTTCCTTCGCTCGAGTTTCAAATCTTGCAAAAGCGAAGACTTCACGTTAATCGTAAAATAGAATTGTTGGAACCTTCCAAACGGCGTCCAGTTGATACTCATCGTCCAGCAATGAATGTCCCTGGTGATACCAAGATTGGTTTGTGTAAATTCTCCAGATTCAAAGTGATAACCCGAGCTGTAGGTGACTTTCCATTTTTCCGAGAGCGAAACGTCTCCGGAAAAGTTTATCGTTTGAGTCACTCTTGCTGCTTGACTGACCGGGCGCGAGTAACTCAGATTGTAGCTGATGTTCATACTCCACGGTATGTCAAAATCAACATATACATCGGGGTGCGCTAGCAGAAATTCCTTTTCCTGTTCCGGCAAATCGGATTTGCCAATTTTTTCCCGGCTGGTGGTATTCTTGTTCCGCGCCTTGGGATTAAGGTTCGTACTCATGGCCAGCGTAGCGTTTGTAATACGTCCAACACTTCCATGCTTCCAGGCATATTGAGGTTCCCGATCCTCAATTTCTTGTCCTGCCTCATTAACGTCAGTCTTATACCAGTACGGATCAAGAGAAGCAGAAAGGTTAACGTTCAAAAGATTATCGAGGATATTTGTGTTGGCCGATATACTAATGGGGGCGAGTTTAAAGGTGTCTGCGAGGAAATTGTAGGAAGAATTAATGGAAAGGTTATTAAGGAGCATCACTTTTCGCGCGAGCGAATCTTGTGGACCCTGTACTTTGGCTTCCAGGTTATTTCCGATACCAAATCCAATGGCGCTGCTATTTCCCATGGTTGAGCCCCCGTAGACAAAGTTTTGATAACGGTCCTGATAAATGACCCTTCCGGTTTTGTCTGTGAATTGTTGGAAATAATTTGGATTCTGTGAGAAATCCGGCGTGTAGCTATACGAGACCGTTGGGTTGATAACGTGTCGGATTGCTTTTATTTTCTTGTTTTTATTTTTGATATTATAAATCCCATAAATACGCGTAGTGAGTGATGCACTGACAGAATAATTTGCGACACGCGAAAATTGATGAAGCGTATCCGTCTTGACGAGTAATGTGGAGTCGCTGTTGTATCCCCATTTTAACATTTCTCCATACCATTTCTCTTCGTAATTAAACGAAGGCGACAATGTAAAATGCCTCAATGCTTTAAAGGAAAATGAAGTTGGAATCGTATGTCTCATTCCTTTTCTTGCATTATCAAGAAAGAGTGGCAAGTTGGCCGTTGTAAAAGGTGCGATGCTATCCTGCTGGGCTCTCGCGGGTACCCTTCCAATATTGTTGGTAATGCGGTTCTGGGCATTCATGGTGTAGGCAACAGAAAAATTATCCAGAGGTCCCGTCTTTCCTGATTTACTTTGGAAGGGATATATGTTTGTCATGTTAAGGCTTATGTTGGGCAAGAGCAAGTCGACCGCCTTGGTCTGCAAATCCTGGCTATGGTTGAGATTTATACCCATTGAAAATGGTGATCCTGCAAAGCGCTTACTGTATGATACATTAGAACTTAATTTGGCCGTAATGTTATTTAAGCTGGCATTGTTGTAACCGCTGCTGCCTGGCGTCAAATAGTTATTCTCGTTAAAGGTGGCGGTCGCAATGTTCACGGAAGCGGCGAATCTTCCCGTGCCTTTGGACTGGGGTGAGTGACTCCATGTCAAACGAAAATCTTTCGTGAAGCTTTCATCTTCAATCTTATCGGTGCTTCCCGGATTTTTTGAGTAAGCGAAGTTAACGGTACCGTTATACCTATATCGCTTCATATAGCTTGAGTTCGCGTATAGCGCATGCCCACCCTTTGAATAGATATCGCCCGTTAAGGCAAGCTTGACGTACTCGCTAATATCAAAAAAATACCCTCCGTTTCTTAGATTGAAGCCCCTGCGCCGCTCTTCTCCATATGACGGAACGATGATGCCTGAAGCGCTCCTTCGTGGCGATGGGAACATTCCAAAAAGGAAACCAATTGGTACCGGGATATCATTAAACTCAAAATAAAATGGTCCCGCGACAATTTTATCATTTGGGATAGCCTTGGTTTTGGTTGCCCGTATCAGAAAGTGAGGATGCTCCAGGTTACACGTGGTAAAGCTGTTCCGTTTGCTTAACAATTCGCCCTTTTCATTTTTATAAACCACATCTCCATGGATGTATTGTTCACCCTGTTGCGTAACGACTTCAGTGATCCGTGCCCGTTTGGTTTTGAAATTGTAAACAATGTCTTTGGTTTCATACAATTCAGGCCCGTTTTTAAAAATGGGAAAACCTATCCGGTTTCCGAGAGAATCTCGGATCCCGTGTGCCGTGAGTGTGTTGTTTCCGTAATCAATGGTTATTTCTTCTGCCTCCAATTCTATTTCCCCGTACTTAATTTTGGCATCGCCATATAGCCAAATAAGCTTTCCATCGACACTTGCGCGAATTGAATCTCTGGCAGAATAGTTGATAGTTGTCTCAATATCACCTTTCGGTGCGGGTTTAACTTTCGTGGAATCGTTAACTTTTGGAATTTTTGGAATCGTATCGGACGCTACAATAATGGAATCGGGATTAATGTTAGAAGTATCAGCCTTTATCGGTAGTATGCCGGACGGGGGCTTTATTTCAGATTCCACCTGCCCATAGCCAGTCGTGACAATGAAAACAAAGAGTATGAAACTTATAAAATATTGCACGCGTGCCGAGTTGAAGAACAGTACTTTAGCTTTTAGTGAAAAATTCACAATTTTGCATAAAGTTATTGCAAATACTCTGAACATCGAACGGAACGTGAGGATTATAGGACTAACAGCGCTTCTAATAGCAATAACCTTGCTAAATTCTGGCAGTACATATACAGCGCCTCCGGATTCCAAGGTCGATGTCGTCGTTATCGACGCAGGTCATGGAGGGCATGACAATGGAACGCATGGCAGGTTATTGAAAGAAAAAGATGTCGCGTTGAACATTGCCCTCAAGGTGGGCACCTACATTGAAAAAAATATTCCTGGGGTGAAAGTCATTTACACCCGCAGGGACGACCGTTACCTGGCTCTCGATGAACGCGCCGATATTGCCAATAAGAACAAAGCCGATCTGTTCATATGCATACACGCGAACGCTAATCCTAATACAAAGGCTTTTGGAACCGAGACGTTTGTGATGGGGCTTCATAAAGACGAGGGCAATCTGGCCATCGCGCAACGTGAGAATTCCGTAATCCTCATGGATGAAAATTATGAAGAACGTTATGAAGGATTTAACCCTAACAGCCCGGAGTCGTATATACTATTTACGTTGACCCAAAGCGCTTATCAGGAAAGCAGTTTGAAGTTTGCTTCCAAGGTTGAAGGTCAGTTTAAAGACCGGGTAGGCCGTTTGAGCCGTGGGGTGAAGCAAGCAGGATTTGTGGTATTATGGCGAACGACCATGCCGAGTGTCCTGATAGAAACAGGTTTTTTGACTAATTCTACTGAGGAAAAATTTTTAGCCGGAGACGAAGGGCAGGAATTGATCGCTTCTGGTATCTACCGGGCCTTCAAAGAGTATAAAAATGAAGTAGAATCCATAAATTAACGGCCGAATTCCCTGATCGCAGGTTTTTTTTGGTTTTTTTAATTCATATATAGATATCGATGGCAATTTTTTCACGACTGTTGACAACAAGAAAATACATGAAATGGTAGTATCGTTGATCGGCCTCAGTAAAACAATGACCTATGGACATTTCATGTATTAACAAGACGTTCAAAATTAACGAATGAAACTATCAAGAGAATTTAAGGTCGGCTTGTTTATGGTCGTGACTATAACCTTGCTGTATTTTGGTTTTAATTTTTTAAAGGGTATTGATTTTTTTTCATCCAGCAAAAAATACTATGCTGTTTATGAAAATGTAGACAAGCTAACGGAGTCTAATCAGATCTTTTTGAACGGGTATGCTGTCGGCCGCGTGAGCAAAATTCAAATTCAACAGCGCTTGAACCGTGTACTGGTTGAGTTGGATATCAACTCCGACATTGTCCTGACTGACTCCTCTGTTGCGTTGCTAAATGGTGAGCTACTGGGGGGGCGTTTTATTCAACTAATTGTTAGTAACGGTGGCCAAATCTTAAAACCTAAAGACACAGTGAAGTCCGATGTGGCGAAGGGTATCATGGATTTCTTTCAGCAAAGCGCGCAACCTGTGGCTGCCAACCTGCAAATTACCCTACAAAATCTCAACACCATTCTCGAAGGCCTGGCGCGAAATACAAAACGGATTGACACTATGTTTCTCCGGTTGCAAAATACTCCAGCGATACTCAATAGAACGCTTAATACGGCCAATTCTAATATTGATGGACTGAGTGAAAGTTTTAGATCAGTGGCGGGTAACCTCAACGGTACCTTGGAAGAATTAAAACCAACGTTATCAAATTTCAGGAGTTTGTCGGACTCTTTAAAGGTGATGCAGCTGAATAGTACGGTAAATAAGGCGCAGCAAAGTCTTGGCAGATTAAATGAGACGCTTGCGCGACTCAACAGCGGTGATAACACTGTAAGTAAATTAATGACCGAGGATTCGCTCTATGTAAATTTAAATCAGCTGCTCAATTCAATTGATTCGCTCGCTAAACACTTCAATAAAAATCCCAAACATTTTATGGCTCCCCTTGGAAAAAGTCAGCGTAGAATTGAAAAAGATTTGAAGAAGCAACAAGACCAGTCGAAGAAAGATTAACTTTCCTTCGTTCATCTTTTAGCTTTCTACTTTCTACTTTAAGCTTCATTACCATGCCATTCGATTTAGAATTCAACAAGAATGAAGATCAGTTCAAACAACTTATTGAACAACTTCAACATAAATCGAAGAAGGTAAAATCAGGTGGAGGTCAAAAAAAAATAGACGAGCAACACCAGAAAGGGAAACTTACAGCCCGCGAACGTATTGAATATCTAATAGATAAAGACCGGCCCCTTTTGGAGGTTGGCCTATTTGCCGGAGACGGAATGTATAAAGAGTATGGCGGCTGTCCCTCCGGCGGTGTCGTTACAGGATTAGGTTACATCGCGGGAAGGCAGTGCGTTGTTGTAGCCAATGATGCTACCGTTAAGGCTGGGGCGTGGTTTCCAATTACTGCAAAAAAAAATCTGCGCGCACAGGAGATCGCCATGGAAAACAGATTGCCCATCGTTTACCTGGTTGATAGCGCTGGCGTTTTCCTGCCAATGCAGGATGAAATTTTTCCAGACAAGGAACACTTCGGAAGGCAGTTTCGAAACAATGCAAAAATGTCGGCCATGGGTATCGTCCAGGTTGCCGCTATCATGGGTAGTTGTGTAGCTGGAGGTGCCTACTTGCCAATTATGTCGGACGAAGCCATGATCGTTGACAAAACAGGGTCGATTTTTTTAGCGGGATCCTATTTGGTGAAAGCCGCCATTGGCGAAGAGGTTGACAATGAAAAGTTAGGTGGCGCTACAACACATTGTGAAATTTCTGGTGTCACCGATAATAAATTTCCAAACGATCAGGCTTGCCTTGATTACATACGCTCCCTGTTTGAAAAATTTGGTGATGGACCAAAGGCAGGATTTAATCGCACGAAGCCACAACGGCCAAAGGAAAAATCCGAAGAAATTTTAGGCTTGCTGCCCGTTGATCGAGTAAAACCTTATGACACATTAAAAATTATTCAGAGGCTGGTGGATAATTCCGAATTCCAGGAATATAAAGCGTTGTATGGCAAAACGATTATCTGCGGCACCGCGCGCATCGACGGTTGGGCTGTGGGCATAATTGCAAATCAACGCAGCGTGGTGAAGACAAAAAAAGGTGAAATGCAAATGGGCGGTGTAATTTATTCAGATTCGGCGGATAAAGCAGCCCGTTTTATTATGAATTGCAATCAGCGGAAAATTCCCATGCTATTCATTCAGGACGTCAGCGGATTTATGGTCGGAAGCAAAGCCGAACATGGTGGAATTATCAAGGACGGCGCGAAGATGGTAAATGCAATGGCAAATTCTACTGTACCGAAGTTTACCATTATTGTAGGTAATTCATACGGCGCAGGTAATTATGCCATGTGTGGAAAAGCATATGATCCCCGACTCATATTTGCGTGGCCAACGGCTCAGATCGCCGTGATGAGTGGAGGATCTGCAGCAAAAACATTGTTGCAGATCAGAGTCAGCACACTGAAAACGCAAGGCCAAACCATAACAAAAGAAGAGGAAGAAAAACTATTGAAGGAAATAACGGATCGTTATAACGATCAGCTGAGTCCCTACTATGCCGCGGCGCACCTATGGGTAGACGGGATCATAGACCCAGTTCAAACACGAAATGCAATTTCCATGGGGATAGAAGCAGCAAATCACGCACCTATTAAGAAGTTTAATGTAGGAATTATACAGACCTGAACGTTATCTCGCCAACGTTTCCGTACTAATAAATTTTTTATAAGTGGATATTCTGGCTGAATTTTTTAGATTTAGCAATAAAATTAGATCGTGTTGAAGGAAGCAGAAATCAAAGCACTTGTATCCCTGCTGGATGATGAGGATACGCAAATTGTTTCTCATGTAGAGGATAAAATTCTATCGTTGGGCACAACAATTATTCCTTTTTTGGAGCAGGAGTGGGAAAGCAATTTCAACTCACTGGTTCAACGCCGCATAGAAGAGTTAATTCACACCTTGCAGTATGAATTATTAAAGGAACGTTTGACGGAATGGTATGCCAGCGACGATAAAGACTTGCTGGCCGGCATGTGGCTTGTGGCGACGTATCAATATCCTGATCTGGAACTTCTGAAATTGAAACAGGATTTGGAGCAAATTTATTATGAAACGTGGCTTGAGTTTAAGCCTGATTTATATCCGTTTGATCAGATAAAAGTTGTTAACAGTGTTTTGTTTAATAAGCTGAAGTTTGGCGCGAATACCAAAAATTTCCACTCTCCTGGTAACTCCATGATCAATGTGGTGCTGGAAACGCGCAAAGGAAATCCGATAACACTGTGCATTATCTATTTGCTAGTAGCCCAGAAGTTGAAGCTTCCGGTATATGGTGTGAATCTTCCGAATTTGTTCGTGTTGACCTATAAGGATGATAAGCACGCACAATTTTACATCAATGCTTTTAACAAGGGCTTGATCTTCTCCAAGCAGGATATTGAAAATTACATCAACGAACTTCACCTTACTCCCCAGGCATCATTTTTTGAACCCTGCTCTAATCTGGAAGTAATTCGGCGGGTGTTTCGCAACTTGATTATGTCCTTCGATAAGATGGGAGAACACACAAAAGCTGAAGAAGTAAAAGAACTCCTTTTAATCATCGCTGACGGCGCTGACCTCGGCGTTTGAATAAGCCGTCAAACGTACGCTAATGTTGTTCGTCTTGCCTGTAAGGTCTGGGGCATTTTTACGGAAATTTGCTACCCTGAATGCCCTAATTTTAGCTATTCCAAAGGATTTCGTTTCATATGAGAATAGCGTTATCAAGTATTATCTCCCTACTGTATTTCACTGTTTTAGGGCAGCAGTTTTCTTCCCGGTATGAGCTGGTGAAAATGGATAAAAGTGTTAACACTTTTCGTCACGAGGCTGCGCCGGTAGTATCTCCGGATGGTAACATGCTTTACTTTTTTGTCCAGGATCATCCTGAAAATACCATGGGCAAAGATGACACCCAGGACATCTGGATGAGTAAAAAAGACGAGATGGGTGTCTGGATGCCTGCGCAGCACTTGCGATCACCTTTCAATATTCATCGATCAAACCAAGTCTTCACAGTTTTTGATGACGGCACCCTATTCATCAAAGGAGGCGGCTCAAAAGGTGAAAAAGGTTTTTCGCTGGTCACTGGAAATTCCATTAGAGAGCTGGACGTAAAGGATTTTAAGACGATGAACAAAGGGCGCTTTTATGGCGCGTCTATGTCTGCCGATAGAAAACATATCATCATCTACTTCAGCGAGAAGGAAAATAGTGAATACAGCGATTTATACGCAAGTCACCAACAACCCGATGGAACATTTTCACGTCCCGCAAAAATGCTATTGAGCACGTCCACCGATGACGTCGGGCCTTTCATAAGTCCTGATCAAACAGCTTTATACTTTGCCAGTGCACGGCAATCTCCAGGTCGTCAGGGTGGCGTCGATATTTATAAGTCTATACGAAAAGACGATAGCTGGTCTAACTGGGGTGAGCCCGTCAATATGGGAAAACCCATTAATACCAGCGCGTTGGATTTTTATTTTACCATTGACAATGCCGGAAATGTATTTACAAGTAGGGCTAACAAAGCTTTGGATGGCGCTCAACTTGATTTATATACTTTAGTCCCCAAAACTTTCAAGATTCAGTTGAAGGGAATTGTTTATAATGAAAAAACAATGGATCCTCTCACTGCCAACGTGGAGGTTAGGGTAAAGGAAGTCCAGCCTGTCAAACTTCGCTCGAACGCTTCTGGCGAGTTCGAAACCAAACTGCCTGAAATTAAGGAATATACTGTATCGGCAAATGCTGATGGATTTTTACCGAAAGAACAATCGTTCAAAGTACCAGAGCTTGGAAATGATACCACGCTCATGATAAATATCATGCTTCAGCCTATTGCAAAAAAACTACTCCTGGTGGGAAATGTGTACGACAAGAAAACTGAAAAACATTTATCCGCCAAACTCGAAATTACCCTGAAGACCAGCCGCAAAAGCAGCTTGAAATTAACGGCCCAAGAGGGTAAGTACGAAAAAGAGATTCCGCAGCTCGGCTGGTATTTGATCACGGCGTCAGCTGAAGGATATTTGAATGCTACAGACAGCATTGAAGCAACCGATGATGGGTTGTCGCCATTCTCCCGAGACTTGTATCTTTCACCAATCGAAGTTGGGTTGACGGTCCGTCTTAAGAATATTTATTTCGATTTTGATAAAACTACCTTAAAAGATGAATCCTTCCCCGAACTGAATAAAGTCGTTGAGTTTCTAAAACAAAATGAAACGGTTGAAGTTGAAATTTCGGGCCACACCGATAGTAAAGGTTCAGACGACTATAATTTAAATCTTTCTCAAGGTCGTTCTCAGGCTGTCGTTGATTATATCATCGGACAAGGCATCGAAGATTTCCGGCTTACGGCGCATGGTTATGGCGAAGGCAAAGCCATTGACACCAA
>Ga0157380_10002160_pt1 | contig 13194 bp, 10 predicted proteins | sample S35metaG_FD_119757 | JGI IMG/M metagenome (GOLD analysis project Ga0157380, IMG submission 119757) | Switchgrass rhizosphere microbial communities from Kellogg Biological Station, Michigan, USA - S3-5 metaG | ecosystem: Host-associated > Plants > Roots > Rhizosphere > Soil | place: USA...
GCGTGGCGATGATCGGGTCGGAAGACCACCGCGATTACGTGACGATGTCGATCGGGTCGCAGATGTTCGGCATTCCGGTGCTGAAATTGCAGGACGTGCTCGGCCCGCAGCAGATCACGCGCGTGCCGCTGGCGCCGCCAGAGGTCGCCGGCTCGCTCAACCTGCGCGGCCGGATCGTCACCGCGATCGACGTGCGCCTGCGCCTCGGCATGCCCAAGAAGGAAGACGGCAAGCCGCCGATGTCGGTGGTGGTCGAGCACGAGGGCGAGCTCTACAGCCTGCTGGTCGATGCGGTGGGCGAGGTGCTGAGCCTCAACATGAAGGATTATCAGCGCAATCCACCGACCTTGAATGCGCGCCTGCGCGAATTCTCGGACGGCATCTACCGGCTGAACGGCGCATTGCTGGTCGTTCTGTCCGTCGGGTCGCTTCTGAATTTTGGTGGTCACAAGGACGTCGCGTAGCGGCGTCGCTATAGGGGCGGAGCAACACGATGAAGAGTTGTCTGGTGGTCGATGATTCGAAGGTCGTTCGAATGGTCGCCCGAAAGATCCTCGAAGGTCTCAATTTCGAGATTGAAGAGGCCGAAGATGGTCGCAAGGCCATGGACGCATGCCTGAAGCGCATGCCCGATGCAATCCTGCTGGACTGGAACATGCCGGTGATGAGCGGCATCGATTTCCTGCGCGAGCTGCGCAAGGCGGATGGCGGGCAGACGCCGGTGGTGGTGTTCTGCACGACCGAGAACGACATCGCTCACATCCAGGAAGCGATCGGCGCCGGCGCCAACGAGTACATCATGAAGCCCTTCGACAGTGAAATCATCGAATCGAAGTTCACGCAGGTCGGACTGATCTGAGCGCGACTGGCTGGGACCGAGTACGAACAGCGTATTGCCGGGAGACGGGCGTGAGGGAGATTGGGTTACAGAAGGGTGGGGCTGCCGGGCCGGTGCCAATTCGGGTTTTGGTCGTGGACGACTCTCATGTGATTCGTGGTCTCCTGTCGCGTTCCCTCGATAGCGATCCGGGGATCAAGGTGGTCGCCACCGCCAGCAACGGCAAGGCGGCGATCGACGAAGTCACCAAGACCGAAATCGACGTCGTGGTCCTGGACATCGAGATGCCGATCATGGACGGCATGACGGCGCTGCCGCAATTGCTGGCGGCGAGGCCCGGCATGCAGGTCATCATGGCCTCGACCCTGACGCTCAAGGGCGCCTCGATCAGCATGAAGGCGCTGTCCAAGGGCGCCGCCGACTACGTGCCGAAGCCGACCTCGACCGGCGAGATCCATTCGGCCGAGGACTTCAAGCGCGAGCTCATCTCCAAGGTGAAGAGCTGGGGTGCCGTGGCGCGCCGCCGCCGCGGATCCGCGGCCCGGCGAGGCACCGAGCAGGCTGGCATCGCCCCGCGGCGCTTCCCGGCGGGCCCGGTCAAGCTGCGCGACGTGCCAACCCTGTTCCGTCCGGACTGCATCGCGATCGGGTCGTCGACCGGCGGCCCGCAGGCGCTGTTCAAGGTGTTCCAGATGATGGGCAAGGTGACTAACCTGCCGGTGTTCGTGACACAGCATATGCCCGCCACCTTCACCACCATCCTGGCAGAGCACCTGGGCCAGGCGAGCGGCATGCCCGCCGCAGAGGCCAAGGACGGCGAGCCGGTGGTGCCGGGCCGCATCTTTGTGGCGCCCGGCGATTTCCACATGACGGTGACGGTCGAGGGCGGCCGCAAGGTGCTGCGCCTCGACAAAAATCCGCCGGAGAATTTCTGCCGGCCTGCGGTCGACCCGATGCTGCGGTCGCTCGCCAAGGCGTATAACGGCAAGGTGTTGACGGTGATCCTGACCGGGATGGGCCAGGACGGATTGAAGGGCGGCCAGGAAATGTCGGCCGCCGGTGGCGTGATTGCCGCGCAGGACGAGGCGACCAGCGTTGTATGGGGTATGCCGGGCGCTGTTGCCAGCGCCGGCCTGTGCAGCGCCGTGTTACCGCTTTCCGATATCGGGCCTTACGTGCGCAAGGCCATTTCGAGGATGGCTGCATGACCGTGACCGACTTTGAATTCATCTGCCAGATCCTCCGCGAACGCTCGGGATTAGTGCTAACCAACGACAAGGCCTACCTCCTTGAGAGCAGGCTGTTGCCGGTTGCGCGCAAGTGGAAGCTGGCGACGTTCGACGATCTGGTGCGCGTCATCCGCACCAAGATGGACGAGGCCGTGGTCCGCGACGTGGTCGAAGCGATGACCACGAACGAATCCTTCTTCTTCCGCGACACCAAGCCGTTCGACCAGTTCAAGGCCCTGGTGCTGCCCGCGCTGCTGAAGAGCCGCGCCGCCAGCCGCACCATCCGCATCTGGAGCGCCGCCTGCTCGAGCGGGCAGGAGCCCTATTCGCTCGCGATGATCCTGTCGGAGAGTGCGGCGCAGCTGAACGGCTGGAAGATCGAGATCGTCGGCACCGACCTCTCGACCGAGATCCTGAACCGCGCCAAGGAAGGCATGTACTCGCAGTTCGAGGTGCAGCGCGGCCTGCCCATCACGATGCTGGTGAAAAACTTCGCCCAGATCGGCGACCGCTGGCAGATCAATGCCAAGATCCGCGGCATGGTGCAGTACAAGGAGTTCAACCTGCTGCAGGACCCGATGCCGCTCGGCCGGTTCGACGTGGTGTTCTGCCGCAACGTGCTGATCTACTTCGACCAGCCGACCAAGACCCGCGTGCTCAACAGCGTCGCCAAGCTGATGCCGGAGGACGGCTTCCTGTTCCTGGGCGGCGCGGAGACTGTGCTCGGCATCACCGACAAGTTCCAGATGGTGCCCGGTCAGCGCGGCGTCTACGGCGTCGCCTCCGCCAGCGCCAGCGGCGCGCGCCAGCCGATGCCGAGCTTCCCGATCGCAGCAGCCGCCGGCTTGCCGCGGTAAGAGCGACCGATATCCCAAAACAGCATCGCCGGGCGAAAGCCCGGCGATTGCGCTTGGTCTTTGCGTTCTAGTTTGAACCGGAGCAAGCCGAGAGCAGCCGGAACTGCGGTACGCCGGAAACGGATCGCCTGCCGGCGAACAATATGCCGGACAAGAGCGGCATGTAGCGCGGATGAAGGTGGCTGGTCGTATCTACCTGCTCAGGCTCGCTGGGAGCCCACAGCGGGCTAAGTTCAAGACCCTCAACGCTGTAGACGCCTTCGCGCAGCAGCGCCACCACATTGCCGGAGAGGTCGAAGAAGCCCGTGAAAAACAGGTCTCCGTGCGGCACAGGCACAGTCAGTTCCTCCAGATGAAGAGCCTGCTCATCGCGCCGCAACTCGAACAACGAGGTATTCGTCGAGAAGAAGGTCCGCCTTGGGAGGTCCTGCACCCGAGCGCGGTCGGGCAGTGTTCCAGATGCTGGATGCAGGCGATTGCCATCGTAGCCGTAGAGCGTACCATCCTCGCTTCGAAACAAGGCCAGGCCCAGATGACGGGCGTCGCCCAGGAACTGCACCAACCGCTCCTGGCCGTTGCCGATCGGCGCCAGCGACCCGTCGCGCAGTTCTCGCATCTGGTCGCCGCATGCGATCATGCGTCGTAGCACGGCGCTGAAAGTCCGGCACCGCCCCGTGAGGATGATCTGCGACAGCTTTTCCCGTTGCATGCGAATCTGATCGTTGTCGCGATCATAAGTGTCTTGATCGTTGACGAAGCGAATGAGGGAGGTGACATGCCATGTCCCATCGGATTTCGCGACATGAACGGCGTGGTCCCACTCATCGCCATCGACGTAGAGCCACCCCGCGTCGGCGGTCTCGTGGATGCCGACCCAGCTGTCACCTTCGCGGGAAGATCTAATGCCCCCCAACGACGTAGGTGCGCCGAGCCGGTCTATGAATGTTAGCCGGCTGAACCCGAGCATGGCAGTGACGTCCAGCGACGGCAGGTCGGATGCGAAATCCATGGCGTATCCGTCGAGACCTCGAACATCCGTTCCCTTGAGGATACTGGTTTGGAACACAACGCCGCCGGTCGTTGGATCAGGACTCATCCCCTCGAGCAAGAAAGCTTGCTGAAGATCGCTCCAAAAGATTGTACGTGGTTCCCCCGTCTTTACTTGAAGGTCGGGCTCGAACGGCACAGGCCGTTGCCCGGGATTCTGGGCATAGATCTGTATACCGGTTCCCTCGTGTGACCCGACCAGAAACAGAATTTGGCCATCCGGATCAGCCGCGGAAGCGCCACCGTAGTTGTCGCTGATCTTCGCGCGCACGTCGCGATCATCCAAATCATGGGGGCCGACCAGGTCGCCGGCGGGATCGATGCGCCAAAAGAAGGTACGGTTCCGTTTTTCCCCATCCGCCAATTGTTCGGTGACGGTGTTGTAGATCAGCGGAAACCGCGCGCCGGCGGGAAGGTCGATATAGGACGGCGCGATGGTCTGACTACGGCTTGAGATGATCGTTCCAGCTGCTTTCGCGACAACGTTATCGGTTGGAACCCGGGTATCGATCGGCTGGGTGCAGAGGCGAGACCCCTCAGCCTTGGCCGTCCCAGCATCCAAATTGAGAATAAGGAAAATCAGCAGGTATCGGACGAGTGCTTTCATGCGGACTACACCAACCTGCGAAACAGGTGGAAATATGGCCTTCGGGCGAAATCATCTGGGCAGGACGGGAGGTCAGCCATGACTGGCCTCCAAAACAGCATCGCCGGGCGAAAGCCCGGCGATTGCGTTTTGATCGGATGGAGAAGGGCGCCTAGGCGCTGACGCCTTCCTTCTTGGCGCCGGTGCGGGCTTCTTCCGGGTCGCGCAGCACGTAGCCGCGGCCCCATACCGTCTCGATGTAGTTCTCGCCGCCGGTGGCGTTGCTGAGTTTCTTGCGCAGCTTGCACACGAACACGTCGATGATCTTCAGCTCCGGTTCGTCCATCCCGCCATAGAGATGGTTGAGGAACATTTCCTTGGTGAGGGTGGTGCCCTTACGCAGAGAGAGCAGCTCGAGGATGCCGTATTCCTTGCCGGTCAGGTGCAGCGGCTGGGTCTCGACCTCGACCGTGCGGGTGTCGAGATTGACCGTGAGCTTGCCGGTCTTGATGACCGATTCCGAATGGCCCTTGGAGCGGCGCACGATCGCCTGGATGCGCGCCAGCAGCTCACGCCGGTCGAACGGCTTGGTCAGATAGTCGTCGGCGCCGAAGCCGAGGCCCTTGATCTTGTTGTCGAGCTCGGAAAGGCCCGACAGGATCAGGATCGGCGTATTGACGCGCGAGGAGCGCAAGCGGCGCAACACCTCGTAGCCGTCGATGTCCGGCAGCATCAAATCAAGGATGATGATGTCGTAATCGTAAAGCTTACCGATCTCGAGACCGTCCTCGCCCAGATCGGTCGTATCGACGATGTATCCTTCGGACTTAAGGATCAGTTCGATGCTCTGGGCGGTGTTGGCATCGTCTTCAACTAGCAACACTCGCATGGCCCGAAACTCCTCGGCGTTAGCTCCGACGTCATTAACACAGGTTTATGTTAACCATTTATCCCCAGAAATGTAAAGCAATGACTGCGGATTCCCGCTATTTCCTTTGGGGTAGGCGCGAATTATCCACAGCCCAACCGATCGGTCTCCACCCCATCTTTCGGTAGTTAACTCATTGATAGTTCGCTGAGAATTTGTGGCCGTCCGGATCCGCCATTAACCGTCGATTAACGACGTTTGGTTAGAGTCGCCCTCAAGAGGGTCACACGTCTTTGGGCAACTTGGGCAATTTGGGGCATGGCGCACGCGCTGCCGATCGAAGACATCCTGCACGACATTGAGAGAATCCCGGAACGACGCGTCTACGGCCGCGTCGCGGCGATCCTTGGCATGCTGGTGGAAATCGCCGGGATCGACGGCTCGCTCGCCATCGGGGCGCGTTGCGACCTGCTCGACCGCTCCAACCGGCGGATCGGCTGCGAGATCGTCGGCTTCCGCAACGGCCGCGCCCTGGCGCTGGCGTTCGGCGCGCTCGAAGGTGTCGGCCTCGGCAGCAAGGCGATCGTGGTCGAGAACGACCCGGTGGTGCGCCCGAATCAAGCCTGGCTCGGCCGCGTGATCAACGCGTTGGGCGAGCCGATCGACGGCAAGGGCCCGCTGCCGACCGGCAAGATCCCGACCCGCATCCGCAACGTACCGCCGCCGGCGCACGCGCGCGGCCGGGTCGGCGAGAAGATCGATCTCGGCATCCGCGCCATCAACAGCTTCGCGACCTGCTGCCGCGGGCAGCGCATGGGCATCTTCGCCGCCTCCGGCGTCGGCAAGTCGGTGCTGCTGTCGATGATGGCGCGCTATGCCTCGCTCGACGTCAACGTCATCGGCCTGATCGGCGAGCGCGGGCGCGAGGTCCAGGAATTCATCGAGGACGAGCTCGGCCCCGAGGGCCTGGCACGCAGCGTCATCGTGGTAGCGACTTCGGACGAGTCACCGCTGATGCGCCGCCAGGCGGCGCAGATGACTCTGGCGCTCGCCGAATATTTCCGCGACCAGGGCGAGCACGTGCTGTGCATGATGGACAGCGTCACCCGCTTCGCGATGGCGATGCGCGAGATCGGCCTGTCGGTCGGCGAGCCGCCGGCCAGCAAGGGCTACACGCCCTCCACCTTCGCCGAGTTGCCGCGCCTGCTGGAGCGCGCCGGCCCTGGACTCTCCGGCTCCGGCAGCATCACCGGTCTCTTCACGGTGCTGGTGGAAGGCGACGATCACAACGAACCGATCGCCGACGCGGTGCGCGGCATCCTCGACGGCCACATCGTGCTGGAGCGCAACATCGCGGAACGCGGGCGCTATCCGGCGGTCAACGTGCTGCGCTCGCTCTCGCGCACCATGCCGAACTGCAACACCGACGCCGAGACCGAGATCGTGCGCCGCGCGCGCCAGCATCTGTCGGTCTACGAGGACATGGCGGAGCTGATCCGCCTCGGCGCCTATCGCAAGGGCACCGACCCGGCGGTCGACGAAGCGATCCGGCTGTTCGGCCCGATCGAAGGATTCCTCGGCCAGAAGCGCACCGAGAAGACCAGCCTCAAGACCGGCTATTCGCTGCTCGCCGACATCGTCGGCCTGCCGCACCCTGACGCCGAGCCCGCGGCCAAGATCGGCAAGATCGGACCTAAGGTGATCTCATGAGCGGGCTCGATCAACTGATACGGCTGCAGCGCTGGACGCTGGACGAGAAGCGCCGCCAGGCCAGCGACCTCGAGCTGCTGATCGAGCGGTTGATTCAGGACATCATCAAGCTCGACGAGCAGGTCGAGCGCGAGATAGAAGCCTCGCGCGCCGACCTCGAGCTGCAGCGCGCGCTGCCCGGCTACCGCAACGCGATGAAGAGCCGCCGCGAGCGGCTGGACAAGTCGCTGGTGGATCTGCGCGGCGAGCTGGAGAAGCTGCGCGAGCAGATCACCGGGGCCTTCTCGGACCTCAAGAAGACCGAGCAGACCGTGAAGAATCGCGAGCAGCGCCAGCGCCTCGCCGAACGCCGCAAGGACCAGGCGATCAGCGACGAGGTCGGCCTGCAGCAGCACCGGCGCAAGGGCTGAGCGAACCTCTTTCTGCACTCAGTTGGTGGGGATCGTCTGACTCTTGCTTTCGCAGGCGTCGGGTCGCACCGTAGTTCCTCGGAGTTCCGGTGGAACCTTGCAATTGTCGACACGCTGCTCGTCGCTGGCCTTGCTGCTCAGGCGCTCCTTGCCGGTCTTGACCGGCGCGGGCGTCTGCACCGAGGAAGTCGCCGTGGCAGGTACCACGATCGGGACCGGCTCATCTGCCTCAACTGACGCAGCAATGAATGCGAACGCTCCAGCGAGCGCTGCCGTCAGAATGCCACCCGATCTCGGCATTTCGAAACTCCTGCGAGCAATCACGAAGAATCGCCCGGCCGCGTGTGCCAGGCACTCCGATTCTTGCGATTGATCGGTTGGAGAGCCCGGCTCAAGCGCCATCCCAGCGAGGCCGGTCGCCCGCGCCAAGACCTTGACGCGGGCGACCATGGCGTTGGCGGTCAGCTGGTCAGGATAACGTCATCGCCGAGCGCAACCGCGTCGGCCGTATTCAAAGTGACCGCTTTCAGCTCGAAGCCATTGCCGGCATCGCCATCGGCGTCGATGGAAACGTCGACCGTGCTGCCGCCGTCGGTGAGGGAGACGCGGCCGGCCCGGTCAACCTCTGCAACGCCCAGCTTGTCGAACAAGGCATCGAGGTTCAGCACGTCCTGTCCGCCAACGGCGTCGCCGTCGAAATCGGCGATGATGTCGTGGCCATCCAGCGGGTCGGAATGCCGGAAGGTATCGCTGCCGCCACTGCCGAACAACACGTCGTCGCCGGCGCCGCCGTCGATCAAATCGTCGCCGGCACTGCCGAGGACGATGTCATCTCCAGCGCCGCCGAGGAGTTGCAGCGTTGCCTTGCTGGCGGCGAGGGTGCTGGCGTCGATGATGTCGTCGCCGGCGAGGGCGGTGACGACCAGCTTGTCATCCGCCTCGGCATGATCGACGGCCACTTGTGCCGAAAGACCGTCGACCACGATCTTGCCGCCGAGCGACGAGATGCTTACCACATCGTCGCCGTTGGTGCCGTCGACGGTGACGCTGTCGAACTGGCCGTCGCCGGTTGCGCCACCGATCACCCCCGCCAGATCGATGGCGACCAGCTTGGCGTCGGTGCCCGTCAGATCGCCGATGTTGATCTTGTCCACGCCGCCGAGCGCATTGAAGTGGACGGTCTCGACGTCGTTGAGGTCCATAACGACGTTGGCAATGTCGCGGAAGAACAGCACTCGTCCGCCATTGGCGGCGATGTCGATGTTTTCGGCGATATTGTTGCCGTTGAAGACCATGGCATCGATGCCAGCCTGGCCTTCGACCACGTCGTTGTCATCGCCGGGATTCCAGACGAAGGTGTCATCGCCGGCGCCGAGCAGGGCGACATCGTCGCCGTCGCCGCCATTGACCGTGTCGTTTCCGGCACTGCCGATGACAGTGTCCTCGCCGAGGCCGCCGAAGACCTGCAGGTTGATTTTGCCGGCCTTGAGACCACTGGCGTCGATGAGGTCATCGCCGCCGAGGCCATTGACGACGAGGCGATCCGTCGCGTCGGCATGAGCGACGGTCACTTGCGCCGAGAGGCCGTCGACGACGATCTGCTTGCCGACCGAGGCGATGGTGACGATATCGTCGGCGTTGGTGGCGTTGACGGTGACGCTGTCGAGCTTGCCATCACCGGTCTTGCCATTGATGACCGCGGCCAGGTCGATGGCGACCTTGGTCACGTCCGTGCCGGTGAGATCCCCGACGACGGTGTTGTCGCTGTCACCCAGCGCGTTGAGCCGGATGATCTCGACGTCGTCGAGATCCATCGCGATGTTGCCGACGTTGCGCAGAAAGAGCGCCCGCCCGCCGTTGGCGAGGATGTCGACGTTCTCGCTGGTGTTGCTGCCGTTGAAGAGCATGGTGTCGGTCCCGGCCTGGCCTTCGACCACGTCGCTGCCGTCGCCCGGATCCCATTGGAATACGTCGTTGCCGGCGCCGAGCAGGGCGGTGTCGTTGCCCTGGTTGCCGTCGATGAAGTCGTCGCCATCGCCGCCGAGCATCAGGTCATCGCCCTTGCCGCCAAAGATCTTGTCATTGGCGCCGCCGCCGTCGACGGTGAGCTGGATCGCACCTGCGGACAGGGCCGCAGCGTTGATGGTGTCTCTTCCGCCGAGACCGTTGATGACGAGCGAGTCGGTGGCGTCGGCATGATCGATCGTCACCTTGGCCGCGAGCCCGGTGACGGTAATGGCACTGCCAGCGAGGGCCACATCGATGTGGTTCCTGGCGTTGGCGCCATTGACGATCACGGTATCGAGCTTGCCGTCGCCGGTCGTGCCGCCGATCACGCCGGCCAGGTCGATGGCGACGAGCCTGACATCCGTGCCGGCCAGGTTGTTGACGGTGGTGGTGTCCTTGCCGCCCAGCGCATTGAGTTGGATGGTCTCGACGTCGTCGAGGTCCATCGTGATATTGCCGAGATTGCGGAGGAACCGCGCCCGCCCGCCATTGGCCGCGACGTCGAAATTCTCGTCGCCGCCGCTGCCGTTGAAAAGGAGGGTGTCAGTTCCGTCCTGACCCTCGACGACGTCGCTGCCGTCGCCCGGATCCCATTGGAATACATCGTTGCCATCGCCGAGAAAGGCGACGTCGTCGCCCTGGTTGCCGTCGATAAAGTCATCGCCGTCACCGCCGAGCAGCGTGTCCTTGCCGTTGCCGCCGAGGATCGTGTCGTTGCCGGCGCCCCCGTCGATGGTGAGCTGGATGAGCGCGGCCAGGTTGCCGGTGGCGGTGACCGTGTCGTCGCCGCCGTTGGCGTGGAGCACGAGCTTCTCGCTCGTGCCGATATCGATGGCGAAGGGCGCAGGGTCCAGGCGGTCGAAGCGCACGCGCTGGCCATTGGCGGTGATCGCGAACGCCTCCGCGCCGCCGCCGCCATTGACCTCGGCGGTGTCGGTGCCGGCACCGCCTTCGAACAGGTCGGTATCGTCACCGGGGTTCCAGATCATGAGGTCGTCGCCGGCTTCGCCGAAGACCTGGTCGTCGGCGTCGCCGCCGGTCAGCGTGTCGTTGCCGGCACCGCCGAACAGAAAGTCGAAGCCGCCACCGCCGAGGAGGGCGTCGTCGCCATCCTGTCCGAAGAGTTGGTCTCCGCCCGAACCGCCGGCGGCGGTGTCGTTGCCGCTGCCGGCGAACAGGTGCGCGGCGGGCAGCGCGCCGAAGGACTCATCGAGCGAGAGATTGTCGCTGCCGCCCAACCCAAACGCCTGGATCAAACCGGTGTTTGCGACCGTCGGGTTACCGCCCAGAACCGGGACGGCACCGCCGTCGATCAGAATGTTGCCGGCCGCGTTGCGGCTGACGGTGACCGTGTTGTCGAGATTGTCGCTGAATATGCTCAGCAGGCCTGTGCCGGCATTGAAGGATGCGGTGATGGCCATGAGATATGCTCCTTTGCAAGGTTGCGTATCCGCAAGGCGTGAGGGCGGCGACCGGCGCTCGCCGAACTCGCGCCACGAATTGTTGGCTTCGAGTTCACGTCGTGTAATCGTTCTGCAATTCGACTTAATTGCCGTGGAGCTTATCTCAGCGGGGAGCGTCGACGTATGAAGCAGATCACAACAAACGGCGAGTCAACGTGTCGTGACACGCATTCGTGCCGCTCTTCGCGCAGCACCGATGAGTCTTGGACTAAGGCAATCTCTGCGTGACAGCGTCGGTCAAGCCGAGACCGAGGTCGCCGACTTCTCGATCTCTTCCAGCGGCGAGACCGGGAAGTCCTTCACCTTCTGGAAAGCGAGGCCGCCGCGATAGTCGCCGAGCGTCAGGGCCTCGTGGAACAGTTCGGTGATGTCCTGCCTGAATTTCTGCGGCAGGGCGATGTGGCTGCGCACCATCAGGTCGAACTGCTTCTCGCGCACCAGGCCGTCGAACTGGAACGGGCCCATGCGCGACATGTCGACCTCGACGATGAAGCGGGTGCCGGACTTCTCGTCCTTCGCATCCTTGCGATCCTTGCGCCGGTCGCGGCGGTAGAACAGGTTGATCTGCCGGATCGTGCCGTCATCCAGGATCGGGATGAAGCAGCAGCGCCAGTCGATGCCCGGGCGCTCCTGCGCCAGGCTCGACACCTGGCCGAATTCCTGCCGCACCTTGCGCGCGCTTTCCTCCCGCGCGGTGCCGCCCGCGCGCGCGGCGACCAAGGCGCCGAGCAGCGCTTCGGCATCGCCGGTGCGCAGTGCCTGCATCGCGGCGATCAGGCCGGCAGCCAGCCTCGGCCCGGCCTGTGGCAGGCGCGCCAGCACCGCCAGGGTATCGGCGTTGCTCGAATTCTGCCGCAGCAGGGCGATCGCTTCGGTCAGGCTCGGCCAGCTGCGCGCGACTGACAGCAGCAATTGCGGCAGCGATGACGTGCCGGCGGGCAAAGCGGCCGGCGTCGGCAAGGCAGGCTCGACCGCCATCGACAATTCGGTGCCGACCGGTACGTGCAAGGCGCCCTGCAAGATGATCGCGCCGAGCGGAGAATGCAGCACCGCGTTGCCGGACGGCGTGTAGCCGATGATGCGGCCGGCGATGGTGTGCTGTGCGGCAGCGGAGGGCGTCGCGATGGCCAGCGGTTGACCGGGTGCGGCGGCAACCGCGATCAATCGCAGCCGCACCTCGGAGCCGGTGGTGAGCGCGATCGGCAGCTTGAGCGCCTGACCGAGCGCTTGCGCGCCGGGAGGAAGAGTGCCGCTCAGTTGCGCGGGAAGCGCAGGCGCCGCCGCGCCCTTGGCGGGCGGTGCCGAGAAGAAGAGGGCCTCGATTTTCGCGCGCACATCCGCTTGCAGTGCGCTCATCAACACCTTGGGCAGGCTCTCTTGGCCGGCTGGCGCGTGTGCTGGCGCTTCGGCCTGCGGCCGCGCTCCGGACGGCACTGGCTGAGCCGGCAGGGCCGGCGTCTGTGCTGCTGGCGCCGGCAACGGGGCGGGCAGTACCGCGAGTTGCGCGGCGGGCGGCGCAGGCAGCAGCGAGCGGATGAGCTGGGTCAGCGTGTCCGGCGCAGTCTGCACGATCGTGCCGTGCAGCACGCTGCCGACGATCGCGACCGGCGCCGGCGGTGGAGTGGTGCCAGTCGATGGCGGCGGAGCCTGGGTCGGGGGATTGGTGGAGGTGGTCGGCGCCGGCGCCGCGCCGGTGCGTGGACCTTGGCCGCTGGCACCGGTCGCCGGCTGGTTCTCGATCGCGAGGACGAGCACCTGCAGGCGGTCGCCGGCGGACCGGACTTCGAGGGTCACCTGTGTTCCTGGCGCGATGTTGGCGGGCGTGGACAGCTTCAGCGCGCCCTTGTCGGTCACCACCACCAGCAGGCCGTCGGGGTCACGCCCCTGCACCGTGCCCTTGATGATCGTCCCGTTGTCGAGCTGCGACAGCTGGCGCGGCGGATCTGGAATGACCGCGGTCAGGATGTTGGGCGCGGGACCGGCATTCGGCAGCCGAGGCGGCAGATTGATCGAGAATTCGCTCATCGCCGCCGGCTCATCTTAGGAGGCCTGCGCCAACTGCTGGGCGATCGCCTCGATATCACGCGCAGCATCGCTGCTGGGATGGCGCGTGAGCAGGGGCGTCTGCGCCCGGATCGCATCGCGCACCTTGGCGTCGCGCCGCACCACGCCGAGCAGC
>Ga0157380_10002161_pt1 | contig 13193 bp, 13 predicted proteins | sample S35metaG_FD_119757 | JGI IMG/M metagenome (GOLD analysis project Ga0157380, IMG submission 119757) | Switchgrass rhizosphere microbial communities from Kellogg Biological Station, Michigan, USA - S3-5 metaG | ecosystem: Host-associated > Plants > Roots > Rhizosphere > Soil | place: USA...
ACAGCGACTGGGCGATCTGAGTGTCGACATCGTCACGCCGGCCGACGGTCTACAATGTCAGCTCGCAGCGCATCAACGACAGGGCGTACTTCGGCGCTATCGCCAAGGAGATGCATCAGGATGGCGGCATGGCGTGCATGCTGTTCGACCTGCTGACCCGTGATCTCAGCGAGTTCGATGTGCGCGCGAACTATCACACCCCGGCAATGTCGGAGCAGCGCGAGTTCTCGTGGGAGACACACCACAAGTGGCTCGAACAGGTGCTGGAGCGGGGCTACGTCTGGCAACCCAAGGGCGACCACCCCGAGTTCGAGGTGTGGCGCAACGTGGTGCCGCGCACCCTGCTCTACGCCAGCTACGAGTCGTACTACCGCCAGCACAGCGGCCGGCACGACGGGCCAATGTATGGCCAGCGCAAGCTGACGGCGTGGCTCTTCGGGCTGGGCTTCGTCGACGGCAAGGCCAAGCGCACCGACCCGGTGGGCGAGCGGCCGTCCTTGCCCGGCAGCACGACACTGGTGCAGTGCGGGGAGAGCAACCGGCGGGGAGTTGACCTCGGGACGTGTGATGCGGCGCGGGCGGTGTTCGATACCAAGATCAGGATGGTTCCGCACAGCGCGGCGTTGTGGGCCTCTGACGAGCGGTCTACGCCGGAGAGACCCATCGACAATGACGGACAATATGGTCTGAATGTCCGGCCATTTGAGCCGCCAGAACCGCCTGATATTCCGTACAGCGATGTGCCGGAGTAGCGGGGACACAACTGGCCAAAATTGTCTGTCCCCGGCTATGTCATTGATATTGGCTGGTTATTGGTCAATTTGAGCGGGGACACAAGGAAGTTCAAAGAGCTTTTATACGGGCGCGCACACGCGGGCGTGTCCTCGCGCGCGTGCGCGCACACGCGCGTGCATGGTGTGTAATATGATGTGTACCCATGTGTCCCCGGTGGGTATATCGTGTTGATATTGCTGGGAAATACGCGGGGCACATCCGGGTACACATCCGGGTACACAACGAAACGTCTGTCCCCGCTCCCAAAACCGCCCTGTTGCGCGAGGGTGTTGGTCGCGGATCGACAAACACCCTCGTCCGCAGAAAGCCGAAAGTCCTGCGGACTCGGCTGGTCGAGTCGTCGCCAATGTTCACGACCAAATCGCACATCTCGAAATACAAACCCCTTGACGGTGCTATCCTGCCGCATGCCCGAGGATGCCCGTAAAGCCCCGCTGAGCGCTGATCAGGTCAGTGACGCCAAGCTGTTGCTGGAGCGCCTCGAAAGCGACCACAGGCGATTTCTGGAGATGCAGAGCCCCATCAAGGCCAGTGTCTGGATCGCCCTGCTGCGCGACAAGCACGAGCTCATCGCCCGGTCGTCCCCCAAGCATCGTGACCCGATCCCGGCGATTGTTGCACTCGGCGAGTCGTTGGTGCTGCGCGCCCTGTCGGGCGACACCAGCGCGCTCAACCTCGTGGCCGAGCGCATCGAGGGCAAGATCGGGCTGCGCAAGGACGACGTCGACCCCGATGACGTAAAGCGCCGGGCCGACGTCCAGAGCGTGATCGAGGCTGTTGTTGTGGGGCTGGTCAACGCCCGGCTCAACAATCCCGGCGACGACTCGATTGATGTCACGCCGGTCGATCCCATCGCAATAGACATAGACAACGAACGACAGGATAGAGATACTGCTCGCCGCAATGAACTGGCGGGGGCAGCACGACGTGAAGCGCAAGACAACCAAGAACGCGGCTCGACGCTCATCGAGACCAACGAAGAGCCGGAAGAGCGCGACCTCACCGACCCGCGCGAAGGCCCGCGCCTCATCCACTCGCCCAACGGCCAAGCGAACGGCAAAACCAACGGCCACGGCTAAGCGCAAGTCCTATGCCAAGGCACCGACGCCGGGCGAGCTGAACGAGATGGCGCGCAAGCGTGCGCCGCTCAACCGCCCCGAGGATCGCACCGTGGCGCAGATGATGCGCGATGCCGATGCCCTTCCGCGTTCGCGTCGTGTGATCGGCCACTATGGCCGGATGGAGGACGAGCCGCTCTCGGCCAAGCACGCCCGCGCATTGCTGAACAGCCCAGACTTCAAGGCCAAGAAGGCCAAGCGGCTTGCCCGGCTCAAGCGCGTGCGCCGCGCCGTCGGGCAGTACGGCCTGATGGAGGACGAGCGCGATCCGCACGACAACTACGAGACGCCGCCTGACGCCGTGCATCAGTTGCTGAGCAACGTGAAGCTGGACGGTGGCGTGTGGGACCCGAGCTGTGGACGCGGCAACATCGTGCGCACGATGATCGAGGCGGGACGCTCGGCGTCAGGCTCCGACAAGTATCGATGGCCGACGCCCGGCCTGCGCCTCGGTGTCGACGTGTCGTTCGGCTACGACTTCCTGTCGTGCATGGAGACGCCGAGCAACATCGTGATGAACCCGCCCTACTCGAAGGCCGACGAGCATGTGCGTCACGCGCTGCGCATCGTTGAAAACGACAGGCTGGTGTGTGTGCTGTTGCGCATGACGTGGGTGGCCGCGCAGAAGCGCGCCGACCTGTTGAAACATCTGACCAAGGTGATCATCGTCGGACGACTCAAGATGCTGCCGCCCGATGTCCCTGATCGCGGCCACAATGGCAGTGTTGACTTCGCGTGGTTCGTGTTCGTGCCGCGTGCTGTCGAGTCGACGACCATCGTGCGGGCGAAGTCATGACTGACATCGTGCAACGCCTGCGCAAGGCGACAGTGTACGAACATGGCGAGGCCACCTACAGCAATCTGGGTGATGAAGCCGCCGAGGAGATCGAGCGGCTGCGGGCCGTAGATAGGAGCGGTAGCGGCGACATGGCCCCTCCCAAAGTATTCGGACCCGGCAAGATAACAGTGGCGGAGATTTGCAAGCTGCTTAGTGAGTGGCCGTCGGGCACCTACTACGCGATCCACGAGAAAGTGTACGCCGCTCTCCCTTCCCTTCTTTCCGCAGTAGAGGCGTGCGAGAAGGAATTGACGCGCGGCGCAGGTGCCGCCGACGAGATCGAGCGGCTGCGCGACGTGCTTGGCAAGACCGAGCGCGATCTGGAGCGGGCGCTTGCCGCGCTCGATCATCACCTGAAGGCCGACAGATGACCGACATCACGGAGCGGCTACGGAGGGCGTCGGTGTACGAATACGGCGAGGCCACCTACAGCAGTCTGGGTGACGAAGCCGCAGATGAGATCGAGCGACTGCGGGCAGGGCTGGAACATATCAGGACGTTGGCAGACGACATTGAGACTGCCGCGCTCATCGCGATGAGAGGACAGGAGAAGCCGTGCTAGGCTTGGCCGAGGCTGCGTTGATGCAAGTGAGGGCTTGATGAAGCAGGCGTTCTTGGGGAACTGCAGTCACGGCAAGGCGATTATCGGAGGGCGATGCAGGGAGTGCGCGATGGAGTACCATCGCCGCTGCATTCACGAGTACAGCAAGATCGTTCAGCACCACACGCACATGCTGAAGAGGCTGGAAGATGGCCAGCAACACGAGAAGGCCGCCGCGTGAGGCGCAGCCCGAGGACAGGCTGGAGCCCTTGTACGGGGCTCCGGCGCGCTTCATGATGCTGGCGCAACAGGATAGTGCATGCCCCTCGACGCCCAACGGCTCAGGGCGGCCAACGACCACGAGATCGCCTTCGTCGATGCCGAGCAGCGATGGTCAAGGCGCGCCCGCTTCAAGCAGATCATCCCGGTCGACGGATGGTCGCTGTGTGTTGTGCAGGCCGGACGCGGCTTCGGTAAGACCCTCGTCGGCAGCAACTGGCTCAGACGGCAAGCCGGCCTATATCCCGGCTGCGTCATTCACGTTATCGCACCCACCTACGGCGATCTGCGAGGGGTGGTGTTTGGCGGCCCTAGCGGACTGGTCAACACCATCCCGCACGAGATGATCGAGGGCATCAACAACTCGATCTTCGAGATACGACTCGTCAACGGCAGCATCATCAAGGGCTTCAGCGCCGAGACGCCGGATCGCTTGCGCGGCCCACAGGCTCACTTCTGCTGGGGTGACGAGGCGGCGGCGTGGGGCACCAACGCCGAGAGCGTGGTCTCCAACATCGATCTCAGCACGCGCCTGTTCTACACCAAGAGCGACGGCACCAAGGTCCAGCCGCAACGACTCTACACCACGACGCCACGTCCGCTGGAGTGGCTCAAGGCGATGATCGAACGCAAGTCGACACGAGTCGTTCGCGGCACCACCATGGAGAACAGGTCCAACCTCGCCGAGGCGTTCTTCGACGAGCTTCAGCAGTACGAGGGCACGCAAATCTACCGGCAGGAAGTGCTCGGCGAATTGCTGGAAGTGGGCGAGGCGGCGATCATCAAGCGTAGTTGGTTGCCACTGTGGGGCCACGACCGGCCGCTTCCTTGGTTCGACTTCGTGTTCGTGTCGCTCGACACGGCGTTAACCGAGAAGACCTTCGACAAGAAGAGCTACGAGCCCGACTACACGGCCTGCACGGTGTGGGGCGTGTTCCCCGAGGGCCGACGCTGGAACATGATGCTGCTCGAATGCTGGCACGAGCAGATCGGCTTCCCCGAGCTGATCGCGCGCGCCAAGCAGGAGATGAAGGCGAGGTACGGGCGCAGGCGCGATCTCGTGTTCAAGCCCATCGTCGGCGATCCGCAGTACCACGAGCAGACCAAGGTGCCCGACCTCATGATCATCGAGGAGAAGGGCTCGGGCATCAGCCTCAGACAGACGCTGCAGTACGAGGGCGTCGACAGTTGGCCGTACAATCCGGGCAACGCCGACAAGCTGAGTCGTCTGCACGCCATCTCGCATGTCCCCGCTGCAGGCCGCATCTGGTTGCCCGAGAGCAAGGCGGTGCGTGGTGAACCACGCACATGGTGCGAGCCGTTCTTGAAGGAGGTCACGCAGTATGCTGGCCCCGGAACGACTCGCAACGACGACTTCGTGGATAGTTTCAGTCAGGCTGTAAGATACTTCGCCGACCGCTGGCTGACGGCCGGCGTGACCACCAAGATCAAGGACGACGAGCTGCAGTGGGACGTCGACCTCGGCGAGAACGAGGCGATGTACAACGACCTGCGGCGCGAGGACGGCGAGATCAGGAACCCCTACGAATGAGTCGTTGACAATCGACAGGACTCAGGTCTTAGATCGGGGCGCACCACGCCCCTCGGTGCCTTGAGCAGGGGCACTGGAGACCGACGACCATGACCAATGGCAACGCCGTGCCGATGCATGCCAATGCGCAGCGTCCTGCACCGCTCTACCTCAACCCGACAGGCCAGAGCCTCGACGAACAGATCGAGATGCTCACCAAGATGATCGACGCCAACGGCTGGCAGGGCCGGATCGAGCCCTACGCTCGGTCTGTCACGATCACGCCCAAGCTCGCCCAGTGGATTCTGGAGCACCTGCCCGAGGGCGATCCCCGCAACCGCAAGCGCTCGCCGCGCAAGGTCAAGCAGTACGGTCGCGACATGAGTTCGGGCAACTGGGCACTGACCGGCCAGCCCATCATCTTCTCGCGCACTGGCCGTTTGCTCGATGGCGGCAACCGCATGTCGGCCATCGTCCAGTCGGGCAAGGCGATCCGCACCTTGGCGGTGTTCGGCGTGTTCGATGAGGCTTTCGTCCAGCTCGACAACGGACGCAACCGCACCAAGAAGGACATCCTCGACATCCTCGGCGTCGAGGATTCGTCGATCAAGTCGAAGGCGATGAGGTGGGTTTATCTGTTGACCGAGGGCAAGTGCGGCCCGCCGCTCAACGACATGCCTGCCTCAGTCACTGATCGCAACTGGAAGCCCGACAACGCCGGCACGATGCGTATGTGGCAGGAGCGTTTCGAGGGCGATCTGCTGTTCGCGTGGGCCTGCGACTTCGCCAAGAAGGTCGCCAAGCAGACCGGGCGGGTGACCGACAAGTCGACCTTGGCAGCGCTGGTCTACATCTACACGGCGTCCGGCGAGCGCGGCGTCAGCACGGTGCAGCGGACCAAGGACTTGGTCGAGTTTGGACAGTCGATGCAGGCGGCGATCACCAAGCGGGCGTATGCGCCGGGGGCCAAGCTGGTCAAGGAACTCACGTCAAGGCTCAGGGATGGCGACGGTCGGCTCCACGAGCACGTTCGCGTTGTCATGACGGCGCGCGCCATCGAGGCGCATCTCGCGCACAGCAAGCCCAAGTTCACCGGTATCGATTCCGACAGCGCCCTGCCCAAGCTGCCGAGGGTGGGCGACCAGCCGGTGCGTAGCGGAAATGCCAGCGCCAATGTAGACTGACGAGGTTGAGGGGGGACCAGCAGCGTGGCGACGCGCGCGCTGGTCAACTCAGCATTACGCCGTCGACCATCACCCCGGTCGACGGCGTATCTTTATCAGCAGAAGCCGTTGCGCGTGCCCATCTCGTCGATGGTCAGGCACTGGTAGCGCGGCTCGCCGTCGATGGCCAAGCCGAGATGCACCCAGTCCGAGAACTCCCATATGAGCTGGTCGATCTGGAGGAACTTGAGGTGAGGCGCGATGGCGTTGCAGACATCGAGCGGCGTGCCGTAGTTGGGCACCACGAAGTCGCAGGCAAGACCATACAGGTGGGCCGAGTTGGTCGCGCCTCCGACCTCGGCGTTGACCACGGGCGAGCGGTAACCCGACAGGATGGTGACCGGCTTGGCCCCCAGACCGGACCTGATCAGCTCCATGGTGATGGCGAGTCGTTCGAGGTTGTGGGTGATCTCCCACGTCGGGAAGTTGTTGTCGTCGATCTTGTTCGCGGTGTCGCTGAACAGGAACTCGGCCTGACTGAAGTGGCTGATGATCATGCGCGCTCCTAGGACGTGGCGATGGTGACGATGAAGAAGCCGACGATGATCACCCACACTGTACAGAGCGCCACCAACCACGGCAGCGGGATCGGTGCGGTGAGCAGCCACGTCACTCGATCTACGACAGGGAACTCGACGCGGGCCAGCAGCTCCTCGGCAGGACTGCGGGGCTTGGGGCTATCGGGCATGGCGCACCAGCGAGTCGTTGGTGCAGTCGGCGGCAATCTAGCACAGGTGTATAACGCTGTGGATCACGGGGGCGAAAGCAGATGACGACCGATGTGCTGGACTGGCTCAAGGCCGAGCGTGACCGTCGCGCCATGCTGCGCGACAAGGCGTTCCAGAGCGATGACTGGGCGGCCGGCAATCCGCACGACGACGCCTGCCGCAGGCTGTTCGAGGCGATTGTCGAGATCGAGCGCAGCCGGGGTATACTGGAGGTCATGAAGGACGTGCTGATGCGACGAGTCGTCGAAGGACACCGGGCTGATGGCAAACCGGACTGATGCGTGGCAGACCGTCGAGCGCGACCCCGAGATCGACGGCTGGAAGATCACGCTGTCGGGCTATCGCGGGTCGTTCTACGTCAAGGACCAGCACCTGCATGACTTGGGGCTCAGCTTGGACCAGTTCATGACGTGGCTGCGCGAGAAGAACCCGCACCGTAGCGTCTGGCTCGATTCTTGACGTATCCTGTCGATTGTGTCATGGTGAGGCATGACCAAGCACACCGAGAACCCCAACAAGCCCTTCATGGAGACCCCGACCGAGAAGCTGCCGCCGTTCCTGTGCGGCTGGGTGGCGGCGGCCCATCGCAACGGCTACCGCATCTACGGCGGCCATCGTTACCCGATTGCCAAGGTTTACGGCCCGCCCGAGAAGAACGACAAGGAGTTCCGCCACGACATCGAGCAGGCGGTCACCGCCATGGCCGCCGCACCCGAGCTGATGAGTGTCCTGACGCTCATGGTTGAGCAGGTGCAGGCTGGCTACCGACCTGACCTCGGATACGCCATGAGCCTGCTCAGCAAGATCAGGCAGGGCGGGGTCTACTATCTTGACGACTCGACCGAGTCGGGGGATAGCCCGATATAACAACATCGGGTATGTTGGCCCCCGTCCGGGCATAGACTGCCTCTGCCCGGCTGCGGGGAACGCATGGGCAGACTTACGCGCGCCAGTCCGGTGTTCGACGTCCTGCGGGAAGTCGAGCGCAAGTACGGCCAAGCACAGGCACGACGGCTGCAGCGCGCAGGTGACGAGGGCGTCAACCTAGACCTGTGGGACCCCAAGTCGCTCAGCGATGTGATGGGGTCGAGCAAGCTCTATAGCGGCTCGAAGATGCAGAACAGCGGCCTGCTGATGGCGATGCATCCGAGCGAGTTCGAGTCGTTCGCCCGGCCGATCATGCAGCCTGACGCGATCCCGTATAACCGCTGGCACGGCGGCGATCCCAACAATCCCCGGCCCGACCACTCTCTCGACGACTACCTCGCCGGCCTCACCAAGATGACCGGCAAGTACGGACTGCGCGAGCCCGGCCAGCTCTGGCTCAGGGAAGGCAACCCCAACATCGCTGGCGACAAGGCTTCGGTCGATGGCCACGAGGCACGTCACCGGATGCGCATGCTGGCCCGCATGAACGAGGGCAGGGCGCTGGTGAACATCCGGCCCGCGCGCGGCGGAGACCTCGTTGGCGAGCCCGACGAGGTCGTCGAACGACTCATCCGCACCTACTTCCCGCAAGGCACCGGCACCGAGTTCGTGCCCGAGCCTACCGGCTTCGCCGGAGGCGAGCGCGCAGCCCGAGAGTTCAACCAGCCTGCCTTCGGTGGCGGCGGCTACAACGACGTCGAGGATCGCTACTCGATCCCCAACAGCTCGTTCACCGCGCCGAGCGGCAGCAGCGATGGCGAGATGCCGACCGCCGAGTTCGGGCTTGGCCGGGGGCGGGGTTCGGCGGGGCTCAGGTACGATCCGACCCAGCAGGTGATCGAGGCCCTGCTGGGCTACAAGCATCCGCTGGGCAGTCGTGGCGCGACCGTGGGCGGCCAGTTCAACTACGACAAGTACATCGGCCCCGGCGGCAACGAGGCCAAGCCCAACTTGGGCGGCGCTCTGCGCCTCACCCTGCCGTTCGCCGAGGGCGGCGAGGTGCCCGGCTACAAGACCCGAGGCCGCGTCGAGGCGGTGAGAAATCTGGCCACGAGTCTGGGCGACGCCGTCGAGCAGGCCGACCGCAGGGTTCGCGCGCATACGCAGGCGACCGGCAACGAAGGCATGATGTTCGGCCACCTTGGCGCGGACTCGTTCGATAACAGCGAGCTGGCCAAGGGCACCAAGACCGGTGTGCTGATGCCGTCTTGGACGGATCGCTTTGTCTCTTCCAACAAAGAGCTGCCGTGGTTCGGCCTGCACAGTCATCCCAACGACTCGATCTCGCCGTCGATGGGCGACTACCAAGTGTGGGGCCGGAACTACGGCGACCCGATGGCGATGTTCGACGACAAGCATGGCAAGCCTTTCGGCAACATGCTGATCGCCAAGGAGCCCAAGGGCGGGCTGTTGCGCATCGGTGCACTCGACAGTGGCCGCGACACGCCGTCGGCACTCAAGTCAGCAGTGCTTCAAGCCAAGCGAACGATGAACAATAGCTTGGATTTTCCTGATCCGCTCGATCCGGTTCGCAGCAGTCATCTGGATTATCTGAGGTCGAACAAGCTGTTCGATCCCGGCATCCTCGACGACAAGCGCTGGGACCCGGTCTATTCGCCGACGCTGCGTGAGATGTCGGCCGGCAGTCTCCTGAACAACATCGCCGCGCGCGACGTGCCGGTGCAGCTCGACGCCTCGACCATGTTGACAGGCACCAATGCGCCACTGGCCGACGTGTGGAGCGAGCTGGCCAAGATCGCCGCCAAGAAGGGTGAGATGGCCGAGGGAGGCACCGTGCAGCACTTCAGTGGACGCGAGAAGCAGTTGGTCAAGGGTGTGGGGGCGCTTTCTCGAAAGGTCGAGGAGCGCATTGCGAAGCAGGCCAGCGAGGCGACACCGGTTCCAGTCACCACGCCCAAGACCAACGATCTCTATTCGATGATCAACCCGACGACTCCCGAGGTGCCGACCACGCCGCCGTCGCTGTCGTCGAACGTCAATGCGTTCAACAAGTTCATCAACCCGACACCCGACCCCAACGCCAACCCGTTCATCGCTGCCAACCGGTTCATTGCCAGCCCGACGCCGCAGACATGGGGACAGACAACCAGCTCGCCGACCGACTTGGCGTCGTTCATGCAAGGCCAGTCGTCTCACGATCCTGCACTGGCGTGGATGGTCAACAACCACATGGCGCAGAACCCGGTCACCACCGCGCCGGTAAGCGGTGCGCTTGGCCGCTTCTCCGCCCCGCAACTGCAGAGCCAGCAGGCGCGCGAGATCGTCGACAAGCTGACCCACGTCGCTAACGTCGGTGGCGTCGATAACTGGGAGCGACTCATTCACGCCGCCGACGAAGGCGGCAACCTCGCGCCCTACTCGGCGGATGCCTTGGCCAAGGCGGTCAGCAAGCCGATGAACCTGCTGACGGTGATGGACCCGGCGCGCTTCCAGAAGGACTTCGCCGCGCGCATCCCGCAGAGTGCGCTCGACGCCGACCCCTACCGCAACGCCGCCGAGTTCAATCGTCTTGGCAAGTACGGCAACCTTCAGGACGTGCTGGAGTACTACGCCAGCGTTGCCAAGAAGGGCCAGTGGTCCGATGTGCCCGAGCTGAAGTTCGGCTACCCCGAGCATGGTTTCCTGCCGCGCGGCATGACGCAGGATACGTTCCCGCACGTCAAGCAGCACGAGGGTCGTCATCGCTCGATGGCGCTCGATAAAGTCTTCGGCGCGCTGAAGGCGCTGCACGTCATTGGACCGAGTCGTGAGATGGAAGGCCAGATGACGCCGCACTTCCCGGCCGAGGAGCTGCGCGACAAGTTCAAGCGCATGATGGACCGGGTCAACAACAAGGTGATCCCCGAGACCGTCTGGTACGACTCGCCCGGACAGCGTCTTGATCTCACCGAGCAGACCCTGCCGGTGTTGCCGCCGCTGTTCGCCGAGGGCGGTGCGGTCCCCGGCTATCGCGCAGGCGGCGCGCTCCGCAACTACCGGGCGGGTGGCATCGGCGAAATCGGATTTGCGCCCGACAATAATGCTGCCGACCTGAGTGATCTCGGCTTCGCACCCGACAACAGCGGAGCCGATCTGGGAGACGCAGGCGCGCTGACGCAGGTTAACTGGACGCAGAAGGCGGCTGACGTGATGCGTCGTCGGGTTGCGCGTGCGCTCGAAGAGGAGAAACGACTCAACGTCAACACGACAGCCAAGAACCCCGTCTACCTGCCTCCTGACCCCAAGATTCAGACGGTGAGGGACGCCGAGCGTCTCGCCTTCCCCGGCATCTACAAATCACCCCAGCAGATCATTGAGGAGGCCAAGCTACGCTACGATGCGGGTGATGAGGAGGCGATGCGACGACTCTTCCACGTCGGTCGTCAAGACCTCGACGACATCTCGCAGGGGCGTGACTGGTCGCATTTGCTGTTGCAGCCGCACGCCTTCTATCCGCCGCCCGGCGCGACTGGCTCGAAGATTTCCGACAAGGTCCTGACCGACAGGAACATGAACCGCATCACCAACATCGCCGAGGAGGCGCTGGGTGATCCGCAGCTCAGGTTGACGCGCTCATGGTACGAGATGCAGCCGCTGTGGGATCAGATGACGCATCTCGGCACCGATCCCGCCTACCAGCGCATGTTCAACAAGCGCACTAGCCTGCATTCGGCAGGTGCGTCGCCGGTCTCGGAGTGGAACCGTGGCACCGGGGCCAACTGGCTGATCGAGCAGGGACGGCTCAAGGACTACATGGACTTCGCGGGTGTGCCCGAGCATCTGCGCGCGGGCATGCCCAACTTCCCGCCCGACATGATGGAGATACCGGGCCACGCCTACCATTCGACGGCGCACTCAAAGCCGCTGATCAATCTCGAAGCGACCGGCCAGCTGTGGACCGACCGGCACAAGGTGCCGACCTATGGACAGGCGACCGATCCGCTGATCGCCGATCCGCGCAGGCCTATTGCCGATGCCCATCTGGCACGCGGCGCAGGCTACTCCGACGTCAGGACCGGCGGCATCGACAACCTGTTCAAGGAGCTGACGACCTCGGAGTACGGCGACTTCGTGCCGTGGTGGGAGAAGGCCAGCGGCAAGGTCGACATGTGGCCGCGTGACATGCAGGCGATGATCTGGAACGCGCTCGGACCTCAGACAGGCGTGCGCATTATCGGCCCCGGCAAGCTGGAGATGCTGTCAGGTCAGATCATGAAGACAGCGCGACGACTCGGCGTCTCGCCCGAGACCGCGCGCGATCTCGTGCTGACCGGCAAGGCGGGTGCCTATCAGGAGGGCGGACAGGTGCATAATTTCGATGACGGAGGCCGGATGACGCTGACGCCAGAGCAGCGTCGCGTTCTTCGCGAGGCGCGTCTGGGCCAGAACAATCAACGACTCGATGCGCAGGCCGACAAGTCGCGCATGGTGGCCGGCATTCTGGGTGACATGGCGTCGGAGGGCATTGGTAACGAGTGGGATCGCTTCTCACACAACGCCAAGGGCAACCCGTTGATGTACGGCATCGACGCCTTCAATCGGGCGACGGCGGGTATGTCTGGTGGAGAGGCCCTCGAAGACACCGTCAACATGCTGAACCCCAACCCCAACCTGACGGCCGAGTACGGTCCTGTCGCCGCGCCCGCCGATCTGGCGGCCATTACGATGGGTACGGCGCTCACCCCGAGCAGGTTGCTGGGCAGCGGAATCAGGACAGCCATCAAGTCGATGGAGAAGAGAATACCGGGCGCACTCGCAAAACTGGCCATCACAGGCGGTGCGCCGACGGCGGCCAAAGTAGGCATGGATAACCTTGGATACGATTACGCCGGAGGCGGTGGTGTACAGAGTGGCAGCCAGTCCACCGGATCGACCAGTGACCTGCTGAACAACAATGCGCTGCTCGAATGGGTCAGGCGAATGATCCCCAACGCCGTCGACATCTACGGCAACACACCGTCCGATGGTGGCGCGATGCAGCCACGGCCCAAGCCGGTCGAGCTGCTCCAGTCGATGAACCGCAGTGCGCCCAGTGGCGGCGAGAGCGGCGGCGCGAGTGCCGCTGGCATTGGCAGCATGCTGGGCGGTCTGGGCAAGATCGCAGGCGCGTTCGGTGGTGCAGGTGGTGCTACTGCCGCTGGCTCCGGCATGACGTTCGCCCACGGCGGCTACGTCGAGCCGGAGGATCGTCACCAACGACTCGGCGCGCCGAC
>Ga0157380_10002165_pt1 | contig 13185 bp, 12 predicted proteins | sample S35metaG_FD_119757 | JGI IMG/M metagenome (GOLD analysis project Ga0157380, IMG submission 119757) | Switchgrass rhizosphere microbial communities from Kellogg Biological Station, Michigan, USA - S3-5 metaG | ecosystem: Host-associated > Plants > Roots > Rhizosphere > Soil | place: USA...
CCACACCGCCGGCAGCGCGATCAGCGTGCCGCCGGCGATCATCACCGCGGCGTCTCGCATGATCAGCCACAACGCCGCCGGCCGAGTGGCGCCAAGCGCCATCCGCAGCGCAATCTCCTGCGTCCGCTGCGTGACCACGAACGCCATCACGCCGTACAGCCCGATCACCGCGAGCAGCAACGCGAGCGTGCCAAACGCGCTCGACAGCGACGCCAGCATGCGCTCCGTTCGCAGCGACCGCTCGACCTGATCGTCGAATATCGTGAGCGTCACCGGCAGTTCCGGATCGACTTGCGCGACGGCCGATCGAATCTGACTCACGGCGGTCTCGGCGCGGCCGCGGATCCGGACGTAGAACGTGCCATCGCCCGACTGGTTGTCGAAGTACTGGAGGAAGATCGTCTCGACCTGCTCATCGCGCAGCGTCCGCCGGCTGAAATCCTTCACCACGCCGATGACCTCGATTGTCGTCTTGGTGTCGGGCCGGTTGCCGAGGCCGATGCGGGCGCCGATCGGATTCTGATCCTGGAAATAGCGCCGCACGAAGCTCTCGCTGACGATCACCGTTCGATAGGCGCGGGGCTTGTCGCCGGGCGGACGCATATCGCGCTCGTCGAAATCACGACCGGCGATCACCTGCGTGCCGAGCGTCGGGAAAAATCCGGGACCGACGCGCATCCGGGCGGCCGCGCGGTCCGAGGCGAAGCGCCGGCCGCTGTCGATGGTCACCATTGTCGACGCCGCGCCGCCGTTGAGCATGCCGCTGTTGGCCGCAGCTGCCCGTTCGACAACGGGAACGGCCTGCAGCCGCTGGAGCACCTCACGCATCACGCGTTCAGCGTCGGCCTCCGAGTACCCGTTCGCCGGCGGATCCACCGAGACCGTCACGAGATTGCTGCTGTCAAAGCCAAGGTTGTCGTGGAGGTGGGTCAGCGTCTGCACGAACAGGCCCGATCCGATCAGCAGGACCAGCGTGAACGCCAGCTGACCGGCGACGAGGATCTTGCGCAGCCACACGCCGCCGCCTGCCGCCACGCGCGATCGATCGGTCAGCGACGCAACGAGCGGCGTGCGCCGAGTTTGCAACGCCGGCGCCAGCCCGCACATCACCGCGGTGATCACGCTGGCGAGGAACGCAAAGGCGAGGACCTTGCCGTCGATGTGGAGGGCGACGTTGCCGTTTTGCGGCAAAAAGAACACGATCACGCGCGACAGGGCCGGGGCGGCGAGCACGCCGAGCACACCGCCGCCGAGCGCGATCAGCATGCTCTCGACCAGCAGTTGGCCGGCAATGCGGCCGCGTGACGCGCCAATCGCCATGCGCGTGGTGAACTCGCGGGCGCGCGCGGCGCCGCGCGCCAGCAGCAACCCCGCGACGTTGAGCGACGCGAGCAGCAGCAGGATCACGCTGCCGGCCATGATCACCCACAGCGGACGTTGGAACGCGCGCCGATTCGCGGAGACTCCTCCCGGGACCGGCTGCAGATCGAAGGTCGACGAGAAGAACCGTTGACGCTGTTCCTCACTGACGTTGGGGAATCCCGCAGTACTCGGTTCGTTCTCGAGCATCGATCGAAACCATGGCTCGAGCGTCGTCTTCGCCGTTTCAGGAGTGAGGCCCGGCTTCAGGCGCCCGAACACGTGCAACCAAGCGGCGCGGCGATTCAGTAACTGGTCCCAATACGCGTCGACATTGCCCGCCTGCGCGGCCATCGTCGCCGGCATCCACAGCGACGCCGCCGCGAGCGGATCCATACCCACGAACGTCGCGGGCGCGACACCAATCACGGTCATCGGGTAGCCGCTGACCGACACCTGTCGACCGATGACGTTCGGATCGCTCGCAAGGTAATTGCGCCAGTAGTTCTCACCGACGACCACCACCGGGTGGCCGCCCGGGTTCACGTCATCCGACGGATCGATCAGCCGCCCGAGCCGCGGCTGCACGCCGAGGACGTTGAAATACGTTCCCGACACGATCTCGGCGCGCACTTCCTGCGGCTGCTGCCCGATCGACAGACTGACCGTGGTCGGGTGACGGCAGACAACACCATCGAAGACCTGTCGCTGTTCCTGGAGCTCGCGGCACAGCGGATAGGAATTCAGGTGGTCGTATCCCCACCCCGTCGAGAGCGTGCCGCCTCTCCAGTTGAAATACACCAGGCGATCCGGTTCGCTCACCGGCAACCGTCGGAGCAACACCTGATCGATCAGCGAGAACACCGCGGTGCTGGCGCCGATTCCGAGGGCGATCGACAGCAGCGCGGTGGCGGCGAAGACCGGATTGCGGCGCAGGAGGCGGCCGGCGTATTGGAGATCCCGCTGGCCATTCGAGAGCCAGCGCCACACCCAGGCATCGCGCACTTCTTCCTGCACCTGCAGGACGCCGCCGAATTCGAGCGCGACCTGGCGGCGCGCGCCGGCGTCGCTCAGGCCGCTGCGCACGAGATCGTCGAATCGGCGATCGACGTGGTAGCGCAGCTCGCGCTCCAACTCCTTTTCCATCCGCCGTCTTCGTCCAGGCAACAGATTCAGGAGCTTCCACATCGCGTTACTCCTCGTTGAAGATCAATTGCACCGCGGTCGTCAGGCGATCCCACGTCTCTTTCTCGAGCGCCAGTTGCCGCTCACCGGCGCGGGTCAGCGAGTAGAACTTCGCCTCGCGCCCGGTTTCGGACGGGCGCCACTCCGCTTTCAACCAGCGTTTCTGTTCGAGGCGATGCAAGGCCGGATAGAGCGATCCCTGATTGAGCTGCACCGCCTCACGCGAGACCTGCTGCACGCGCTGCGCGATTCCGTAGCCGTGCGCCGGCTCCAGCGACAGGATCTTGAGAATCAGCATGTCGAGCGTGCCTTGTGGAATCGGGAATCGTGGTGTCGCCATTACCTCAACCTTCTACGCCTCAACCTTCTACACATGGAGAATACGACCGTCGCGGGTGGCACGTCAAGCCGAGCCGTTTCGGCCCCAGCCGGGGGGCTTGACAATCAATAAGTAACTGCTTATATATAGATCATGCAGACCGCGGTGGCCGCCGAAGACAAGATGTTCTACGCGCTGGCAGATCCCAGCCGGCGGGCGATCTTCAAGTCGCTGATGCGTGGCGAATCGGCGGTGAAGGATCTGACGGCGCGCTTCGACATCTCGCAGCCGGCGGTCTCGCAGCACCTCGCGCTGTTGAAAGACGCCGGCCTGATTTGCGGCCGGAAGGACGGGCGCAGTGTCTATTACCGGGTGGAACCGAAGGGAATGAAGCCGCTCATCGACTGGGTCGCGCACTACCGGGCCTTCTGGACGGAGCACGTCGATCGCCTCGAGAAGCTGCTGGAGAAGATGGACGAATGAGCGTCGCTGACACCACCGCACGATCGCAGGTCGACACGGTTTCATTCGAGTTCGACTTGCGGCATTCGCCGAAGAAGGTGTGGCGCGCGCTCACCGATCCGGAGCTGCTCACCGAGTGGCTCCTGCCGGTCTTCGATCTGGCGCTCGAGTCCGGCCACGCCTTCACGTTCAAGGCGCCGCCGCAGCCCGGATGGGACGGCACCGTCAATTGCCGGATGCTCGAGATCGAGGCGCCGACGAAGATCAGCTACGCGTGGGTCGTCGGCGATATCGACACCGTGGTGACTTTCACACTGGCGCCGACAGCGTCGGGCACCAGGCTGTCCCTCGTGCAGTCGGGATTCAAGGAGCACCAGAAGCAGAACTGGGGTGGCGCGCGCTACGGCTGGAAGTTGATGGGCGGGAGACTCGTCGTTCTGCTCGCGAGGATCCCATGAATTCTCAGAGGAGGTTCGAGTGAACAAATGGATTCGGCAGACGCACCGCTGGTTGTCGATTGTTTTTACGGTGACGGTCATCGCCAACTTCGTCGCCCTGTCACGGGGGACACCTCCGGACTGGGTGACCTACTCGCCGCTGCTGCCGCTCGCGTTGCTGCTGTTCAGCGGTCTGTATTTGTTCGTGCTGCCGTATACCGCCAAGAGGCGCAGCGGGCGAAGCACCGATTTGGTTGGAGGATGATCGTGGCGAAGACAGCAAAGGCACAGCCGAAGGCGGACGCGAATTGGCGCGAGGACACGCTGGCCCGCATGCGGGCGCTGATCCTGGAAGCAGATCCCGAGATCGTCGAGGAACGAAAGTGGCGCAAGCCGTCGAATCCGGCCGGGGTCCCCGTCTGGTCGCGCCACGGGATCATCTGCACCGGCGAGACCTACAAGAAGGCCGTGAAGCTCACGTTCGCCCGCGGGGCCGACGTGCCGGATCCATCTCGCCTTTTCAATGCGGGCCTGGAAGGCAACATGCGACGGGCGATCGACATCGCCGAAGGCGAAACGGTCAACGCCGCCGCGTTCAAGGCGCTCGTGAAAGCAGCGGTCAGGGTCAACCGAGCGGAGCGCTCTTGAATCCGAACGCGAAGAACGCCGCGGCCCCGAGGCACACGAACGCCACCGCGTAGTTCCACGCGAACCGCTCCTTGAGGAACAGGACCGCGAATATGCTGAAGACCGCCAGGGTGACCGCCTCCTGCATGATCTTCAGCTCGAACCCGGTGAACTGGCGGTAGCCCAGTCGATTCGCGGGCACCGCGAGGCAATACTCGATCAGCGCGATGGCCCACGAGATCACGATCGCTTTCCAGATCGGCCACCCTTCGCCGTACTTCAAATGGCCGTACCACGCGAAGGTCATGAAGATGTTCGAGGCAAACAACAGGAGTAAGGTGGTCACTGCTGCATTCTAGCCTTCACTCTTCTCGCAAGGCTTCGGTCGGCTGGATGCTGAGTCCTCGACGCGCCGGCCCTGCGACCGCGATGGTGCCGACGATCGCCATGACGAGAATGACGAGGGGCACCAGGACGGCGCCTTGTCCCTGGAACATCTCCCCTTGGAGCGCGCCCTCGAGCGCAACCGCGCCGAGCAGCCCGACCGCGACACCGGTCCCGATCTGCAGGAGCGCGCGGGCAAAAATACCGAACAGCAGGCGGTGACGGTTTGCGCCAAGCGCCGTGCGGATACCGATCTCGCGACGGCGTTGCGCGACGGTGAACGACATCAGCGCATACATGCCGGCGGCCGCCAGCACGATGACACTCAGCATCACCAGCGTGACCGTGACCCCGATCAGGCGCATCAGCCCCTGCTCCCGCTTCAAGATGCTTGCTGCCGACGCGATGTCGCGCAGCAGCATATTGGGATCAACCGATGCGCCAATCTCGCGCAACCGCCCGGAGAACGCCGTCGGATCGTTGCCGCGAATCCGGATGGCGACTGCGGCCGGCTGGACATCGCCGAAGTCCGCGGCGTGATAGATCCGGCTCGCCGGTTCGACATCGAGCGATCGGACGGCGGGAAAATCGGGAACGACGCCGACGATTTCGTACCACTGATTGAGCACGACCTCGCGGGCGGCGGCCTCGCGGCTGCGGCCGACGTAGCGAATCCGCGTGCCCAACGGACTGGCGCCGCCAAACAGCTTGTCCACCAATGGGCGATTGACGAGCACGCCGTTTGACGGAGCCGAGCGATCGGCGTCCGTCGCCTGAAGGCCGCGGCCCACGATCACCGGCACGTCGAACGCGGCAAAATAGTTTGTGGCGACACGATTGAACAGCACCTGGTGTCCCTGCTTCGTGCCTTCGACGATGTTGTAATCGACTTGATCGACAGGCGCGGGCCGGCCCTCGATCTCGAGGACCATCGTGCGCCCTTCGCCAACACCGGCCATCGCAAACGTGACGTCGGAGACCAGCGCCTCTTCTCGCACGCGCCGGTCGAGCTCACGGTGCAGCGTCGCGAATCGCTCGGTGAAGGTGCGCTCCCCCTCATCACCTGGCGCCGCCGTCATCCGATCGAGCGTCAGCTGGGTGGTCAGGAATTCATCGGTGGCAAAGCCTGCATCGCCGATGCGAAAGCTGAGCGCCGAGTAGGCATGAAACATCGAGGCCGGCAGCAGCGTGACGGTCAGCGCGACCTGCGCCACGATCAGCGAGGCCCACACTTTTCCCATCGCCATCTTCGAGCCGCTGCCCGGAGAGAGTGTCTGCAGGCGCGTGTGCACGCGAGCGTTCGTGGCCTTGACCGCCGGGATCACGCCGATGATCGCCGCCGACAACAGCGCCAGCACCGTGACGTAGATGACGCTGTCCATCTTCAGGCTGAGCGTCATCCAGAACGGCAGCGCGTTGCTGGCGATGTTCAGGATCGCGCCATTCAGTTGCCGCAAGGCCACATCCGCGAACAGGATGCCGGCGCCTGCCGCCAGCCCCGAGAGCATCAGCGCCTCGACGAACAATTGCGCGACGATGCGGCGCCGGCCGGCGCCGAGCGCCGCGCGCACCGCGATCTCACCGAGCCGCGTCGCGGTGCGTGCGTAGACGAGGATCGCGACGTTCACGCACACCACGACGAGCAGGAGCACGATCGCGACCTGCATCAGGTAGAGCGCCAGGGCATTCCCCCGATCGTCCATTTCGCTGTACTCGTGGGTGTAGCGGATCACTTTCGGGACCAGGGGGCCTAAGGTGCCTAGGGTGCCTGGGGTGCCTAGGGTGCCTAAGGTGCCTAAGGTGCCGGAGGTGCCTAGGGTGCCTGAGGTGCTCGGAGTGCGAAGGGTTTCGATTTCCGCCTGCGCGCTTTGTAGCGTTGCGCCCGCGGCGAGCCTGCCGAACACGTTGACGCTCGGGCCGGTGCGCTCGGCGTAGGCGCCCGCATCGATGCGCGACGGGATCCAATAGTCATGAAAGAGCGGAAACTTGAATCCCTGCGGCATCACGCCGACGATCGCGTAGGTGGTACTGCCAAGCTGGAGCGACCGGCCGACGATCTGCGGATCGCTCCTGAATGTCCGCACCCACTCGTCGTAGCCGATGACAATCGCATCCGGCGACCCCGGCCGTTCGTCTTCGGGGAGCAAATACCGCCCGCGCAGTGCCGGGACGCGCGCCACGCGGAATGCCGACGCCGAGATTTCAGCAACCGTCACTTCAACCGGCACCCGCCCTTCGAGCATCAGGTTGCGTCTGATCGTGCGCGTGACGCCGACATCTTCGACGGACCTCAAACCGCGCCACGCGTCGAGATGGTGCACCGACCGCTGCTCGCGGCTTCCGGTGATGGAGTCGATGTTGTGAATCGACACGATGCGGTCGCTTTCGTCAAACGGCAAACTCGCATCGGTCACGGTTGAAATGATCGCAAAGCCGCCGGCGGCAATGCCGATGCCTATCGCCATCCCGAAGACGGCGACGATGCTGAGTCCCGGGTAGCGGAGCATCATGCGCCACGCCAGCAGGAAATCGAGACGCGAGAAGAGGACGTTGGTGTGCAGCACCTGTCGATGCCGGCGCCGCTCGCCCACACCGGCGGCGATCGCGTTGGCGCAGGCGGCGATGATGAAGATGACGGCGCTCGAGGCACCCGATTGCCGCTGCGCCAGGAATTCGCGATCGAACGAGTCGAGCATCTCCGCTGCATACGCGGCGCGATGGCGTTTGGGAAACGCGCCGAGAGCGAGTTTATAGAGGCGTCGTGCCACGGTGGTCGCCATCATCGATCTCCGACGATCTTCTGCGCACGGGCCACATCGAGCAGCGCGCTCAGGCGCTCCGATTCGGCGCGCGCCACGGCCCGGCCGAAGCTGGTGCGGCGGTAATAGCGGCGCTGCGGCCCGCCGCTCACGTCGGCGCCGTCCTTTTCCTCCACCAGCTTGTCATCGACCATCCGGGCGAGCGCCGCATACAGCGTGCCGGGCAGGATCGCTTCCCTGCCCTCGGTCATCGCCGAGATCGCCTGCATGATGGCGTAACCGTGCATGGATTCGTCGCCGAGCGCCAGCAATACCTGGAAAGTGGCGCGTTTGAGCGGCAGCAGGGCGTCGGGATCGCGGCCGAGGCGTTTCATATTCGAATTAGACTATAGTTCAAATCGAATAGTTCCCGGGCGGGAAATTATTTTTGCGGGGACGAGCGTCAGCGGCTGAAAAGAAAGGCGCGCACGGCTGCCTCGAATTCCTTCGGCGAGCTCATATTGACGATATGGGTGCCGCCGGGGACGACCACGAGCCGGGCGCCGGGGACCTTGGCGGCGATCACCTCGGCATGATCGCGCTGATAAATGTCGTTCTCGCCGACGATCACCAGCGTCGGCACCTTCACCTGATCGAGCCGGCCATACGTGGGCGGCTGCAGTTTCATCAGCGCGCGGTCGACGGTCCACAGGCGCTCGTTTTCCGTCACCATCTGCCGCACCAGCGGCTGCGACTCGGGCGCCACCGCGAATACCGGCGACTTCAACAGGATCTCTGAAACCTTCCGGTATTCATTCGCTTGAATCGCCGCGAACATCTCCGGCGGAAATGAGGGCGGATTCTTTCCGGTATACCCGCTGACTCCAGGGCCCGCCAGCACAATCCTCTCGACACGATTCGGCAGATCGAGCGCCGCATCGAGCGCGATGAACGCGCCCGCCGACAAACCGATCAGCGTCGCCTTCTCGATCTTCAGCGCGTCGAGCACGCCGGCCAGATCGTTCAGGTGCGTGAACTCCGTCGTCGCGGTGTCCGACTCCCCGTGCGCGCGCAAATCGTAACGCACGACGGTGTAGGTCTTCGACAGCCACTCCGCTTCGCGATTCCACATCCGGCGATCGAGATTCGACCCGGTGAGCAGGACGAGGAAGGGGCCGGAGCCCTGCACGTCATAGGCGATGCCGGACGCGGTCTTGCCTTTGCGGATCGATTGGGCCGCAGCAGGCATGGCCAGCGCAACGGCCAGCATTCCGGTGACCAGCATCATGGAGAGAGGTGCCAGTCCCCCATTTTCTCCCTGCCGCAGGGATGATTGGGGACGGAGTAGTACGCATTTCATGCGTACGCATGATACCGAATTCGCTTGACGGTGGGTGGCAGCGGCGGTATGGTCTGCGCTCATATAGATATCTATGGGAGACAACAAGAAAGACCAGCTGCAAGGCACGCTCGACCTGCTCGTATTGCGCATTCTCTCGAGCGCCGAGACGATGCACGGCTTCGCGATTGCCGAGCGCATCGAACAGGTCTCGAAGGACGTGCTGCGCGTCGAGGCCGGCTCGCTCTACCCCGCCCTGCACCGGATGACCGAAGCGGGGTGGGTGAAATCCTCATGGGGCGTGTCGGAGAACAACCGCCGCGCCCGCTTCTACACCATCACGGCCGTCGGCCGGAAACGCCTCGCCGATGAAGAAGCGCATTGGACGGCGCTGACGAGCGCCGTGGGCCGCGTCCTCAAGAACGCCTGATCGCCATGTCGGCCCTGTCGCGCTTCGTCAACCTGTTCCGGCGGCGGTCGGTGGACCGCGAAGTCGACGATGAGCTGACGTTTCACGTCGAAATGCTGACTGACAAGTACATGCGGCAGGGCCTGTCCCGTGACGAAGCGGTGCGGGCGGCGAGGCGGCACGCCGGCAACACCCTGGTTGCGAAGGAAGACATGCGCGAGGTGCACATCATGATGTGGATCGATTCGCTGGCGCGGGACCTGGCCTACGGCGCGAGGATGTTTCTGCGCCAGCCGGGCACGTCGTTCCTCGCCGTGCTGACACTGTCGCTTGGCATCGGCGCCAACACCGTCATCTATTCGCTGCTGCATGCGGCGCTGATCCGGCCGCTGCCCTTCCCGTCGCCGGATCGGCTCGTCGCCGTGGTCGACGATTTCGTCACTCAGAACCAGTTCGATGGGTGGCCAACGGTGCCCGAGGCGCTCGACGTCCGCGCCGCGAGCCAAACGCTCGATCCGGTGTCGTTCTTCGACACGCGCGACGTGCAAATCAACGGCGGCACCGAGCCGGTGCGCGCGATCTCGGCGCGCATCGAAGCGGACTTTCTGCGGACGCTCGCCGTGCAGCCGGCGCTCGGCCGCACCTTCAACGCCGGCGATCACCAGCCAGGGCGTGACCGCGTCGTCATCCTGAGCGATGCGTTCTGGCGCCGGAATTTCGGCGCCGATCCGAAGGTGATCGATCGCGCCATCATCGTCAATGCCGCTCCGCATACCGTGGTCGGTGTGCTGGCGCCGGGCGTGAACTTCGATTACTTCACCCCCGAACCGATCGAGCTCTACGTGCCCTATCCGATGACGCCGGAGTACATATCGCGCACGGGCTCGTTCTCATCGGTGCGCCGGGTCATGGCGATTGCGCGGCTGCGCGACACGGCGACGGTCGAGCAGGCCGATGCCGAGCTTCACACGATCGGCCAGCGGTTGAAGAGCGATCATCCGCAACTGTATCGACGCGGCTCCGACGGACAGGATCTCGGGTTCACGATGGGCGCGGCGCCGCTGCGGCGCATCGTGCTCGGGCGCGGCGCGCGAACCGCCGTACTGTTGTTGTTCGCCGCCGTCGGCCTGGTGCTGCTGATTGCCTGCGCGAACACCGCGCAATTCCTGATGGCGCGCGCTATCGAGCGGCGGCCGGAGGTGGTGATTCGTGCAGCGCTCGGCGCGGGCACGGGCCGGTTGCTGCGTCAATTCCTGACCGAGGCATTCCTGTTCGCCGCCGTGGCCACCGCACTCGGCGTGCTGCAGGCATCGGCGCTGGTCGGCGTGCTGCGGGCGCTCATCGCGTCCCCGTCTCCGCTCCTCGGCCAGCTCGGGCTGAACGCCTCGGTGATCTTGTTCACCGTGTTCGTCACGGTGCTGGTCACGGTCATTGCCGGTCTGTTCCCGGCACTGCACCTGGCGCGGCAGAGAGTGATCGCCGGCGATGTGTCGCGGCTCACCGGCACCACGCGCTCGCGCACGCGTCACGCGATGATCGCCGCGCAGGTCGCGGCCTCCGTCGTCTTGCTCGTCGGCGCACTCCTGGTCGCGACGGGGTTCCGGCAGCTGCTGGACACGCCGACCGGATACGATCCCGACGGCGTGACGGTGATGCGGCTGCGCGCTGCCGGGCGGCCCGATCCCCGTGGAACCGGCGCTGGATACCAGCAATACCTGCAGGCGCTCTCCTCGGTACCCGGGCTCAGCTCCGCGGCGATCGCGGATGGTCCACTGCAAGGTTTTGCCGGCGCTGAATTCTCCATCATCGGCCGCGCCGACGATGCGGCCACGCTGTCGCTGCAGCGGGCGGGCTGGGCAATCGTCAGCCCGGAGTATTTCAAGCTGCTCGGCATTCCGCTTCGAGCGGGCCGGACGTTCACCGACAGCGACAGCGTGGATGCGCCGCAGGCCATTGTCATCAACGATGTGATGGCGCGGCGCTTCTGGCCAGATCAGAATCCGATCGGTCAGCAAATCAAATCAGGCGCCGGCCCGCGGATGCGCGTCGCCACCATCATCGGCGTCGTCGGGGACGTGCGGCCGACGCATCGGCTCGAGGTGCCGCCGCAGATCTACACGTCGTACCTGCAGCACAGCGAGCCCAACGCGACGCTGCTGGTGAAGACCGCCGCAGGCCAGGGCGCGCCGATCGACGCCATCAAACAGGCAATCAGGACGGTCGTGCCGGAACAGGCCATCTTCGACATCCGGCCGCTCACCGCCGTGATCGCACAGTCAACGAATACACCGCGGCTGATGACGCGGCTGCTTGGCAGCTTTGCGATTCTCGCGGTCGCGCTCGCGCTGCTGGGCGTCTATACCGTCGTCAGCTACCTGACAGCGAGGCGCACGAAAGAGGTCGCGCTGCGACGCGCGATCGGCGCCACGCCCAATGACGTGCTGCGGCTGTTGGGTGTGCCGACGCTCGGATGGACGGCGGGCGGCATCGCAATCGGAGTCGTCGCGACTGCGTGGCTGATGCGTCTGGTCCCGTCCGTGGCGAATTCGTTCGGTCTGCCGGAGGAATCACTCCGACTCGATCCGCCGACGATCGTGGCCGCGATGATCCTCTACGCCATCGTCGTCTGTCTCGCGGTGCTCGCGCCGGCGGCGCGCGCGTTGCGAGTTCAGCCGGCCAGCATCCTGCGGGCTGAATGATGTCCCGGCTTCACCGATCGAGCCTGAGCAGCTCGTCGGCGTTGCGCCAGTAGATCTTTTCGCGATCGGCATCGCTAATCGGCAGGCGATCGACGATCGCGATGGTCTCGCGGATATACATCGGCCCCTTCTCCGGATCGAACGGCGCGTCGGACGCGAAGAGCACGTGATCGGCGCCGAAGAAATTCAGCCCGCACACCGTCGCATCATACGCGCCGAAGACGGCGGTGTCGCCATAGAACATCCGGAAATAGTCGATCGGCCGTTTCTTCAGTTCCTTCAGCACGCTGGAGTAATCGACATCCGACGTGCGCGTGCCGAGCTGATCCCAGCCGGGACCGACGCGCCCCTCGAAGTACGGCGCCATCGCGCCGAGGTGGTGAATGATGACCTTGAGGTTCGGATGGCGATCGAAGATCCCCGAGAAGACCAGCCGCGCCATCGCGACGCTGGTTTCGTAGGGCCAGCCGAACGTCCACCAGATCTCGAACTTCGATTTCGTCTCGCTCGCGTAATCGCTCATCTCGGCGCCCCGATACGGGTGCAGCCACACCGGCAGATCGAAGGCCGCCATGCGATCGAACAGCGCCAGGTGCTCGGGCGTGTCGAGCGGCTTGCCGTTGATGTTCGAGAACAGCTGGATGCCGCGCGCGCCGAGGTCGCCGACCGCGCGCTCGATCTCGCGCATCGCCGCATCGGGATCGCCCAGCGGCAAGGATGCGACAAAGCCGGGAAATCGATCCGGGTGCTTTTCCACCAGCTCCGCCATCCCGTCGTTGGCCAGGTGCGCCAGGTCGATGCTGTCCTGCCCGGATGAATAGACCTCGATCGGCGGCGTCGCGATCGACAGGATCTGCTGGTAATGGTCGAAGCGATCCATGACGCGGAAGCGTTCGTCGAGATCGATCAGCATTGGGACGCCGCGCATCCGCTTGCCGATGTCCTTGAACTTCGGCGCCACCGCCAGCATGCGGTCGAAGTACGGGCGCGGATAGATGTGATTGAAGACGTCAAGCTTGCGCACGGACGTAAGGGTAACGCGACTCGGCCCTTGTAGGCGGCGGGTGATCGGCGCAGAATACGACAATCCATGACAATTGCCCTGGCGCCAGACTACAAGCCGGTCCCGGGTCCGTCTTCATGGTTTCCCGGCGCCACCTTCCTCAAGTTCCGGCGCGATCCGCTGAAGTTCTTCACCGAGACGCATCGCGAGTTCGGTGACATCGC
>Ga0157380_10002167_pt1 | contig 13177 bp, 8 predicted proteins | sample S35metaG_FD_119757 | JGI IMG/M metagenome (GOLD analysis project Ga0157380, IMG submission 119757) | Switchgrass rhizosphere microbial communities from Kellogg Biological Station, Michigan, USA - S3-5 metaG | ecosystem: Host-associated > Plants > Roots > Rhizosphere > Soil | place: USA: Michigan...
CGCATGGATCGACTACATCGTCGGGACGACCATCCCGCGGGGCGTTCGCTGGATTCTCGGAGGCGGGAACAAGAAGCGCGGGCTCCTTGTCGTCCGCGAAGTCGTCGAAGCCGGCGACAGCAACTTTTACGCCCAGACCGAAGCCACGTTCGCCCTCTGGGACATGCAGGTGCGCGAACGGGAAGTCCCGGCAGCCATTGCGACCGCACGCCTCCTCGTCCGTGCCTTTCCTGAGAACCGCGAGCTGCGCAAGTTCCTCACGAAGCATGATTCGACGACGTTTTCAATCACACCGGCCATCCCCACGCCGTAGTCGCGCTCGAAGTCGCCCCGAGCATTGGACGCGCGTCTAGGCGCGCGTCGGCGTGAGATAATTCGCTCGATTCTCGATGCCACGAGCGAAAGCACGACGGGTTCAGCCACGCGCGAAACCACTGGCCTTCGACGCCGAGTCCTTCTTCTCGTCCGCCGATGCGGCACGGCACGTGGCGACATACCCGAGGGGAAAGATCGTCTTCTCGCAGGGTCAAGCGAGCGATACCGTCCTGTACATTCAGAAGGGCAGCATCAAGATCTCGGTGCTCTCTCGAACCGGCAAGGAAGCGGTGGTGGCGATGCTGGGCCCGGGAGACTTTTTCGGGGAAGGTGCGCTCACCGGTCAATCAGTTCGGATCGGAACGGCCACCGCGACGACGCTGACATCGGTACTGGTCATCGAGAAGAGCGCGATGGTCCGACTCCTGCGCGACGAGCCGACGTTCTCGGAACGGTTCATCTCGTACATGCTGGCGCGCAACATCCGCATCGAAGCGGACCTCGTGGATCATCTCTTCAACTCCAGCGAGAAGCGGTTGGCGCGGACGCTGTTACTGCTGGCGCGATACGGCGATCAAGAGGGACCAGAGCAGCGGATCCCGAAGATATCGCAGGAGACGCTTGCGGAGATGGTCGGGACCACGCGTTCGCGCGTCAACTTCTTCATGAACAAGTTCAGAGACCTTGGGTTCATCGAGTACAACGGAGAGATCAAGGTCAACACCTCGCTCCTCAGCGTCGTCCTCCACGAGTAGTTCGTCCATCGGGCCACTCGACCGATGATTCGACGGCCCACTGGCTAATCACGACACGTAGTTCATCGGCCTGGTCTTGCAATTGGCGCATCCGCTTGGCCTGCACGGCGAGATCGCGACAGATCTCCGCGATCTGGCCTGCAACAGCTTCCGGCAATTCGGCGGGTCGGCGGCCGCGTCTTCGCCCCATTGTGCCTGGCACTTCGGACTTCGGCATAGCCGGATCCTGCCAGTTCAGGACGCGCGTGTCTGTTCTGTTTAGAACGCGGCGACCAAATTCTTACCGCCCGCGATCGTCGCCGTTGACCTTCTCGAACACACGCTCGGGCGGTGGCAGCCCTTTCCTGGCGTTTTCCGCGGCCTCTTTCTCGTAGGCGCGCTCGCCGCTCAGCGAGTTCGGCACGGAACGGTTGCCTTCGTGACAGCCGTACTCGTAGATCTCGTAGCCCGACTGACTGGTCAGGGTCATCCGGAGCGTCCACGGCGCGACGTAGGTCTTCGGGTCCTCGACGCGCAGCTCGAATTCCACCATGTGTGGATCGATCCGCGTGATCCGCTCCGTCAGCTTCATCGCCTCGCTCGTCCGCGCGGCGGTGCCGGGGATCGACAGGCGATCGGTGAAGTTGGTGGTTTCAATGACGAGAGTGGCGCCCTCCCAGTGGCCTCGCGAGTCCCCCATCAGCTGCCGGAGGCCGCCGCCGAGGTGCGGCCGCCCGTCGAGCGGGATCACGCGCGTCTCGTGCACCATCTCGTGCGCGATGATGACCGAGTCCGGCGTCTGGATGATGCGCGTGCCGTTGCCGTACACGACCGGGAGCCACGATCCCGCAAGGCCGCGCGTCACGCAACGGTCCCACAGGCTGAAGTCCTCGATGGTATTGAAAGGGCCAAGGCCGGCGGTCCCGCGAACCGCCGGGCGCGTCCGGGCCTCCGCCGTGAGCGCCGGAAGGCGGCCGTCCGGGGGATCGATCACCATCGAGGTGTAGCCGAAGTCGCGCGAGCCTTCCTCGTTGCGGAAGGTTCCCGTTCGGGCGTCGTCCACCTTGCGTGCCGTTGCACGTTCCTTCGCACGCGCGTCGAACTCCTCGTTGGTGAGATAACGGCGGGTGCCGAACTCTGATGGACGCGACATCGGCACACCGCGCATGTCATCGCTCGTCCAGATACCCTCGAGGTCCGGATGTCCCCATGCCAGCTTCGGTGCTGTCCACTTCGGGTTGATAGAAGCCGCGGCTGACGACTCGGCCGCCCCCTTTGCCTGAGCGCGGGATGGTACCGCGGTGCCGCCGATGCCGACGATCGTCAGTACTCCCGCGATGAGATAACGACGCATAGCCATCCTTGGAGCGCGAGTCTCGGTTAACGAACTACTTCAGATCCTGGAGTTCCTCGGGTTCGATGTCATCACAGTTCTCGGGAGCCACACACACGGATTCGAGCGTTCGGCCCGCCGGCGGCGCTGGCATTCCGCGCTCGATCATCAACTTCCGCAGGAGCGCGCCGGCCTCCGGCTGAATGATCGCCGACTGCGTGCCGATCCGGATCAGGCCATCGGCGTAATCGACAGGCAACCAGGTGTGCTCTCGGAGCCGTCCGCCCGCGTCGTTGCCGTTCATGCCGTAGTCTCTGATGTCTAGTCTGGCGCCGGCATCAACGAGGATCTGTATGACCTCGGTGCGGCCTTTGTGTCCCGCGCCGTGCAACGCCGCTCGACCGGTCTCGGCCTGGGCGTTCGGATCGTTGCCCAGGCTCAGGAGCAGTTTCACCGCCTCGACGTTGGCTTCCTTCGACCATTCGTACGTCACGCCTTCCACCCAGCCGATGCCAGCCGCAACCTGCAGAGGGCTCACGTTGATCGTCGTGGCGATGTTCGGATCGGCGCCATGCTCGAGCAGCAACTTCATCACGGCGAGATCGCTCGACTGCGACGCGCGCCAGAACGCGGTGGCCCCGTCCTCGTGTACCCATTGCGACGTGAACACCGTCCGGAACCACGTCGAGTCCTTGATTCGCCAATTGACGTTGGCCCCCTTGTCGATCAGCTTCCTGATGAATTCCAGCGTATCCATGTCCGCCTTACGGACTGGATAATCCCCACCTTCGATGTTGCGGTTATCGACGGCGAGATACAGGGGGGACCAGCCGCCCTTGTTGGTGAGGTTCGGGTTGGCGCCACGGTCGAGAAGAAAAGACGCGAGTTCGAGATACCGATTCTGCGTCGCCACGAGCAGTGGGCTCCACCCGTAGTTCGTCACCTGGTTCACATCGGCTCCGGCCGCGAGCAGAATGCGCACCGACTCCAAATCGTTCTCACGTGCGGCGAACACCAGCGGCGTGAGCCCTCCGCCATCTGTACCTCGCATGTTCCGCGGACCAATCTGATTCCCGAAAAGCCCCCGCTTCCTCGACGGTCTCGGATCCGAGGCCTTGGCGTAGCTCACGGGCCGCTCCTGCCAGGCGGGGCTCGAGCTCGCGCTGACGTTCGCTCCGCGGTCGATGAGCAACTGGACGGCTGCCGGATGGCGCTGGGCCACCGCCCACATCAACGCCGTCGTGCCACGACTCGTTTCTGTCGCGTTCACGTCGGCCCCACGATCGAGCAGCAGCGTCATCGTCGCCAGGTTGCCGGTCCGCGCCGCCATCATGAGGACGGTGTCGCTGTTGCCCAGGCGCTGGTTCGCATCCGCGCCTGCGTCGAGCAAGCGCTGCGTGATCGCCGCGTTGCCGCTCTCCGCCGCCAGCGACAGCGGCGTTGCGCCAAAGTTGTTGGCAACCTTCACATCGGCGCCCGCCCTCACGAGCGCATCGACAGTGGCGAGGTCCTCTCGATAGACGGCCCACTGCAGTGCCGTCGCGCCATCGGCCTGACGTGCGTTCACGTCCGCCTTCTGCGTCAGCAGCCGCCGGACAGCGACTGCGTCGCCACGCATCACAGCGTCCGCCACGTCGCTACTCGCGGCGCCCATGCCTGCTGACGCAAGAAGCAGGAGCGCCGCCAAACTCCCAACTCCCAATTTCCAAATCCCAAACGAACCGACCGTTCTTCTTGGGAGTTGGGTGTTGGGGCGAGCGTTAGAGGATTGGGAGTTCTTCAGCATCTAGAGATCCTCCAGGCGTCCGGTGCTGTCTCCGATGCGATCTTCGTGAATGTCGAACCGATCCAGAAGGCTGAGCAACAGATTCCCCGTCGGAATCGTCATCGTCGGGTAAGCCAGGTGACGGTCGCCCTTCAGCTTTCCGTTGGCGCCCCCGATGAGGACGTGGGGGACGTCCTCGTGGCGATGCTGATTCGAGTTCCCCATGTTCGAGCCATAGAGCACCAGCGAATGATCGAGCAGTGTCCCGTCTCCGTCCTGCGTCTTCGCGAGTCTCTCCACGAAATACGCCAGCATCGCGACGTGATAGCGATTCAATCTGGCGTATTCCGCCTTTCGCTTCACATCCTCACCGTGATGCGAGCCGGCATGGAACGCCACCGTGACGCCGCTTTCCGGGTACGACCGTACGGTGAGGTCGCGGGCGAAGAGCATCGTTGCTATGCGTGTGATGTCTGCCCGCAGCGCCAGCGCGAGCAGATCGAACTGCAGCTTGATGTGCTCGTCGAATGACTCCGGCACACCGACCGGGACGGACGTATTCGTCGGCGCCGCAGCCGAGGCCTTGGCCGCGATCTGCAACCGCCGTTCAATCTCTCGTACGTCCTGCGCGTACTCATCGAGGCGCAGGCGATCGGCGGGATCGAGTCCGACCTTGAGCCGCGACAGGCTCGCCATCAGCGAGTCGAGGATGCTCCGGTCGTCCTGCCGGCGCGCGGCTCGTTCCTCGGGAGTGCCGCCGTCCCCGAACATGCGCTCGAACACGAGTTGCGGGTTCAGCTCCATCGGCAGCGGAGTCGTCGGCGTCGACCACGAGATGCTGTTCGTGTAAGCGCAGCTGTAACCCTCGCCGCAGTTGCTCGAGTTCGCGCCGGGATCTTCGACGGCGAACTGCATCGAGGGGAGCAGCGTCTCCTGTCCGATCTTCTGCGCGATGAGCTGGTCGATCGTCGTGCCGTTATAGATGTCGGCGCCCGCGGTCCGCTTCGGTTTGTTCGCACAGAGGAACGCAGACGCAACCCAGTGGTCGGGAGGGCTCTGGCCCTCCGGCGCTTCCGCGGAGCGGGCATGGAGGCCACTCAGGATCACGGTCTGCTTCCGGTACGGTGCCAGCGGCTCGAAGATCGGAGGCATCGTGAAGCCGCTTCCTACCTTGTCAGGCACCCAGTATCCGGGTGACATGCCGTGCGGAATGAACGAGGCGATGAATCGCGGCTTCGGCGTGGCGGCCGTCTGCGCGAGCAGCGTCATCGCCGGCACCATCGCGTCGAGCAGCGGCAAGGCGAGCGTCACGCCAGCCCCTCGCAGAAAAGTCCGCCGCGGTATGTGCTTCTTCGCGATAAACATGGTTCCCTCTTGGATAAATTAACGAGCGGCTCGTTGCGATGTCTCTGCGGTCTCTGCGCCCTTGATGTTGTTCTGAAATGGCGCGCTCTTGACCACGCCCAGCACGAGCGCTGAAAAGCGATAGTTGCCGCCGGCCGCGTCTCGAGCGAGCGAGCGAACGAGCGGCATGTCCTGATAGTCCACTCCCCGCCCGAGCGCGTAGGTGAGGAGCCGCTCCGCAACGACCCGCACGAACTGCTCCGAGTTCTGCATCAGGACATCGCGCAGGCTTGCCACGCCATCGATCTTCGTCCCGTTCGCGAGCACCCCAGCGGGATCGATTGGCTGGCCTTCGTCCTTGAGCCGCCACGCGCCGATGCCATCGAAGTTCTCGAGCGAGAGGCCGATGGGCTCGAACAAGCTGTGGCAGCTCGCACACTGAGGGTTCACGAGGTGCATCTTCATGCGCTCGCGCATGGTCGGTTCTTTCGCGTTGCCGGCATTGTCCTGCTGCGGAGGCTTGAGGGGCGGAACGACTGCCGGCGGCAACGGAGGACTCACGCCGAGGAAAGTTTCCAGGAACCTCTTGCCGCGGGTGACGGGCGAGGTTCTCGTCGCCTGCGACGTCACGATCAGCAAGGCGCCCTTCCCGAGCAACCCACGCCGCATGTCGAGGTCGGGTCCAAGAGTCACGCGCCGGAACCGGCTGCCGTAGACATTCGGGATCCCGTAATGACGGGCGAGCCGCTCGTCAACGAACGTATAGTCCGCGGTCAGAAAATCGAGGACGCTGCGGTCTTCCCTGACGATGCTGTCGAAAAGCAGCTCGACCTCGCTGCGAAATGCTTCGCGCAGGTTGTCGTCGAAATCCGGATAGACGCTGGGATTCGGCTGTACGGTGTCCAGTGCTCGCAGGTTCAGCCACTGACCAGCGAAGTTGGTGATCAGCTCCGCTGACTTCGGATCGCTCAGCATCCGGCGCACCTGCTTCTCGAGCGTCGCCGGCTCCCGAAGCCGTCCCTGCTCCGCGAGAGCCAGGAGCTCCTCGTCTGGCATGCTGCTCCACAAGAAGAAGGACAGCCTCGACGCCAGCGCAAGGTCGTTGATGCGATAGGTCCCGCCGGCACGCACGGTCGCGGGTGCGACCTCGCGTCGATAGACGAACTCCGGATCCGCGAGCAGGCGACGCAGCGCCTTTTCGATGCCGTCGTCGAAGGTACCGTTGCCTCGGCCCGAGGCGTAGAACTCCATGAGCACGCGGACATCGTCGGCAGTCACCGGGCGACGGTAGGCACGGCGCGCCAGCGTGGACAAGATCGTCCGCGCGCATCCGTCCTCCTGACGAGGGCTCGAGCCGCTCGCCGGCGTGCAAACGAAAATCTTGTGGCGGCTCGGCGTGTCAGTCGCGCGACTCGCGTTCGACGGCCCTTCGATTCGCACCTTCCCCACGTGCGGAAAGAACTGGTATCCGGGAATGCCGCCGGTTTCGATCGTCGAGCGCAGAAACACGTCGTTGATGTTGTTGTCGGGCGCGTAGTTGTTCGCAAGGAACGTGATGCCGACCCTGTGCAGGCCCGCCTTGACGGGAATGGCGGGCGTGGGCACACCGGAGCGCGGCGTCCCCCGCATCTCCTTGTCCCAGTCGAACAACTTCACCTGCTGACCGTCGATCGTCACCGCCAGGCGCTCGCCCAGGATCTGGCCGAACGGATCGTTCGCCTGTCCCATGTTGCCTTCGAAGACGGGAACGACCCTGAAGATGTACTCACCGTCGGCGGGAAACTCGTGCTCGATGAGCGTGCCACCGCGTGTGCCGAACGGCAGCCCCTCGACATGGTAGTTCTGCGTCATGTCGTCGGGGACATTGAACTCGACAAAGGTCGGCGCGGTGTTCGACGCCATCGCGAGGCGACTGATCTTTCCCGCCGCGGACAGATACGCCTCCATCAGCGCCGGCGACATCGTCAACGCGCCCGCAATGTTGTCGAAGCCGCGCGTTGAATTGTCTGAAGGCAGAAACCTCGCGGGATCGATCTTCAGCCCGATCAGATCGCGAATGACATTGCGATACTCGGTCCGATTGAGACGATGGATGCCGGGCGCCGCCAGGCTGGTGACGGCATGGCTGTCCAATTCGTTTTCCATCCAGGTGATGAGCCCGTCACGCGTGGACTGATCGGGGCGCGGCGCATTGGGTGGCGGCATCAGCCCCGTGCGCAGCTTCAGCGCAACCTTCTCGGCAACCTCCGCATGATCGGCGAGCCGCGAGAGATCAAGCTGGTCGAGAGCCAGCCCTCCGGTCTTCAAGCGCGTGTTGTGACACCCGACGCAATACTTATCGAGGGTCGCGCGTGGCGCGGTGGCGTTCGTCTTGCCCACCGTTGTGGCGGCAGTTGCGGAGGTGGACGGCGGCTGCTGGCTCTGTCCGGCGACCGCCGTGACAGCCAGAAATGCGAGGAAGCCGCCGATGAGGATCTTGTTGTACATGCCCTGCCTTTCTGAACGGGCTCGTGCGTGAGCGCGCGCCGCGCGCCCAGAGATGCTGGCAACCAGCTAGAGATTTTCCAGCCGCTCTTCGAGGCGGTCAACCCACCTATTCGCGTGTGACCGATCAATCACTCAACCGTTCCCAGATGATTCGGGTCTGCACGTTTTGACCAGTGCTGTCTTTCGTATCCGGCGGCTTCAGCGTCAGTCTTTTCCCCGAGAACTCGAGGCCCCTAAGAAACTCAGTCCCGACCTGACCTGAATTGAACGAGGAATCGATGCGGTGGACGACAGAGTTTTCGGACTCGTTGACTGTGTACGGCCCGAAGTAGCTCGTGTAACTGCGATACGTGGCCATCGTCTCTTCCGGCGTCGGCGACGGACCCACGTTCCGTCGGCGGTAGGGCTGCATCATGTGCACCATCACGTGTCCCGACGCGGTGTACACGAGGAACCCTGTCCAGGGCTGATCCGACGACGACGACTCCCCCTTCGCGTTGCGGCGCTCGAACGCAATCAGTTTCCAGAATCCGATCAACTTCCGGTGCAGCGCCGTCAGGTTCGGCAAGTCGGGCACGCGTTCCCACGTCAGCGTTCTCTGATCCCCGTTTGCCGACGTCGGCGGTCGCAGCGTCAGCCGGTTCCCGGCAAATGTGAACCCGCGCTCCTGACTTGTTCCTGAGAACGCCGGGCTGAGCGCACCGAATGTCTGATGCGTCACGATGCGCTGAGGTTCGTTCACCGCGAACGATCCCCAGTACGAGTTGTACATGCCCAGCGCGGCGAGCGCCTCCTGCGGCGTCGGTTGAGGGCCCGCGAACGTTGGCCGCTTCAGCCACGAAAGCGTCACTCCCATGTAGCCGGCCGGGTCGTACACGATGTAGCCGAAGCGGCCACCACTATTCGCATTGGGGCCGCGTGCAACGGTCTGGCCTTCGGCATCGCGGGTTTCCTCGCCGACCAGTTTCCAGGCTCCGGCGAAGCGAGTGTTCGCGGCACGGACCGCAGCGGGATCTCGTGGCTGATCGTCGACACGCTGCGCCGACGGTGCACTCGTGACGACGAGTGCACCGATACCGATGAAGAGCGGAAGGACGAACGCGTTTACGGTGCGCACGTGGGTGCTACTGACTCGAGCGACATGACGTTGATCCGCTCGAGTGTGCTCTGTCGCGTCAGCACACCCTTGACCTGTACTTTGTGTCCAACATTCGACGCGCCGCGTTGAGTGACGCTCAAGAGCGGAAATGTCTCTGTGCCGAGCGGCTGTGCCGCCGAGACCCGCAGTTCCGCTGGTGTTGTTCCCTCGACGATCCGCGATCTCACCGGACGCGGACTGCTGGCCTTCACCAGGGCCCACGTATTGTTGGCCTCCTGCCTGAGACAGCCCACGGCACGAACGATCGTGAGGTTGGACAAGGGGCGGGGTCCATCTGCGCCCACCAACTGGATGCTGCCGACCATATCGGGACCGAGTTCCATCTTGCCGGCAGGAAGACCGTTTGCCTCGAGGATGAAGGCGATGATGTCTGTGTAGGCCCGATCGTCGAGACTGCCGGGGGCATTGCCAGGCATCGTGGTCTTGATGAATGTGAACAGCGGCTCGAGCTTGTCTTCACGCCACCGATCGAGAAAAGCCCTCCCCATCAACTCCGGGCCGTCCGCGTCCTGTCCTTCATGACACCCGATGCAGGACGCCGAGTAGACCGCCTCGCCACGCTGCGCTTGCTCGTCCGTATACACACCGTCCAGCACGGTCGAGGGAGCCTGAGCGATTGCGGTAGCAAGGCCGCCGACAGTAAACACGATGATCGAACTCGAGATCACGACACACCGAGGCACGGAGGCACAGAGAACAAGAAATAAAGATCCTCGGTGTCTCGCTGCCTCCGAGTGTTGTATTCGATGAAGGGCCCTTCGCAACACAGATAACCGTGAGATTAGATCTTTACGCCAGCGTACGTTCCCTCATGCACCGTCGGATCGATCTTCGTCAGCGTGCCGCCGTGCACCGCTGCAACAGGCACGAACTTCCGCTTCGCGGTGCGCTTGTTGTTCTGCTGATCGATCAGCTCGAAGCTTCCTTCCTGCAGATCGAGGACGGTGACGTCGCCTGTCACACCGGGTTCCAGGGTCCCAATCTTCTCCGGGAACTTAAACACCTTGGTCGGCGTCAGCGTGACGCGCTCGATGACCTGTTCGAGGGTAAGCCCCAGGTGCAGGTATTGGGTCATGACCCATGGAAGTAGCTGACCGTTCGGCGTCACCGGAGTCTGCGCACCGATATCTGTTGAAATCAAGTCGGGGGTCCAGCCCTGGCTGAACGCCTTCTCGGAGTTTTCCCAGAGATGGTGCGACGTGCCGGCCTGACCATCCGTAAAGATGCCGCGGTCCTTGAGCTCCAGAATCTGAGGCAATACGGCGCCCGGCTTGCCGCCAAACAGGTTGTCCTGGTTCCCGTTCGGAATGTTGAAGGGATGGGTCAGGATGTCACCAGCTTTCAGAAGCGCCAGCAAGTCCCGCTCGGTTGTCCAATGCATCATGATCGGAAGACCTGTGGCGTCGGCGGCTTCGCGCGCCTTCTTCAACACTTCTACGTCGTGGGCCAGCTCGTCGTGCTTGCCGTTGATACGCACTTTGAGTCCGAGGATGCGATCGCGATGCTGGTTGATGATGCGACCGGCCGCCGCGGGGTTGATCAACGACATGTTGAGGTACAGCTCGTTGCCGTAATTCCCGATGATCGCGACATTCAACATCGCGTAGATGCGAAGCGGCTGCGAGTCAATGACGTACTTGCGAAATCCAAGGAAGGTGTTCGCGCCAGAGGATCCCGCGTCGATGGCCGTTGTGACCCCAGCTGGAAATCCGACTCCGTCCGGATCCACCGTAATGGTGTTCCCGTACCGGTAAAGGTGGGCGTGCACATTGATCAGCCCTGGCGTCACCAGCTTGCCCTTCGCGTCGAAGACCTCGCGCGCCCGGTTGGCCGGGATGTTCGCCGCGACTGCGGCAATCTTTCCGCCCGCGATCGCGACATCGAGATCGCCATTCAACTTCTGCGAGGGATCGATCACGCGGCCACCTTTGATCAACAGATCGTAGGAGGCGGCCGCCTGACCTGCGGCAAATGCGAGTTCGGGAAGAACAACGGATGCAGCACCCAGCGTGCCGATAAAAGCCCGTCGACTCGAGTGTGACAACTTCAGGCCTCCAAAATTCTTCGTGGTCTTCGCGGTCTTCGTGGCCTTCGTGCCTTAGAAATCGAACTGCGCACTGATCTTTGCGATGCGAGCCTGATGAATGCCCGTTGGGACCTGCCAGGCCGCGTAGTTGTTGTTGACCGATGTGATCCCGCTCGAGTTGAAGGCGTTGGCCAGATCGAGATTCACCGATGTCCGATACCCGCCGAACCGGAAAAGCTTCGAGAAGCGAAGATCGAGCAGGTTGGTTTGCTCGGTGAACAACACGCCGGGCTCGACAAGATTCACAGTCACGTTGGCGGCGCCACCCGAGAGCGGACGGCCAAGAGACGGTATGACGTCCGCGTTGGTGGCGACGTAGTTCGACACGACATTCACGCCCGGCAGGCTTCGGTACGTCGCGGCGATCTGGACATCCACCTTCGGCACAGCATACGTGCCGAGAAACTTTACCTGGGTTTGGAATTCACCTGGAACATTGCAGTCGGGAGACGTCGGGCCGACGACGTAGGGAGCCGTCACCGTCAGCTCGGGTAGCTGTGCCCGGAGATCGCAGACGTCCAGCGAGGTGCGGCCCGTGCTCGTTCCGCCCTGCAGGATCGTTCCCTTCCCCAGCCGCAGACTGAGGTTGACGTCCACGCCATTCCACGCCTCCCTGTAATTCCCGTAATTGCTGGCCAAGGTGAAGAGGTTGTTGACCTGACCGACTTTGTTCGGGTTGAGGTTGTACAGGCCGCCCACTGTGTACCCACCACCGTCAGGGAGTCGCGAATCGATCGGCGCGGTGATATCGAACTGGGTGTAGTCGGAGACGCCCGTCAGTGTGTTGTCGGTCACCGTGAAGTTGCCGTACGTGCGGCGGAAGTAGCCGACGTCCAGGCTCATTCGCGGCATCAGCTCGTGCTGGATCCCGGCCTCCCACTCCCACTGGTCGGGCCGCTTGCCCCAGCCGTGAAGCATTGCAGGATCGGAGAGCGTGCTGGGAATTGGTTGGCCGAATCTCAGGTCGCTGATGGTACCGCACTCTCCGTTCGCCATCGGATTCACGAGATCACATTGCGGGATGTAGTCGCCGTTGATGCCCAATCCAACGCGATCGTTCCAGGAACGTGTCACCGAGTTGGCCATCGCATTCACCGGATTGCCCAGGTTCGTATAGTTGCTGGTCAAGCGCTGCGCGAGGACGTATCGACTGAGGTTGACCTTGAGAGCCGTCCGCCCTGTGCCGAACAGATCGTAGACGGCACCGAGCCGTGGGGAAATGTCCTTCCAGCCCAGATAATCGTTTTTCGGAAAGGTGATGTCCCGATTGGGCACGAGCCCGCCAGGCTCGAGACTCTGCTCGGGGAAGTTGATATTCAGATAGTCGAAGCGGACGCCCAGATTGAGGGTGAGCCGGTCGAACGTCCATTTGTCCTGCGCATAGACCCCGAGCTCCGCTCCCAGATTACTCCGGAATCCATAGGGCGTGGCGATCTCGGTAATGAGGTTCGGGACGCCATTATTGAACCGGTAGCGCACGTTTGCCGGAATGTTGTTGTAGTCCTCGCGGCGTGTGCCGAATGTGTTGAGGAATCCGGTTTTGAACGCGTGAGCGCCGGTGATGTACGAGAGCGAGGCCTGGGCGGACGCGATATACCCCTTCACGCGGATGAACGGTCCAAGGCCCGTCTGACCGGCGCCCCGATAGAGCAGGCCCGGAATGAGTCCTCCCTGTTCGGTCACGGCAATCAGCGTCTTGTACACGTCCGGAAGGGGCTCGGTGAACGCCAGCTGATCTCCGCCTGAGGGGTAGCGGTCCTTCCAGCCCTGAATGATGTCGGACACTTTCACATCCAGCAGCCACTTGTTGCTGATCGGCGACGTGTAGCTTCCAGTGAAGAATTCGTTTTCGGGGAAGTCGTACTTCGTGGCCGATTCGTACGAGATGGTGGGCGTGAGCTGCTCCCAGACTCGATATTGATGCTCGCCGAAGAACGCGACCTTGTTCCGCGGA
>Ga0157380_10002170_pt1 | contig 13168 bp, 7 predicted proteins | sample S35metaG_FD_119757 | JGI IMG/M metagenome (GOLD analysis project Ga0157380, IMG submission 119757) | Switchgrass rhizosphere microbial communities from Kellogg Biological Station, Michigan, USA - S3-5 metaG | ecosystem: Host-associated > Plants > Roots > Rhizosphere > Soil | place: USA: Michigan...
ACACCAGTGCGAACACTACCGCCGCCGAAAGCGCAAAGCCTTTCTTATGCCGCGTAATCCCGCTGACGATGTACTCGGCGCTTGATATGGGATGTTTAACTTCGCTGCTCGCAGTGGCCGCGGCACTTTCTTGAGCGGCAGTCGCGTGGGCACCACTCTGCGCGGTGGCGCCCGATGTTCTGAACTCTGGTGGAACAGTTCGCTCGATTTCTACTTCCAGATCGTGTTGCCGCTTAAACCTTCTCAGATCGACCAGAAGATCTTTCGCCGTTTGATAACGCTCGTCGAGGTCTTTTGTCAGCGCCTTAGAGACGATGCGTTCGAGTTCCGGCGACGCTTCGCGATCGTAGCGTGCCAAGGGCGGAGGGTCCTTACTCAAAATGAGCGCGATGACTTCACTGGGTGTCTCAGCTTCGAAAGGAACATGCCCAGCCACCATCTCGTAGATGACCGCACCCAGACTCCATAAATCCGTACGTATATCAATACGGTTGCCCTTCGCTTGCTCCGGCGACATGTAATACGACGTTCCCACGACTGTGCCCGCACCGGTGTCAACGAGAGCCTTGGTCGGCGCCTCGGTGTCGGTGGCAGAGCCTTGGGGTTGGGTAAGCTTGGCCAATCCGAAATCCAATACTTTTACGTAGCCATCACGCCTCACCATGATGTTCTCCGGCTTGATGTCGCGATGGATGATGCCGGCTGCATGCGCCGCAGCCAGTGCACCCGTTGCTTGAATAGCGATCTCGAGCAGGTCATCCAGCTTTAAGTGTCGATGCTTCATCCGCTGGCGCAGCGTCTCTCCCTCAATAAATTCAGTCGCGATGAAGTGACGTGAGTCGCTCTCGTCAATCTCATAGATCGTGATGATGTTGGGATGATTGAGGGCGGACGCAGCCTTGGCTTCCTGCACAAAACGGCGCATGCGTTCCTGATTCGACGCGACTTCAGCAGGTAGAATTTTCAGGGCCACCTTGCGATCTAGTTTTTTGTCTTGCGCGAGATAGACTTCACCCATGCCACCCGCACCGATCTTGCGGATAATCGTGTAGTGGGCGAGCGTTGTATCTGGGCTCATCGCTTCGCTCATGAGATTAGGAGTTGTTTAGGTCTAGTGCTTCGCTCAGGAAAGCCTGTCTGAGTTTGGACTATGGTAACTCACCAAAATGAAATTTTCACTATTCGGGTAGGTTCAGCTGTCAGGCTTCTCACCCACGGAGGCTCAGAGTTCGCTGAGGCACAGAGGCGCAACTTCACTCGCTTATAGCTGACGTGTAGCACGAGCGGCCGGGCGTGCACCCACCGGGAGATACACCCTTGTTGTCTGGTCCAATCACTTCCTGAGTCTCACAGCACCAAACGTGATTCGCTGCATCGATATAGTCTTCTGCGCTACTGGCGATCCCATCGAGCATGAAAAACTTTTTCGATCGCAGAGATCCACAGAAAGGCGATTGAATAGGAAGCGCCCCTGATTCTTCAGCCATGATCAATTCCCCCTAAATAACGAACTCGACAATCAGCAAAATGAGTCAATCACAGAACGGGAGCGAAGCGACCGATGTCAATGCACCAAGCACTCAATGTGGGTTGACATCGATCGCTTCGCTCCCGATCGAGTAGTTTGCAGTAAACGGCACCTTACCGCGCGCGGTTAACTGACGTTATCAACCCTACACATTCACTCCCGCCGCTTTCGCCAGCGCTCGACGAACCAGCGTCTCTGTCAAAGGAACTTTGTAAGCATTCTTCTCGAGCGGCTGTGCGTCTCTAAGCGCGACCTTTGCGGCCTGCGCGAGAACCTCCCGCGTTAACGCTTTTCCAATTAGAAACTTCTCTGCCTCAGCCACTCGCCACGGAATCGGTGCCACTCCGCCCAAAACGATCCGCGCCGCCGTCACTGTTTTGTTCGGCTCTAACTCTACAGCCGCTGCTACAGCCGAAAGCGCGAAATCGAGTGACTCGCGTTCCTTGAACTTCAGATACGTCGAACGCGCCGCCAAAGGTGACGCCGGCACTTGAATCTCGGTGATGATATCGTCGTTCTTCAACACATTCTCGCGCCTCACGTCTCCTTCTGCTGGCAATGTAAAAAACTTGTCCAGCGAGATTACTTGTTTGCCGCTCGATCCAATAACGGCGACACGGGCGCCAAGCGCTACCAGCATGGGAGCCAGATCAGACGGATGCACAATGAACGATGGACCGCCACCAAAGATTGCGTGGTACTTGTTCTCACCAGTCGCTGCGTAACACTGCGAGCCGCCCTTCTTCAAACACACAACTTCCTCAAGACGAAAATACCAACAGCGCGGGCGCTGACAGAGATTTCCGCCGATCGTTCCGAGGTTGCGAATCTGTGGTGTCGCGACTGAACGCGCAGCTTCTGCCAGGCCGGGAAAGTTTTTGCGAATCCCTCCGTGTTCTTCGATTTGAGTGAGTGTCACCAGAGCGCCGATATTAAGGTTGCCTTTTGCATCAATCGTGATGCCGTCCAATCCCCGAACCGACTTCAGATTAACCACGCGCGTTGGCCGCGTCGTGTAGTCTTTCATCGTGGTGATCAAGTCCTGCCCGCCGGCGATCGGTCGCGGCGCTTCATCGATGTCCTGACCGGCCGAGGCTGGGTTCAGCATCCGAACGGCTTCGGCAATGGTTGATGGATTGACCCACTCAAACGATTTCATCTTCGTCCTCCGGTCCTCAGCGTTCTAGGCTTTCGCCGTCGAGATAGTCCCGCCACTAATCAAACCCATTAAGACCTTGTCTGGAGTGATTGGCAGTTCTCGGATTCTGACTCCAGTTGCATTGAATACCGCATTAGCGATCGCCCCCACGGCAGGAATGACCGCGGGCTCGGCAATCCCAATCACAGCTTCGCGTTTGTCGTCGTCATCGATAATTGGAACCAACTCCGGCATTTCGAGAGAGCCCGGCAACTTGTAATCGCCGAAGTGCGGATTGAGTTGCATGCCCAACTCCTGGTCTATTACCCGGCCTTCCCATAACGACATACCAAGCGACTGAATCATCCCGCCATTGATCTGGCTCTCCATCGTCAAGCGATTGAGAGGAAGACCACCGTCCTGAATATGGACCATCTTTATCGGTCGAATGAATCCGGTTTCGACGTCGACTTCAACTTCAGCGAAACAACACCCGTGAACGCCTCTTGACTGCAAGTCAGAACGCCACACGCCATGGGAAGTGATTCCCGCAGCGGGTAATGTGGCTGATGCCTGCTTCCAATTGATCGATTTGTTGTTTGCGCTAACCGTTCCGTTTGCGAATTTGATCTCCTCAGGTTTGGCATTACCGAGCAGAGGCGCGACTCTTTCCGCGAAAAGCAACCTCGCTTTAATTGCGGCGTCTTTCACTGACGGCGACAGTGAAGCAGCTGTGACTGAACCACCTGACGCCACCGCAGCGCCGAGTTTCGAGTTGCCAATCTGCTCAGCGACGTCAGTCATTTGCAGTCCCAACTCTTCCGCGACAATCGCCCGTGTGTAGGTTCGTGTACCTGTGCCAAGGTCTTGCACACCAACAGCAACGACAACTGAACCATCTCGTGAGACCGTGACATCGACCTTGCACTGATCATTTCCGCCGCCGCCCCAGGTTCCAACCGCACAACCCATGCCGCGTTTTAATGGTCCATGATTGCCGCCCGCGATCGGGTTTCTTCTCGACCAGCCAATCTCTTTCGCGCCCCGATCCAGTTGTCGATGGTAGACCTCGTCGCGCAGGTTCTTTTTGCGGAACGCCACGGGATCCATTTTTATTTTGTACGCAAGCTCGTCCATCAACGATTCGATGGCAAAGGACGCCTGCGGATGTCCGGGCGCGCGCATCGCGTTCGATGAATCTTCATTCGTATGCAACGCGTACATCTCGCGATAAAACTCGCCGCCGCGGTAAATATAGGGCTGCCCTTGTTGTGAACCCTGGCCTATGCCGCCGAGACGATATTGTCGCGATTGCACGGCAACGAGACTGCCGTCTTTTTTAACGCCGGCTTTGATTTTCTGCCACGACGCCGACCGATTGCCCGTCATTACAAACTCGTCGTAGCGCGTCAACATTAACTTGACCGGCAACTTTGTTTCTTTCGAAAGGCGGCAGGCGAACATGCCTTCAGTGCCGATCCCGAACTTCGATCCAAAACCGCCCCCCATGTGTTGAACCACAGCAGTCACAGCACTCTGCGGTAGACCAAGTTCCTTGGCTGCGTCTCCAGGAATGGTGAAGGTTCCCTGAGTTGATGCATAGATGGTCGCGCTGTCGCCGCCCCGGTAATCGACAACCAGGCCGTGTGTTTCGAGACAGGCGTGATGAAGTCGGGCAGTGCGATACTCGGCTTCGACTATTGCATCAGCGGTTGTAAAAGCTGCTTCCACCTTTTGCAAATCTCCGGCAGTCGACTTCTGCTGCAAGTTGGCTTCCTTTTCATCCGGGACCACCTTGGGCGCGCCTGGCTTTATCGCTTCATCAGGTATGACGACATGCGGCAACTCTTCATACTTCACTACGATTGCATGAATCGCATCATCAGCTATTTCCGGTGTGGTTGCGGCTACGGCGGCAACAGGAGCTCCAGCAAAGCGAACCTCTTCGAGCGGGGCTTTAATGATTGCTTTGACACCGGCGATCGCAGATGCAGTATCGGTGTTGATGCTGACAACACGTGCATGAGCGTGCGGAGAACGGAGAACGCGTCCATACAACATCCCCGGCAAACGCATGTCATACGTGTAGCTCGCAGCTCCCGTAGCTTTTAATGGCCCATCGACACGTGTGATGCGGTGATTCAGTAGAGTGTGCTTGTCGTTTGGTCCCCAGCCAGGGCCGCTGTCTTCATCGACTTCGATCTCAACCATCTGTTCGACGCCATTGACGACGCGCGGAACTCTTATTTTTTTCTTTGGCTTTTGAGGTGCGGGTTGTTGTTGCTGTTGCATGAATTCTCCTCTGAATTCCAAGCCCGTGATGATTGGACCGACGGCTTTAATCAACATGGTTGAGTGATTAGCGACATGACCAAAGACCCGGGACGCTCAAATCGAATTCTTAGCTGCTGCGAGTGCTGCTTCAAACACTCGTGGATACGTACCGCAACGACAGAAATTGCCCTTGCACGCTTCACGAACTTCAGCGAGTGACGGATTCGGATTCTTTTTTAGATAAGCCGAGATACTGGTTACGAAGCCTGGCGTGCAAAATCCGCACATAAGCCCATCGTGTTCGACGAACGCTGCTTGAACTGCGTTGGGCTTGTCGGGCGATCCTAGTCCTTCGACCGTGGTGACCTTCTTATTCGTCGCGTCGACGGCGAGGATCAGGCATGAGTACGCAGGCTTTCCGTCAATGAGAACAGTGCAGGCGCCGCACGTTCCCATATCGCAGACGAGTTTGGGGCCAGTAACAGCAGGATCGAGATGGTTTCGGAGTGCGTTCAGCAGTGTCGTACGCGGTTCGACACCCACGGGCCGTTTCTGTCCATTCACGTCTAATGTGATTTTGACGCTGCCCGCGACTGTCTTAAGTGATGCGGCCTGCTCTTCCGCTTGAGCTTCGATCCAAAGCTTGTCAGCCATGGCCGCTCCGGCGCCGGCGATACCCACTCCTTTAAGAAACTTCCGTCTGCTCGCATCATGCTGCCGTGCGTTTTCATCGTGCGGCTTTTTCATTTGTTCGTTCCTCAGGTTTGAGAAAGTCAGTTTGAGAAATGCCTTGACAATAAATTGCGCTCAACCATATTGTTCGCGCTTCGGACAAATACTGGTAAAACCATTTCGTCTTGGGGACGTTGTCGTTTTTCTCTAATTGCGGAGGTGGCGATAAATTAGCACAGCCAAGGTCTGAGGAGCTACGAAGATCTTTAGTAAAACTACCTAAACCGTAGTCGAACTATCAGCCAAAACACCAAGAGGACGACCATCATGCTCAACACTCATCGATTGAGATCTATAGGGATTGTTTTGTTGCTCGCTGTGTTGTTTCAGGGAACGATTCCGACGTCGGCTCGAACGCCGCATCCAGAGAAGGCAAAGAAGACAACGAAGGCAATCGATTGGTCCGTCGCGATGGTTGAGTCGACGATGAAACGCTTTCCAACGGCAGCAGATCTCGGGTCTTGGGGCTATGCCAAGTCGCTTTACCTGTACGGGCAATATCTCGTTTACAAAAGAACCGGTGAGCGAAGATACCTTGATTACATCAGGGCGTGGGTCGATTCTCATGTAGATGAGAACGGTGTAGTCACGAACACCAATGCGGAAGGGAAAAAGTCCGAAATAAAGTTCGACAATCTCGACAGCATGCTACCGGGCAATCTCGTGCTGCTCATGTACGCGGAGACGAAGGACAATCGATATAAGTTGGCTGCAGATCGAATTCGAATTCGTTTCAATACTTATCCAAGGACCAAAGATGGCGGCTTCTGGCACGCAACATCGAAGAGTCGTGAGTGGCAGTTGTGGGGCGACGGAGTGTTCATGTCAATGCCGTTTCTCGTCAGATATGGGGTGATGTTTGGTGATAGTCCGTACGCGTTTGATGAAGCAACAAAACAGCTCAAAATCTACGCCAGCCATCTAAACGACCCGAAAACAGGATTGATGTTCCATGCGTACGATGAAAGCGGCCAAACACCCTGGGCTGACCCTGTTACAAAGCACTCCGCATACATTTGGTGTCGCGCAATGGGCTGGTTTGGAATGACGCTAATTGAAGTCCTGGAGCTGCTGCCTAAGAACCATCCAAATAGGCCGGCACTGATTGCTCAAGTGCAGCAACTGGTTAAGGCTTGGTCCAATTTTCAGGACAAGAAAACGGGTCTTTGGTATCAAATCGTCGATATGGGCGGTAATCCTGAAAACTGGTTAGAAACTTCGAGCTCCAGCATGTACACCTATGTGATCGCCATGGCAGTTGATCGCGGCTATGTAAATAGGGGCTTCCTGAAGACCGCAACCGCTGGTCTCGCCGGTGTATTGACGAAGATCTCATTGGGCCGCGAGGATGGCATGAGTAACATCATTGACATCTGCGAGGGTACGAACGTCGCGGATCTTGCGTATTACTTCGCGCGCAAGCGCAACATGAACGACTTCCACGGGTTGGGCGCCTTCTTGATCATGAACGAGAAGTTCATGAACAAATCGTTGAGAGGCAGCAGCAAGTCGCTCTGGCGCGTACAGAAAACCACTTAAACTTCTTTCGTCACCTCAATGAGACCGCCGACATGAAGTTGGTGGTCTCATTGAATGACTCATCGATCCCACTTCAAAGGTTCACTGAACTCGCCTTGTAACACCCACCGATCCTCGATTGGTTAACCGCTTGGGTGGCCCTTAGTCCGATGTTTTCTGCAAAACTGTGTGTTTTTCGCCAAAGAAACTCTTGACCTAAAGGCGAATTGGTATTATAAGTTCCGCCGCACAATGCAGATTGATATTACCAATTCGAAACCTCCGAGGCTAAAGATCATCCGTCCGCTTCGTTCCGGCCAGGCAACCGAACAGGTGGTTGCGCGTGTGTACGAGCTCATTAAGCGTGATGATTTGAAGCCTGGCGATCGACTGCCGCCCGAGCGCGAGCTGGCAAAACACTTGGGAATAAGCCGACCTTCTCTGCGCGCGGGTCTGAGCTCTTTGATCTCGATGGGAGTTTTGCAATCGCGTCAGGGCGCAGGCACGTTTATTGTCGATGGACCCCCTGCTCTCGATAGTGAACCACTACGACTGCTCGCCCAGCTTCACGGGTTTAGTTTCGACAACATGTTCGAAACGCGCACCATTCTGGAAGTTGGTGCAGCAGGACTAGCTGCCGAGCGGGCGACCGCCGAACATCTCGCAGTGATGTCGGATGAAATCGCCGAGATGTTTGCTGCGCTTAAGGATCCACAGCAATTTCTTGTTCACGATATCGGTTTTCACAGGGCAGTCGCGGCCGCCTGCGGTAATCCAACGCTGGCGACACTGGTCGAAATGGTTTCTGCGATCTTATATGAGCGCAGGCGCGACACCATCGATCGAGCACACGACTTCAACGAGGCGCTCGATCTACATCGACGCGTGTATCGAGCGATTCGGGCGCGCAAACCAGACGACGCACGAGTGGCGATGCGCGAGCATATCGTCCGTGCGCAGCGGGCCTTCGCCCTCGAAGAGAAGCAACAAGCAGATACCAGTAGTAACGGCAGACATCAGCAAGACCGGGCTTAATCCTAATAAGTTCTCCGAGACGCGTCGGTCGTCTTAGGTCGAAGAACCAACCGACAGCAACCGGAAAAATTTAACGCGTTCTACTCCAGTCAATCGTATGCGCAAATTGTCCTAACTAAAGACAATTGGTTCGTAAGTGGCGGGAGTGTCTGTTAACGCCGAAGTTCTAGCGCGCCAACCTGAAGGAGGAGTCCAATGTTCAGAAACCACCACCCACTGGTAACTGTGATTACCGTTCTGGCGCTAATCACTCTTTGTGCAGTCGCCAACGGACAAACTATTACAGGATCCATCTCCGGAACTGTCACTGATCTAAATGGAGCCGTTGTTCCGGGTGCCGTCGTTACGCTCACAAGCAATACGACAACAGAAAAACGAAGCGCAACGACCGACAGCGAGGGCCACTTCAGTTTTACCACGCTGCAGCCTGGGAATTACTCACTCAAGATCGAGCGACAAAACTTCCAGACGCTTGAACAAAAAGGTGTCGTGCTCAGCGCCAACGAGAAACTTGCAGTTGGCGATCTGAAACTACAGCCTGGCCAGGTTACCGAGACGGTGAGTGTGACTAGTGAAGGTGCGATCGTTGAACGCGAAAGTAGTGATCTAACCGCCCGCCTCACTTCAGATCAGATCAATTTGATCTCCACCAAAGGACGCGACATCACCTCCTTGTTGCGTTTGATTCCCGGCACGTCGAACAACGACGACATCGAAGCCGTTGGTGAAGGGTTTGGAACGGACCTTCCTAATATCTCCGGACAGCGTGGTCGATCCACTGTTGCGTCGATCGATGGTCTAAATGCGGCCGAACCCAGCGGCAGCAACAAGATCAGTATGACGATCAGTCAAGACGCTGTGGCTGAGGTGAAGGTACTTCGCAACAACTATGCGGCGGAGTACGGCAACAACGGTGGTGCGTTGATCAATATCGTTTCCAAGGGCGGCACAAAAGACTACCGGGGTTCAGCGTATTACTTTTTACGAAATGAAGCGCTGAACGCGACGAATTTCTTTACAAACAAAGCTGGTCTTCCTCGTCCGCTATATCGCCACAACATCTGGGGCTTCAATGTGAGTGGTCCGATGCCGGTGCCCAGGTTCGGCGAAGGCGGCAAGGCGCTTTTACGCGACAAAGTGTTCTTCTTTGTCAACGTCGAGAAGCCACACACAATCACCCCAACTGATCCAGTGTTCGTGACTGTTCCCACCGACCTCGAGCGGAGAGGTGACTTTTCAAAGTCAGTGGGCACCAACGGCGCAGTGATTCCGGTTATTGATCCTCTTACCGGTTCACAATTTCCCGGCAACATCATCCCGGAAGCGAGATGGAATAGCAGCGGACGCGCACTGCTGACCTTTTTCCCGTTACCAAATTCCCCGGGCGGAAGGACGCTTGCGGGATCTGCTTTCAATTACGTTAACCAGCAGAGTGTCGATGTGCCGAAGCACAGTTACGTGTTTCGCTTTGACGTCAAGCCCAGCAACAACGACAACATTTACTGGAAAGGACAATGGTGGACGTCTGACAACGTTGGCTTGGGGACCTCAGGTTGGCCCGGCGGCGACAACAATCGTTGGGGCATTAGTTCTCACTACCTCTACACAGATGACGGCTGGAGCGCCAACTGGATCCACATTCTTGGACCATCTGTTGTTAATGAGTTCAACTTTGGCATGCGTCACGACTCTGAAGGTTTCATACCAGCCGACGGTGTCATTGATCGATTGACGCGTAGTGCTGTTGGCTACACAGCACCACAAATCTTTCCTGAGAATAATCACCTGGGAACGATTCCTAGAGTAACGGGCTGGTCGGGCGTCGCCGGAACTCCCGCCAACATCAACTGGCTCGATCGATGGGGAGAGGTTGGAAACGATTACATCCAGCCGTCATTCGGCGACAACGTTTCCATCGCACACGGAGATCATGCGCTGAAGTTCGGCGTGTATTACGAACGTTTGAAAAACGGTGAGGCTCCCGGGGGTCAGTGGTCGGGTGTATATAACTTCGACAATAACAGTGCGTTCACGGCTGCTCTCGGCGCTACAGGCTATCCGTACGCGAATGCTTTGTTGGGTAACTTCCGCACTTACACAGAATCAAGTGCTCGTCCGTTTACGAACCTGGCGCTGACTACCTTCCAATGGTATGGCCAGGACGAATGGAGAGTTAATCGCAAACTCAGTTTGAACTATGGCTTGCGTTTCAGTTACCACTCGCCGTTTGCGCAGATCGATTTACAAGGATCGAATTTTGATCCCACTCTCTATAACCCGTCGAAAGCAGCGGCGCTCTGGTTACCAATGTGCACTGTTGCACTTCCAAGCAACGGTACGGCTTGCGCAACCGCTAATCGACGGGCATTCAATCCAGTCACTGGCGCGGTCGATACCAACGTCAATCTAGTTGGAACCTTTGTTCCCGGTGCCGACTTAACCAACGGTTTGGCAATTGGCGTCGATCCCAACACTCCCAAGGGCTACCGAACAACCAGACCAGTAGACTTCGAACCACGCGTTGGTCTTGCCTTCGACATGTTTGGCAGTGGTAAGACCGTGCTTCGAATGATGGGCGGTGTCTATCACAGCCAACGCGTGGGCGGTGGTACCACGGGCGGTAACCTGGTTAATAATCCGCCGGCGAACCGATCGTTTGCAGTTGGTCCATGCCAGGGATGCAATATCAATAATCTGGCTAATGTGATCAACGGCGCGCTCATCTCGCCGCCAACCGTAAATGCGGTTGAGGTGCAATCACACACGCCTACCATTTACAACTTCACCATCGGAGTGCAGCAGGACATTGGCTTCAAGACTGTGATGGAGGTTAGCTACGTTGGGTCACTCGCTCGCCATCTTGGTGAGCGCAAAAACATCAACCAGATTGCCGATGGGACACGCTTCATCGATGCGAAACCGAATTGCACTATCGTTTTGAATGGAGTCTATGACCCTACATGCAGGAGAAACCCATTCAATACAACGTCAACGCAAACAGATCTGAATGGTCTCACGCATACCTTTGGTGCTATCAGCGATAATTTCTTCAAGCCGTTCAAAGGTTACGGCGATATCAATCAGGTCACCTGGTCTGGTACCTCAAACTACAACGCACTTCAGGTGCAGCTAAACCGGCGATACACTCGCGGATTCCAGTACGGGGTCGCTTACACGTGGTCCAAGACGTTCGACTACGCTAACGATGATTCTTCTGACATCAACCTGGGACGCCCTTACAAAGCTTTCAACTATGGGCCATCCGATTTCGATCAGAAGCACATTTTCACCATCAACTACATTTACGACGTTCCCTCCTTGAGCCGTCATTGGAACAATGGCTTCGTGAGGGTGGTGCTGGATAACTGGCAAATCTCGGGTATCACTTCATATGCGAGTGGTAAACCCAAGACGGGAGTTGCCGCGACATTTAGTGGCAGCAGCTATACCGTCTTAGCAACCGACAATTGTGCTCCGGGTTTTGTGAAGAACCCCGGCTCTACAACGACCTGTACGTCGACAACCGTGACCGATTTTACGGGTGGCGAAATCAACGCCAGACCTGCAGTGACATGCGATCCGAATCAGTCGCCAGGAACGTTCGATCCTTCCGGCACCCCATATATCATCAACCCGGGCTGCTTCGTGAAGCCATCAACGTTCGGTAGCATCGGCAACTATCAGAGAAATCTCGTTCGGCTACCGTCGACATTTAATACTGACATCGCGTTCTTCAAGAATTTCCCGCTTGGAGAAAATCGCTCCATCCAATTGAGATGGGAAACCTACAACCTTTTCAATCGGGCTAATTTTAGAGACATGAACGGGGCCATGACCTTTGCGGTCAATACGACGACCGCGGCCAAGGTGAGTGGAAGCTGCCCGGCCGGATTTACGCCTGTGAGTGGAGCAGCGAATGTTTGTGGTGGGCCGCAATTTGGCCAGTTACTGCAAACAGCCAGCACGTTTGGAGTGCCCACATCCGCACGTGCCCCACGAGTGATGCAGGCTTCGATTCGAGTCAACTTCTAACGTTGACAAAGCGTCCGCCGCCGCGTTTGCGCCGGACGCTTTTTTCTTTGTCGAGAATTGGGACACAAGCGGGACGATTACAGCGTTAACAGGTGCATTGGGTAACCAGCACTAACGATTCTCCCGGAGGCTAGTCATGAATTTACGTGCTCTTGCGGCAGCACTGCTGCTCCTCCTATCCGCGTCTCTCTTAACTGCTCAAACATCGACAGGTGAAGTAAACGGCACGGTGACCGATCCTAATGGCGGTTCCCTCCCTGGTGCTGTGATCAAGTTAATCAATCAGGCTACGAAGATCGAAACCGAGGTGAAAGCCAACGATAGCGGCTCTTTCACAATCGTCAATGTGAAACCAGGGAATTACGTCTTACGAGTTGAAGTGCCAAAGTTCAAAGGACTCGAGACCGCGCCCTTCGCCGTCGGCGTTAGTGAAGCTGTCACACAAAACATTTCGCTTACCGTCGGTGAGGTTTCGGAAACTGTACAAGTTATTGCGGATACCGATCTTGTCCAGAGATCTTCGACCGAGCTGGGAACCGTAATCAACGAGCGCGCAGTTGGCGATCTGCCGTTGAATGGAAGGAACTTTACTCAGTTGCTGACACTCACGCCGGGAGTTACACCTGTATCCACGTCTCAGAACAGAAGTATCGGTGGTGTCGAGGGCAACGTGGGAATACCGGGTTCGGGTTTTTCAGATCCGTCATTTCACGGACAGCAAAACCGTTCGAAGCTCTACTTCTACGACGGAATAATCAACACGAACATTCGTGGTCCTAATTACATCGTGATCCCAAACATCGACTTGGTCCAGGAATTCAAAGTGGTGGGCCATGATGCGAAAGCCGAGTTCGGGGGCGCTACCGGCGGCGTCATGAACATGGTTTCTCGCTCAGGTGGGAATGCTTTTC
>Ga0157380_10002172_pt1 | contig 13166 bp, 14 predicted proteins | sample S35metaG_FD_119757 | JGI IMG/M metagenome (GOLD analysis project Ga0157380, IMG submission 119757) | Switchgrass rhizosphere microbial communities from Kellogg Biological Station, Michigan, USA - S3-5 metaG | ecosystem: Host-associated > Plants > Roots > Rhizosphere > Soil | place: USA...
GGCTTCCTATACCAGGGCCAGTTCTATTCCTGGCAAAACCAGCGCCGCGGGTCGCCCTTGCGTGACCTGCCGGCATGGAGCTGCGTTCACTTCCTGCAGAACCACGACCAGGTGGGAAATACGTTCATGGGCGACCGGGCGCATCGCTTCGGCGCCCCGGATCGATATCGGGCATTGACGGCTCTGCTACTGCTGGGTCCGCAGACGCCGATGCTGTTCATGGGACAGGAATTCGCCAGTTCACGGCGCTATAAATTCTTCGCCGATCACAACGGCGAACTGCGCCAGCTGGTGCATGCGGGTCGCCGGGAATTCCTGGCTCAATTCAGGAGCTATGCAAGTAGCGCCGTGCAGGCTCTCGTGCCGGACCCGGCAGCGACGGAATCGTTCACCGAGTCCAAGCTCGATTGGAACGAGGCAACGACGCACGCAGATTCACTGCAGCTGCATGCCGATCTGTTGCGGCTGCGCCGGGAAGATCCGGTCATATCGCAGCAGCGTCGCGCCGCCATCGACGGCGCAACGCTGAGCGAGGACGCATTCGTCCTGCGCTGGTTCGATGACGAGCATGGCGATCGGCTGCTGGTGGTCAACCTCGGGACGCATCTGGATCCGCCGGCCATCGCGGAACCGCTGCTGGCGCCGCCCGTTGAGTGTGGTTGGATGACCGCGTGGTCGAGCGACCATCCGCAGTACGGGGGCACCGGTTCGGTGGATCCCGTCGACGCGGACGGCCGCTGGTACTTCGCCGCCAATTCCGCCGTCCTGCTGCGCCCGGCGCCGTCGAGGGAGACCAAGCAATCATGACCAATGCGCGCACGTTGACGCTTGCTTGGGAAGCGACCAAAGACCCGTCGCACCTGCGCCAGCGCGAATGGATCGTCACGAACGGCCTCGGGGGTTATGCATCCGGCACGGTCGCAGGCATTCCATCGCGAAAATATCACGGACTGTTCGTTCCGAATCTCAGCGCGCCGAAGGGACGCCACATCCTGATTTCACGCTGCGATGAGATCGTCACGGTCGGCGGCGCCAACCTGCTGCTCGGTGGTGCGGAATTCGCAGAAGACCACTTCGTCGGCGAGTCGCACCTGCACCTGCAGGAGTTCCGTCTCGACCACCGCATCGCCGTGTGGGTATTCAATATCGACGGCACGCTGCTGGAAAAGTCCATCGCCATGGTTCACAACCAGAACACAGTGTGCGTGCAATATCGCATCCTGTCCGGAACGGTTGCTTCCGGAACGACGCTGGATTTGAAGATACGCCCCTATACTTCGTTCCGGCGCCACGATGAATCGCCCGACACGGATCTCAAGCGCAGCTTCGTGTTCTCGGCACGCGATGGCAGGCACGAAGTACGCACGGACGACAGCCCGATGGTCTTGCGGATGGGCATGTGCTCTGCGCCGGCCGTGTTCGTGAGCGAAGAGCAACGCGAACTCGAATTCGTCTATCGCATCGATCGCAGTCGTGGCGAATCTTCCACCGAGAGCGCCTTCAGTCCGGGCTACTACCTGGCGAAGGTCACCACGGAACATCCCGTCTGCTTTTTTGCATCGACCCAGAACTGGGAACGACTGGCAATCGACGTGGGCAGTATCTTCGATGCCGAACGCAAGCGCGTCGACGCGTTGCTGAATCTCGCCCGCCTGAATCTCACGCAGGCAGGCCCCAGCGATCCCTTCGCTGAACAGCTGGCCATGGCAGCGGATCAGTTCATCGTACTGCCGGGTAGCCGCCTCGAAGAAACCGTCATGGCGCAAGCCGAGGGCGCCGACCTGCGAACGGTCTACGCCGGTTATCACTGGTTCGGCGACTGGGGCCGGGACACCATGATCAGCCTGGAAGGCCTGACGTTGACCACCGGCCGCTATCGCGAAGCCGGCGCCATCCTGCGCACCTTTGCCAACTATGTGAAGGATGGGCTGTTGCCGAATCTATTTCCCGAGGGCCAACGCCAGGCGCTGTACCACACAGTCGATGCAACGCTGTGGTACTTCCATGCGATCGCCCGCTATGTCGAAGTCACGGGCGATCGCAGCATCCTCTCGCAGCTGATGCCGGTATTGCGGGCCATCATCGAACACCACGTGCGGGGCACGCATTTCGGAATTCACATGGACCCGTCAGACGGCCTCATCACCGCGGCCGCCGAGGGCTATCAGCTCACCTGGATGGACGCCAAGGTCGACGGGTGGGTAGTGACGCCACGCCGGGGCAAGCCGGTGGAGATCCAGGCGCTGTGGTTCAACGCGCTGTCGTTGATGTCGCAATGGTCCACCGAGTTGAGGCAGCCGCATCCGGAATACGGCGACCGCGCGGAGCAGGTGCGATCGAGCTTCAACGATCGCTATTGGAACGAGAGCACCGGCTGCCTGTTCGATGTGATCGATGGGCCGAACGGCGACGATGCGGCGATTCGACCCAACCAGGTATTCGCCATCTCGCTACCGCACCCGGTGCTGTTCCAACGTTTCTGGACGCCGGTGCTGGATGTCGTCAAGAACAGGTTGTTGACCCCTTATGGACTACGCACGCTCAGCGACGATCATCCCGACTACAAGAAACATTATCGCGGCGACTTGCGTGCGCGCGATGCCGCCTACCACCAGGGAACCGTATGGCCGTGGCTGATCGGGCACTACATCGACGCACAGCTCAAGGTCCAGCCGGATCGTTCCGCGGCCCGTCGATTGCTGAATGGATTCGAGGAGCATCTGCTCGATGCGGGCATGGGCAGCATCAGCGAGATCTTCGATGCCGAGCCGCCGTATGCGCCCGGCGGCTGCATTGCGCAGGCGTGGAGCGTCGCTGAAGTGTTGCGGGCTTGGACCAAGACGCGGGAATAGAAGAGCTTCAACCCCTCCCTGCGACAGGCGCTTGCGTACCTACGTCGTCGGATGTCCGAGTGCGCCGGCCGACGGCGGAGTGGTCGCCAAAAAGGGGAATTATTCCTGCAGGACCGGGGGCGATCCCAGGATGGGACGCCCCCCAATTCTAATTAGTCTTAGCGATTGCCGCGATTGTCCTGGTCACGTCCGCCTTGCTGCGAGGCGCCTGTTGATTTCTCGCCCTGCTGCGAGCGGCGCAGGTTGTCCTGTTGCTGCTGGCTCGTCTGGTTGCCGCCCGTCTGCTGGCCGGGACGCGGCTGGTTGGTCGTTTGGTTGCGGTTCTCATCCGGTCCGCGGCGTTGGCCGGGTTCCTGTGCCTGCCCCGATTCCTGTGCCTGCTGCTTGCGGCGCGACTCATCGCCCTGCTGGGTGGCGCGATTCTGGTCACTCTTCTTGTTCGGCTCGTTCATTCGATCGTTCGGCATGACAGTCTCCTCGTAAGGGCGCAGTAGACATTTTTCCACCTCGGCGTAAGCCGGGCCGACGCCTGCACCTAACATCGTCCCCAATCAACGCCGGGACAAGCGTGAGAGTTGCGATGGGGGTTAGGTAGAGACCGAGGGTTACGGCGTATTCATCGCCCCTGTCTTCCGGGGGCGGGAAAGATGCCGACGCGTTGTGGGCATCGCCCTGCTTCATGGCACAATGACCGCTGTTCCTTCCCTTCCCATCCTTCCCTTACCGGACCCGCGAGAACCCCCTGCCGGGGCGCCCGCCGGGATACGTTCTATTGGAGTTCCCTTGGCAAACATTCATCTGATCGGCGGCGAGAAAGGCGGCGTGGGCAAATCGCTGGTCGCCCGCGTGCTGGCGCAATACCTTATCGATCACTCGCTGCCCTTCCTGGGATTCGATTCGGATCGATCGCACGGCGCACTGCTGCGTTTCTACCAGGGGTATGCCTCACCGGTACTGATCGACAGCTACGACAGCCTGGACGCCATCGTGGAAGCCGCGGCCGAGAATCCCGAACGCCGCATCGTCGTCGACCTTGCCGCACAGACACAGCAGCCGCTGACTCGTTGGATGGAGGAATCGCAGCTGCTCGAAGTGGCGCCCGAACTCGACCTGAACATTCGTTACTGGCATGTCATGGACGCCGGGCGCGATTCGGTCGACCTGCTGAAGCGACTGATGGATCAGCACGGGAACCGGTTGAAATATGTGCTGGTGCTCAATCAGCTGCGCGGCGAGGACTTCAGCATCTTCGACAGCTCCGGCCAACGCGAACGCGCCGCCGAGTTGAACGCGCAGGTAGTGACGATCAGGCGGCTGCACGAAGGGACGATGAACAAGATCGACGCCAACAGTGCGAGCTTCTGGGCCGCAAAGAGCGGTGACAAGGATCTCACCGGTCTCGGCCTGCTGGAGCGTCAGCGCGTGAAGAGTTGGCTCAAGAGCGTCTATGAAGAACTCGACCGGCTGAACGTCTAGCCGGCACGGTCCTTTCAGACACCTGGCTCATTCGGGAAGCCGCAGGGCCTTTTTCAGTTCCTTTGCCGTGAGCAACTGAGTGTAGACGGGCGTGCCGTAATCGAACTCCCTGGCTCGCGACAATCCGCCGACGATCACCGGATCGAATCCGGCATCGCTGACCAGCCGTGAAGCGACTTCCAGCGCCTGCGGGTCGTCGCTCGCGAGCGGAATCGCCACGCGTTCGCCATTCCGCTTTTCCTGCCGCGACAACGGTCCCGCGTTGATTGCGTTGAAGGCACGCACCAGCCGCACTCCCGGCAGGAATTCTTTCGAAGTCACGCCTGTGCCGCGCTTGCGCGCGTCGACGGCCATCTCGCCATCGCGTTGCGGATAAGGATTGCCGGTGTCGAGCACCACCTTGCCTTTGAGCTCTTTCGCGTAGTCGCGCCCCACCTGCGGCGTCGCCTTGTAGGGCACGGAAATCAGCACGACTTCGCCGAACGCCGCCGCTTCCTGCGGCGTGCCCACATGGGCATGAGGCCCGAGCGACTTGGCGAGTTCCTGCAACTCTTCCGGATGGCGTGACGAAATGAAGACTTCGTGGCCGGCCTGCGCCCAATGCTTCGCCAGCGCACCGCCGATATTTCCCGTACCGATGATGCCGATCTTGAGCGGTGGTGCAGCCGCGTGCGTCGCTGTCGTGACTGCAAGGGTCATGACCATCGCCAACAGAATCGCTCTCATTGCAACCTCCCGTGTCTATTTCGCCGCCGTTGGCGCCAGATCCAGATCCTGCAGGATATCTTCGATGTCGGGCGTCTACAATTGCCGCTCTATCGACAATGAGACCTGTCAATGAACCGGATTGCACCTCGCTATCTGCTCGATCTCGTCCCCCTGCTTGGCGGCGCGCTGGCGACGGGCGCGGCGTCAGGCCAAACGTCGTCGATAGCGGGCGTGGCTCCGCCTACATTGCGCGTCGACTACATTCACAGCGGCAATGCTCTCGAACAACACTTCGCGCTCGAACGCATCGTCGTGGAGCCTCTGCCCTGGCCCGGCAATCCGGCGCGGCCCATCGACGACAGCAATCGCGGTGTGAATTATTTCGAAGTAGTCGACCCGAAGACCGGCGACGTCATCTACTCGCGCGGCTTCAGCACGATTTTCGGCGAGTGGCAAACGACCGAAGAGGCACAGAAAAGCAGCCGCGGCTTCGAGGAATCGTTGCGATTTCCGCGCCCGAACCTCCCAGTCAAAGTGCGTCTGCTGGGCCGCGACGAACGCAATCAATTCTCCGTGCTATGGAGCGCCGACATCGATCCGAACGCGGCCGAAGTGCAACGCAAGGCGGCGACGCCACCGGCCACACCCGTGGTGATTCGCGACAACGGACCCTCGGCGACCAAAGTGGACCTCCTCATTCTCGGCGATGGCTACACGCAGGCCGAAACGGAAAAGTTCTTGGCGGACGCACGGCGCCTGTCGGACCGGCTGTTCGATGTCTCGCCGTTCAAGGAACGGGCAGCGGACTTCAACGTCAAGGCGCTGCTGATCCCGACCGTGGAATCGGGGATCTCGCGGCCGTCGAACGGCACGTTCCGCTGGTCCGCTCTCGGCACGCGCTACGACATTTTCGACAGCGAACGCTATGTGCTCACGCTGGACAATCGCGCTTTCCGCGAACTCGCCCAGTACGCTCCGTACGAGTTCGTGGAAATCCTGGTCAACAACGAAACCTACGGCGGTGGCGGCATCTACGGCCAGTTCAGCACGGCCGCGGCTGGCAGCGAATGGGCCGAGTACCTGTTCGTCCACGAATTCGGCCATCATTTCGCCGCGCTGGCGGATGAGTACTACACCTCGCCGGTCGCCTATCAATCGGGCGAAGAACGGCCCGAACCGTGGGAACCCAACGTCACCGCCTTGCGCGATCCGGCCCGACTGAAATGGCGGGACCAGGTCACAGCCGGCACACCACTGCCTACGCCCTGGCCGAAGCAGGAATTCGAGGCATCCCAGCGGGAGTACCAGAAGACCCGCGCCGCTTTACGCAAAGCCAATCGTCCCGAGGCCGAGATGAATGCACTGTTCCGCAAGGAACGCGACCTGACCGGCAAGCTGTTGTCGGCAGCTCCACAGCGCAACGCCATCGGCGCCTTCGAAGGCGCGAACTACCAGGCGTCCGGTTATTACCGTTCCGAAATGCAATGCGTGATGTTCGATCGCATCGACCGCTATTGCCATGTGTGCCAGGACGCCATCAGTTCCGTCATTGACCTGTACTCGCGGCCGGCTCCCCCATAGCCAAAAGGAACCGCCGATCCGATCCGCACCTCCCGGGCGCGACCCGTGGCAAGTACGAACGATCCGCACTGGCGGGAGTGTTACTGTTGTGCATCAACACCCGCAGCGTTGACACGCCAACGGGGCATAACTCGAACGGAGGATGTCATGAGCGAATCGATCGATCTGTCGCAGGTGGACGACCGGGACTGGTTCCTGCAAAACCTGGTCAACCTGGTGAATGCACGCGACGTCAAACTCGGCATCACCGTCAACGTCGGCGGATTCCTGATCTCCGGCATTTTGGTCAGCGGGCAGCACTACTTCGGCGGCTTCGGTGCGGACCTGGGCAGCAGTTTCGACGATCCGGAAATCCGCCGGGGGGTGGAGCAGGCGTACGCGCATCTCGGCGACATCTATCAAGTAGGCCGCACCGGCAGCGGTGTAGCGCCCCCGCCCAACTATATCCACCTGATGGGGGCGAAATTCTTCCACATCGGCGGCCAGCCCATTCCAGGCAACCGGGGCGTCTGGTGGCGTGGCCGGATCTCTGAAGTCAGCGGCTTCTTCCTGGGCATGCTGGATGCCGAGGAGAGCTGAGATCTCCCTTCTGTAGGGCGTGTAGACGGCGGGCCGAGGCCGTCCCTGTGAGCCATCGCACACTTCGCGCAACCGGCACATTCTGTCGCACGGCTGCGCTGCGCCCCGTGATTTAATGGGTCACCAGGCATCTCGGACCCGGGTCGCAGCAGCGATGCCGGGCGAGAATTTACACGGAGGTAAGGCCATGACCGGCGCAAAGTATGTCCTCGTCGATTTCGAAAACATCCAGCCCGCCAACCTAGACAAGCTGCGCGACCGCGGTTTCACGCTGCGGATTTTCGTCGGCAGCGCGCAGGAACGCGTCCCGCTGAAAATCGTCAATTCGCTGCAGGTATTCGGCACGTCGCTCGAATACATCCAGACCTGCGGTATCGGTCCGAATGCACTGGATTTCTACATCGCTTATTTCCTGGGCCGGCAATCGACGGAAACACCGGATGCCCGGTTCTTCATTATTTCGCGGGATACCGGTTTCGATCCGCTGTTACAGCATCTGCGTAGCCAGGGCGTGACCTGTCGGCGGGTTACTTCGACGGACGACATTCTTCACGACCACGCGATGACCGAAGCGGTGCACCTGCTGTCGACCCGCGAACTCACCAACAGGGTAGTCGACGACCTGGAGAAGCGGCCCAAGACACGGCCACGCACAGTGGCCACGTTGCGCCGTGCGGTCAATGCTCTCTTCCAGAAAAAACTGCTGGTCAAGCAGATAGACGACGTGCTGCTGGAACTGCAACTGCGCGGAGTCGCTCTCGAAGTCGATGGCAAACTGCAATATCAGTTCAGCAGCGAAACCGAGACCAGAAGCGCACCGGATAGGACATCCAACGAGCGAGGCCCGGACGCACCGCACTGATGCGTCCGGGCCCGTGAGTCGGAATCTGAGTCGAGAGTCTCAATTCTTATAAGGATCCTGCTTGCGCTGGTCGTGGCGTGCCTGTGCGTCGCCAACCTTTTCCTGGACCTTGCCTACGGTCTTTTCGACTTTGCCTTCACCCTGCAGGACCTTGTCGCCCGTGACCTTGCCGGCAATGTCCTTCACGGTTCCCTTGATCTGCTTGCCCAGGCCTGCATCTTGATGCTTGTTCATCGCGTCTCTCCAATAATGATTTTCGCTCGTGATGTGCAGGGAGAAAACGCCTGGGCAGCGGGTGGAGTTCGGCGCTGTCGCGATTAATCGTTCGCAATCTCGCCGTGCGCCAGCCAGTACTTGCAGGCAGAATTGCTACACCTGCTCTTTCCTATGCATGACGACGACGTGACGACGCGACGAGACCGACCATGACCTGGCTGACACCCGTGACCCTGCACAGCACTACCGTGACTCTCGAGCCGCTGTCGCTCGCGCGACACGACCAACTCGTCGAAGCCACGTGCGACGGCGAGTTGTGGAAGCTCTGGTACACGTTCGTGCCGTCGCCGGAAGCCATGCGCGGTGAAATCGAAAAGCGGTTGGTGCAGCAGAGCCAAGGCAGCATGCTGCCCTTCGCGGTGATCGACCGTACGACCGACCGAGCCGTCGGCATAACGACGTTCATGAACGTGGACGCGGAGAGCCGACGGGTCGAGATCGGGTCGACCTGGTATCGCCGCAGCGTCCAGCGCACTTCGTTGAACACCGAATGCAAGCTGCTGCTATTGCGGCATGCGTTCGAAGTCCTCGATTGCATCGCGGTGGAATTCCGTACGCATTTTTTCAATCACGCCAGCCGCCGTGCGATCGAGCGGCTCGGCGCCCGCCTCGACGGCATACTGCGCAATCATCGGCTGTCATCGAACGGCACGCTGCGCGATACGTGCGTCTACAGCATCATCGGCAGCGAATGGGCTACGGTGCGGACGCACCTGGCCCATCTCCTGGCGAAAGACCGGCAGCTGGCGACACGCGACGCAGGAACGCGTTGATCAACGGAAAGTAGTCGGGATTCTGCTCGACATTATTGTGAGCCATGCCGGGCAGCAGGTGCGTCTCCACCGGCCCGGCCCACGCCTTGGCGAGCCGCTCGGTGTGAATGGGCGGAATCACGATGTCCCGTTCGGCCGCGATCATCAATGCCGGAGCCGTGGCCCTGGCTGCCAGTTCCTGTGAAGGAAACGGATGCTTCAACAACATCCGCACCGGAAACACCGAGTAGTGACGGCTGGCGACGCTGAGAATGCTGTCGTATGGCGTGATCAGGATGGCCGCTTTCACCGGGCGATTCGCCGCTATCCAGGTCGCGACACCGGAGCCGAGACTGCGGCCCATGACGACGATGTCCGACGGCAGCACTCCAGGCTGCCGGGCCGCATAGTCGTAAACGGCCAGTGCGTCCTCGAACAATCCTACCTGGCTCGGACTGCCCGGAGTTTTTCCATAACCGCGATAATTGGTGACGAGCAGTTTGCGGGCGCCGATACGATCTGACGTGATGGCGGTGGATAGCACATCCTCGGAATTGCCGCCAAAATACAGGACCACGGCGCGATTGTCGGCCGCGGGATCCTCCGCCCACCAGCCTTCGACCTTGTGGCCGGCTGCGTCTATTTCCACCCGCCGCTGCAGCCATTCCTGGCCCAGGGCCACGTCGGTGCGCTGGGGCGCGAACAGATACTTGTCCTGCTGCAGGTACAGCAGCAGGCACATGCCGACGAACGCCGCGACGAGCAGCCCGATGACGATGAGGGTTCCCGTGAACATGGACCGCATGGTGGCAGAAATAGTCATCGGTTGCGTGTCGGCGATCACTAACGGAAACTGCCAGTCTGCCTCCTCCAAATCATGCCCGTCCAACCGTTCGACGATGAAATCCCAATCCCCGCCGCCTCGACCTCGCGGTGTATCCCCACCGGGTCGATGTCCCGCCACGCTTCAGCGACGTCGATCCGTACTGGCACTTGAACAATGTCCGGCTGATGGAGTATCACCAGGAAGCGCGCCTGGTATTCCATCGGCTGCTGAGCGACGCGTTCGATTTCGAGCGGGAGAGAACCGGCCGCGTGCTGGTGGCCCATGTATCCGTCGACTATCTCCAGGAAGTGCGTTACCCGGAGGCCATCACGCTCGGCGTGGGCATCCTGCGCGTGGGCAACAGCTCCTACACCATCGCCACTGCTATGTTTCAGAACGGGCGCTGCGTCGGCCTGTCGAATACGGTCATGGTGAATGCGACCAGGGAAGGCGCCGTCGCCCTGCCCGCCGAACTCGTCACTGTCCTGAACCGGAACCTGCTTGCCGATGACGCACTCTGATCCACCCGCCGACGCGACCGAACGCGTCGAGATGAAAATCGCATTTCTCGAACGCGCCAACATCGAGTTGAGCGATGTCGTCTATCGACAGCAGCGGGAACTGGATGAACTACGCGCCAAGGTGAACGCCTTGTCGGCGCGGCTCGACACGATGAAGGAACAGACGACGCAGTATTCGCTGGAAGACGAGCGGCCACCGCATTATTGAGCAGGGGGACCGCACCTTTCGCTCCGCTACAGGAGCATGTCCCCGAAACCTACGTCGCGTCGTGCAGAATAATCCCGAGTGTGCCGCGACTGCCCGTCCGCACCTCGCTCACTCCGTGTCGCATGTTCACCCGGTACACGCCGCGCGTTCCCTGCACCGGACGATGGTGTACGGGAAACACCACCGCATCGCCCTGGTCCAAGGGAACGACGTGCACACGCGACTGCATTCTGGGCCGCTGCTCGGTCAGGACGAATTCGCCGCCGGTGAACTCCTCGCCCGGAGCCGCCAGCAGTATCGCCATCTGCAACGGAAATACTTCGTCGCCGTAGAGATCCTGATGCAGGCAGTTGTAATCGCCGGCGGCGTAACGCAACAGCAACGGCGTCGGACGGACTTGGCCCGATCGATGGCAGTGCTCGAGATATTCTGCGTAGCTCGCTGGATATCTCGTGTCGACATGCATCGACTCGTTCCAGCGATTCGCAATCTCGATCGCCGAGCCATACAGGGCTGCACGCAATTGCGCGATCCGCTCCGGTAGCGGATAGGCGAAATACTTGTATTCGCCACGGCCGAATCCGTGCCGAGCCATCACGACGCGGCTGCGAAATAGCGCATCGTCGTGGTAGCTCGCCGTCATGTCCCGACATTCCTTTCGATCGAGTACGCCGCGGAGCACGGCGTACCCATTCGTATCGAGGGCCTGCTGGATGGATGCAGGCTCATAGCGCAGGAGCGGCGACTCCGCCGCTCCTGCTTTCGCCACCGCACTCATTGCTTTTCCCTGTCGAGCAAAGCCCGCTTGCGCTCCACTCCCCATCGGTAGCCGGAGAGCGACTGATCGTTGCGGACCACGCGATGACACGGAATCGCGACGGCAAGCGCATTCGCGGCACATGCCTGGGCTACGGCTCTCACCGCTTTCGGCGCACCGATGCGGGCAGCGATGTCGGAATAGCTGGCTGTCGATCCCGCAGGAATCTCCCGCAGCGCCTGCCACACTCGCTGCTGGAACGCCGTGCCTCGAATATCCAAGGGCAGGTCGAGTCCCATGCGCGGCGCTTCGACGAAGCCGACGATCCTGGCAACCCACTGCTCGAACGTCGCATCGCCGCCGATGAGCAACGCCTTGGGGAAGCGGTCCTGCAGGTCTCTGGTAAGAGCGTCCGGATCGTCGCCGAGCAGAATCGCGCAGACACCCTTCCCGCTCGCCGCCACCAGGATCGAACCCAGCGAGCATTGCGCAACGGCGAAACGGATTTCGGTTCCCGGCGCACCGGCCCGAAATTCACTGGGATGCATGCCGAGCACGTTCGTGGCGGTCGCATAGAAACGCGCACTCGAATTGAAACCGGCATCGTAGATAGCGCTCGTCACCGAGTCGCTACGTTTGAGTTCGGCTTGCACTCGTCGATTGCGATGCGCCGTTGCATATGCCTTCGGCGTAACTCCCGTCACCGCGCGAAACACCCGATGGAAATGAAACCGGCTCAGCCCCGCTGCTGACGCCAGCGTTTCCAGGCTCGGCAGCTCCTCCGCCTCTTCGATCAGCCTGCAGGCTTTCGCTACTGCCGAGGCCTGGCGCTCCGCGAGCGGCGCGGCGTCGGGTTTACAACGTTTGCATGCACGAAAACCCGCCGCCTCCGCTGCCGCCCGACTCTCGTGAAACGCGACATTTTCGCGACGTGCGGGCCGCGATGCGCAGGACGGTCGGCAATAGACGCCGGTCGAGCGCACGGAATAGTAGAAAGCACCATCCGCGGCCGGATCGCGGGCAACCACCGCAGCCCATCGAGCCTCGTTCGTGGCGAACTCCGCGGACACCGGTTCACTCCTCAATTCAACTGCTGCAAGCATGACATGCTCCCGATATGGCGGACGACTGTCCGTCCTCAAGGTGCACACAGTAGGGTCGGCGGGCGGCCCCCACATCCCGTTGCTTGCTTTCGAATCAGCGATTTCAGAGGCCTCACCTATGCGCGCAGATTCCCGCACATGGGGCGCGCGCAAGGAGGCTAATTCTTTTCTGGATCAATGCGTTGGATCTGGATTAGCATCGTACCGGGAACGGAATCATGGCAGGGGCAGGCTACCAAGGAAGGGTTGCGGTGAGTGCCCACATCGTGAAGGAACCGGGAGCGAGGCGTTCGATGCACGGTATGTCAATCAGGCTGGAGCGAGTCGTCAGGCGCGCTGTGCGTTCTGAGTTCAGGAATCACAAACTGAAAACCGACAGTGAGACGGCGGCAGCAAAACCGATGGAGGTGGGTACGGCCACCATTGCACTGCTGGAAAAGACATTTGTCACCAACGAAACCTTCTACAAGGAAGTGGGAGCAATCCGAACTGACATCGGCATGGTCCGGACCGAAATGGCCGGCCTGCGGACTGAACTGCGAGGTGAAATCGCCGATCTGGGGACCAAGCTGCGGACCGAGATGGCCGAACTAGGAACCGAACTGCGGGCCGAGATTTCAGGGTTGAGGACCGAACTGCGAACCGAGATAGGAGAGAGCTTCGGA
>Ga0157380_10002173_pt1 | contig 13165 bp, 9 predicted proteins | sample S35metaG_FD_119757 | JGI IMG/M metagenome (GOLD analysis project Ga0157380, IMG submission 119757) | Switchgrass rhizosphere microbial communities from Kellogg Biological Station, Michigan, USA - S3-5 metaG | ecosystem: Host-associated > Plants > Roots > Rhizosphere > Soil | place: USA: Michigan...
CGCTCGGCCTGTCTTCTGGGATGGTGGTGATGAGGTGGGTGATGTTGAGAAAGTTCATGTAGTTGAGATTGTCGGTGATCGAATTTCCGCCCCAGGTGCCGCAGCCCATGCTGAGCGTGAAATTGAGCCCGTTGTCGAAGCCGCCGCCATTGCCGAACGTGTGCGCCTGGTTGATCAGTACCCGCACGACATCCGAACGCTCGGCCAGCGTGCGGGCGCGGCCCATATCCTTGGTGTGCAGGCCGACCGAATGGCCGCGGCCCTGATGCGCGAGGATCTCGTTGGCGCGCGCGACCGCGGCATCGAAATCCTTCGCACGATAGACGGCGAGCACCAGCGCGAGCTTCTCGCCGGAGAACGGAAAACCCCGACCGACGCCGGTTTCCTCGACCATGAAGAACTTCTTCGATTCGGCCGCTGCCGGCAGGCCGCAGCCACGAGCGAGCACGTCGGCATCGCGCGCGATCAACGTCCGGCTCAGCTTGCCATCCGGCCAGAGCGCGGCCTGGATTTTCGCCTTCTCGGCGCCGTTGGCCATGTAGCCGCCCGCGCGCTCAAGCGCGGCGATCGCTTTGTCGTACACGGCGTCGACGAGGATCACCGAATTTTCCGACGAACACGACGTAGAATTGTCGAAGATTTTGGAGGCGCAGATCTTCCGAGCGGCATCGTCGAGGTCGGCGGTTTCATCCACGATTACCGGCACGTTGCCGGTGCCGACGCCGACCGCCGGCGTCCCGCTCGAATAGGCGCGGCGCACGTTGTCCTGCGAGCCGGTGGCGACCACCAGGTCCGCCGCCTGCATCAACGCCTGCGTCATGTCTTTTGACGCAGGCGCCGGCAGGATCTGCACCAGATCCTCGGGCGCGCCAATCTTCTTCAGCTCCGCGCGCATGTAATCGACGGTCTTCGTCGTCGTCTTCAGGCCCGCGGGCGACGCCGCGATGACGATGGCATTGCGGCCCTTGATCGCCATCATCGCCTTGTTGACGGGGGTCGCGCCGGGATTGGTCGAGGGCGTGATCGCGCAGACGACGCCGACCGGCTTCGCGTATTTGACGATGCCGCGTGCCTTGTCCTCCTCGATGATGCCAACAGATTTCACCCGCAGAAGATCGCGCAGCGTGCCGAAGGTCTTGCGCTGCTTCTTGGTGATCTTGTCGGGAACGTTGCCGAGCTGGGTGTCTTTCACGGCGAGCTCGGCAAGCTCTTTGGCATGCGCGGGATTGTAGAGCGACCACGCCAGCGCGGTGACCGCCTCGTCGACGCGCGCCTGGTCTGCGTCCGCGAACGCCGCCATCGCGGCGCGCGCCCGCCGCACCAGATCGTCGACCACGCTGAGCGTCTTCGGATCGGCCGCCGGTTTCACTGCGACAGTCATCTCTTCTGCTCCATCAGGCGACGTGCTGCGGGCGCATGTCCTCGCGGCGAATACCGGCTACCACTGTCGGCTTCTTCATCGCGTCGCGGCGGAACGGCTCACCGAGTTCCTGGTTGAGGATTACTTCGATGAAGGTCGTCACGCGCTTCTTCTGAGCTTCGCAGGACGCGCGCAGCGCCTCCGTCAGCTCGGCTTGCGTCCTTACTGTCACGCCTTTCAGTCCGCAACCTTCCGCGACCTTTGCATAGCTGAGATGCGGATCGAGCTCAGTTCCGACGAAATTGTCGTCAAACCAAAGGATCGAATTGCGCTTTTCCGCACCCCATTGGTAGTTGCGGAATATCACCATCGTGATGCCGGGATATTCCTGGCGCCCGATCGAGCTCATCTCGCTCATTGAGATTCCGAAGGCGCCGTCGCCGGCAAAGCCGACGCAGGGAATATCCGGATTGCCGATCTTGGCGCCGATGATCACGGGGAAGCCGTAGCCGCACGGCCCGAACAGTCCGGGCGCGAGATACTTCCGTCCCTCGTCGAACGTCGGGTAGGCGTTGCCGATGGCGCAGTTGTTGCCGATGTCGCTCGAGATGATGGCGTTCTTCGGCAGCCCCGCCTGGATGGCGCGCCAGGCCTGCCGCGCCGACATGCGGTCGGGCTCGCGCTTGCGCGCATCGGCATTCCAGGCCGTGCCCGGATCGTCATCTTCGTGATCCATGCTCGAGAGCGTCTGCAGCCAGCGTGATTTTGTCTGATGAATCAGCGCCTTACGCTCTTCGCGGCCGGCATTGCCGGCCGATGGGGACAGCTGCTTGAGCAGGCTCTGCGCGACCAATTTGGCGTCGCCGCAGATGCCGACGGCCACCGGCTTGGTGAGGCCGATGCGGTCGGGATTGATGTCGACCTGGATGATCTTGGCCGTTTTCGGCCAGTAATCGATGCCGTAGCCCGGCAGGGTCGAGAACGGGTTGAGCCGGGTGCCGAGCGCCAGCACCACGTCGGCCTTGGCGACGATCTCCATCGCGGCCTTCGAACCGTTGTAACCGAGCGGTCCGACCGCCAGCGGATGGCTGCCGGGGAAACTGTCGTTGTGCTGATAGTTGTTGCACACCGGCGCGTCGAGCTTCTCGGCGAGCGCGGCGCAATCGGGGATCGCGTTGCCGAGCACGACACCCGCTCCCGACAGGATGACCGGGAATTTCGCCTCTGACAAAAGTTTGGCCGCCTGCGTGATCGCCTGCGCGCCGCCTGCCGGCCGCTCGAAGTCGACGATCGCCGGCAAGTTGATGTCGATCACCTGCGTCCAGTAGTCGCGCGGCACGTTGATCTGCGCCGGTGCCGAAAGGCGCTTCGCCTTGATGATGACGCGGTTGAGCACTTCCGCGATGCGCGACGGGTCGCGCACCTCTTCCTGGTAGCAGACCATGTCGCGGAACAGCGCCATCTGCTCGACTTCCTGGAAGCCGCCCTGCCCGATGGTCTTGTTCGCCGCCTGCGGCGTGATCAGCAGCATCGGCGTGTGATTCCAGTAGGCGGTCTTGATGGCGGTCACGAAGTTCGTGATGCCCGGGCCGTTCTGCGCGATGCACATCGCGATCTTGCCGGTCGCACGCGTATAGCCGTCGCATATGTAGCCGCCGTTGCACTCGTGCGCGACGTCCCAAAACGTAATCCCGGCTTTTGGAAAAAGATCGGAGATCGGCATAAATGCCGAGCCGATAATGCCAAAGGCATGCTCGATGCCGTGCATCTGCAAAACTTTCACGAAAGCTTCTTCGGTCGTCATCTTCATAGGTACAATTCCTTCTTCGGCCGTGCGTTACATCAACTCACGGCCTGTCCTGAAAAATTCCGGCGAGCTCTTCGGCGGCCTGCCGAAGCGCCGGCAAATGCCGCCGCGCTGTTTGCACGTTCATGCGGGCTTGCGGCGCCTGGATGGCGAGCGCCGCGAGCAGCTCGCCATTCTTCCCGATCACCGGCACCGCCATGCAGACGACACCGGCGAGATATTCCTCTCGATCAAATGACACCTGCTCCTTGCGGATGAGCCGGAGCTCGGCCTCGAGCTGGGTTGCGTCAGTCAGCGTCGTGCTGGTGAAACGGCGCAGCTCGAGGCTCTGCAGCAGACGGCGCCGGCGCACCGAGGCGGCCAGCGCCAGATAGAGCTTGCCGATGGCGCTGCAATGCAGCGGCACCCGCGAGCCGATGGTGTAGTGCAGGCGCAGCGGCCAGTGCTCCGCCTCGACGCGATCGAGATAGATCACCTCGCCGTTGAGCAGCGTGCCGATGTTGCAGGTCTCGTTGACCGTATGCACCAGGCGCTGCAGCACCACATGCGGTGTGTCGTTGCGCATCGATGACGACAGCGCGCCGAACGCAAGATTGGTGAGCTTCGGCCCGATGATGAGCCTGCGCCGCCCCGGTTCGCGCGCGAGATAGCCCTGCGTCACGAACCAGTCGACCAGCCGGTAGGCCGTTGCCTTCGGCAGTTTCAGCGTGGCGATGATGTCGAACACATCGACCGGCGTAGGCGAGCCGGCCACATGTTCGAGGATGGCAAAGGAACGCGCGGTGGCACCGAGCTTGTGCGCGCCTTTAGCCTTTCGCGCGGGCACCTTGAGTTCGCTCAGGGTACGTCGCGGCGCGGGCGTGCCTGTGGTTCTTTCGTCAAGTCCAAGATTGGTACGCATGGGTCACCTGACCTCGGTTCAAGCCGTCACAAGACGACTTCTGATGAGACGCTGCACAAACGGCAGCAACAGGACAATGATGATCAATGCGACGATGGTCCCGGAGATGGGACGCGTGAAAAAGACGGTCCAGTCGTTCGAGAAGCTGATCATGGTGTTCATGAAAGCTTCCTCGGCAATCGGGCCGAGAATGACGCCGAGCACGAGCGGCGCCACGGGAAATTTCAGTCTTTCGAATCCATAACCCAATATGCCGAAGCCGATGATCAGCCAGAGATCGGTGATGTTGTTGCGGATCGAAAGGGCACCGATAAAGCAGAGGATCAGCACGTAGGCCGATACGATCGCTTCGGGAAAATCGAGGATTTTCACCAGCGGCCGGATGGCGAAATAGCCGATCGCGCACATCAGTGCGAGGCCGAGGAAAAGCGAGGCAAACACCGTGTAGACGAGCGGCGACGAGCTCACCAGCACCTGCGGCCCCGGCTGGATGCCGTGCAGCATGAAGGCACCGAGGATCACGGCGGTCGCGCCGCTGCCGGGAATGCCAAGCGCCAGCAGATGAACCATCGCGCCGCCGACCGAGGCGGTCGCAGCCGCCTGCGGCGCAACGATACCCTCTGCAATGCCGGTACCCATCTGGTTCTTGCGGCGTCCGAAGCGCGCCTCGATGCCGTAGCTGACGAATGACGCAATTGTCGCGCCCGCTCCCGGCAACAGCCCGATGAGGTCGCCTACCACCGAGGAGCGGAAGAACATCCCCTTGATGTCATTGAGCTCCTTGAGCGTCGGCAGCTCGGTGCGTGCGTTCGAGATCTTGTCGAGCGGCTTGGTCGCAAAGCCGGTCTCCAGCCGCGTGAGCACCTCGCCGACGCCATAGGCGCCGACCATCACCACCAGGAATTCGATGCCGTCGGCCAAAATCGGCGAACCGAAGGTGAAGCGATAGGCGCCATAGATCGGATCTGTACCGACCGTCGAAATAAGAATGCCGACGCTCATGCTGATGAAGGCGTTGGAGAGCGAGCCTTTCCCGATCGCCACCACGCTGAGCAGACCGAACATCACGATCACGAAATATTCGGGCGAGGAAAACCGAAGCGCAAATTTCGCGAGCGGCTCGGTGAGCGCCACCATGACGACCGCCGACAGAAGACCGCCGCCGAGCGCGGCGACCAGAGTCCAGCCGAGCGCCTTGGCCGGCTTGCCCTTGCGGCCCATGGTATAGCCGTCCCATAGCATCGGCACGTCGATCGGCTCGCCGGGTATGCGGAACAGTATCGCCGTGAAGGCGCCGCCATAGGTGCCGGACACGTACATCGCCGTGAGCAGCACGATCGATGCCGTCACGTCCATTTTGTAGGTGAAAGGCAGCGCCAGCGCGACACCCATCACCAGCGTCAGCCCGGGCAACACCCCGATCAGCAGGCCAATGACGATGCCGGTAACCAGCATCGCCATGTTAAGTGGCGTCAGGCAGTGAACGAAACCGTGGGCGAGCTGGACGAGGATGTCGATCATGACCTCACCACAGGCTCGGAATTGCGAAGAAGACGTCGGTCGCGCGGTCGAAAGGCGGCACGCCGCGCGGCAGCGACACATAGGCGACACGCAGGAACAGAATGCCGCAGAAGATCGTCACCGCCGTGGTCGTGCCCCAGATGGCGGCATGGTCACGATAGCCGCCGACATACATGAAGGCGGCCAGGAACAAGAACGTGCCAATGATGAAGCCGAGCACCGGCACCAGCACGGCGTAGACCGCCATCAGCACGATGCCGCCGATCAGAAGTCGCGGATAGACGGGCTGCTTTTCCTCGGTGTCAGGCTCGCGGTCAAAGGCCTCGAGAAATCCGGTCGCGTCCTTGTTCCCGATGATCAGCCGCCGCGACAGCTCGAACAGGCAGGAGCCGCCCATCAATAGAATGGCAAGGCGCGGCCAGGTTTCGGGTCCGAGCTGACCTAGCCGCGGCGAGTAGACGAAGGTGCCGGCATACAGATAGAGCGCGACCGCAATCGCAAGACCGACCGCGTAAGGCAGGACCGAGCGGATTGACGCCTTATCCATACAAGCCGTCCGATGGCGATCTCAGTTCGTCGCTATCGTCTTCTTCATGTCGTTGAGCTGCTCGTTGACGAAGGCCGGTGCCTTTGAAGCGTCTTCGAAGCTGTTCGGATCCGCGAACTGTTCCTCGAGAAACTTCTTGTATTCGGGCGACTCATAAACCTTGGCCAGCGCGTCCGAGAGCTTCTTCAAGATGTCGGGCGGCGTACCGGCGCGCACAACGATTGAGCGGAACTGCGGCAGCGCGACCTTGTAGCCGAGCTCGTACGATGCAGGCACGTCCTTGAAGGCCGGCAGGCGTTTTTCGCCGAAAAGCAGGATCGGCCGCATCTGCTTGCTGTTGAGGAACTGCGCGACGTCACCGGCCTGTTCATAGAGCGCGTCGGCGTGGTCGCCAAGAATCGAGACGTAGCGCTCGCTCGGTTTGGAGAACGGCACCTGCACCACCTTGATGCCGCCACGATCCAAGACCGTCAGGGAAAAGTCGTCGACGCTGCCAAAGCCGAGCGTTGCGACCTTCAGCTTGTTCGGATTGGCCTTCGCCGCTTTCGCGAAGTCATCCCAGGTCTTGAACGGGCTGTCCTGCTTCACGAAGATGAAGGACGGGCCCTTGATCATCACTGCCACCGGCGTGATGTCGTTCATCGTCCAGCGCGGGCTTTTGCCGGCCAGCAATGCATGGCTATCGGCGATGTAGATCGCCATCGAATAGCCGTCGGCGGGCGCTGCAAGAAGCTTCGCCATGCCGGTCGCACCGGTGCCACCTGGCACATTCACCACCGGAATGCCCTGGCCGAGCATCGGCTCCATGAGCTTGCTGATGAGACGGGCGAGTTGGTCGGCGCCGCCGCCCGGGCCCCACGGCACGATCAATTCAATGGGACGTTCGGGATAACCGGCTGCCAGGGCGTTGCCGCCGAACGTGGCGCCGAGCGCCATTGCCGCAAGCGCCGCGAAATTTCGCAAGGTCGAACGTCTGGTCGAAAACCTGGTCGAACGCATGGACTTGATCCTCCCTGCCATCGGCCGCCCGCTTGTTGCGTCCCGCCCCGCGGCCATGCCCGGCAGGGACATTGCTCCGGCTTATTCCTGCCGGTTGATGCGACGAATTCTCGCTATTTGAGACTGATGTTCTCAATACGATAACAGAAGGGCACCGGGTCGCAACGGTGAATCCGAGCCGTTTTGTCCCGCGATTTGGGAATTCGATTCTAGGGCGTCCCGCCGTTGCGGGATTTTCTGGTTTTTCGCTCAGCGCCGCTCGATCGGAACGTAAGCGCGCGCTTCCGGTCCGTTATAGAGCGTGAGCGGACGCAGCAGGATGTTGTTCTCAAGCTGCTCGAGCACCTGCACTGTCCAGCCGGGCACGCGCCCGATGGCGAAGACCGGCACGAACAGATCACGCTTGATGCCGAGCAGGTGGTAGACAACGCCGGAATAGAAATCGACGTTCACGTTCACGCCGTGACGTGCGTAAGGCGCCATTGCCGCGACGACTGCCTGCAGGATTTCGAACCACTTCGGCTGGCCCATTTCCTTCGACAGGCGCTCGACGCCGGCGCGCATGTGCCGTGCGCGCGGATCTTCCGCCCGATAGACGCGGTGCCCGAAGCCGGTGATAGCCACGCCGGCGCCGCGCTTCTCCTTCACGTAAGCCGCGGCACGCGACGGATCGCCGATTTCCTCGGCCATCTTCATCACGTCCTCGGCGGCACCGCCATGCGCCGGCCCCGACAGTGCGGCTATGGCGGCGACGATCGCGGCATGCAGGTTCGCTTCCGTGCCGATAACAACACGCGCTGCGAACGACGAGGCATTCGAGCCGTGCTCGGCATGCAAAATGAGATCGCGGTCGATCAGCTGCGCGGCATCGGCGCTCGGCTTCTTGCCTGTCAGCATCCAGAGCAGATTGGCCGCGTGACCGACCGTCTGGTCAGGCGCGATTGGCTCCTTCCCTTCGCGGATGCGCGAATGCGCGGCAACGATCATCGGCACCTGCGAGGTCAACCGCACCGCCTTGCGCAAGGTCGCTTCACGCGAGTTATTCGCCGTGTCGGGATCGAATGCCGAAAGCGCCGAAGCCGCCGTGCGCAATACATCCATCGGATGTGCCGACTTGATGGCACGAATGATGTCGAACACCGGCACCGGCAGCTTGCGCGCCGCCTTGAGCTCGGCATCGAGACCTGCGAGCTGCTGCTTGCCGGGCAGTTCGCCATTGAGAAGCAGAAAAGCAGTTTCTTCGAAGCTCGAATGCTCGGCCAGGTCGTGGATAGAGTAGCCGCGGTAGCGCAGCTCGCCGGCCTTTCCGTCGATGAATGTGCAGGGCGACCGGTCGAAATAGACGCCTTTGAGGCCGCGTTGAATCTTGATCGCTTCGGCCGTTTCGGTCATTGATGCCCTCGTTACCAATCGTTCTCACGCGGTGAGAAGCATGGGTTTGCTTGATCGGCTGCTTGATAACGCACGGCGACGCGATCGCAAAATCGTTTTGCCGGAAGGCGATGATGCGCGCATTGTCGCCGCCGCAGCGCGCCTGAAGGCCGACAAGCTTGCACGCCCTGTTCTCGTTGGTACGGCCGACGCCATCGGCAAAATCGCCAGTCAGGAAAAAGTCTCACTGGACGGGATCGATGTTGTCGACCCGCGCAGCGATGCGCGCCTTAAGAGTTACGGCGCGGCGCTTTCGCAAGTACGCGAGTCGATGACACCGGCCACGGCAACGCGCCTCGTGGGCAAGCCGCTTTATTTCGGCGGCATGATGGTGCGCCAGGGTGATGCCGATGCCATGGTCGCAGGCTGCGCCAACCCGACGCGGCGCGTGATCGAGGCCGGCCTGATGACGTGCGGTCTGGCGGAGGGCATTGCGCTGCCGTCGAGCTACTTCCTGATCGTCGTTCCGGATTTTCTCGGCAAGGGTTCGAAGCCGTTTGTCTTCGCCGACTGCGCCGTCAATGCCGACCCAAGCGCGAGCGAGCTTGCAGACATCGCAGTCGCATCGGCGCGCAGCGCGCAAGCGCTGCTCGGCGAAAAGCCGCGTGTCGCAATGCTTTCCTTCTCCACCAAAGGCAGCGCGCAGCATGCGCGAGTTGACAAAGTGCGCGAGGCGCTCGCCATTGTCCGGCAGCGCCAGCCGGACCTCGCGATCGACGGCGAATTTCAGGCGGATGCCGCTTTGGTGCCGGGCGTCGCGGAAAAGAAAGTGAAGGACCCGAGCGCGGTCGCCGGGCAGGCGAATGTGCTGATCTTCCCCGATCTTGATTCCGGCAATATCGCGTACAAGCTCACGCAGTGGCTGGGCGGCGCGCAGGCGGTCGGACCGTTCCTGCAAGGCTTTGCAAACCCGATCAGCGACCTGTCGCGCGGGGCAAGCATCGACGACATCGTCACCACCTGCGCCGTGGTGGCTGCATCAGGCTGAAACGCCGTCAGTGTTTCCATTCCGGCGCGGGAACCGGCTTCCACGTGCGCTTGAGCTTTAGATCGTCGGTGATGGCATTGGCCGCGATGTAGCCGGCGGCACCGTTGATACCACCGCCGTTGCCCGACGACGATCCGCAGAGATAGAGCCCTTCCACCGGCGTGCGCGATCCCGGCATCAGCGGATGCGGCCGGTTGATGCCGAGCTGGTTCGGAACATAGGCGCCGACGCGCACCGCGCCCTGGCGCATGTTGGCATTGAGCGTTTCCACGTCGAGCGGCGTGAACAGATAGCTGCCGAGTAGATTGTCGCCTTCGAGGTTCGAGGCGTAGATGCGCCAGTAGTCCAGAACCTTCTGCGTGTAGCCGGCGCGATTGCGCTCCCATTCCTGCGGCGAGCCGTCGACCGAATAAGGCGCGAACGGCCACCAGAATGCGCTGTGCCTGCCCGCCGGCGCGTAACTCGGATCGAACTGGGTGTTGCAGGCGCCATTTCCCATCAAAATGCGCGGGAATTTCTTCGCGGCGCAATCGTCGAAGCAGCTCGCGACATCCTCGATGTGATCCATTCCGAAGAAAATGTTGTAGGCGCGCGACACATCGGGATCGAACGCGGCGGCGCGGTAGGCCGGCGGATTCTTGAGCGCCAAATGCAGCGTGACGAGGCTGTGATTGCCCCAGTGCCAGGCTTTCGCCTTCTCGCGCACCGGCTCGGGGAACAGCTCCTCCCCGGTCATGTGCACAGTGGCCGGAAAATCGATCGCGCTCGCCACGAATTTGCGGCCATTGATCGTGCGCCCGTCGGCCAGTGTCACGCCGCTGGCGCGACCGCCGGTAACCTTGATGTCCTTGACGTCGGCGCCGGTGACGATCTCGCCGCCGCCGGCTTCGACGATGCGCGCGAGCGCAAGCGGCAGCGACATCGCACCACCGGCCGGCAGCGTGAAGCTCGCTATATTGGCGAAGATGGCAGGAAACACGATGCCGGCGCCGGGCACGTTCTCGGTCGTGATCACGTGCATATAAGATGTAAACAATGTGCGGATGCGCTCGTCGACGAAATGCTTGCGCACGACGCTGAAGAGGTCGTGCTGCGCATGCGACAGTAGCTCTTTGGCCTTGGGACCGCTCAGCCGGTCGACGAGCTGCTCACGCGGCATCGGTGCGTTGTAGAGCAGCGACACCAAAAGCGGCCGCATCTCCTCGCAATAGGTATGCCAGAGCGTTCGGAAGGTCTCGGCGTCCTGCTTTGAAAAGCGCGCGAGCGACGCACAGGTCCGATCGAGATCCTTGTAGACGACAATGCCGGTGCCGTCGCGAAAGACCGCCGCCTGCTGCACCGGTGGCTCGATATAAGAGAAGCCGAAACGATGAAGCTCGAGATCATTCAGCAGCGGGCAGAGCCCCATCCCCATGAAGAAATTGGCGTGCAGGTTGAGCTTGAACCCCGGAAGGAGGCGCTCTTCCGTGCTGGAGCCGCCGCCGATCCGGCTGTTGCGCTCGAGCACGGCGACACGAAGGCCGGCACGGGAAAGATATGCGGCGAGTGTCAGGCCGTTGTGACCAGCTCCGATAACGACGCCGTCGAAATCCGCCATGGTGCCCCCGCCGGCCGCTTTGCATCCCAGACAAGCGTAACGGCTCAAATCCGCCCGAACAACGGCCACGCGGAGCGGCTGCACCGCGCTTGCCAATCCAAACATGCAATGATCGAGTAGCGTAAAAGCTGTGGGGATGATTATGCCAGGTTATCGGTTGGTGAGTTACGCAGACGCAGGCTCGCCCAAAGCAGGTGTGCTGGTCGGCGACCGTATTGTGCCGGCGGCATCGCTGCTGCGCGGCGGAGACGGCATCGATACGTCATCGGTGCTCGGCCTGCTCCGCAACTGGAACGCAGCACACCGGAGCCTGCATGATGCCACTGCAAATGGGCTTCCGCCGGGTGAGGGAATCTCGCTGGCACAAGCGAAGCTGCTCGCGCCGATCCTATATCCGGGCGCGCTTTACTGCGCGGGCGCCAATTATTGGGATCACCTGGAAGAAATGGCTGAAATCGCCAAGCGGGTGACCGGCAAGGCCCCGGCGATGACCAAGGCCAAAGATCCATATTTCTTCATGAAGACAACCGCCGGATCGATCATCGGCACCGGCACAACGGCCCGGCTGCCGCCCTTTTCGCAACAAGTGGACTGGGAGGCGGAGCTTGGTGTCGTCATTGCGCGACCGACTCGAAACGTTCCGGAGGAACGGGCTCTGGATGCGGTCGCCGGATATCTCATCGTCAATGATCTTTCCGCACGGGACCTGATGAAACGCGAAGGCTCACCGTTCGGCATGGATTGGGTCGGGCAGAAATGCTTCGAGGACGCCGCTCCGATGGGACCCTGGCTCACCCCTGCGGCTTATGTTTCCGATCCCAATAATTTGGCGATCAAGTTATGGGTCAATGGAGTGCTCAAGCAAAACTCCAATACCGCACGGCTGGTCCACAATATTGCGGAGCAGATCGCCTATCTGTCGCGTCACTTCACGCTCTATCCGGGCGATGTCATCGCCACCGGCACCCCGGCAGGCGTAGGCATGCCGCGCGGAGAATTCCTCAAGGCGGGCGACGAGGTCCGCATCCAGATCGACAGGTGCGGGGAACTGATCAACAAGATGATCGCGGGCTAAACGCGGTTTGCCCGGATTTCAGGGCGTCAAACCGGCTTCCGTGACAGCGCAACGATTTTCCGCATAAGATCGACCCGGGAAAAGGCTCGCAAGAAGCCACGGGAGGATGAACCATGTCATTGCAGACAATCGTCAAGGCATGCGCTTTCGCCGTCGCCATCGCGCTGGGAGCAGGATCGGCACAGGCTCAAACCGTCACGCTGAAGCTCTCGCACTTCGTTCCGCCACAACATGTGTTCCACAAGTGGATCACCGCTTGGGCGGAGAAGATCGAGAAGGAATCGAACGGGCGGCTGAAGTTCGAGATTTATCCCAATGGCCAGCTTGTCGGGCCGCCCAACCGGCAGTTCGATGCGGCACGCAATGGGATCGTCGACATCGCGTGGTGCCTGCATGGCGTGACGCCGGGCCGCTATCCGATGACTGAATTGGCGAATCTGCCGTTCACGTTTCCCTCCGTCGGCGTCAACCTGCCGGAGATGGCGAAGCGCCTGACCGAACTTGCGCCGAAATATCTCGCCACCGAGCACACGGGGCTCCACATATTGTTCATGAACCAGGCCCCGCCCGTGACGCTCTACTCGAAAGAGCCGATCAAGACGCTGGCCGACTACAAAGGCAAAAAGATCAGGTACGCTTCGATCACCAACAAGCAGATGCTTGAAGCGCTCGGCGCCGCGCCAATGCTTATCCCGCCTTCAGATGCACAGGACGCGATGTCCAAAGGCATCGTCGAAGGCGCGATGTTTCCGCATGAGGCTGGCCTCGCCTACGATCTCGCCTCGGTGGTCAAATACAACATCGAACCGCCCGTTGCTTCCGCCACATTCGCGATGGTTATGAACCCGGCAAAGTACAACTCCCTGCCGGCGGATCTGCGCGCCATCATCGACAAGGAGACCGGGCTTGCCGGTGGGATGAGTTTTGCCGCCGCCTATC
>Ga0157380_10002174_pt1 | contig 13164 bp, 15 predicted proteins | sample S35metaG_FD_119757 | JGI IMG/M metagenome (GOLD analysis project Ga0157380, IMG submission 119757) | Switchgrass rhizosphere microbial communities from Kellogg Biological Station, Michigan, USA - S3-5 metaG | ecosystem: Host-associated > Plants > Roots > Rhizosphere > Soil | place: USA...
CCACTCCATCGTCGCCTTCTCGTGCGCGACCGCGCGCTTGGTGACGAGGTTGAAGACGTTCTGCGACCAGTTCTGGACGGTCGTGTAGCGGACCCGCGAGCTCTTCTTGGCGACGATCTCGACGACGGCGGAGTGCAGCGAGTCGCTGGAGTAGACCGGCGCCGTGCATCCCTCGATGTAGTGGACGTCGGCGCCCTCCTCGCAGATGATCAGGGTCCGCTCGAACTGACCCATGTTCTCGGTGTTGATCCGGAAGTAGGCCTGCAAGGGCATCTCGACCTTGACCCCGGCGGGGACGTAGACGAAGGAGCCGCCGGACCAGACGGCGCTGTTCAGCGCCGCCAGTTTGTTGTCGTTGGGCGGGATGATCGTCGCCCAGTGCTCGCGCACCAGGTCCTCGTGCTCGCGCAGGGCGGTGTCCATGTCGGTGAAGATCACGCCCTGGGCCTCGAGCTTCTCGTTCACCTGGTGGTAGACGACCTCGGACTCGTACTGGGCGCCGACGCCGGCGAGGAATTTGCGCTCGGCCTCGGGGATCCCGAGGCGGTCGAAGGTGTTTTTGATGTCGTCCGGGACCTCGCTCCAGTCGCGGCTGTTCTTCTCCGAGGCGCGGACGAAGTAGTGGATGTCGTCGAAGTCGATCTGGTCGAGGTCGCCGCCCCATTTGGGGGTCGGGCGCTGTTCGAAGTGTTCCAGCGACTTCAGCCGGAAGTCCCGCATCCACTGCGGCTCTTCCTTGAAATCGGAGATGGTTTCGACGACCTCGCGGGTCAGGCCCTTGGGGGCTTTGTAGGCGTAGCCCGACTCCGAGTCGTGAAAGCCGAACTTCTCCTTGTAGTCGGCGTTGATGCCGGCCAGTTCGCGTTTCTCGGCGAGAACCTCAGGCGTTGCCATGTCAGTTGACCTCCAAAGTGATCGTGTCGTCCTCGACCGCTACCGGGAACGTCTGGACCGGCTGAAAAGCGGGGAGCGTCTTCGGCCTGCCGGTGGTGAGGTCGAAGAGGGAGCCGTGGCGCGGGCACTCGACCGTGCAGCTGGCGGGGTCGAACTCGCCCTCGGCGAGCGGCCCGTTGTCGTGCGAGCAGCGGTCCTCGATCGCGTACAGGGTGCCGTCGCAGTTGAAGACACCGATCTTGGTGCCGTCGTGCTCGACCAGGCGCATCTGGCCTGGGGCCAGTTCGGCCGCCGGGCAGACGGAGATCTTGGTTCCTGCGGTGTCGGTCAAGAGGGGGGAACTCCAGTCGCCGCGACAGCGGCCTAGTGCGGATCGAGACTTAATCCTACTTCCAGAGTCGGATTTTAGCGGGGCGCCCCGGCGGGCCAGCGGACGTGTCTGAGCTTGACCGTCGTATATGGGGGTCAAGCTCAGACACGTCGCGGCGATTCACACGGAAGCGATGAGTTTGTGCCGGGACTGTGGTCTTATTTCCGCAACCCCTTAGAGAGGAGCAGAGATGAGCGAGAGGACGAGTTACGCACCGGGAACGCCCTGCTGGGTGGACCTGGCGACGCCTGACCTGGAGGCAGCCGAGAGCTTCTACCGCGAGCTGTTCGGCTGGGAGATCCCCGAGCTGCCGAACTCGGCCGAAATGGGCGGCTACCGGCGGGCCAAACTGGGCGGCCGCGACGTCGCCGGTGCGATGCCGCTGATGCAGGAGGGCCAGCCGCCGGCCTGGAGCACCTACGTCTGCGTCGACGACGCCGACGCGATCGGCCGCGCGGTCCAGGAAAACGGCGGCACGATGATCGCCGAGCCGATGGCGGTTGCTTCCTACGGTCGGCTCGCGGTCTTCACCGACCCCGAGGGAGCCTTCTTCGGGATCTGGGAGCCGGCCGACTTCGCCGGCGCCGAGCTGGTCAACGAGCCGGGCGCGTTCGCTTGGAACGAGCTCAACACCCGCGATGCCGGTGCGGCCAAGGACTTCTACGGCCGCGTCTTCGGCTGGGAGTTCGAGGACAGGGAGAGCGAGAACGCGGCGGGGTACTCCATCTGCTCGGTCGACGGGGACCGGGTTGCCGGGATGCTGCACATGGGCGATCAGTTCCCCGCCGAGGTCCCGCCGCACTGGAACACCTACTTCGCGGTCGAGGACGCCGAGGCGGCGATCGAGCAGGTGAAGGCGGGCGGTGGCGCCAGCGTCATGGGCCCGATGGACGTCGAAGTCGGTCGCATCGCCGTCGTCCACGACCCCTGGGGCGCGGTCTTCTCCGTGATCCGGCTGAACGAGCCGGCGTAGCTAGAGCTGTCCGAGGTCGGCGACCGCTTCGCCCGGGTCGCCGGCCTCGCCCTCGTCCTCCCATTCGGCCGACTGGCCGAGGGAGGCGCTCTTGACGACCTTGAGGCCGAGCATCGCGCACTTCATCCGGGTGGCGGAGATCTCGATCCCGAGCAGCTCGAGGACGAACTCTTTCGGCAGCAGCAGCAGTTCCTCGCGGCTCTTGCCGACCAGCTCGTCCGTCAGCAGCGAGGTGGCGGCGGTGGAGATCGCGCAGCCTTTGCCCTCGAAGGCGATCTCGGCGACGCGGTCGTCGGCGTCGAGCTTGATCGTCACATGCTGCTCGTCGCCGCAGAACGGGTTGGTGTCCTCGAACTCGAGATCGGGCCGATCGACCGCGCCGAAGTTGTGCGGCCGCTTGTAGTGCTCGAGGATCTGGTCGCGGTAGAGCTCGTCCATCAGAGACCGAACACCTTACGCGCGTCTTCCAGCCCGTCGACCAGGCGGTCGATCTCCTCGCGGGTGGAGTAGACGCCGAAGCTTGCCCGCGCCGTGGCGGCGATCCCGAGCCTGTCCATCAGTGGCTGGGCGCAGTGGTGGCCGGCGCGGACGGCGACGCCGTGACGGTCGAGGATCTCGGAGACGTCGTGGGCGTGGATGCCGTCGATCTCGAAGGAGACCGGCCCGAGGCGGCCTTCGCCGCGGGGCGGGCCGAAGACGTGCAGGCCCGGCACATCGGCCACTCGCTCCAGGGCGTAGTCGGCGATCTGCTCCTCGTGCTCGCGCACCTGCTCCATCCCGACCAGGTCGAGCCAGCGCAGGGCCGAGGCCATCCCGATCGCCTGGGTGATCGCCGGCGTCCCCGCCTCGAAGCGGGCCGGAACGTCGGCGTAGGTAGTGCCTTCCCTGGTCACCTTGCGGATCATCGAGCCGCCGCCGAGGAAGGGCGGCATCTCGCGCAGCAGGTCGAGCCTGGTCCAAAGGGCGCCGATCCCGGTCGGGCCGTAGAGCTTGTGGCCGGTGACCGCGTAGAAGTCGACCCCCAGCTCGGCCATTTCAAGCGGCAGCTTCGGTGCCGACTGGGCGCCGTCGGCTAGTACCTTGGCGCCGGCCGCGTGGGCCAGGCGGGAGATCTCGGCGAGCGGGTTCTCGGTCCCGAGGACGTTGGAGACGTGGGTGACGGCGACGAGCTTCGGGCCGCGCTCCAGGAGCGCGGCGAAGGCCACCATGTCGAGCCGGCCTTCCCCGTCGATCGGCGCCCAGTCGATCTCCGCTCCGACCCGCTCGGCCAGCTGCTGCCAGGGGACGATGTTGGAGTGGTGCTCCATCTCGGTCAGGACGATGCGGTCGCCGGTGCCGACGTTGGCGTCGCCCCAGGCGCGGGCGACGAGGTTGATCGCCTCGGTCGCGTTGCGGACGAAGACGACCTCGCGCCGGTCGGCGGCGCCGATGTGGTCGGCGACCGTGGCCCGCGCCCCCTCGTAGGCTTCGGTCGCCTCGGCCGAGAGGGTGTGGGAGCCGCGGTGGACGTTGGAGTGGTGGCGCCGCTCGTAGCGGTCGACCGCCTGGATCGAGGCCAGCACCCGCTGGCTGCTGGCGCCGCTGTCGAGGTAGGCGACCGGCTTGCCGTTGACCTCGCGCTCCAGCGCCGGGAAGGCGGCGCGGACCCTCTCGACGGAGAACGGCGCCGCCGCTGCGGGGCTCTTGGCGCTCACCGGCTCCATCGCTCCGAGGTCAGGCCGCTGCGCCTGCCTCGACCTCCTCTGCGATCCAGCCGTAGCCCTTCTCCTCGAGGACGCCGACCAGCTCCGGGCCGCCTTCTTTGACGATCCGCCCCTGGTACATGACGTGGACCGCATCCGGTTTGACCATGTGGAGGATGCGCTGGTAGTGGGTGATGATCAGGACGCCCATGTCGGGGCCGGCGAACTTGTTGACGCCCTCGGCGACGGTCCGCAGCGCGTCGATGTCGAGCCCCGAGTCGGTCTCGTCCAGCACCGCGATCTCCGGCCGCAGCAGCGCCAGCTGCAGCAGCTCCATCCGCTTCTTCTCGCCGCCGGAGAAGCCGTCGTTGAGGTAGCGGCTGGAGAAGTCTTTGGGGATGTTCGCCAGCTCCATCGCCTCCTGGGCGATGCGGGCGAAGTCTTTGATCTTGATCTGCGCTTCGCCGCGGGCCTCGCGCTGCGCGTTGATGATCATCCGCAGGTACTTGCTGACCGAGACGCCGGGGATCGCGACCGGATACTGGAAGGCCATGAAGAGGCCGGCCTGCGAGCGGTCCTCGGGAGCGGCCTCGGTGATGTCCTCGCCCTTGAAGGTGATCGTGCCCTCGGTCACCTCGAGCGCCGGGTGGCCCATGATCACGTTGGCGAGGGTCGACTTGCCGGAGCCGTTCGGGCCCATCAGGGCGTGCACCTTGCCCTTCTCGACGTCGAGGTCGAGGCCTTTGAGGATCTTCTTGTCCTCGACCTCGACGTGCAGGTTCCGTATCTCCAGCTCAGCCATTTCGCTCCGTTTCTGGGGTTTGTTGAAGTTCGTCAGGCGGCGCTGCCGAGGGCGGCCGCGCGTTTCGGGGCGCTGTGCTCCGAGAACTCGACCAGCTCCGCCAGGGTGGTGCCGGCGAGGGCCTTGGTGACTCCGCCCTGCACCCGCATCCACAGCAGCTTGGTCGAACAGGCGTGGTCGCCGTCCGACTCGTGCGAGCAGAGGACTTTGCCTTCCGGCGAGTCGTGGAAGCACTCCATCGGCGCGATCTGCCCTTCCAGCGCCTCGACCACCGCGTTCATCTTGATCTCCTCCGCGGGCTTCGCCAGGCGGTAGCCGCCGTGGGCGCCGCGGGTGGAGGTGACGAGCTCGGCCTTGCGCAGTTTCGCCACCAGGTGCTCCAGGTAGGAGAGCGGCAGGTTCTCCGCTTCGGCGACGGAGCCCAGCGAGACGGGTTGCGAGCCGGGCTGGCGGCCCAGCTCGACCATCAGGCGAACTCCGTACTCGGCTTTGGTCGAGAACAGCATCGCCTCAAATCCTACCGAAGGGGTCGGTTATGCCGTCAGGGCTCGATCAGCCCGCGGCGGATCGCGTAGCGGACCAGCTCGACCCGGTCGCGCATTCCGAGCTTGCGCATCGCGTTGGCGCGGTGGTTCTCGACCGTCTTCTCGGAGAGGTGGAGGAGCTCGGCGATCTGCTTCGTCGTGTGCGCCTCGGCGACCAGCTTGACGATCTCCTCCTCGCGCGGGGTCAGCTCCTCCTCGCCGCTGGAGCCGCGCTCGAGCACGTCCTTGATCAGCGTCCGCTGCGCCTCGGGGGTGAGGAACGGCTCGCCGCGCTCGACCGCCCGGATCGCCGCCAGCAGGTCGGTGTCGGCCTGCGCCTTCAGCACGTAGCCGGAGGCGCCCGCTTTCAGCGCCTCGAACAGGTAGCGCTCGTCGTCGTGCATGGAGAGGATCAGCACCGACACCTCGGGCGCCTGCTGCTTGATCTCCCGCGTCGCCTGCAGCCCCGTCAGCTTCGGCATCTTCACGTCGAGGATCGCCAGGTCGGGCCGCTCCCGCACCGCCAGCTCCCGCGCCTCGGCCCCGTCGCCCGCCTCGGCGACGACCTCGATGTCCGGCTGGCGCTCCAGCAGCAGCCGGATCCCGGAGCGGACGATGCCGTGGTCGTCGGCGATCAGGACCCTCATCGATCTGATTCTCCCATCTGCCTCGACCCGAAGCGTGACCTTGGTGGGTACCTGAAGACATACGGTAGATGCCGTGAGCTCGCTGGAGGAGGATGTGTCGGGAGTCGAGGAATCAGCCTGGGGAGATGCCGCCTGCGAGTTCATGCGAAGTCTCGCTGCCCGCACCTGGGGCGACATACAAGACGGCGAACGGACCGGGATCCGGATTGGCGAGGAGTCGATCACCGATCGCCTGCTGCTCGACATCGCGCGCGCCATGCCGCTGCCCAGCGCGGTGACCAAGTGGAATCGTTTTGAGGAGGCCCGTTCCACTGGCGCAGACTTCGACTGGTGGTTTGTGGATCCGGACGGCCGGATCGCCGTTGCTCTCAGAATTCAAGCCAAGCGAATCGACTACTTCAATCAGGAGATGCCTGGGCTCAGGGCCGAGAACCGCTGGGGGGTTCAACGAGAGATGCTGAGGGGAAGCGCATTTCGGGACCGGCGCCACCCCTTGTATTTGTTCTACCTCGCCAGCCCCAGCGAGCGCTCGGGTGTCACGGAGTGCGGTAGCTACGCCAGCGACCATGCTCCTCCCGGGTGGGCGGGTCGCCCTAACGAAATCTATGGCTGTTCCCTGCTGGGGCTCCCTGCGGTTGAAGAGGCTCTTGCAAGAAAGGACTTCACCCTGGATTTCTTCTGGCCGCTTCTCTTGCCGTGGTCCTGCTTGTTTTGCTGTGAGCGCCTCGGCGGCAGCCTGATCCAGCGAGTGGACCGGTTCGCCCGGTTTCTTCATCGCGGTCCAGAAGATCCCGATGAAGGAAAAACGTTTGGCTCGCTCATAACCGACGACATCCCCGATGAGGTCTGGGCGGTCGTCAACCCCGAGTACCAGGATGGATTGGCATCGCCGCCTGATGTTGGCGCGACCCTGGTCACGTTGGTGCCATCTGGGCGACCGAGGGAGTCTTAGTGGTCTTCGGAGGGGACGGTTAGCCGCACCGTGGTGCCGGCGCCGGGGCGCGACTCGATCGTCAGCTCGGCGACGACCAGCAGGGCGCGCTCGCGCATGCCGCCGATTCCGAGGCCCCGCTCGGACTCGTCGAAGGCGAAGCCGCGGCCGTCGTCGCTGACCTCGAGGACGACGCCGCCGTCCTCGTCTCTTCGCAGCCGCACCTCGACCCGGCCGGCGCCGCTGTGGCGGGCGGCGTTGTTGAGCGCCTCCTGGGCGACGCGGTAGACGACCAGCTGCTGGTCGTCGCCGAGGTCGGAGAAGTCGCCCTCGGTCTCCAGTCGCGCCTCGATCTCACCGCGGCTGAGCTGCTCGACCTGGCCGCCGATCGCCGCCGCCAGGCCGAGATCGTCGAGCGCCGTCGGCCGCAGCTGGCGGGCGAGCGAGAGCAGCTCGGTCATCGCCTGGTTGGCGAGCGCCTTGGTCTCGGAGATTTCGGCCTCCAGCTCCGGCGGCGCCGCCTCGCGCGCCGCCTCCAGCCGCAGCAGCAGCCCGGTCAGCGACTGGTTCACCTCGTCGTGCAGGTCGCGCGCGACTCGCGCCCGCTCCTCCTCCTGCGCGTGCAGCGCCGCCGAGCCCGCCCGCCGCCGCTCCGCTTCCAGCCGCCGCATCATCCGCAGGAAGGCAAGCTCGATCCGCGCCACCTCCTCGGTCTCGCCGACCCCGTCGATCGAGGCGGGGAGGAGGGGGCGGGGGCTGGAGAGGTCGACCTTCTCCATCGCCTCGACCAGGTCCTCGAGCGGCTGCAGCCGCCGCCGCTCCCGGGTCAGGGAGACGATCAACGCCACGACCACCAGGCAGAGCCCGATCACCAGCAAGGTCATGGCCGAAGCCTAGGGGTCAGCCCCGCGCCTGTAGGGGGATTCCACCTATAGGAGTTTCGATGCCCCCGTCGCATACTTGGCTACCCAAACCGACTCTAGGAGCGATCACCCGATGACCACCACCAAGCAATCCACCTGGGGCGCGACCCTGCGGACCACGATCCTGCTGGCCTCCCTATCGGGCCTGCTGGTCCTGATCGGCGCCCTGATCGGCGGTCCCAGCACGGCCGGCCTCTTCCTTGGGATCGCTTTGCTGATCAACCTGGGCTCCTACTTCTTCAGCGACAAACTGGCGCTGAAAATGAGTCGCGCCGAGCCGATCGAGGAGTCGGAGGCGCCGCGGCTCTACCAGATCGTCCGCGAACTGACGACCCGCGCCGGCCTGCCGATGCCGCGCCTCTACATGATCCCCCAGGACCAGCCCAACGCTTTTGCCACGGGTCGCAACCCGAAGCACTCCGCCGTCGCGGTCACCCGTGGCATCACCAAACTGCTCTCCGAGGACGAGCAGCGCGGCGTCCTCGCGCACGAGCTCGCGCACGTGCGCAACCGCGACATCCTGATCCAGTCGGTCGCCTCGGCGATCGGCGCCGCGATCACCTACCTCGCCTACATGTTCATGTGGTTCGGCAACGACGACAACTCGCCCCTGAGCCTCGTCGCCAGTCTGGCGATGGTGCTGCTGGCCCCGATCGCGGCGAGCATCATCCAGCTCTCGATCTCGCGCCAGCGCGAGTACGCAGCCGACGCCGGCGGCGCCGAAATCTGCGGCAACCCGGAGTCGCTGGCGAGCGCGCTGCTGCGCCTCGAGCAGGGCGCGGAAGCGATGCCGATGCAGGTCAACCAGGCGGCCGAGCCCCTCTACATCGTCAAGCCGTTCTCGGGCAAGGGCATCGCCGGCCTCTTCTCGACCCACCCCCCGATCGAAGAGCGGGTCCGCCGCCTGCGTCAGATGCGCCCGACTCTCACCTAGACAGACACAGCTTCTCGGAAGTGGAAAGCGGCTCCGGGTCCCTTCACCCGGGCCGCTTTTCTTTGCGCAGAGCCAGGCGGAAAGCTCGCTATACTTTTTGAAGTAAAAGCCGATCCGAATTAGGGGATTTATTTCAATGGCGACTGAAACCGAGCGCGTTCAGATTGAGGAGATTGCTCCTTTCGAGGCTGCCGAGGAGATCGACGGCGGCAACGTTGTCTTGATCGACACGCGCGAGCCGCACGAGTACCAGGAGGCCCACCTCGAGGGCGGGAAACTGGTGCCGCCGGGGTTGCTGGCCGACGAAATCGCCACCGCCGCGCCCGACAAGTCGGCGCGCACGATCATCTACTGCCGCTCCGGCAACCGCTCGGCGATCGCCGCCGCGCAGCTGCAGGGGCTGGGCTACGAGAACGTCGCCTCGATGAGCGGCGGCATCCTCGAGTGGCAGGAGCAGGGCCTTCCGATCGTCGCCGCCCACGGAATGACCCCGGAGCAGCGCGATCGCTACTCGCGCCACACCCTTCTTCCCGAGGTCGGGGTCGACGGCCAGGTCAAGCTGCTGAACGCGAAGGTGCTGCTGCTCGGTGCCGGCGGTCTCGGCGCGCCGACCGCGCTGTACCTCGCTGCCGCCGGGGTCGGGACCATCGGCCTCGTCGACGACGACGTGGTCGACGCCTCGAATCTGCAGCGCCAGGTGATCCACAACACCGAACGGATCGGGATGGCGAAGACCGCCTCGGCCCGCATCTTCATCGAAGGGCTCAACCCCGACGTCAAGGTCGTCGAGCACAACGGCCGGCTCGACGCCAGCAACATCCTCGACGTGATCGGGGACTACGACATCGTCGTCGACGGCGCCGACAACTTCCCCACCCGCTACCTCCTGAACGACGCCTCGGTGCGGTTGCGGATCCCGGTCGTCTCCGCCTCGATTCTCGGCTTCGACGGCCAGATCTCGACCTTCGTCCCCTACGAGGGGCCCTGCTACCGCTGCCTCTACCCGACCCCGCCGCCGGCCGAGCTGGCGCCGAGCTGCTCCGCCAACGGAGTGCTCGGGGTGATGGCCGGGACGATGGGCACGCTGCAGGCCAACGAGGTGATCAAGCTCGTGCTCGGCAAAGGCAACCCGCTGGTCGGTCGCCTGCTGCTCTACGAGGCGCTCGGCACCAGCTTCACCGAGCTCAAGGTCCGCCGTGACCCCGAGTGCCCGATCTGCGGCGAGAACGCCGAGGAGATCCCGGAGTCGGAGATGGGCAAGTTCCCCGACTACGACCTGTTCTGCGCCGGCGCCGGCGGCGACCGCTAGGCCGTGGAGACCGGCGCACCTCGGGGTCCTCGGTCGGTCGTGTGCGAAGCGCACTTCCCTCCCTGCCTCCCCCGACCTGCTTGGTCTTCACAGCCTAGGTAGGATTCCGCGTCCTATGGCGACCGTTCGCATCCCCCCTGTCCTGCGCCCGAAAACTGGTGGTCAGCCCGTGGTCGAGGCCGGCGGCGCCAACGTCGGCGAGGTCCTGCGGTCGCTGACCGGCGAGTTCCCCGACACCGAGGCCCAGCTCTTCGGCGAGGACGGCGAGCTGAACCGCTACGTCAACGTCTACCTCAACGACGAGGACGTCCGGGTCCTGCAGGGGCTCGAGACCGCGGTGAAAGACGGCGATTCGGTCGTCATCCTGCCGGCGATGGCCGGCGGCGCGTCGTAGTTCCTCAGTGATCGAGCACTAGGCCGAGGAACTTCTGCGTCCGCTCTTCTCGCGGACTTTCCAGCACCTCGGCCGGTGGGCCCTGCTCGACGATCACGCCGCCATCCATGAAGACGACGCGGTCGGCGACGTCGCGGGCGAAGCCGAGCTCGTGGGTGACGACGAGCATCGTCATCCCTTCCGAAGCCAGCTCGCGCAGCACGTCGAGCACCTCCTTGACGAGCTCGGGATCAAGCGCGCTGGTCACCTCGTCGAAGAGCATCACGTGCGGTTCCATGGCCAGCGCCCGGGCGATCGCCACCCGCTGCTGCTGTCCGCCCGAGAGGCGTTGGGGGTACTGGCCGAGCTTGCTGGACAGGCCGACGCGTTCGAGCAGCGCGGTGCCCCTCTCCTCGGCCTCGGACTTCGACTGACCGAGCACCTTTTCCGGCGCCATCGTCACGTTCTGCAGGGCCGTCCTATGCGGGAAGAGGTTGAACTGCTGGAAGACCAGCCCGACTCGTTGGCGCACGAAGTCGAGCTCCCAGCTCTGCTCCCCGGTCCCCGAATCCGGCCCTTTGCAGATGTCCCGGCCCTCGAGGAAGATCTCGCCCTCCTCCGGGGGCTCGAGCAGGTTGACGCAGCGCAGCAGCGTGCTCTTGCCGGAGCCGCTGGGGCCGAGCACGCAGATCACTTCGCCTTTTGCGACGTCGAGGTCGATGCCCTTCAGCACCTCGAGGTCGCCGAAGCGCTTGCGGACGCTCTGCAGGCGCAGCATCGGCTCCGGCATGCCTAGCCGACCTCGATGTGGGAGCCGCGGGCGACCTTGCCCTGGTTGCGCTTGATCAAGTAGTCGACGAGCCGGGCGGCCGGCAGCGTGATCACGAGGAACATCGCGCCGGCAAGGATGATCGCCGAGCTGTTGAACCTTTCGGCGAGGATTTCGCGGCCGATCAGGACCGACTCGGCGTAGGCGATCACGCTGACCAGGGTCGTGTCCTTGAGCAGGGAGATCATTTCGTTCAGCATCGGCGCTGGAATCTTGGTGACGGCCTGGGGGACGATCACGTGGCGCATCGCCTGGCCATGACTCATCCCGAGCGAGCGCGCAGCCTCCATCTGGCCGCGCTCGACGGCTTCGATCCCGGCTCGGTAGACCTCGGCCATGTAAGCGCCGTAGACGAGGGTCAGCGCCAGCACGCCAAACCAGAATGGATCGGGCTGGCCGAGCCATTGGGGGATGCGGATCTCTTTCGGGAGGAAGTTGAGATAGGGGATGCCGCCCGAGATCAGCAGGATGATGATCAGGATCGGGATCGCTCGGAGGACGTCGATATAGGCGATCGTCAGGCCGCGGAGAGGGAGGAACTTCCTACCCGGGAGCTGGCGCAACAGCGCCAGGATCAGACCCCAGGCGAGAGCCAGCACGACGACGACCGCGAAGAGCAGGAGATTTCTGAGGAAGCCCTCGAGCACTTCGCTGAAGTGCGTCCCCATGACGTCGAAGTCGAAGTACTGATGGAAGAATTCGCTCATCGCCCTCTCCTGATTCCTTCGCTGAAACTACGCAAAGGGGCGCCGCGGGCGCCCCTTTGCACTACAGGCCTGGCCGTATCCCGGCGTCATACCGCGCGCTAGCCGACGATCTCTTTCGGCGGTTCGAGTTTGAACCACTTTTCGTAGATAGTCGTGTACGTCCCGTCGGCGATCACTTCTTCGAGCCCCTTGTTGATTTCTTCGAGGAGCTCGGTGTTGTCCTTGGCCAGGGCGATTCCATACTCTTCTTCGGTCGGGACTTTTTCGGCGATTTCGACGCCGCCGCTTTCTTCCACGGCGTTCTGTGCCACGGGCGCGTCGATGATCACGGCTTCGACGGTGCCGGACTTGAGCGCGTTGACCGCGTCAGGGCCTTCCGGGTAGGGCCGGAGTTCTCCCGCATCGGCTTTTTCCTTGCCGAGTTCCAGGCCGGTCGTGCCCTGCTGGGCGCCGACCGTTTTGCCCGAGAGGTCTTCGAGGCCGGCGATGTCGCTGCCCTCTTTGACCAGGATCGCCTGTTCGGAGAGGTAGTAGGGATCGGAGAAGGCGACTGATTCTTCGCGTTCTTCGGTGATCGTCGCCGCCGAGATCACCGCTTCGAACTTGCCCTGGGCGACGTCGCGGAAGATCGTTTCGAACGAGGTGTCCGTGAACTCCGGGGTTCGGCCGATCTTTTCGCCGATCGCTTCCATCAGTTCGATGTCGAAGCCGGTGTATTCACCCGGTTTGCCCTGCTCGAACGGGGGATAGGGGATGTCGGAGCCGACGCTGAGGGGCTCACCGCCGCCTCCACTGCCGCCACCGCCACCGGTGTCGTCGTCGTCGCTGCTGCCACAGCCGGCCACGGCCAGCGAGGCGATTGCGAGAAGGAAGACCGCGAGCAAGGCGGTCAGCCGGGTCGATCTCATCGAATTCCCTCCATTCGAGATTGGACAGGACTCTAAATAGGTATACCTGTTGCGCCTTATCTCTCCAATGGAGGAGTTTTCTAATCCTCGACCGCCGGTTGCCAGGCCGTCGCTACACTTTCTGAAGTGAGGGCGGCGAGATGGCGGACGAGCAACTACTGAACAAACCCTGCGGCGGCCGCTTCGGCAACGTCGTCGAGTCGATCGGCAACACGCCGCTGGTCGAGCTGCCGCGGCTCTCGCCGAAGCCGGACGTTCGCATCTACGCCAAGCTCGAGGGCCACAATCCGACCGGCTCGGTCAAGGACCGGGTGGCGAAGTCGATGATCGAGGCGGCGGAGGCCGAGGGCGCGATCGA
>Ga0157380_10002176_pt1 | contig 13160 bp, 6 predicted proteins | sample S35metaG_FD_119757 | JGI IMG/M metagenome (GOLD analysis project Ga0157380, IMG submission 119757) | Switchgrass rhizosphere microbial communities from Kellogg Biological Station, Michigan, USA - S3-5 metaG | ecosystem: Host-associated > Plants > Roots > Rhizosphere > Soil | place: USA: Michigan...
AAGGCGGCCCAGTACCTGTGTCGCGACCACGCCTCGGTGAGCAGGCACCTGCGTACGATCGAGACCTGGACAGGCGCCACGCTGATCAAGCGCACCGCTTCCGGAATCGTACTGACCGAAGACGGCCTGCGGTACCACCAGCAGGTGGCCACGGCGCTGGACGGCATTTCTCAGGCGACTCAGGAGCTGATACGCCGCGGCCAAAGCCAGCGTCTCCAGGTTCGCTCGATCGCCGGCTTCGCCCTCCACTGGCTGTCGGCACGCATCAGCGACTTCGAGAAGACCCGTCCGGGGCTCGACCTCGAATTGCGGCCTGCCGAGCGCGGTGCGAGCTTCAGCTCGCTCGAATGCGACATCGAGATCCGTCTCGTGCCGCACTACGGCATCCCGCAGGACCTGGCGGAAGGGTTGAGGTCGGTGAAGATTGCGACCGTTCCCATCGTCGCCGTGGCGAGCGCCGACTACCTGGGGCGGGTTCCGGCGATTTCCGCGCCGGCCGACCTACTCCAGCACCAGCTGCTGCATGAGGAGAATTTCGACCGCTGGGGAATGTGGCTTGCGTTCCACGGCGTCAGCGACGACGTCTACCTGACGGGTCCGCGCCTCTGGCAGAGCCAGTTCACGATGGACGCGGCGCGCCATGGGCGCGGGATCGCGCTTACCAACCACCTCGTAGCGAGCGACGACCTTGCCACCGGACGCCTCGTCGAGGTCGGCCGATCGAACGCGCGGTTCAACCCGTGCGCGATCGGAGACTACTTGCTGGTCGCACGTGAAGATCGTTGGGAGGCTTCCCTGATCCGGAGCTTCCGCGAATGGCTGATGGCGACGATCGTCGAGGAACGTCCACAGCTGCGACCGATAACAGGCGCCAACTGACCGGGCCGGCTCAGTCCGTGAGGCCGCCCATGCAGAAATACTTGATTACCAGGTAGTCGGCGAGCCGGTACGAGCCCGTAACACGTATCGTTGGCGACGGACAGCGCCTCGTCGTCGGTCTCGAAAGTCTAGCGATCTCCATCCACTGGGCTCACACCAGCCCGAAGGAGCGTGCCGTCAGGTCGAGCGCGGTGCGCACCTTGTCCGCGAGCTCGTCGATCTCCGGGCGGGTGATCACGAGCGGCGGGCTCAGCACCATGGCCTGGCCGATCGCCCGCATGACCAGACCGTTGGCCAGCGCATGTTCACGGCACTTGATGGCAGCGTCGTCCTCGGCGGTGAACATCGCGCGCGACGGGCGATCGCGAACGAGCTGCAGGGCGGCGATCAGGCCGGCACCGCGAAGCTCGCCGACGATGGGGTGCGAGTCGGCGACCTGCCCGAGCACCTTCCGGAAGTACGGCGCGGCTTCCTCGCGCACGTAGTCGACGAGCCCGTCGCGCTGCATCAGCCGGATGTTGGCGAGCGCGACGGCGCAGGAGACCGGATGCCCCGAGTAGGTGTAGCCATGCACGAGCTGGCCCCCTTCGTGGATGACGTCGAAGACGCGGTCACTGAGCGCCACCGCAGCGATCGGTGCGTAGCCTGAAGACAGGCCTTTTGCCATCGGCATGAAATCAGGCTGGATACCGTACAACTCGCTGCCAAACCAGTGTCCCGTCCGGCCGAAGCCGCAGATCACTTCGTCCGCGGCCACGAGTACGTCGTACTGGCGGCAGATCCGCTGGATCTCCTGCCAATACCCCGGCGGGGGGTCGAAAACGCCCCCTGCGCCCTGGATCGGCTCGCCGATGAACGCGGCCACGTTGTCCGGGCCGAGCTCGAGGATCTTTTCCTCGAGCCGCCGCGCGGCCGCGAGGCCAAACGCCTCGGGCGAGAGGCCGGCGCCCTGCGTGTAATAGTGCGGGTGCTGGATGTGCGCGAAGCCCGGCAGCAGCGAATGCCCCAGCTTGTGCATCGGCTCCATGCCGCCGAGGCTGACTGCAGCCAGCGTGCTGCCGTGGTAGCCCTGTGAGCGGCCGATGAACGCCTGCTTGGATGGACGCCCCGCGACCTGCCAGTAATGCCGCGCGAGGCGCACGACGGTGTCGTTCGCCTCGGATCCGGAGTTTGCGAAGAAGAAATGCGACATTGCCCCGGGTACCAGGGCACTCAGGCTTTCGACAAGCTCGATCTGCGCGGGCGTCGACGTCTGCCAGAACGTGTTGTAGTAGGGCAGTTCCGTCATCTGCCGGGTGGCAGCTTCGACCAGCTCCCTGCGACCGTAGCCGACGTTGACACACCAGAGCCCGGCCATGCCGTCGAGCATGCGATTGCCATCGCTGTCCCAGATGTAGACGCCGTCGCCACGCGTGATGATCCGCGCACCCTTGGAGGAGATGACCTTGGGATCCATGAACGGATGCACGTGGTGCGCGCGGTCGAGGCCGCGCCATTCGTCGGTGGTCCGGAGGTTCACGCTCATGGGATTCACGAGCATACCTTGGACGCACGCCGCACACTCATTGCCAAGATCGTCCGACTCGGTGCGCACGCCGCACCACTACCGGGGCCAGGGAACGCGTGCTGTAATCGCCGCATGCCGGGACGGATCGCCTTTGCCCTGATCGCGGGGCTCGCACTGCATGCGCAGGCCGCCTCGGCCGCCGACCAGTCGAGCCTGCCGATGCTCCTGAACCAGGGCGAACAGCTGCTTGTCTTCGATTGGCCCGCGATCCGCATCGGCACCGGCGAATACCCGGATGGGCCGACCGGCGTAACCGTCTTCCACTTTCCGGAGCGAGCCTTCGGCACCGTGGACGTTCGCGGTGGCGGCCCCGGCACGGTCAATACCGACTACTTGCGCCAGGGATGGGGCAACCGCGAGCTCGATGCCGTCGTGCTGTCGGGCGGTTCCTGGTACGGGCTCGAAAGCACGACCGCCGTCGCGACCGCGCTCAAGGACGACGGCGTGCGCGATGGCCTCTGGGACAACCTGAGCCTGTCGGTCGGCGCGATCATCTACGATTTCGGCGATCGCCGGCTCAACGAGATCTACCCGGACAAGCGGCTTGCACAGGCCGCTTATCGTGCTGCGAGGCCCGGCGTGTTTCCGCTCGGCGCGCAAGGGGCAGGCCGCAACGCGAGGAGCGGCGGGCTATTCGGCTGCAACGCGTACTCCGGGCAAGGCGCCGCCTTTCGCCAGGTCGGCGAGCTGAAGATCGCGGCCTTCGTGGTCGTGAATGCCGTCGGGGTCATTACGCACCGCGACGGGCGCGTTGCGGCCTGCTATCGCGATGCCGGTTGGCCGGAAGAACTGCGTCCGGCTGACCTGTTCGCGAACTATCCGGCCAGCCGCAAGGGCGGCTGGAACCCACACGCGACCGACCAGGCGGCCACGCGCAACACGACGATCGGGCTCGTCGTCACCAACCAGAAGCTCGACCGCGCACAGCTGGACCGGCTGGCCGCGCAGGTTTCCGCCTCGATGTCCCGGGCGCTTCAGCCGTATGCGACCGAATTCGACGGTGACGTGCTCTATGCGGTATCGACCGCCGAGCTCGAGCGCAACGTCGACCAGTCGGAGACTCCCAACTTCGACCTCGACGTGCTGGCCGGCGAGGTCATGTGGGACGCGATACTGTCGTCGGTGCCCCGGCAGCCGGAGATCGCGAAACCGACCGGAATCGCTGCGGACGCCCGCGCGTATGCCAGCTACGCGGGCGAGTACGTGTTCAGCCCCGCCGTCCGCGTGCGCGTGATCGCCGAAGGCGGCCGGCTCTACGCGCAGGCGAGCGGCCAGCGGAAGGCGTATGCCATCCCCCTGGAGGATCGGATCGAGCTGCTTCCGGTCACCGCAACGCGATTCACGGTCCCGGGCCGCTATCCCCTGCTGCTCGATTTCAGCGAGCGAGCCGCGCTCGTCGTCAATCCCGGCCACTGGCAGCAGGTCGGCCGGCGCTAGCCCGCGGGCGGCGGACGGCCGCCGGGCTGGTGCGCGGGCGACACCAGCTGCAACCCCAATGTCGCCTGCCTGACTACTGCGGGCCGATACAATCCTTCGCGATGCACGCGCGGGGACGCACTTTCATGCGCCGGGTGGGCGGGGTTTGCCTGGCCCTGTGCGCGGCCGCTCCGGGCTGGACGGAAGGCTGGGATATCGCCGACACCGGCCAGCCGTTTCGCGACGTAGAGCTTGCGGTAACCGAGGGTACCTGGATCAGCGTCGACGTAAGCCCGGACGGGGCCACGCTGGTTTTCGACCTGCTCGGGGACATCTACCGCCTGCCCGCCGCGGGTGGTGACGCGGTCCTCGTGCACGGCGGGCCCGCGATGCAGCGCTCCGCGACCTTCAGCCGTGACGGCCGCCGTCTGCTGTACCTCAGCGACGCAAGCGGCGCCGACAACCTCTGGACCTCCGACCCGGGCGGCGGCGATGCGCGCCAGGTGACCCAGGAGACCGTCGACGTACTGACGGGCCCGGTCTGGGGCGCTGATGGCCAAAGCGTCGCTGCCTCCAAGACTTATTCGACCTACCGGCAGATGTACGGGTCGGAACTCCGATTGTTCGACCTGGCCGGCGGGTCGGGCCGCGTGCTGGTCGAGGCACCGGAAAACGGCAGGGACGTCCAGGAGATCGATTTCTCCCGTGACGGCCGATACCTTTACTACACCGAGCGCGTGCTCGCGCCGTACTTCGTCTACGTCAACGCCAGCCACATCAATTACGCCATCAAGCGGCGCGACCTCGCGAGCGGCGAAACCGAGGAGATCCTGAATGGCTTCGGGAGCGCGACCAGCGCGCGCGTTTCGCCGGACGATCGGCGGATCGCCTTCATCCGGCGCGTCAAGGACAAGACCGTCCTGTTCGTCTACGACACGCTGACCGCCGCTCAGACGCCGGTCTATGATCGCCTGGATCGGGACGCGCACGCGGATTTCGTCCCGCACGGCAACTACTACCCGCGATTCGGCTGGTTTCCCGACAGCCGCCACGTCGCCATCTGGGCCGGCGGCAAGCTCCATCGCATTGACACCGACACCGGCGCCAGCGAGGAAATCCCGTTCCGGGTGCTTGCCCGCCACCGCATCACCGACCCGGTGCGCGCCACGCAGCAGCTTCAGCCGGAAAGGTTCAAGGTCCGCGCGGTCACCAGCATCGCGCCGTCTCCCGACGGGCGGCAGATGGTGTTCGCCGCGCTCGGCCATCTGTGGCGCAAGCCGCTGCCGGACGGTGCTCCAAAGCGGCTGGGCTCGGCGGGCGCCTTCGAATACGAGCCTGCATTCTCCGCGGACGGCGGCCGGCTCGCCTGGATCGAATGGGACGACGAGCGCGGGAGCGCGTTGCGGATCGGGAGCGCGGACGGCGGCAAGCCGCGCACGCTGGTCGCGAGCCCCGGTGTGATCCGCGAGCCTTCGTTTTCGGCCGACGGCAGCGCCGTGGCGTTCCGTATACAGGGGCCCGACAAGAGCATGGGTGGCTACCGGGCCCAGCCCGGCGTGTTCTGGATCCCCACCGCGGGCGGCGAGCCGCGGCGGGTCGCGCCGTCCGGCGAGGCGCCGCGCTTCTCCCCGGACGGTGCGCGCATCTATTTCGAGCACACCGAGACCGTCGACGACGCGCAAGTCACGAAGCTGCTGAGCGTCGACCGCAATGGGCTCGAGCCGCGCGAGCATGCACGCACGCCGGATGCGGACACGCGGGAACTCCGGGTGAGCCCGGACCTCCGGTGGATCGCCTTCCGCGACGACCAGCAATACTTCGTGGCGCGCTACCGGGAAACCGGCGCGCCGCTTGCGCTCCACGCCGATGGCGACGCCGTGCCGATCGCGCCCCTGAGCCGCCTCGGCGGATACGGACTGACATGGTCGGCGGATTCTTCGGCCGTCTACTGGACGCTGGGGCCGACGTTCTACCGCGCGGACGTCGCCGCGCAATTCCGGGCCGGCGCGTCGCCGCCGGATTCCTTCGGCGACGCGGAGCTCGATGCCGTGAGCGACGTGCCGGAGGGCGCCCTTGCGTTCGAGAACGGCCGCGTCATCACGATGCGCGGCGACGAAGTCATCGAGAACGGCACGGTGGTCGTCGAGCGCAATCGCATCGTCGCGGTGGGGCCGTCCGGCTCGGTGGCCATACCGCCCGGGGCAAAAGTGATCGACGTCGCCGGCAAGACCGTGATGCCGGGGCTCGTCGACCTGCACGGGCACATCGACTGCTGCTGGAGCGGCGTGATGCCGCAGAAGCAGCCCACTCGCTACGCGCCGCTCGCGTTCGGCGTGACAACGAACTTCGACCCGTATTCGACCGAGGTCACCAACTACGCGCTGCAGGAAACCAACCTCGCCGGTCTCACGGTCGCGTCGCGTTCGATCGGCAGCGGCATGGTCATCTACGGGCGGTCCGCCAAGCCCGACCTGGCATTCGTCCCGATCCGCGGCCTCGAAGATGCCCGCGTCGTCATGCAGCGCAAGCAGGCACTTGGCGGCACGGTAATCAAGAGCTACAAGCAGCCGACGCGGGCGCAGAGGCAACAGCTCGTCCGTGCCGCCCGGGAGGCGGGGATCCTGGTGGACGTCGAGGGAGAAAGCCACTTTTACAACGACATCACGATGATCCTCGACGGCCACACGAACCTGGAGCACACGCTTCCGGTCGCGACCTACTATGACGACGTCGTGCAGCTCATGGCGGCCGCTGGCATCTCGACCACGCCGACGCTGGTCGTCACCTTCGCCGAGATGTTCGGCGAGAACTACCTCTGGCAGACATCGAAGAGCTGGGAAGACCCGAAGGTGCGCACTTTCGTCCAGGAAGTGACGAGCAGCTACAGCCCGCTCGAAGTGCCGGGCTCCGCGCCGCCATACGTGCGCGGCATGACGACGATCCACGCGGCGGACGAGATCTACGACATCGGCTTCCGCTCGGCTGCGCGCTCGATCAAGAAGCTGGACGACGCCGGCGTCGTGATCAATGCGGGTTCGCACGGACAGGTCGCGGGGCTTGCGCTGCACTGGGAGATGTGGCTGCTCGCCGAGGGCGGCATGAGCAACCTCCGCGTGCTGCGAGCCGCGACGCTGAACGGCGCCCGGACGCTCGGCTTCGACGCGGAGCTCGGGTCGCTGGAGCCCGGCAAGCTTGCGGACCTGGTCGTGCTGGATGGCAATCCGCTCGCGGACATACATGAGACCAACACCGTGCGCTACACGCTGCTGAACGGACGCCTCTATGACGCCGCCACGATGAACGAGATCGGCAACTACGACCGGCCGCGGACCCGCTTTTACTGGGAGATGGGTGAGACCCATGGCATCGACTGGAACGAAGCCTGGTCAGGGCAATGAGCCCCGGCCGTAACGGAGCTGCGGGCGCGGCGGGCCGTGCGATCTGGGGCATTGCAGCCTGCAGCGCGCTGTTCGCGGCATTGCCCGGGGCCGCGCAATCCGACGCTTCTGCGCCGCAATTCCGCGACTGCGCGGACTGCCCGTTGATGACGGTCGTGCCGGCCGGGTCATTCGTCATGGGCGCCGGAGCCGGCTCCGAGGATGTCGATGCACTGCCGGCGCACACGGTGACCTTTGCAAGGGCCTTCGCGATCGGCGCACACGAGGTGACGCGCGGGGAATTCGCGCGCTTCGTCGCGGCTACCGGCCACGACGCAGGCGGCAATTGCAACATGCTGGTCCAGCGCGAGTGGAAGCCTGTTCCGGAAGCGGGCTGGCGCGCGCCGGGGTTCGCGCAGTCCGACGCGGAGCCGGTGGTCTGCGTCAGCTGGACCGACGCGCAGGCTTTCGTCGAGTGGCTGTCGCGGGAAACCCGCGTCCGCTATCGCCTGCCGAGCGAGGCGGAGTGGGAGTATGTGGCCCGGGCAGGATCGACCGGCGAGTATGAATCGCCGGCTGGCATCGATCACGATGTCGCGAACTACGGCGCCGAGGAATGCTGCGGACCGGTGACCGAAGGCCGTGACCGTTTCGAGTACACCTCGCCGGCCGGCAGCTTCGAAGCCAACGACTTTGGTGTCTTCGACATGCGGGGCAACGCCTGGGAGTGGCTGGCCGACTGCTACCACGAGAGCTACGACGGCGCGCCGGTGGATGGAAGCGCACGTACCACTGACTGCTCGCTCGCCGATCGTCGCGGTGTACGCGGCGGATCCTGGAACGACGCCTCGGCGCTCCTGCGCGCCCCGTACCGGCTGCGCGGCCCGCTCGACGGCCGCTATTTCACGCTCGGGTTCCGCGTGGCCCGGGACATGGACGCGCCGTCCCGCACGCCAAACTAGCCGCCGCCCAGCGCTCGACTGGCCCCGTGACCGACGTGATACGAACGCCGGAAACTCTCGCCCTCGTCGCGACCGGCGTGATCGCGACGCTGACGCTCGGGATCCTGCCGCTGTTCGCGGGCGGCATCGTTGCATCGCACGGCTGGGACGATCGTCAACTCGGCTGGATCGCATCGGCGGACCTCGCGGGGAGCGCCCTCGCCTGCTTCGCGGTCATACGGAGCCTCGCCCGACTGGCGTGGCGCCGCGTGGCCCGGATTGCGATCGCGGTGGTCGTCACGGCTAACCTGCTCTCGGCATGGGCTGACGCTTTCCCGGAGTTGATGGCCCTTCGCCTCCTCGCCGGCGCCGGGAACGGCGTCATCCTCGCGATCGTCTACACCGGCCTTTGCCATAGCGTGCAGCCTGAACGCAGTTTCGGGCTCTACACATTCGGCCAGCTCGCGGCCCAGGCAGGCTTGCTGGTCCTGCTGCCCGGCTGGATTGCCGGCACGGGCATGGCCGTGATCTTCCAGCTGCTGGCCGTCGCCTCGGCACTCAGCGCGATGCTCGTTTTCCTCGTGCCTGAAGGGCTGGCCTTCGCTCACGCTGAATCCGGCGCGGCCTCACGTGTTCCGGCCGCGCGCGTGCACCCGCAAGCGGCAATCGCCCTCGTCGCGCAGGCGGCCTATTTCCTGGCGCCGGCGGCCCTGTGGTCCTACTTCGAGGCCTTCGGCCGTGGTTTCGCGCTCTCGCTCGAGACGATCGGCGCAGTGCTCGGCGCGAGCGCGCTCGCGGGCATCGTCGGGGCCCTCGCCGTCATCGCCTGCGGCGCGCGTTGCCCGCGGCTGCCCTGCATGGCTGTCGGTACCACGGTGTCTGTCGCGGCGGTCGCCTGCCTGCTCACCGGGCAGGGCCTGGCGGCCTACGCGGCAGCGGCCTGCCTGTTCAACTTCGCCTGGAATTTCACCTTTCCGTACCAGATGGGCGTACTCGCCGCGAACGACCGCGACGGATCGGTCGCTGCCCTGAGCCTCGTCGTGCAGCTCGTCGCGCTTGCAGCGGGGCCTGCGATCGCCGCGTCGCTGCTGACGGCGGACAGCTACAGCGGGATCCTGTGGGGCAGCCTCGCCTGCTACGTCCTGAGCCTCATGCTGTTCGCGCGGGCGGTCCGGAAATGAATCCGCGGGACTACGCCGATTGCGATGCCATCGCGCTCGCTGCGCGCATCGCGAACGGCCAAGTATCGCCGCTCGAGGTGCTGGACATGGCTTCGGGCCTGATCGAGCGGCTGGACGGGCGCATGAACGCCTTTGTCGCCGAGGAGCGTGAACTCGCGGAAGCCATCGCGCTCGCCGGGCCGCGCGGCCCGCTCGCAGGCGTGCCCATTGCGATGAAGGACTGCGTAGGCCTCGTAGCCGGTGCGCGCCGCAGTTTCGGCAGCCGGATCTCAGAGGGCATGCTGATCGACCATGACGACGAGGTCGTCGTGCGCTACAAGGCGGCGGGCCTCGTGCCTTTCGGCACGACAAACGTCCCGGAGCTTTCCTCCTCGCTGACGACCGAGTCGAAGCTGCACGGCCCCTGCCGGAATCCGTGGAACCTCGCGCACTCGGTCGGCGGATCGACCGGCGGCGGCGCAGCGGCGGTCGCGAGCGGCATCGTACCGGTCGCCTACGGCAACGATTCCGCCGGCTCGATCCGGATACCTGCGAGCTGCTGCGGGGTATTCGGATTCCGGCCCGGGCGCGGGCGAGTTCCCACGGGACCGCAGGAAGGCGAGATCTGGTTCGGGCTCCTGTCGCACCACGTCATAACCCGCAGCGTCCGCGACAGCGCCCTGCTGCTCGACCTCACCGAAGGCGGTGACGCGGGCGCTCCGTATGCGGCGCCGGCAAAAGCCAGGCCCTACGCCGAGGAGCTCGCGGGCGACTGCGAAGCGCTCACGATCGCGGTCAATGACGGCAGCAGGCAGGGCCTGCGCGTCGATCCGGAATGCCTCGCGGCATTGGAGCGGACCTGCGCGCTCCTGCACCGGCTCGGCCACCGCGTCGTTCCGGCCGCGCCAGACTACTCAATCGAAGAGCAATCCGCGCATCTCGAGACCCTCATCGCCGTATCGATCGCGGGCGAAGTTCCGGCCCTGGGCCGCACCTGCGGCCGGCCGGCCGATCGCACAACGTTGGAGGCCTGCCAGTTCTCACTCCTCGAGCGCGGCCGGCGCGCAGGGGCGTTGCAGCTCCATTCAGCGCTCGCCTTTCGCAGCACCCTCGGCCGCCTGCTTGGGCGCTTCCTCGACGACTACGATCTGCTGTTGACGCCGGCGCTGGCGCTGCCACCGCCCGAGATCGGCTGGCTCGACGCCGATTCGAGCGACGTGGACGCCTACCTCGAGCGAATGTGGCGCTATTCGCCATTCACGCCACTCGCCAATTTCGCGGGCGTCCCCTCGATGAGCGTGCCGCTCGAGTGGAGCAGCGACGGCTTGCCGATCGGCCTGCTGTTCACGGGCCGCCATGGAGGCGAGGCCGCGCTGTTCCGCCTGGCGGCACAGCTCGAGCGGCGGACCGGCTGGTTGCAACGCCACCCGCCGCACGGCGCGTGGAACCTGTAGTGTCTGCGGGTATGTTGCGCGCCGCGCGGCGACTCAGGCTGGCTGCCGTGCTCTCGCTGGGGGTTGCCGCGGCGCCGGCGCTGGCTGGCAAATCACAATCCATTTCGATTCCCGGCCTGGAGGAGCCGGCGGAGATCCGCGTGGACCGGTGGGGTGTCGCGCACCTCTATGCGGAGAGCGAGCGCGACCTGTTCTTCGTGCAGGGATTCAACGCGGCGCGTGACCGGCTGTTCCAGATCGACCTCTGGCGCCGGCGCGGGCTCGGCCAGCTCGCGGCTGTCTTCGGTCGCGAGTTCGCCGAACAGGACCGCGCCGCGCGGCTGTTCCTGTACCGCGGCGACATGGACCGGGAGTGGCGCATGTACGACGCGGGCGGTACGCATGCGGCGCGCACGGTCGCGCAGCGCTTCGCCGACGGAGTCAATGCCTACATCGACTGGCTGGACGCCAACCCGGAGCGCTTGCCCTGGGAGTTCACCTTCGCCGGCTATCGTCCTGCGAGGTGGGCGGCGGATGACATCGTCCGCATCCGCTCGCACGGCTTGACCCGCAACCTGGGCTCCGAGGTCGCGCGTGCCCAGACACTCTGCATCGCGGGCGACGTCGCGGTAGACGAGATTCGCTTCGGGCTGAGCAACGGCTGGAAAGCTCGCGTTCCCGAAGGTCTCGAGCCCTGCCTGCCGTCCGACGTGCTCGGCGATTTCCAGCTCGCGACGCAATCCTTTGCGCTGGCCACGCCCCCTGCCGAGCCCGCGATGGATTCCCCGGCCAGCAACAGCTGGGTCGTCGGCCCCGCAAAATCCGCAACCGGCCGGCCGATCCTGGCCAACGATCCCCACCGGGCGTACCAGGCGCCCAGCCTGCGCTATCTCGTCCACCTTTCCGCTCCGGGACTCGACGTCATCGGCGCTGGCGAGCCCTCGCTGCCCGGTATCTCGCTTGGCCACAACGGCACGATCGCGTTTGGCATCACGATCTTCAACATCGACCAGGAAGACCTGTACGTCTACGAGCTGAAGCCGGGTGACCCGACGCGCTACGGGTACGGGGGCGGCTGGGAGCCTTTCCGCATCGAGCGCGAAACGATCGCGGTGCGGGGCGAAACGCCGCGGTCGGTCGAGCTGCGGTTCACGCGGCATGGCCCGGTCATTCGCCTGGATGCCGCGCGGGGGCGTGCCTATGCGGTCCGCACCGCCTGGCTGGAACCCGGCACCAGCCCCTACTTCGACTCCGTGGCATCCATGCGTGCCCGCGATTTCGATTCCTTCCGCAACGCGGTGCGCAACTGGGGCGCGCCCACGCTCAACCAGGTCTACGCCGACGCGAGTGGCAACATCGGGTGGATCGCGACCGGTTTCGCTCCCAGGCGTCCGAACTGGGATGGACTGCTGCCGGTGCCGGGTGACGGCCGCTACGAGTGGGACGGCAGCTGGCGCGGCCACCTGCCGGAAAGCTTCAATCCGCCACAGGGCTGGATCGCGACCGCCAACGCCTACAACATCCCGGCCGACTATCCGGCGCTCGAGCGCAAGCTGGGATTCGAATGGACGGATCCGTCGCGGCACCGGCGTATCCACGAGCTGTTGGGCGCCGCACCTCGAGTGACGCTCGAAGACTCCGAGCGCTTCCAGAACGACGTGCTCTCGATCCCGGCGCGGCGGCTGGTTGCGCTGCTCGCGCCGCTCACGTCGGAGGACGAGGAAACCGCGAGCGCGCTCGACCTGCTTCGCGGGTGGGATGCCGTGATGAGCGCCGAATCGCCGGAGGCGGCATTGCACGAGGTCTGGCAGACCCGCCACTTGCGGCCCGGCTTTCGCGATGCACTCGCGGGTCCGGCGGCGTCGGCGGTCGTCGCCACTTCGGACATGGACGTCATGCTCCAGACGCTGGAACGGCCTGAGACGCGGTTTGGCGCAGGCGGGTCCGCCCGGCGCGACGAGCTCCTGCTCGCGACGCTCAAGTCCGCCTGGCAGGAGATGGTTCGCCTGCAGGGACCCGACTCCAAGGCGTGGCAATGGGGCCGCTCGCACGTCAACCTGGCCGAGCATCCCTTCGCGGCGACGCTGGACGTCGAGCGGCGTGCGCGCGTAAATGTCGGGCCGATTCCAAAGGACGGCAGCGAGTTCACGCTCAACCAGTCGGTCGCGAGCGCGGCCGACCTGCGCCAGGTCCAGGGACCCTCGGTCCGGATCGTGATCGACGTCGGCAATTGGGACGAAAGCCGGGCGATCAATCATCCCGGCCAGTCCGGCGACCCGCAGGACCCGCACTATCGCGACCTCGCGCCGATGTGGCGCAACGGCGACTATTTCCCGCTGCTGTATTCCCGGCAGGCGGTCGAAAAGGCAACCGAGCGCGTGATCAAG
>Ga0157380_10002177_pt1 | contig 13158 bp, 13 predicted proteins | sample S35metaG_FD_119757 | JGI IMG/M metagenome (GOLD analysis project Ga0157380, IMG submission 119757) | Switchgrass rhizosphere microbial communities from Kellogg Biological Station, Michigan, USA - S3-5 metaG | ecosystem: Host-associated > Plants > Roots > Rhizosphere > Soil | place: USA...
ACGAACCATCGATGCGCTCTGGCAATCCATCGGCTCAATATGCCAGCTCTACTCTCCAGACGAATGCTGGAACTACCTCAAGGAAGCCGGCTATGTTGCAGATTAATGGCACACCGCTCTAATCGGCAGCCGTGCCGAGCTTTTGAAGCTCTCGCAGCCATCGCGTGCGATCCTTGCTCGAGCCTTCCACATTGCCGATCAGGGTGCATTCCACCGGCTTGATCCCCACGAAGTTCAGGATGTTTCGTTTGAGGCTCTTCACGCTGTGCGCGCCATAGACGAGACGATAGAATAGCGCCGGCATTCCCATGGTGACGACGATGCGCGCCGATTTGCCCTTCAGCCCCTTTTTCGGAAGCTTGTTCTCGCGATAGTGGAAGGCGAACCCGGGCCGCATCACCTGTTCGAAAAAGCTCTTCAGGATTGCAGGCATATCGCCCAGCCATAGCGGGTAGAGGATCAGCAGATGATCCGCCCACACAATGATTTCCTGCACTTCGGCCACGGCCGGCGAAGGCGGCTGATCCTGCCATTCGCCACGGCTTGTCAAAATCGGCAGGCCGAGATCAGCGACATCAATGCGACGAACCTCGTGACTGGCGGAAGCAGCACCTTCAGTATAGGCATCAGCGAGCGCATGAATGAATCGCGCCTTGTCTCGATCCGGATGGCCGTCGATGATTGCAATTTTGCGGGTCATGCAACCGGTTCCATCTTTTCCACTGGTTCGCGAAGAATGCGTTGAACGATCCGGACAGTCGGATCACCTGGGCAGGCATGCGATACGAAGCCCATCTCGTGTTCCAGGCCAATTGCGGCGGCATTGCCGGCGCTCTCCAGCGACTCGATGACCGAAATCCCTTCGGCCTTGGCGTAACGGACAACATGGTCGAGCAGCGTCCAGCTGATGCCATGCTGCTTGCGATCGGCACGCACGGTCAGTGCCACTTCGGCGCGGACCCGATCCGGATCCGCGGCCAGTGTCGCAACGGCGACCACCGCATCCCCTTCTTCGTCAAACGCCAGGAACGTCATCGTGCGGCGATAGTCGATCTGCGTCATCGCGGCGATCCGGTCATGGCTAACCTCGCGGACGCCGGTCAGGAAACGAAACCGCAGATCTTCAGGCGTCACATGCCGGAAAAATTCGGCCAGCTGGTCTTCATCGGTGGGCTCCACGGGCCGGACATGAAGCTTGTCCCCGGCCCGCGTGACGAGATCCGCGGTCCATTCGACTGGAACCGGCCGGATGACCAGCCGCGATGCGGGGTCAGCCTCGGCCGTAATCCGGACGCGCGCATCTAGTGCCATGACACCTTCGGCATCAACCAGCAGGGGATTGATGTCGAGTTCCAGGATGTCCGGTAGATCGATGATCATCGCGGATAGTGCCTCCAGCACACGCGTCACGCCCTCGACATTTGCCGCCGGTTCGTCACGATACCCTTTGAGCAGATTGGCAATCCGCGTTCGGTTGATCATGGCCCAGGCGCTCTCGGGGTCGAGAGGTGCGAGTTCCAGGGCCTTGTCGTTGAGCATCTCGACAGCCTTGCCCCCGGCACCGACCATCAGCAGTGGACCGAAGGTTGGATCATGAGCCACACCAGCTATCAGTTCGTGCGCGTGAGGGCGGATGCACATGGTTTCGACCGCGAAGCCCTGTATGTCGGCATCCGGGCGCTCACGCGAAATGCGCTCCTGCATTGCCTTTGCGGCCGCGACGGCAGCTTCCGCATCAGGCAGGTTCAGGGCGACGCCGCCGGCGTCGGACTTGTGCGTGATCTGCGGGGATATGATCTTGACGGCATAAGGCGAGGCGATCTTTCCGCACGCCAAACGCACCGCTTCGACGGAGCCGGCACGCTCCGTCCCTATCACGGGGATGCCATAGAGATCGAGAAGCGCTTTGGCTTCAATCTCATTGAGGATCGACCTGTTATCTTTCCTCACCTTTGCCAGAATATCGAGAGCAGCGTGCCGATCATGATGCTGGTTCAGTTGACCAGTCGGTGTCTTCAAAAGTGCCAGACGCGCCTGCTTCGCGGCCAGCAGAAATTCAAAGCTTCGGATGGCGTCCTCTGGCGTTGAGCAAAGAGCGATGCCAGCATCCGCGAAAATGGGTTGTGCGGTGGCGCAGTTGGTATCGCCAAGCCAACACGCGAAAACGGGTTTGTGCGATCCCGACGCACGCGCGGACGAAATAGTATCCACGACGCTATTGGCAATTTCGCTCGATGAAGAGAGCGCTGTCGGACAGTTCATCACCAGAACCGCATCGACGGTTTCGTCGCGCAGCACAGCGTCAACTGCGATGCGGTAGCGATCAGCATGGGCATCGCCGATCACATCAATGGGATTGGCGTGGGACCAGCTTGGTGGAAGCGCTTCGTTCAACACCGACATGGTCGTGTGGGAAAGGGCAGCCAGCCTGCCTTGTGTCCGGCTGAGGGCATCGACGGCAAGAACGCCGCCACCCCCGCCATTGGTCACGATCGCGAGGCGTTCGCCTCCGACAGTACGGGCGCGACTTAGAATCTCAGCGGCATCGAAAAGCTCTGTGAGCGTGTCGACCATGATGATGCCGGCACGGCGAAATGCGGCTTCATAGACCTCATAAGACCCTGCAAGTGCGCCCGTGTGGGACATCACGGCGTGGTTTGCGGCGGCGCTCCGGCCGGCCTTGATCGCGATAACCGGCTTCGCCCGCGCTGCCGCACGAGCGGCCGACATGAATTTGGCGGGATTGGTGACCCCTTCGATATACATCAGGATCGCATCGGTTTGCGGGTCGGTCGCATAAAGATCGATCAGATCGCCAAGGTCGACGTCGGCCATGTCGCCTACCGAGACCACGCCCGAAAACCCAATCCCGCGATTTCCCGCCCAGTCGAGAATTGCGGTCACAAGAGCACCGCTTTGCGAAATGAGGGCAATCCGACCGGTGGACGCCGCGACATGTGCGAACGATCCATTGAGCCCGGCACGGGGCATCTGCAGGCCTACGCAATTCGGTCCGACGACGCGCAAAAGATGCGGTCTGGCTGCATCGAGCATCGCCTGGCGCAGCCCGTTGGCTTCGGTAATCCCCGCAGAAACGACTACCGCTACCTTAGTGCCAAGCGCACCCAGCTCACCGATCGCCGCAGGCACGGCTTCGGCGGGAATGGCGAGGATCGCAAGATCCGGTGCGGCCGGAATCTGACCGATTGCTGGAAACCAGTGGGCGCCTTCAAGCTTCATGGGGCGCGGATTAATGGCATAGATAGGGCCATCGAATTTGCTCGCGACGAGGTTTGACAGGATAACCTGGCCGACGGATCCGGAACGTTCGGATGCCCCGATCAGCGCTACGCTTTTTGGACGAAGCAGCACATCCAGATTACGAATGGTCATGCTGGGGCCTTTCCATTTCGAAGCGCAGCATGATGCGCGTCACGCGCGAAAAGTGCCTCGCGGTGCTGGTTGCTTCCATTCGTAGAATCCCGCACTCTTCCGCACTGAGCGAAGGTTAAGGTCCGTATTTAGACGGACTGAAGTGATCCATCGGGGCCCGTAAACTCTCAGAAACATCATCTGAGGAGGAGCCAATGTCCCGTGCCCCAGAAGCCAGCAGACAGGCCAAGCATGTCGTTATCCTTTGCCACCCGGATGAGGACAGCTTCAATCCATCCGTCGCGCGAACCTATTGCGAGGCTGTCAGTAAGATTGGTCACGAAGCTGTATTTCGCGATCTGTATCGGATTGGCTTTGATCCAGTGCTTAAGGCAACCGAGCAGCCAGGCCGAACGGATTTTGAGCTGGGCGCCGATGTCGCAACCGAACTTGATATAATCCAGGGCGCGGATGCTTTCGTACTGGTCTACCCGATCTGGTTCGGCACGCCGCCGGCGATGATGAAGGGCTATGTCGAACGGGTAATTGGCTCGGGTTTTTCGCATCGCGCCGTGCGGGCTCGGCAATATCATCCAATGTTGAGCGGAAGTCGCCTGCTCAGCTTCACATCCTCGGGCACCACCAAACAATGGTTGGAAGAGCAGGGCGCGTGGCGCTCACTGCGGCAGCTGTTCGACCAATATATTGCGCAGGCTTTCTCGCTGGAAAAGCATGAACATGTTCACTTTTCGGCGATCGTGGACGGGTTGAAACCTCGCTTTGTTGAAGAAAATCTCGAGCAGGTCCGTCAGGAAGCGCGCAAGCTCTGCAGCGAAATGGCCCCACGCACTCCGCGCTGATCCTGGTCACTTATTGCGTGCAGCGTTCGCTGCCGTCCGAGGTGGTGGCGCCTTTGTCCCGCTTGTAGATGTCCGGGAAATATCGAATGCCGCCATTGGCGTCGGACTCGGCGGTAAAATAGGTGACATAGACGGGTATGGGCTGCAACAGGTCGACTTTCACCGTCCTGCCCGTTGCGACTGCCGCATCCACCCGTTTCCTGTCCCAGGCAGGGTCTGCGGAAAGCAGGGTTGTGGCGAGGCCCAGCGCATCTCCGACCCGGACACAACCATGGCTGAACGCACGCACATCACGGTCGAACAGGCTCTGGCTCGGTGTGTCGTGGAGGTAAACGCTGTAGGGGTTCGGCATCACCAGCTTCATGCGCCCGAGCGCGTTGGTAGCCCCTGGGCGCTGGCGATAGCGGCCGTCCTGAACCACATAACCGCGGCGCGTGGCTTCGGCGGGCTTATTGCGAACCAACGCTCCGACACTTTCCGCGACGATACTGGACGGAATTTCCCACCAGGGGTTCAGGATTACGCCGGTAACCCGCGCTGAAAAGACAGGGGTCGGTGATCCGGTCTTGCCGACGATAACCTCCCAGCGCCCGATCTCCTTTCTAGCTTCCCATAAACTTGCCTCGAACGAAGCTGTGTTGACCATCAGATAACGCTCGCCCAACACGCGGGGCATCCAGCGCCATCGATCGAGATTGGCGGCAAGGATCTTGCGCCGCTCTGGATCGGTTTCCCGCGAAAAAGCCTGGCGAAGCGCATAATAATAAGGATGCGAGGGCCGGGCCGTACCAAATAGTTCATCCAGCCGATTCAGTCTCACGGCGTCGGTGACCGCGGCCAGGGGATCAGTCAATGCGATGCCGTTATCAATATGCCAGCCCGTGCGAAGCGATGCGTTACAGCAACCATTGCGATGCGCTCGCAGCAGACTAATGGCAGCCGCCGTCGCCACAGAATCGAGTCTCGGCGTGTCCGGCGTCTGTAGCGCGTCACGAACCGTGGCCGCCTCCGACGCGGCCGGCCCCAACCCGTCATCCTTCGCGGCATCGAGCCACTCGATGAGCCGCGCAATCTGATCTTTTTGCCAATGCGGAAATTCGGCTTTGGCATTGGTTGGAGCCAAGCATAAGAAAATGAAGCACAAAAACCTTCTCATATGGCCGGTTTTCCAGACTGGTGGGCGGATCGACTATTGGGGTTATTACTGAGGTCGAATTATAGCGATAATTCTGTTATGCTTGCGCTGTGACCAAGACCCATATGACTGACTTGACGGCCTTTTCGAGACGGGCGCTCATACTCGGAGGCGCGATGGCGCTTGCAACCTCGCGGGCGAGCAGCGCTATACGCATCGGTGGCGGTGAAAATGCAATCGATGCGACGCTATTGCAGCGTGCTCTCCAAGCCTATGACCGCCACCGCAATCAACTGACCGCCCGCGATTATATGGGGATCGCCGATTTCTCCGTGCCGTCCCGGGCTCCTCGTTTCCACCTCCTGGACTTGGTGAGCGGGAAGTCTCAATCGCTTTTGGTCGCTCATGGCCGGGGGTCCGATCCGGATCATAGCGGCTGGGTTGAACGTTTCTCGAACCTGCCCGGATCGGCCGCCTCCTCGCAGGGAGCGTATCTCACCCGTGATATCTATCAGGGCAAACATGGCCGATCCCGGCGTCTGGTAGGCCTTGATCCCGATAACAGCAATGCGGAGGCCCGCGCCATCGTCATTCATGCCGCCTGGTATGTGAGCCCGGACATGGTCCGGCAGCATGGCAAGCTCGGGCGAAGCGAGGGCTGTTTCGCATTTTCCGAAAGCGATTTGGCGGCTGTGCTCGATCGATTGGGCCCCGGCCGGCTGATCTATGCGGACAAGATACCCAAAGCGTGATTCCGAGCCGGAAGGGGCGTCATACTCGACAGCCCCTTCCGTTATGGCTTCAGAGTGAAACCAAGTAGAAATGCCGCAAGTTCTTGTGCTTGCAAGTTAGTCAGGTCCTTGTCGATCTCGGCGATCGTTCGGCGCTCGATCTGGGTATTGCGGGCCTTACGAAGCTCACCGAGCATATGGGGCGGTGCGATCAGGACGATCGGCGCGTCATGGCTGCCATTGCTTTGAAGGAAAGCAAGAGCCATTTCCCCGAAGCGATCTTCACGCTGCTGATGGTAGTCCGTGGTCGCGTAAGCGTGGCGCGTTGATCCGGCGCTTTCGAATGATCGGCCGGGCCCGTCCGAGGCAAGCGCGCGCGTAGGAGGATCAGCTTGTATCTTTTCGCCGATGATCTCCAGCTCCGGCGCGTTGTCTTTTCCGCGGTTACGCAAAAGCTGCATTCGGCTGCCATCGACTACCAGAACTAAAGCGCCATAGGGAACGAGCACAGGACAATCCTTTCAAGATTCAGCGGGCGCCCGGTTGTGCGCACGACGGAGCAACTCGATCACTTCATCATCGGAGGTTTGCGTAAAATCGGCATAGTGGGCACCGACGGCGTAAAAGGGATCGGGCTGCGCAAGGCAGACGACCTCGTCACACTCTGATCGGAGCGCTGCGATTGTTTCCCGAGGCGCCACAGGAACTGCCAATATCAGCCGGATCGGGTGAACTTTACGCACAGCCTTAAGCGCAGCCTTGATGGTGCCGCCGGTTGCAATGCCATCATCCACGATGATCACAGTCCGCCTGGCAAGTTCGACAGGCGGTCTTCCGCCAGTGTAGGCTTGGCGGCGACGTTCGATCTCGGCCAGCTGGCGACGCAGTTCCGCGCGCAAATATTCAGGGCTCGGTGCCAGTTGACGCATAACATCTTCGTTCAGAACCAGCTGGGGATGCGCGCCGTCGACGATCGCCCCAATCCCCAATTCCTCATAGCCAGGTGCGCCGATCTTGCGGACGAACAACAGGTCGAGCTCGGCGCCCAGCCCATCCGCAACCTCGAACGCAACCGGCACGCCGCCTCTCGGAAGTGCTAACACGACCGGATCGGCCGGCGCGAAACGCCGCAATGCTGCTGACAGTCGTTGCCCCGCTTCCCTGCGGTTTCGAAATTCAGGCTGGCTGCCGAGCATGCAATGCCTCCTCGAAATGCTGGAGGAACCAGTCGGCGGCATGTTCAATCACCGCATCGAGCGTGCCGGGCTCCTCGAACAGATGCCCGGCGCCGGGTACGATAATGAGTTCGGTTCTGGCGTGCATATGCCGCATCGCCGTCCGGTTCAGATCGATTACCACATGATCGTGACCGCCGACGATAAGCAGGGTTGGTGCGCGGACATGGGCGAGCGCATGCGCACCCGCCAGATCCGGTCGCCCGCCGCGTGAGACGATTGCTACGGCACGGTCATCTTCATAGGAGGCCGCAAGGAGTGCCGCCCCGCCTCCCGTACTCGCACCAAAATATCCGATCGGAAGCAACCAAAGATCGGGTTCGCGAGCGACCCATTCGGCGGTGCCCGCCAAACGTGATGCCAGCAACGGAATGTTGAAGACATTGGCGCGGTCCAGTTCTTCTTCCGGCGACAGCAGATCGACCAGCAAAGAGGCGATGCCGGCTTCATAGAGGCCTTGGGCGACATGATTGTTACGCGGACTGTGCCGCCCGCTTCCACTGCCATGTGCGAAGATGACAATGCCACGCGCGCCATGTGGAACGCGCAATATCCCCTTCAGTCCGGTGATGGACACCGTTATCTCGACCGGAGCATGTGCGGCGCCCGCCATCTTCACAGTCCGAACGGATAGGTTTCGGGCGCGCCATGCGGACGTTCATGGCCAAGCGGGGTGACGGCCTTGGTCTGTTCGAACCACACCCAGGCGTCGAACTGCTCAGCGAGCACGGCCTCAAAGTAATGGCTCAAGCGCTCGGTTTCGGGTCGGTACACCACGCCGATCGCGCGTTCGAGCAAGGGTGTTCGCAGCAAATCCGCGAGAGCCCGCCGATCGTTGCCCCGCCAGTGCGTGAGGGTGCGCGCCAGCCCGGTTTGGCGGAAGGCATGTTCGTAGCTGTCGGGCCGCGCGGGGCGTACGGTCTTGACCTGCATGTCGGCGCCCCAGTCGCTCGCAGCAGCGACTGTTCCGGTATCCGTGCCAAAGCCGATGGCGACGACGTCCTCGCCAAAGGCGGTGCGACAGAGTTCGCCGATATTGAATTCACCCTGCCAGCCCATCGCAGTGGCGGCGGCATTGCCGACATGGCTGTTATGCGCCCACACCACCGCCTTCGCGCTGTCGCCGCGATGGATGAGCAGCGACTGGAGCGTATCGAACATATGCCGATCGCGCAGATTCCAACTCTCCGTCGAGCTGCGATACATGGCGCGGTAATAGCGTTCGGCCGCCCGGACGATACGTGCGTTCTGAGTGGCGTCGAACCAGCTTTCGCCATCCTTCCCGACATATTCGAGGCGGTGCCTCAGCAGCTCATGGAGTTGGGCAACCGCCCGATCTTCGCAGCTGGGGCGGTCGCCGTGCACCACGGCCCGTCCGTAATGTGCGGGCTCGTCCTGCCATGGCGTCAGGCACCCATAGCGGTGGCGCGCATCCGCTGCCGCCTGAGGATCGACCTTATCCAGATAGACAAGCACCGCACGAATTGATTCACTCAAGCTGTAGACGTCGAGTCCATGGAACGACACGCGCTGCTGTTCCGGTAGCGGCGAATTATGGCCCCGCAACCAGTCGGCAAATTCGAGCACCTCAACATTGCGCCACATCCAGGTGGGGAACCGGACGAACACATCGCCGCGACGCGGACGCGGCGCCTGATGGCGCACATAGTCATCGATGCGCGCGGCGTCGGGCCAGTCGGCCTCGACCGCGACAATATTGAAGCCATGTTTCTCGATCAGACGGCGTGTGATAGCCGCTCGCGCCCGGTAGAATTCAGAGGTGCCATGCGTTGCCTCTCCGAGCAACACTACACGCGCATCACCAAAGCGATCGAAGAAGGTTCCGAACTCTTCCGCGCGCTCCGGCGAGGGAAGTGGCTCTGCGTATCGACGCAGAGCTTCGATCAGCTCGCTCGAAGCCTGATCGATCGGTTCGTAAAGCGCTGTGTCGGACATGGCGCCCTCCTGCGTTCGCTCCAGCGCGCGCGATCAATGGCCGAGTATCAGCGGCACCGGGCTCTCCGCCAGCATGCGGCGCGTAACGCCTCCGAACAGGCTCTCGCGGATCCGCGCATGGCTGTAGGCCCCCATAACGCAATAGCTGGGACGACGATCCGAACAGAGCTTCAAAAGTCCGGTGGCTACGTTCGCTTCAGCGTCACGACGGTCGATTCGCGGCTCGATCCCGTGGCGCGAAAGATAGGTTGCTGCTTCCTCGGCCGGCACACCCCCCACCTGGCCGAAGGTCACGATGGAAACGGTTTGCGCCTTGGTCAGGAGGGGTGTCACCGCACGCATGGTGTCGGCAACCTCGCTCGAGCCATTCCATGCGATCAGCGCATTGCCATGGGTGGCCAGCCCGTGCGCAGCCTCCGGCACTGCCGCGACCGGCTTGCCCGAATGCATCGCGACCTCGGACACCACCATGCGCATATTCGGCTCGCTGGTGTCCGTGAGCGCCGTGTTCAGCACAATGATGTCGGCAAGATCGGACTCGGTTTTCAGCAGCGGGGCGATGTCGCCCGTGGCGTCCACCCAGTTCCAGGGCACATCCTCGCTTTTCAGCCGCGCCTCGATGCGCGTGCGATTGGCCGCTTCACGCTGGCGCAGATTATCCAATATCAAGGCTTCCGCATTGCCGATCATCGGATCGATGCCGACCATCATGGGCAACTGAACGATATCGAGGCAGGTGAGATGGCCAGATAGAGCCCGGGTGAGGTCGAGCGCCGCCTGAAAACGGGCCTCCTCGCCGGCATCATCGTGAACCAGAAGCAGGACGTTCTTCATAAAAGGTCTCCATGCGGCTACAGTTCAATGAGATGAGCCACACAATGCGACCGAGATCGCAGTCGATCTTTACGCAAATATACGAAGGAATCTGAGACGGAGGCTGATCGATATCACACGGACCGTTGGAGGATTGGATCCCTGTCGATGCGGAAGGTCCCGGCGGGAATCCCGCGCTAGGTCAAAACATGCTGCGCGACGAGTTGGACCACAATCGAAAGGACTTAAGTTCGAGACCGCTTTCCGGAGCCGCGTATTCTCCTTCTCCAGCGACTTCAATCGTGCCGCCTGCGTCAGCTTCAGGCCACCATATTCACGACGCCAGCGATACCGAGGCAGCACAGCCATGCCGGGGGGCATGGCGAGCACCGAAGCTCTCAAAGCGTACCGGTTTTCAGGGCGAAGGCCAGAAGTTGAGCGGTGAACCCATTGTTTCGCGATGAGAAATCGGTTCGGCCCCGTTAAGGTCGCGTAGCCCATAGTGCTGCGCGAGTTCGGCGCCGATGATGGTCTTTCCTGAATAGGACAGAATATCGGGATCGTAGGCAAGGGCGCGTATCACAAGACCACTGAGCTCAGGGGTTTCCCAGGTGGGCAAAGTCTCACGCATTTCGGGGGGCAGAGCCTCTGGCGGCAGCGACCTGACGGCGTCGGTCAGGACGAAACCCGGCCAGTAGGAGATGACGGACACCCCTTCAGGCCGCAGTTCGGTGGCCATGTCGAAGCTCATCTTGTCCGTGCCGGCTTTCGCGGCACCGTAGGCAGGGCCGTGAAAGTAGGAGGACGCTCCGTAGAAGGATATGTTCGCAATCAGCCCGCGCCCGCGCGCAACCATCAGCGGCGCGGCATAGTAGGCCGCGACGTAATTTGATCTCAGGCCTACCGTGATCATATCTGCCAGGCCGAGTGACTTGGTCCAGAACCCTCCGGGCGCGAGCAGTTCCTGCGCAGGCACCGTTGCGGCGTTGTTTAGGAGGAGATCGAGGCGCCCACCAGTCTGCTCGGCAAGATCCTCAAACAGCCGCCTCACCTGCTCATCATCCCGGTGGTCGCAAAGAATGGCCCGACCCGCACCGCCGTTAGCTTCGATCTCCGCGACCGTTGCCTCAAGGGCGCTGGCGTCCCGCCCCGTGACGAAGATCGTACCTCCTTTCATCGCCAGGCCGCGGGCGGCGCCCCGGCCAAGCCCACGCGTGGCGCCGGTCACAACGGCGACAAAGCCGGCATCGTCCTCGTTCTTCGTATATGGCATCTTCGACCTCCCCAACAGCCCAGATCGGCCATATGACCTGTTCGCATATTGATCTCGAATTATAGATCAAGTGAGGGGAAGGTGTGGCCCTGTTAATTTTTCCGTGCCGGTAAAGCAGTCCTATACGGCGCTATACCGGATCAACCGGTGCACCGCACCTCGACCGGCGGCTCTTTATCACCCTCCCGATTATGCGAGGTCTGTTTTCCTGCCATGAGTGCCTTGCCCTCAGAGCGGCAGCAATCGCACTCGTCTGCCTTGACACCAGGCAGCATGACGAGAGGCCCGCTCACGATGCCAGCCTACGTCCATTGCCCGTCGGTTTCAGAAACGCAAGGCGGACGCTTTCCCTATCAATCGCGTCGGTTAGTCGCATTGTCGGAGTCGCGGCGGACAGTGACTGGAGAAGCGCCTGCGGATCATCGGTCTCCACCTCGTAGAGCGTTACCAGTTCAACGAACTCCTGCCCATCGGGCGACAGCCTTTCGAACCGCTCACACGCGACGAAGCCGGGGAGCGCGAGGATCTCTCCCAGATGCGTCTCATCATACCAGCGATTATATTCTTGCTCACGCCCGGGAAGGCTGCGCGACGAGACTTCGAGCAGATAGCGCATCTGGGCTACTCGATCATGCCGATGACGGTCGCGACCTCGTAGGTCTCACCGACCTGCGCGATGATCTGCGAAAAGCCGAGCTTCGGCAGCAATACTTCAACGCCCATCTGCTACTCCTGGTTGGTTCATTGTGTCCTGGCGCCTCACCTCACCGATGCTCGCGCTGCTGTGACGATGTCGTCCATATGCGGTGCGAGAGCCGTCTGAAGCGATTTTGGAGAACGCTAAGTGTTGGCCGATCCGACACCCACGTTAGACGCTTTCTAGGGGGGAGCAAGCAGCTTCGGCAATTGCCGACGATGTGACCACAAAGGCGTCCTCAAGGACCTTGTTGAAGGGCACGGGGGTATAGGGCGCGCCCAAACGCCGGACGCCTCTTCCTGCAAGGTGGCTGCAATTTCCGATCCAGCGCCAAACGCGCGCACGGCCTCGTGCGCGACGACAGCGCGTCCGGTCTTCCGAACAGCTGGATGGTTCGAAAAACCCATGGTGCCGGCAGTGGAGATATGATTCTGGTTTTGGCGCATTAACTGCGCCGCCAGCACAGCCTCTCCACGTTCAAATCACCACACTGTCCATCAAAATCACCGGTTCTTCGATCCGTCCAGCTTCAAGGGCGATATCGGTCATCTCTTGGGGGCTGGATCGCGCTCGAATGCTGCCATTCGGGATCTCTCGTAAGTGAGTTTGCGCAAAACATCGCGAGCTACCTCCAGTCTTGTAAGCCATCCATAGTGGCCTCAGCGATGCGACCAAATTGTTGTTTCTGCGTTCTAGCCGTGGCCTGCAAAGCAGGAGTCGGTAATGACCATGATACCATTTCAATACGGAATGCGGCGATATTCGTCTCGGGGAAGCAATGCCAGCAAGTCTCGCCCATCGCCTAAATTCAATTCGTCAGAAGTCCGCGAAAGCATAAGGATATCCATATTCGATTTGGATCGCACACTTACGAAACGGCCGACCTACAGTCTTTTCCTCATTCATGCGGCATGGCGGATCGCACCTTGGCGGATCATTCTGATCCCACTGCTGCTGCCGTATGCCATCGGCTATTTTCTCAAGTTTCTGTCTCGAAAACGGATGAAGGAAGCAATGCACATGCTGATGCTTGGCCGACATCTGGACTCGGAAAGCGTTCGCGATATTGCGGAAGCGTTTGCGGAT
>Ga0157380_10002178_pt1 | contig 13150 bp, 10 predicted proteins | sample S35metaG_FD_119757 | JGI IMG/M metagenome (GOLD analysis project Ga0157380, IMG submission 119757) | Switchgrass rhizosphere microbial communities from Kellogg Biological Station, Michigan, USA - S3-5 metaG | ecosystem: Host-associated > Plants > Roots > Rhizosphere > Soil | place: USA...
AAGCTCTCCGCTTCCGCCAGCGTTAATCCTGCCGGCACGTAACCATTCAAAGGATCGTGAGCGCTGGTTTGATCGGTGATCGCATCGATCGAGATGCCGCGACGGATTAGCTCCGGCAAGACCTCGGCGCAATTGCCCACGAGGCCAACCGACACAGCGCGTTCTTGTTCGCGAGCGTCATCGAGAATGTCGAGCGCTTCGTCAAGCTCCAAAGCTAATCGATCGCAATAGCCGGTCTTGACTCGTCGTTCAATTCGTTCAGGGTCGACATCGATCCCCAGGAACCGCGCGCCATTAAGTGTTGCGGCAAGCGGTTGAGCGCCTCCCATTCCACCCATACCACCCGAAACAACCAGCTTACCGTTAAGGCTTCCGGAGAAGTGCTTGTCAGCCATGGCTGCAAAAGTTTCAAAAGTTCCCTGCACGATTCCCTGGGTCCCAATGTAGATCCAACTTCCCGCAGTCATCTGCCCGTACATCATCAGGCCCTTGCGTTCGAGCTCATGAAAGCTTTCCCAGTTGGCCCACGCGCCGACCAGATTCGAGTTTGCGATCAAAACACGCGGCGCATATTCGTGCGTGCGAAAGACTCCGACCGGCTTGCCGGATTGCACCAGCAGAGTTTCATCGTCGGCCAGTTGCTTGAGCTCGCGAACAATCGCTTCAAAGGCCGGCCAATTGCGCGCAGCTTTGCCTCGACCACCATAGACAACCAGTTCCTCAGGACGTTCAGCGACGTCAGGATCCAGGTTGTTCATCAGACAGCGCAGTGCTGCTTCCTGATGCCAGCCTTTGCAATTCAATGTGGTGCCGCGCGGCGCGCGAACTATTCTAGATGACATGGAAAGGTTAGTCCGAATTCCAGCTGTCCCAGAGCTTGTCCAAAAAGCCTCTTTCTGAGCCTCTATCATCTCGTTTGGTTAACTTCTCAAGTTCGCCCGAATCAAGCCAAAGCCCGCCGCACTTTCCGCATTCATTCAGTTCTGCGCCATCGATATCTTTGACTGCCAGCGATCCATCGCAACGCGGGCACCGCATCGAAGAAGTACCGGCACTCTTAGCCTCTTCAGCGATTCGCATTTTCGCGCGCATCTTTTCGATGGCCTCTTTGTTTTTGCGATGAAAGTACTCTTCCTCGAGTCCCTTTCGTCGTTCATCCATTGCCTCACTCATTAAGTGTTCTCCTGTTTTTATCAGTGTTCTCAAATCAAAAAATCGAAGTCGCCACGTCGAATTGTTTGTACGATTCTTTCGATGTCGGGAGCGAGCGGACGATCACCGGTTAGACTCGTGACGTCTTTACGAACAATTTCGCAAGCCTGCCGGACTCCGCGACCTGCCTGAAGTGGCGCCCGGTATTCAACTCCCTGAGCAGCCGCGATTAGTTCGATAGCGGTTACATGCTCCGCTAGATCCACAATGGTGCGCAGTTTCGTCGCGCCGGTCATTCCCATCGAAACGTGATCTTCTTTGCCGCCGTCCGTGGGCACATTATCGACACTCGCAGGATGGGCCAGCACCTTGGCTTCACTTAGAAGAGCGACTGCCGTAACTTGCATCATCATGAATCCCGAAGACATTCCTGGCTGTTCGGTAAGGAAGGCCGGCAGTCCTTCATTAGCATCAGGATTAACGAGCCGATCAATGCGTCGTTCACTGATGCTCATCAGATCAGTCAACGCAATCGCCGCGTAATCAAAGCAAAGCGCCAGCGGCGCGCCATGAAAGTTTCCACCAGAGCACACTTCTCCAGTTTGCGAAAACACGAGTGGATTGTCCGTAGCGCTGCCAGTCTCAGTCTCGACAATATCGCGCGCGTGAGCTAAGGCACCGCGCACCGCACCATGAACCTGCGGCATGCAGCGAAGGCTGTAAGCGTCCTGGACACGGGGATCGTTTTCGAGATGCGAATCGCGAATCTCGCTCTCGCTGAGCAGGTCGCGAAGATGAGCGGCAACTTGAACCTGCCCGGAGTGCGGTCGAGCCTGGTGAATTCGTTCGTCGAAAGCGACTGGAGTCCCGCGCAGAGCTTCGACCGTCATCGCGCCGGCAACGTCTGCGAGCCTTACCAAGCGGTCGGCTCTGTGTAGGGATGCCGCCGACTGCTGCCATCGCTTGCGTCCCATTCAGCAGCGCCAGGCCTTCCTTCACTTCGAGCACCAGCGGCTCGATACCTGCGCGCTTGAGGGCCTCTCCTCCACTTAATCTTTCGCCGCGATGCATTGCTTCGCCCTCGCCAATCATCGCGAGCGCAAGATGAGCTAGGGGGGCCAGGTCTCCGCTGGCGCCGACCGATCCTCGTTCCGGAATGACTGGGGTGACTCCCCGGTCCAGCATCGCGAGGAGGGTCTCGATGACCATGGAACGACAGCCGCTGAAGCCGAGCGCCAGCACATTTGCTCGCAACAACATCATCGCGCGCGTTTCAGGTTCCGAAAGTGGATTGCCGAGCCCACACGAGTGGCTGCGAACAAGGTTCAGCTGTAATTGTCGAAGCTGAGAAAGCTCAATGTGAACATCTGAGAGTTTTCCAAAGCCGGTATTGACACCATAGACAGTGCGACCCGCAGTAACAATCTCTTCGACAACTCGTCGCGACTCTTCAGCACGAGCGCGAGCCGCCGGTGAAAGAGTGACTTGTTCGTCTCCCCTCGCGATTGTGGCAATCTGATCTAATGAAAGTCTTTGTCCGTCGAGTTCTAACATGAATGATTGCGTTATTTCGTAATGACCAGGTTTAAGGCCCGAAGGGCTGAAATTTAATAGCCACGTCCGTGAGGACGTGGAAACACACCCTCACCAACATTTGAGGCCCGGAGGGCCGACACCCCAAAGCTTCATGCCGCACCTTCGGCGCTATCAACTAAGTGATCTTTGATCCACACCCTTACGGGTGTGGCTATTGAATAGCGGCCCTGCGGGCCTTCGAGTGCGAGAAACTGGACGAGATCTATCTCGTAATTGTCTCTTCTTCCAGGGACAAATCGCCGGTCGCCTCGGGCAAATCTGACAATTCGACTTTCTTAAACTCACCTGTAACCGTGCCGCTGCGAACACGCTGCCGCGCTCGTTTGGCGCGCATGGTAGTTCGTCGAGTGCCGGCCGTCGCAGCCTGTGTCCACTTGCGCACGGTGCGCAATGGTCTGAGCGAAAACTGATGTTGAGGCAGGACCTCGCCGGTCGCCTCGCGCAAGCGCAAAGTTCCGATGGCGAAGATTGCTACTGCAGAATTGAAAAGAAAACCAATTACAAACACGATCCATCCAGGCACCACACCCACGGTAGCTCGATCGATAAACGAGGCGAAGTCACGGGCCGGCAATGGATGAAGATACACTTTCAGATTCCAGCTCAAGGCCAGCAGCGCAAAAATCCAGAGATAGTTTCGTCGCAACCGCCTACCCACAGCTTCCCATTCACTGATGGTGAAGTGCGGCGTGATTAAGTCGGCGGCCAGGTGCTTTGCCCAGGCTTCTTCGGGAGTGACGCTTTCCGGCGCCAGCATCTGCGCGAAATAACCGGTCTCAAGCACGCGCACCCGGCTCGACCAGATTTCGTAGTAGCGGTAGCGACGAGCTTCCATCAGCAGGAAGATCGTAACCAGCACCGAATTGATCGGGATCACAAAGTGCGGATTGCTTGATGAGCTGAATGCAAAAGAGAGAGTGGCGCCGGCGGTTAAGACAGCCCAGTTCGTGGTGGTGTCGAGACGATTTCGCCAGGTGTTCGACCGCTGGATTTCACCGCGATAGAAATGAATCATCGCGGTGTTGAATTCACCGGTCGACATACTTCGCATCATCGAGGAAAAATGCGGCGACGCACTCTTTTCAGCAGTGGCTGGTTCAGGCGAGGCAGGGCGCAAACGGCCGGTGCCTCGATCAGGGGAACGTTCTCCAGAAAGACGCCCGGTTCCTCGTTGTGTATCGGTGGTCATCGAAAGAAGACTCGCTGGCGGCGCGGAAGGCAAAGCGAAAGCGCCGCCACTCAGAGGATTAATAATAGCACGCAGGTTGTCTGAAAGCCCGCTCATTATTGGCTTAGCTGTACAAAAATGGCTCGCTTGACACTAGTCAGGGCCGTCCCTATAGTTTGACTTTCGTTGTTTGAGGTAAGAGTTTTCCGATGAATGTGGTGAGCGCCGAAAGTGACGTTAGGACTGACGTCGACGCATATTGGATGCAACGGGCGCTCGTCTCGGCCCGCGAAGCGCAGCAAAACGATGAAGTGCCGGTCGGTACCTGCATCGTGATTGGAGAGACGTTGCTCTCACAGGCAGGCAATCGCACGCGAGCCTGGCGTGACCCCACCGCCCATGCCGAGATCATTGCCCTCCGCGAGGCTGCGAGAAAGATCGACAACTACCGGCTCACTGATGCTGTTGTTTACTCAACTATCGAGCCGTGTGCGATGTGCGCAGGAGCGTTGATTCAAGCGCGAGTGCGACGATTGGTTTACGGTACGCGCGATGAACGAGCCGGTGCAGTGGAATCGCATTTTGGCATTTGCGATTCAGAGTTCTTAAATCATCGCATTGAAATTTCGTCAGGAGTGCTTGAACAGGAATGCCGCGTCCTGATTCAAGACTTCTTTCGATTGCGAAGGGGAACAAGTCAAAAGTAAAAAGGTAAAAGGAAAAAGTGGAAGGAGTACTTTTGCCTTTTTACTTTTACCTTTTTACTTGTTACGGAGAGGTCGCATAGTGGCTTAGTGCACCGGTCTCGAAAACCGGAGTGGGGGAAACTCCACCGTGGGTTCAAATCCCACCCTCTCCGCCAGCTTTTTGATTGCGGATTGCTGATTTCAGATTGCGGATTACAAAGCGACCAATCTGCAATCCGAAATCTGCATTCCGCAATCGTTGGAGAGGTGCAAGAGTGGTTGAATTGGCAGCACTGGAAATGCTGTGAGCGGGAAACCGTTCCGTGGGTTCGAATCCCACCCTCTCCGCCAGTTTAGAATTGCGAATTGCGGATTGCGAATTGCGGATTTGAAAATCATGAAGCTACTTCTGATCGTCGCAACGCTTGCGGTTATTTTCGCGCTTTGCGAAGGTAATGGTACCGCGCAGGGTCGGGGTAAAGTCGGGCATGCTTCGATTTGTGGGAATCCGCAAATACCTTGCAAGACCAGTGCGCAGTTCCAGGCTTGGGATCTTCCGTTTCGCGTCCCTGAGAATGCGGTCATTTTCGATACCGAGCTTTTCTACTCCGTGATTTTGAAGAGCGTTGGAAAAACCGACCAGGATTGCGACGTGTTTGTACCGGAGACCGAGCGACTTGAAGCCCAAGCCCTGTTTCCGACGCAGAAAGTATTCACGTCCAGATGTGCTGACGTCGAGACGTTGAACTACACCAACGTGAATCAGAACCATCGATTCATGGCCGTATATGCCGGCAGCACGCTCGCCGATGCGCGCCGTACTTTGCAGGCTGTAAAAGCCACGAATAAATTTGCAGGCGCAACTATACGCCGCATGCGAACCGGCTTTAATGGCACTTAATCAATCGGGGGGCCAACAGTATGGAAGACAACAAACTGGCAGAAGAAGAAGCACGGCGATCCGATCAACATCAATCTGTAAAATCGCAGGTTGAGGGAGAGGTGAACGCTGAGATTGCCGAGCGTGCCAGCCAGACGGCGCCCAACGAAGCTCGTAAAATTGAACAAGTTGCCGGAGACTTTCGCGCCAAAGCCGTCGATGAAGTGATCTCGACCGATCGTGAGGTGGAGCGTTCGCGCGGTGCCGCTCGAGTATCGCAAATCGTTGATTACATCTTCTACGTGATTTACGCGCTCTTAGGGATGCGTTTCCTGCTCGCGCTTTTGGCAGCTCGTAGTAGTGCCGGCTTTGTTCAGTTTATCGTCACGGTTACCAATCCGTTCTATGCGCCGTTCAAAGGCATAGTCGCCAGCCCAACAGCACCGGGCGGACACACCTTGATGATGCCGCTGGTGATTGCGATAATCGTTTACATACTTTTGCATCTTGCGATCAACGGCCTGCTGAGAATGCTGGCGCATCGCAAGACGCAGATTTAGTTGGCTGGTTTTTGAAAGTTATCAGACTTCGGGCTCCGCACAACGTTCGCCTTGCAAACCCCGCCAGGCCGGGAACGGAGCAACGGTAGCAACGGCAGCGTGTGTTGCGGGTAAGTCCGGAGTCTGGCCAATACCAAGAGCGACAACCAACAAAAACGGCTGTCGCTCTTCCTTTTTTGGACTATTAAAGCTCCGCGTTGCCGGTGGCAATTCGGTCTGCTAAAGTCTCACCATCCGATTGAAACAACGAAAGGTTTCGTCATGAGGTTTTTTTTCTGCGTCGGTTCCGGCCTCGTGCTTTCGCTAACCGCGACTGTGTCCGGTCAGTCACCAGGGCAACCTCCACCCTTTGGTGACTACCCGACTCATGTGGGTGCAACCGCAATCACCCCTGACGGTATCGGTGAACAAAAAGAACCGAGATCGAGAACCCCAGGCATTGCTCGACCTGCCCCATCGGCTGCAGATCGAAAAGCGTTTGCAGTTTTTTTGACGCAACCGAACACCGGTCTCATGCGATTAGTGCCAGACATACAAAAGAAAGTAACGTCGGTTGCAAATCTCAAAGCGCCACCAGTTTCAGGATTCTCTTATTCTTTTGTAAAAAAGGCCTATTCAAATTTCCGCGACGCCGACATTTTGCTTTGGCGTGACCAACTGATGGTGGGCGGTTATGGGCTCATTACGACGCTTGGTGACGAACCACTGGAAACAATCACGATCGCTCACCCGAGCGCTGCCTATCTTTCCAGTAATCAGCCTCAGTTCGATCAAGTCGAGAAAGCAAAAAGGATAGGATTCGATGTTGACGGTAAGCATTACAGTCGGGAAGCTGCCATCGAACTAAACCAAACTTATCTTCTTAGATCGATCATCCGCAAGAAAAGCGATGCGTTGGTGGCGTTGCGCATAGTTAGAAAAGAATCGAACGGCTCGGTAACTATTGCGTGGAAACGATTGGAGAAGTATCCAACGTTCACAGTGAAGAAATGAACTTCCGCTAATTTGTTTCAAAAGGGGAGGACACTAAGATGAAGCGAATACTCTGTAGCCTGGCGATCCTATCAATTCTTGGCGCGAGCGCTTTCGCTCAATCGACAGGTCGGGACGAGATCTTAAGAGCACTCGAAACCAAACGGGCCGAGATAAAAGATCTCGAAGCAAAATTTCTCGCTCCCACCGATGAAGACCGAGCCGCATATGCTGATTTCCTGAGTCACCCTGACACCGGCTTGATTCGGCTGCTACCGCGTGAAACTTATGGCGACGAGAAGATGCTGACCATCCGGGGCGGAGGAGCGTATTACTCATTCACAAGGCTCACACACGAATATGGGTACGGTTCGGACCTGTCATTGGAACAGAAGTACGTCTCGGTAGGTTTTGCTGGCGCAGACTATGGCCTGATGGCTTCATTAGGCGACGTTCCTCTGGACAAAGTGACCGCCGACAATGAGATTGCAATTATCGCTTCCCAGCATAAAGTTCCAGGTGAGCTACCCGGGGCGCGTGTCGAACAGCGGCGCTTTGGGGCGGGTACAATTATCGATGGCATAAGCTTCAAAGAACGGCTGCCTGCAACCGTTAATTCAACCTATATTCTCCGTTCAATTAACTATGACCACACTGATGTGTTGGTGGCCTTCCGCATTGTTCGTCGGGACTTCGACGGCAGTATGATCATCGCCTGGAAGTTACTAGGAAAATATCCGAAACCACAGCTTGCCCGAACGACGGGCGATCAATAGATTCATATGGCGTATCAAGTCATCGCCCGCAAGTGGCGACCACAAAGCTTTGCTGAGGTAACTGGCCAGGAGCCTATTACTCGAACGCTTAGCAACGCAATCGAGCACGAACGGTTGCATCATGCTTATCTCTTCTCCGGTGCTCGCGGAGTAGGCAAGACCACCACGGCCCGGCTGCTGGCAAAGGCTTTGAATTGCCATAAGTCTCCGAAGCCCACTGCCAATCCTTGCCGCACGGATGACCCTGATGCTTGCCCTTCGTGCCGGGAAATCTCCGAGAGCCGTTCGATTGACGTGCAGGAGATCGACGCGGCCTCCAACACCGGCGTTGACGACGTGCGCGAGACCATCATTGGTTCAATCGGATTTGCGCCCGCCCGTGATCGATTCAAGATTTTTGTCATCGACGAAGTGCATATGCTTTCGGCCTCAGCTTTCAATGCGCTGCTGAAAACTATTGAAGAACCGCCGCCGCGCGTGGTCTTCATCATGGCTACAACCGAAAGACACAAAGTTCCCGAGACCATACTGTCTCGTTGTCAGCTTTTTGAATTTCGCACCATTGCCACCGCGAAGATTCTGGAACGGCTGCGCCATATTGCCGATTCGGAAAAGATCTCGATTCCTGAAGACGCCCTCCGCGAAATAGCTCGAGCCGGCGAAGGTTCAATGCGTGATGCGCAGTCGGCATTTGATCAGGTAATCAGCTTCGCCGGCGAGAAGATCAAGAAAGAGGATGTCGAGATGGCGCTGGGAGTAGCCGGCGCCGACATTCTCATGCGAGTTGTTGAGGGGATAGCGCAACATCAGCCAGCGGAAGCGTTGAAAGTGGTTGATGACCTCGTGATGCGCGGGCATGACTTGAGAAACTTCTGCCGCGACCTGCTTTCTCACTTTCGTGATTTGCTGGTGGCGAAAGTCTCGGGAAGCGATGAGTTGCTCGAATCAGCAGTGTGCGATCGCAGTGAACTAGATAGGCAGTCGGCTAATTTTTCAGAAGCGGATTTGGTGAGATTCTTTCATTCCCTGTCTGAAACTGAAACGAAGTTGAAGACCGCCACTCATCCGCGTTATCAGTTGGAAGTGGGTCTGGTAAAGCTGATGGAGATGCGCAGCCTGCAGCCACTCGGGGATTTGATTGAGAGAATCACTGCCTTGGAGAACTCCGTACGAACGGGTACCCCTCCACCCGCACGCAGCAACTCGCCATCAAGCGCTGGTGGATCTACGCCTCGATCCGCTTCAAACAGTTCCAGAGCAGCCTCGTCATTTTCACCGACCAAGGAAGCTGCAACGGTGGTTGAAGCTCCAGCGATTTTTACGACGCCGGCAAAGCCAGCCGAGTCACTATCGCCGGCACTGGTCATTGAGGAAGCGAAGCCTCTGAACGCCGAAGCTTCAGAGATTGACTTGATCAAGCTTGCTTTGGAGAAGCGACGGAAACGATTTTTGGTAATTGCTTTGGAAGGAGCTCGAGTCGCGCGGATTGAAGGCGATGAGCTTTACGTCGAGTTTGCGCCGGATGCGAAACACCTGCGGGATACGCTCGCGAAAAGTGACGATGTCAAAGTCATTCGGGAAGCCTGCTTCGAAGTAGTTGGCAAAGAGCTTGGCGTTCGCATCACGGTGAAAGATGACGAAACCAACGAATCCGAGCCATTGTCCCAGGAGGAAGAGGAGCGCCGCGAGAAACAATCCCTGCGCGCTACGGCTGAGCAGAGTCCAGTGGTGCAACAAGTGCTGCGCAAGTTTCGCGGCGAAATAGTTGACGTGCGGCACGCCGGACGCTCAGAAGCCGCCTCTGGGTGATGTGCTCACGACCGTTGTCCGTTGAAGCTGGTCCCCATCCTCAAGTTCGGGAACAAAGGATTACGTCTGGAGAGTTTGTCTCATTCACACCCGGTTTCAACCGGGTGGTCCAGCAATTCATCTAATTTCCCGAAACCGTTTCAACGGTTTAGTTCGATTCGTAAAATCAGAAACCGTTCAAACGGTTAAGAATTAGTAGAATTGATTCCAAGTCACCCGGTTCAAACCGGGTGTGAATTAGATGCGCTACCCGCAAACATTCATTGACGATCTGAGACGACAGGCCGACATCGTCCGCGTAATCCAGGACTATGTGCCTTTAAAGAAGAAGGGCGCCAGCTGGATGGCCTGCTGTCCGTTTCATAAAGAAAAAACGCCTTCGTTTTCAGTCAGCCCCGCCAAAGAAATCTTTTATTGCTTCGGCTGTCACAAAGGCGGCTCCGTCTTCAACTTTGTAATGGAAGTTGAAAGCGTGCCGTTTCCAGAAGCAATTAAGATTGTTGCCGAAAAATCTGGAGTACCGCTTCCAAAACTCGAGCAAGACAGTCGCTTCGAAGCCCGTCGACAAGAGGCCGACGAAGTAATCGAGCTCAACAAGTGGGCACTCGAATGGTGGGAACAGCAACTTCTTTCCGGTAGCCCCGAATCTCATCCCGTACGAGAGTATCTGAAGAAACGAGAGATCTCTGAAGAAACTCAGAAGACATTCCGGCTTGGATATTCGCCCGATTCCTGGGAGGCTCTCTCCTCGTACCTTCGGCAAAAAGGCGCGCTGCAAACTCAAATTGAACGCAGCGGCCTGGTAGTCAAGAAAGACGACGGCAGTGGGTCTTACGATCGCTTCCGGGGGCGGTTGATGTTTCCGGTCATGGATACGCAAGGTCGTCCAATTGCATTTGGAGGTCGAACTCTCAAAGCCGACGACAATGTGAAGTACATCAACTCTCCTGAGACTGCTGCCTACGTCAAAGGACGAAATCTGTTTGGTCTCAACCTAACCAGGGACGAAATTCGCAAGCAGGGATTCGCTATTCTGGTTGAAGGATTCCTCGACTTAATTGTTCCGTACCAGTTTGGAATTCGCAATGCGGTGGCAAGCTTAGGCACCGCTTTGACGACGGACCAGGTAAAACTTTTAGGACGGTTTGCGCGTCGAGTGGTCGTAAATTATGATGGCGACCGCGCCGGTGTGCAGGCTGCGAAACGAGCCATCGAGATGCTTTTGGAAGAAGATCTCGAGGTGAAGGTTCTGGTCCTCCCGAACAAGTCTGATCCCGACGAGTTCATTAGACAGCAGGGCGTCACCGAATATCAGCGGCTACGCGGAAACGCACAGCCACATATTCAATTCGTAATCGATCAGGCGGTTGCCGGTCGAAACCTTCACCGTCCGGCTGAAAAAGCAGCTGCGGTTGAAGAGGTGTTGCCCTACGTTCGCGCAGTTCGCAATCCGATTCAGAAGAGAGAGTACTTTGAAATCGCTGTAGACGCCTTGCGCGTAAACGATCCGGCGCTCAAGAGAGAGCTTTCGTACTCAGTGCGTTCCGGAGCGAGTCCGGTTGATCTAAAACAAAAAATCGCCGGCGGTCAAAAAATGAAACCAACTGTTGCCGAACAACAGTTGCTTGAATTATTGTTTGCCGACGAGCGATTACGCGCGCTGATTCTTCCTCGCTTAAGTGATGACGTAATTGCCGAACTCCCGACAGCTGGGATCTTTCGAGCGCTGCTTAAGGCGCAACAATCTGGACTGGAACTCGATTATTCGTACTTGAGCCAGGAGACTGAGGGCGACGCAGCTGCCTCGGAGTTGATTCCGCTTCTGTTGATGAGCGATTCGCTGCACGAGGAGCAAACTAATGACGGACGTAAGTTCATTGCAGAGCGTTGTATTGAGACTTTGCGATTAATGAACATGGATCGGCGTATTGAGAACTTAAGATCTGAACTGGCGACTGCCGAACGAAACGGAGATGAAGGTCGAGTTTCTGAGCTGGTTATGAAGCAATTGGAATTGACCAGACATCGCGCGAGTCTTGGTGCACAGGCTGCCGCCGAGATCGAAGTCCAATAGGAGGGTCTGAAGAAAGGTCCGGAGGACCGATAATTAGTAGCCCCGACCGTGAGGTCGAGGGTGAGAGCAATCCGAAAATCCTGAGGCCCGAAGGGCCGGTACTTCCTATTTCGCACCTTCGGCGCTTCGCTCATTATCCGGACCTCCCACGCCCTCACGGGCGTGGCTATTCAATGCCGGCTCTTCGAGCCTGAAATCAGAATGAGCCGGATGAGATCCTGCGGGATCATTCGGTTGAAACGCAGATGGTGAATCGTTAATAGTGGCTATTGAAGACAAAGACCGTGATGATGTGATGGAGCGCCTCCTTGAACTGGGTGGCGATAAGAAATACCTCACTTTCGACGACCTCAATCGTGAATTACCCGACAGTGTAGTCTCGCCTGAAGACATCGAAGACGTTCTCCAAAAGCTTGAAGGTTCGAACATCGCAGTTGCTGATTCGGATGAAAGACTCCTCGAGCAAGTAGCTGCAGTCACGCCTGACGATGAAGACGAAGCACTCGACGAGGATGTAGAGCTCGATCTCTCTGCCGGCGTCCTCGAAAAGACAAACGATCCTGTTCGCCTGTACTTGCGCGAGATGGGCGTGGTCCCCCTTCTTACGCGAGAGGGTGAGGTGGCCATCGCGAAGCGTATCGAGCGTGGCCAGCTCAAAACCAGAAAAGCTATCGGCCGTTCTCCTATTGCTGTCCGCGAGCTGCTCCGTGTCGGTGACGATCTCGAATCCAGCACGGTCAACATTCGTGACATCGTGACTTTCTCCGAACAAGCCGAGTTAACTGGTGACGAAGATAAGGCGGAAGAGTACAAAGCCTGGACGATCGAAGGCATTCAAAACATCCGCGCGTCGTTCAAGGATGGCCTGAAAGAATGGGAAAAACTCCGCGCCGAACAGCGCCTGACTCACGGTAAGAAAAGCAAGAAGCTGATGCGCTTGCGACGTAGAGTCGCGCGCGCGCGAGTGGAAATCGCCCAGGAAATTGGCAGACTGACTCTCACTGAGCGTAGTCGTCAACGATTGATTAACTCTATTCGCAGTGTCCAGCACGAAGTAAGAGGCGCTGAGCGAGAGATCGATAGCTTCACTGAAAAGCTCAGTAAGAAACGGATCAGACCCGACGAGCAAAAGGAATTCAAGCGTCGTATTGCCGGCGCGAAGAAACTGTTGGCAGGAACCGAAGACGAACACTTCGTCGGCCCGGTTGAAATCAAACGCTCATTACAGTCGATCACAGTCGGCGAACAACAAACTGGACAGGCCAAACGTGAGCTGGTGGAGGCTAACCTCCGCTTAGTCGTCTCGATAGCGAAGAAGTACACCAATCGTGGTCTACAGTTTCTGGATCTGATTCAGGAAGGCAATATCGGCTTGATGAAAGCCGTTGACAAGTTTGAATGGCGACGCGGCTACAAGTTTTCAACTTACGCGACCTGGTGGATTCGACAGGCAATAACTCGTGCTATCGCCGACCAG
>Ga0157380_10002180_pt1 | contig 13149 bp, 14 predicted proteins | sample S35metaG_FD_119757 | JGI IMG/M metagenome (GOLD analysis project Ga0157380, IMG submission 119757) | Switchgrass rhizosphere microbial communities from Kellogg Biological Station, Michigan, USA - S3-5 metaG | ecosystem: Host-associated > Plants > Roots > Rhizosphere > Soil | place: USA...
CCGCCCTCGCCACATCCCGCGCCCGCTCGACGGGAAGCATATGCGTCTCGTGCCGGAACAGCTTCAGCTGCGCCGACGGGATCATCCTCGCGGTCTCCTCGAGAGCGGCAGCATCGAAGAAGATATCCTTCGTGCCGCCGACGATGAGGGTCGGCGCCGTTATGCGTGAAAGCCATGATGGATCGCTGCCGAAATCCTCGTTCGCCACCGCGTTGAGGCTGCGCACGATGGTGACGGGATCGTTCATCGTCTCGTGCAGCCGACCCCGCTCACGTTTCAGGCGCGCCCGGATCAGCCAGTTGAACCACGGGCGGCGAAACGCGACGACGAATTCGTTCACGAAGCTGCCGAAATCCCCCGCCCAGGCGCTTTCGATCTGCCGGTCGATGCTGCGACGGCCCTCCGGCGAGAAGCGATGGGCATTCACCATCAGAATAAGCTCGGTCACGAGATCGGTGCGTGCCGCAAGCCGCGCGGCGGCGAAGCCGCCGAAGGAAATGCCCATGAGGGCTGCAGGGCCGATCTCCTCGCGCAGAATCCGCTCCACGTCGCCGACGATGGTGTCGATGGCGTAGCCGGCGGGCGGCGCCTGATCGTAGCCGAGCACATAGATCGCGCGGTCCCGAGGCAGGAGGCGCGCGATGCGTTTCGCATCCCTCGCGGTGCGCTCAGGGCTGGGGCGTCGCACGAAAGCTTGCCCGCCGTTGAGAACGACGATCGGGTCCGGCCCGGAGCCAATTCTCGCGTAGGGGATCTTGTTCAGGAACAGGCCTGTTTCCAGTTTGCGCATGGTCGTCACGGATGGTCGGAGGGCAGCGGGGTGCCGCGGTTGCACGCAACCGAACGAGCGATGCTGCTTGATCGGGGAAACATCTGCCCGCTGCCTGCTATTCGCGCGATGGCGCGGCAGCGCACCGGTCGTGAGACCGGACATGTGGACGGGCAGGGATGAGAGCCGACGGACACTGGAAGAGTGGCGACGGCTGGCGGCCGGGAGAAAGTTCCTAGTCGCTGTCGTTCCTGCAGTCAAGATTCTTCGATGACGAAAGCGTCCGGGCGCATCGCTCGCCTGTTGCCGATGTGTGCGGCGACACCGTCATGCGTGTCGGATCCGCCTAAAACGGAAGCGGGGTGGGGCTTCGCACGATGCGGGAGGCGCTTTCATGTCCGGCGGCCGATTTGCCTTTCCACCCTCACAGGATGCGGTCTTCCTGACCGATGGCGGCCTAGAGACCTCGCTGGTCTTCCTCGACGGCGTCGATCTGCCCTGCTTCGCCTCGTTTCCTCTGCTGCAAAGCGAGGAGGGGCGCATGAAGCTCGAGAACTATTTCAGGCCCTATATCCGCACTGCGGTCGAACGGGATGTCGGCTTCATTCTCGATACGCCCACATGGCGCGCCAATCCCGATTGGGGGGCGAAGCTCGATGTCTCGCCGGAGGCGCTGTCGGAGGTGAACCAGGATGCCGTGCGCTGGGCGGCCGGTCTTCGCGACAGGCTGTCCGACGACAGGGAGCGCGTCCTGATCAACGGCGTCGTCGGCCCGCGTGGGGACGGCTATCGCGTCGATGCGCAGATGTCGGCCGACGAGGCGCAGGCCTATCACGCGCCGCAGATCGAGGCCTTTCGCGAAGCAGGCGCCGACATGGTGAGCGCCGTCACCATGAATTATGCGGAGGAGGCGATCGGCATCGCCCGCGCCGCCGAGGCGCTGGGCCTGCCTGCGGTGATCTCGTTCACGGTCGAGACGGATGGCAGGCTGGCCTCCGGCGAGACGCTCCGATCCGCCATCGAGCGCACGGACCGGGAGACGGGCCATTCGCCGGTCTACTACATGATCAATTGTGCGCATCCGACTCATTTCGACGATGCGCTGCCCGCAGGCGAGGCATGGATGCGGCGCATCCGCGGCCTGCGCGCCAACGCCTCGGCGAAGAGCCATGCGGAGCTCGATGAATCGACGGAACTCGATCCCGGCGATCCTGTCGATCTCGCCCGGCGTTACCGGGACTTGCGCCAGCGCATGACGCATCTCTCCGTGCTCGGCGGCTGCTGCGGCACGGATCACCGGCATATCGCCGCAATCTGCGAGGCCTGCCTTCCGGCCTCAGGGCGTGCCGTTTGACGGGCGCTCGTCGTCGCTCCTGTGCCGGGCCCAGGGCCAGCGACCTTCGATCTCGACCTCGAGCGAGAAGCTGAGGAAGGTCCGGATGAGCACGATGCCGCCGAGGATGAGCAGGCTCTGAATTGTCGGCTCGATCGCCACCGTGTTGATGATGTCGGCGGCGACCAGGAACTCGAGCCCGAGCAGGATGGCGCGTCCCACATTCGCGCGATAGAGGGTGAAGGCGTCCGATCCTGACCGTCCGTGCAGCACCTGCCAGAGGACGGCGAGGCTCGCTCCGAGAATGCCCAGGACGATGATCGCGATCCCGCCGACCTCGATGGCACGCGTCATCAGTTTCAATGCCGGGGGAAACCAGTCGTCCATGGGCGATCCTTCGCAACCCTCATGGACATAGATTCATAGGACAGCGTCGCCGGACCACCAGAGGCCGGACGAGAGATCCGAGCCTCAGGTGAAGCCGGGCTTGCTCGGAAGGCCCATGCGCTTGAACATCATCACCACCGGGCACATGCCGGTGAAGGAGGCCTGCACCAGATGGGCGCCGAGCAGGCCGGTGAGCCAGAGCCAGTTGATGTTGACGTAAACAGCGAGCAGGACGCTGAGGATGATGAGCCCGCCGACGGTGAGAAGAATCGCGCGTTCTACAGTCATGGCCGTTCCTCCAGAGGAGAGACGGGGCTATCGTACATCAAAGCGTGACCGGCGGCCAAAGCAAAAGGGCCGGCCCGGAAAAGGCCAGCCCTCTTGAAGACCGTCGCAGCGCGATCAGCGAATGGACGACACCCGCATCTCGTCCTCCACGTCGAACAGGCGCTGCCCGTTCAGCACGACCACCGGCGAGCCGACGGGAACACGGCTGTAGAGATCGATGATGTCCTGGTTGAACAGACGGATGCAGCCGCTCGACACGGATTGGCCGATGGACCAGGGCTCCGTGGTGCCGTGGAGCCGGTACATGGTGTCGCCGCCGTTGTTGTAGAGATAGAGCGCGCGCGCGCCGAGCGGGTTGCTCAAGCCGCCCTCCATGCCGCCGGCCCAGCGCGCATTGCGCTCCGGCTCGCGGCGGATCATGGAGGCGGTCGGGGTCCAGCGCGGCCAGGCGGCCTTGCGGCCGATCCGGGCGCGGCCGGCCCAGGCGAGGCCTTCCTTGCCGACGCCGATGCCGTAGCGGATCGCCCGGCCGCCCTCGCGCACGAGATAGAGATAGCGGGACGTGGTGTCGACGACGATGGTGCCGGGCTCCTCGCGGCCGTAATAGGCGACCTCGCGGCGCAGGAAGCGCGGATCGACCTCGGTGATGTCGGTCGCGGGCAGGGGATACGGCTCGTCGGGGCGCGGTCCGTACATCGCCACATAGGCGGGGTCGATGCGGCGCACGGCCTGTTGCGGAGGCCCTTGGGTGGACACGCAGGCGGCGAGCGCCATCGGAAGCAGAAGTGTGGCGAAGCGAAGAATCGTCCGTAACGAAGACGGGCTGGGAACCGGCACAGCAAACATCAGTTGGGTAACCTGCATTTTCTGGTTTTTGGCTTCATCCGCCGTCTCTTACGAGGCGCGGCGGTACTTCCGAAGAGACATAGCCTCGGCAGTGACGACAAGGTGGATCTCGGGTGGCGGAAATGTGGCAACGCTGCGCTGTGGTTTGCAAGACACAGTATTTTGAACGGCCGCGATCCAATCTGGACGCAGGGAGTTAACTTCCCGGCAAGATTCGGTAAGGTTCCCATCCCATGCCGGCCTTCGAGCGAGAGAATTGATGCAATCCCCTTCCATCCAGATGCTCACGATCTGCGGCATCTCGGAATTGTCGGACCCGCGCGAGCGGTCCGTGACCCACGTTCTCTCGATCCTCGATCCCGATCATCCCGATCCGGAGGCGTTCGAAGCTTACGAGCGCCACCACAGGACGATCCTGCGCTTCCACGACATCATCAACCCGATTCCCGGCATGATCCTGCCTGCACCGGAGCATGTGGAGGCCATTCTGCGCTTCGGCGACGAGGTGGCGGATGGGCAGGGCGCGGAGGGCCATCTGCTGGTCCATTGCCACATGGGCGTGTCGCGCTCGACCGCGGCGATGCTGACGCTGCTCGCCCAGTCCAATCCGCAGGAGAGCGAGGACAGTCTTTTCGAGCGCCTTGCAGAGATCCGGCCGCAGGCCTGGCCGAACTCGCTCATGATCGGCTTTGCCGACGAGCTTCTGTCCCGCGAGGGGCGCCTGACCGCTGCCTTGCGACGCCATTACGGCCGCCAGCTCCGGCGCATGCCCAATTACCTGCAGGTGATGCACGATCTCGGCCGAGGGCGTGAGGTCGACATGGCGGCCTGACGGGCCATTAGGGTTTGCCGAGCGCTCCGAACCTCGCGTCGGATTTCACGGGAGCGGGCGCCGCATCGTCGTTCGCCAGCTCCTCCAGGATCGGACATTGCGGGCGCCCGTCGCCGTGGCAGGTTCTGGCGAGATGCTTCAGGGTCGACGCCATTTCCTGCAATTCGCGGATCTTGCGTTCGAGCACGCTCACATGTTCGAGCGCGATCGTCTTCACATCCTTGCTCGCCCGCTCCCGGTCCTGCCAGAGCGAGACGAGATCCGCGATCTGCTCGACCGAGAAGCCGAGATCTCGTGCGCGGCGGATGAAGCGCAGCGTGTGCACGTCATGTTCGGAATAGACCCGATAGCCGGATTCCGTCCGCACGATCTTCGGCATCAGGCCGATGGATTCGTAATAGCGGATCATCTTGGCAGAGACGCCCGATGCGGCAGCAGCTTGTCCGATATTCATGCGACACCTCCGGCGGTTCGAGCAACGGGAGCGGCCGCCGGCATGGCCCCGGCCGGTGCCATGAAACGGCGCAGGCGCAGGGCGTTTCCGAGAACGAAGACGCTCGAGAGCGCCATCGCACCGGCCGCGAAGATCGGCGAGAGCAGCGTTCCGTCGAGCGGATAGAGCACGCCGGCGGCGACCGGGATCAGCAGCACGTTGTAGGCGAAGGCCCAGAACAGGTTCTGCCGGATGTTGCGGATCGTCGCCTTCGACAGGGCGATGGCATTCACGACGCCGCGCACGTCGCCGGACATGAGCACCACATCGGCGCTTTCGATGGCGATGTCGGTGCCGGTTCCGATGGCGATGCCGATATCGGCTTCCGCGAGCGCCGGCGCATCGTTGATGCCGTCGCCGACGAAGGCGATGCTGCCATGGGTATTCCGCAGCCGCTTCAGGGCGTCGACCTTGCCGCCCGGCAGAACCTCGGCGATCACCTCGTCGATGCCGATCCGCTTTGCGATCGCTTCGGCGGTCCGGCGGTTGTCGCCGGTGATCATCGCGACCTTGAGGCCCAACGCATGGAGCGACGCAATCGCCTCCGGCGTAGAGGGCTTGATCGGATCGGCGACCGCGACGATGACGGCGAGCCTGCCGTCAATGGCGGCGTAGAGCGGGCTCTTGCCTTCGGTCCCGAGACGGGAGGCCGCATGCGAAAGGGCGGATACATCGAGCCCGAGCTTCGTCATGAAGCGGTCGGCGCCCACATCGACCTTTCGCCCCTCGACCCGTGCCGAGACGCCGAAGCCGGGCACGGCCTCGAAGCTCTCCGTCGACGGAAGCGACAGGCCGCGCTTCTCGGCCGCCGCAACGATGGCCTGCGCGATCGGATGCTCGGAGCGGCTTTCCACCGCCGCGACGAGCCGCAGGGCATCCGCTTCCGCAAAGCCCTCGGCGGTGACGAAATCCGTCAGCTCCGGACGCCCGAGCGTCAGGGTGCCTGTCTTGTCGAGGGCGACGACACCGACCTCCTTCAGGCTCTGCAGAGCCTCGCCCTGGCGGAAGAGCACCCCGAGCTCCGCCGCGCGGCCCGTGCCGACCATGATCGAGGTCGGCGTCGCAAGCCCCATGGCGCAGGGGCAGGCGATGATCAGCACCGCCACCGCATTCACCAGCGCGAACGTCACGGCAGGCTCCGGACCGAAGATCAGCCAGACGACGAAGGTGAGGGCGGCGGCCGTCATCACGGCCGGCACGAACCACGCCGTCACCCGGTCGACCAGGGCCTGGATCGGCAGCTTCGAGCCCTGCGCCTGCTCGACCATGCGGACGATCTGGGCCAGGACCGTATCGGCGCCGATGCGGGTGGCGCGGAAGGTGAAGCTGCCGGTCTTGTTGATGGTACCGCCTACCACTTCCTTACCATTGGATTTCTGCACCGGAACCGGCTCGCCCGTGATCATAGATTCATCGACGAAGGAAGAACCTTCCAAGACTTCGCCATCGACCGGGATCTTCTCGCCCGGGCGGACCTGGACGATGTCGCCGGCGAGCACCTGCTCGAGCGGAACCGCCCGGGCCTCGCCGTCGCGCAGGACGCGGGCGGTCTTCGCCTGCAGCCCCACCAGGCGCTTGATCGCCTCGGAGGTGCGGCCCTTCGCCTTGGCTTCGAGATAGCGCCCGAGCAGGATCAGCGTCACGATCACCGCGGCGGCTTCGTAATAGACGTTGTCCATGCCGGTGGGCAGGGCGCCGGGCAGGAAGGTCGCCACCACCGAATAGGCATAGGCGGCGCTGGTGCCGAGAACGACGAGCGAATTCATGTCGGGCGAGCGCCGCAGGAGGGCAGGGATCCCTTTGCGGAAGAAGCGCAGGCCCGGACCGAACAGGACCAGGGTGGTCAGGGCGAATTGCAGGTACCAGCTCGTCCGATGCCCGAGCGTGCCCATCACCCAGTCGTGGATCGCCGGGACGAGGTGCGAGCCCATTTCGAGGACGAAGACGGGGAGGGTGAGGATCGCTGCGAGCAGCAGGGCGCGGTGCAGACCGGCGATCTCAGCCTCTCGGGCCGCCCGCTCCTGGTCGGTCACGGTGCTGTCCTGGCGCAACCTGGCTCCGTAGCCGGTCTGCCCGACGGCAGCGATCAGCCGCTCCACCATGTCGGAGCTGCCCAGATAGCGGACCGATGCCCGCTCGGTGGCGAGATTGACATTGGCCTCCAGAACGCCTGGAACCCGCTTGAGGGCGGTCTCGACCCGGTTGACGCAGGAGGCGCAGGTCATGCCTTCGATCGTCAGATCGAGCGATTGCGCCGAGGGCTCATAGCCCGCCGCCCGGATCGCGTCCGCCACGGCGGCGGGGTCTGCCGCAGCCTGGGCGAATTCCACATGCGCCCGCTCCGTCGCCAGGTTGACATTGGCGGCCGTCACGCCCGCGACGGAACGGATCGCCTTCTCCACGCGACCGACGCAGGAGGCGCAGTTCATCCCCTGGATCGGAATGTCGATGGAATCGGTAGGGGTAAGCTTGCCGGCGGCCATGGAGTATCTCCTGATCCTCATATGGGAACAGGGTGTAATCCTTCCAATGATGGGAAGGTCAAGCGGCCTCGGAAGGCCGCTTTCGCCTTGCCGGCGAACGGGCCCCTGCATCGCCCGGCAGGAACCATGCCCACGCCTGGGTCATTGATCCGACACGTTCGGCAGGTAGGCGGGCACGGGCGATTTCCCGCTTGTGCCGGATGCTGCGGTGCTTTTAGCTTTTCACGAACGATTGAGCCGGTACTGACCTTTGAAGCATAGCGACAAACAGGGGCGCACCCTTCGGATCCTGACCTATAACGTCCATCGCTGGCTTGGCACGGACAGGCAGATCTCACCGAACCGGATCACCGATGTCATCGCCTCCTGCAATCCCGACATCGTGGCGCTGCAGGAGGTTCGCGTCGGGCGCGTCCGGCCGGGCGAGATCGACCAGGCGGCCTCGGTGGCATCCGCGCTGGGCATGGATCTGCACTTCCAGCCCACGATCCGCATTCTCGGCGAGCAGTACGGGATCGCCGTTCTCGCCCGTCATTCCTCCAGGATCGTCCGATGCGGGCGCCTGCCGACCCAGTCGACGCGGCAATCCTTCGAGAAGCGCAGCGCCCTCTGGGTCGAGGTCGAGGTCGAGGGCCAGACGATCCAGGTCATCAATGCACACCTGTCCCTGCGCTCGGGCGAGCGGCGGACGCAGGCCGCGGCCCTGATCGGGCCGGAATGGATAGGCCACCCCGATTGCACAGGGCCCGCGGTGCTTCTGGGCGATTTCAATGCGCCGCCTTATTCACGCTCCTACAGGATGATCGCCCATCGGATGCAGGACGCACAATTGTCGAATTCGTTCGGCGAGCCGCAGCCGACCTTTCACACGCGGGCGCCCGTTCTGCGCCTCGATCACGTCTTCGTCACGAAATCGATTGAGGTGGTCGATGCCGGGCCGGTGCGGAACGCGCTGACCCGGGTGGCGTCGGATCACTTTCCTCTCCTTGCGGAACTGCGCGTCCGGAAGAAGCCTGCTGTGGCTGTGGGAAGCAAGGCGAAAGAGGGTGTGCTGCTCTAAGCCTCCCAGCCAATTTAACGAAACAAAGTATCAATTAGTCTAAAGCGCCTTGAAAGCGCCACGCTGTGACGTAGTAATGAGCCACTGTGTTACGTTATATATTCCATCTCCCGAGGGGCGCGGGAGGAAGGAGCGCGATGAAGCTGTATTACACCCCCGGAGCGTGCTCGCTTGCGCCCCGCATCATCGCCTGCGAGGCCGGCCTCGAGATCGAATACGACAAGGTCGATCTCAAGACGCAGACCACAGCGTCGGGTCGTGACTTCATCCGGATCAATCCCAAGGGATACGTGCCGGCCCTGGTCCTGCGCAACGGAGACATCCTGGCCGAGGTGCCCGTCATTCTCGAATATCTCGCCGATCAGGCGCCGGCCGCCCGTCTGTTGCCGAAGCTCGGGTCGCTCGAGCGCTATAGGGTCAAGGAATGGGTCGATTTCACTGGCACCGAACTTCATAAGGGCTTCGACCCGCTCTGGGTTGCGCCCATGCCTCCCAAGGCGCGGCAGCTGGCCGTCAACCATCTCCAGCGCCGCTTTGCCTACCTGAACCAGAGCCTCGGCGGGCGCCCCTACCTGGCGGGCCAGCATTTTACGGTGGCCGATGCCTATTGCTTCACCGTGCTGAGCTGGGCCCGCTTCCACCGGGTCGACCTCTCCGCTCACGCGGCCATCGTGGGCTACATGGCCCGGGTCTCGGCCCGCCCGATGGTGAAGCAGGCCCTGGCTGCGGAGGGATTGCTCGTGCAGGCGTGACGAGGCGATGCCAAAGGCCCTTGCCAGGGAACGGCAAGGCAGCTAGGCACCCGTTGCCATGCTTCCTGTTTCCGTCTTCATCATCGCCAAGAACGAGGCCGACAGGATCGGCCCGACGATCCGCGCCATCCGCGGCCTGACGGACGATCTGGTGGTGGTGGATTCTGGCTCGACGGACGGGACTCAAGGTGTGGCGGAAGAACTCGGCGCCCGCGTCGTCTACAATCCCTGGCCGGGCTATGGCCTGCAGAAGCGCTTCGCCGAGGATCAGTGCCGGCACGACTGGCTTCTGAACCTCGATGCCGACGAGGAAGTCTCTCCGGCGCTGCTCGCGGAGATCAAGGCCCTCTTCGCCCATGGCGAGCCTCCCTGCCAAGCCTATGGCATCCGCATTGCCGAGACGTTTCCCGGCGAGATAGAGCCGCATCTTCTGGCCTACCGGGTCGCGCCCGTCCGGCTGTACCGCCGGGACGCCGGCCGGTATTCTTCATCCCTCGTGCACGACCGGGTCGACCTGGCGCCGAGGACGAAGATCGGCAAGCTGAAGGGCCTCGTGCACCATCGCTCCGTGCGCTCCCTCGGCGACCAGCTCGCTAAGCTCAACAGCTACACGGACCAGCAGGCCGTCGATCTCGAAGTCAGAGGCGTCTCGATCCCGACCTGGCGGGTCTATTTCGAGTTTCCGGCAGCCTTCCTGAAGGCCTATTTCGGGCGGCTGCACTTCCTGCGCGGCACCTATGGTTTTCTGATCGCCATGAACTACGCCACCTGGCGTCATCTGCGCCTGGCCAAGCACTATGAGCGCAAGCGCCTGAGCGCGCTTGCCAAGGCGAATTCCAGGACTGGCGAGCGCAAGGAAACGATCAGAGGCTGAAGGTCAGAGCGCAGCGACGACCTGGATCTCCAGCGCGTAGTCCGGGTCCGCAAGCCGGGATTCGACGCAAATCCGCGCCGGAGCCTGACCGGGCAGCACCCAAGCATCCCAGACCGCATTCATCTCGTCGTAGGACGCGATATCCGCCAGCCAGATGGTCGCGCGCAGAAGCCTGGACTTGTCGCTGCCGATCTCCGCAAGCGACTGCTCGATCTGGGCGAGAATGTCCCGGGTCTGCTCGGCGACGGAGAGTCCGACACTGGTCTCGGGGACATAACCGGAGAAATAAGCCGTATCGCCGAGGATGACGAGATCGCTGTAGCGTGCGGCAACGCCGATGCGCCGAATGTCTGTCACGATGGTCTCCGCTCGCCTGAGGCTTCGGTCAGCCTCGTATCACGGTACTGCCTGCCCGCGCCATCGGCGATACGGCGGGTGAGCCGGTGATGTTCGAAAGGAACAGACGCGGCGCGTTGCGTCCGCCTGACCGCTCAATGATCCGCTTCAAGGAGGATGTGGTGGACCTCATCGAGCCTCATCGATCAGGCGGGCGAGGCGCTGGAGAGCCAAGGGGTACCCTTGCGTGCCGAAGCCGGCGATCACTCCCGAGGCCACAAGGGACACATAGGAGTGGTGCCTGAAGGATTCGCGCTTGTGCACGTTGGAGATGTGCACCTCGATGATCGGGAACTCGCAGGTATTCAGCGCGTCGAGAATGGCGACTGAGGTATGCGTGAAGGCAGCTGGGTTGATCACAATGCCGCCTGCACGTTCCCGGGCTTCGTGGATCCAATCGATGATCTGGTACTCGGCATTGCTCTGGTGAAACTCGATCTCGAGCTTGAGCTCACCGCCAACGCGGCGGCAATCCGCCTCCACATCCGCTAAGGTTTCATACCCGTAGATCGCAGGTTGGCGCTTCCCGAGAAGGTTGAGATTGGGGCCATTCAGGACGTAGACGATGCGGCTCATGATGACTTTCCTTCCTGTTGCGATCGGTTGCGTTCGTCTCGAGTTCGTCGTTCCGGCGATAAAGCCCAATCCGAGGCTTGCTCTGGACAATCGTCCGGGTCACATCCGGCAGTGCGAGCCGATGGCGCCAGACGCCTCCGCGCGACGGATATGCCCTGGGACAGCTCCCTGCAGCTGAGACAAGAGTCTGCGCTGGGCGCATGTTATTAAGTCGATTTTACTTTTGGTATGCATCTGCTGCGGATGAACCATGTCCCATTTCCCCTGGTACGCAGAGAGTAAGGGATCCATATCTTGCAAAAATACCAAGCAAAAATACCAAGAAGGAAACGCCTGAGGTCACATTCTCTCCGAGAAAGATCCTCTCATGGCCAACGTTCATTTCCATACCGAAGACCTGCCCCACCACAAGGCGGCAATCCGCACAGGTTCATGGCTTCAACCGTTCGGTCGGCTTGTCGCGAAAATGGCTAAGCTTGTCGACGAAGCGACCGAAGCCCGTCACGCAGCTCGCCGCCAACGATATGCGGCGCTTCTCGGCTGACCGCCTTCGTCGTTGCTCTCCCTGTCTCGCGTCAACGTCACTTCCTCAAATAGCGGATAACCGTGTCGATTACGGTTTCCCGCCGTTTCGCCAGCATTTCCTGGGACGTCATATCCTTTTTGAAGATCTGGGAGAAAGTTGCACGGTTGGAGACATTGAAGAAGCACAGGGCGCTGATCGTCATGTGCAGGTCGATTTCATCGATGCCCTCCCGGAAGACACCATTGAAGACGCCTCGCTCGTAGATCTCACGCAATGTGTTGATCACGGAGACGTTCAGGTCTTGGATCGCCCGCGAGCGTGCAAGATGAATCCCCTGGTGAATATTCTCGACCATCACGAGGCGAATGAAGTCTTCATTCGAGTTCTGATAATCGAAAGTGAAGCCCACGAGAGCCCGGATTGCGGCCTCCGGCTCCAGATCGACCAGATCTAGTGTCGCCTCGATCTGCCTGATACGCCGGTAAGCGTCTTCGAGCACCGCAACGAACAACCCCTCCTTATCCTCGAAGTAATAATAGATCATCCGCTTGCTGGTGTTCGTCTGGGCGGCGATCTCGTCCACCCGCGCTCCGCTATAACCTTTCTCGGCGAATTCCCTGGTTGCGACCGCCAAGATGTTCCGCCGTGTCAGTTCAGGATCGTAGCCGCCACGGCCGGAGGTCGACCGCTTGGTGACGTGACGGGAGGGTTTAACGTCATGCATCGCGGGGACATCCTTCACGCCCAATCATGGACAAGCCTTTCGCCACCTGGATCTTCTCCGGGCAATGGCTCAGCACGAACCTGCGTTGTGGGCAAGGCGGACTAGGCATCAATTTGACGGCTCCAAAGCGCCCAATCCATGGGGGACGCAAGCTTTGTTCGCCTAAAGGCGTAGAGGCGCAGTTAAAAAACACAGATCACCCCCGTTGACTATACTAACTAGTTCGTACATTAATCCTGCAGCCCGCCGGATGCAAGCGATCGAGCAGAGAAATGCCGCGATCCTGGGCAAGAATGAGGAAAAGCTCCGACTGCGCGTCGGATTACCGAGAGGGACGTCATGGTCATGCCCACTGAAGGCATCCGACATGCTGACTCTTTGCTTCATGCAGGCGGCGTCTGTTTCCAGCCCGCAGAGGCTCCTAACGCCGGGGCCGCCAGCCCGAGCCCTGCAGCAGAGTACGCCGGCGCCAGGTCCGTCCTCGTCGGTCTGATCGGATCCGGCATCCAGGCCTCCCGCACGCCGGCCATGCATGAGCGCGAGGGGGCCGAGCAGGGCCTGCGGTACATTTATAAGCTGATCGATCTCGACGAGCTTCGGATCGGACCGGAAGCTCTGCCCGAGCTCGTCACGGCAGCGCGGCGGATGGGCTTCGCCGGCCTGAACATTACCTATCCCTGCAAGCAGGCCGTTATTCCCGCTCGATGAGTTGACGCCCGACGCCCGAGCGCTCGGTGCGGTCAACACAGTCGTGTTCCGCGACGGGCGCAGCATCGGCTGCAACACCGATTGGTGGGGCTTTGCCGAGAG
>Ga0157380_10002181_pt1 | contig 13146 bp, 13 predicted proteins | sample S35metaG_FD_119757 | JGI IMG/M metagenome (GOLD analysis project Ga0157380, IMG submission 119757) | Switchgrass rhizosphere microbial communities from Kellogg Biological Station, Michigan, USA - S3-5 metaG | ecosystem: Host-associated > Plants > Roots > Rhizosphere > Soil | place: USA...
GAGGTGGTGGCGCCGAGGCCGGCGACGCTGACGCAGCTGCACACCATGCCGAGATCGACGTTGCTGGCCTTCGAGACGACGGGCACGATCCACTCTTCCCACGTCACCATCAGCTCGCTCAGCCCGCCGATGTGCGAGTTCGAGTAGACCGGAGTGCCGTCGCCAAGGTCGGCCACCGGAATGAGATCCGAGGCGAGGTTGCGTCCGAGTAACTGGCAGATGTCGGCCCGGCCGCGCAGGCAGTGGTAACACGACCCGCACTGCGGCGTACCCGACACGCAGACACGGTCGCCGACCTGCACGCGGCGCACTTCGGGGCCAACCGCTTCCACCACGCCGATGCCGCCATGGCCCTGGATGAGCGCCATGTTGTCCGTGCCCACCAGGGTGCCGCCGACGGCAGCCGCGTTGGCGGGCGCGGCGGCGCCGGTCGGGGGCGCCGCCTGGATCCCGAGCACCACGCCAACATTGGAGTAACAGAGGTTGGTCGCCTCGGTGCGAACCACGACCATCCGTCCCGTCACCGGGCGCAGCTTGACGTCCTGGAGCTTGGTGCGGCCCGGGCCGGTTCCGCGGGAGACCCACGCGCGGAACGTGCGTCCGGTGATCACGGCCGGCCCGGCGGTCTGGGCGGCCGGGCTCGCCTGCGCCGCCAGGCCGCCGCCAGCCGCGACGGCCGCGCCTGCCGCGGCCGCGGCCGCCCCTTTCTTCAGCAACCCGCGGCGCGAGAGTCCGTCTGGAACGGTCATGGTCGGCTCCTCCAGGGCATCAGACGCCGTAGTACAGGCGATACGGGCGCGCTTTGCAAGCCTGCGGTTCCGGCACCGGCGCCGGATCGGCTCCGGTCAGAGACTCGATCGCTTCGGGACCAGCAGGAGGGGTCGTCGCGGGAGGCGGGTTCGGCAGCGCTCGAGTGCGGTCTCGAGGATGGCACGGGCCCGCGCCCCGTCATCGGCCGGGCCGAGACGATTCGAATCGAGCGCGGCCTCGAGCCCGGCGTCGTCCTGCGCCGCTTCGGCGGGTGCCGCTTCGACGATATACCGCCCGGCCGGCAGGGCAAGGAGTTCGGCGGGCACGTCTCGCCCGTTCCACGTCATCACACGACCACTCCGGCTCATACCCCATCTTACTGTTCCGACAGAGCGGCGCGGCGATGCATCCGCGGCGACTGCCTGATTCCGGCCACCCTGGCGCCGAGATCGCCGCCGGCGCCGCCGAAGGACCGGCCGTGGGATGATTCTCCCCGATGCCAGCACCGCCGCGTGAAACAGCGCTCGCCGCCATTGACGTTCCGGCCCTTCTCAAGGCCACCGGCATATCGACACGGGCGGTGCGTCATGGCGTGGGCGCCCGCGTCTTCGCCCAGGGCGCGCCGGCGAACAGCGTCTTCTATCTTCAGGAGGGCCGGGTCAAGCTGTCGGTCCTCTCGACCAGCGGCAAGGAAGCGGTCGTTGCGATCCTCAGCGCCGGCGATTTTTTCGGCGAGGGCTGCCTGTCGGGCCAGCCGGTGCGAATGGCGACCGCCACCGCCGTGGCCGTCACCACGGCGCTGCGCATCCGCAAGGCCGACATGCAGCGGCTGCTCCACGAGCACCGCGAGTTCTCGGACCGCTTCATCTCTCACATGCTGGTCCGGAACATCCGCATCGAGGAGGATCTCGTCGATCAACTGTTCAACTCGAGCGAGAAGCGGCTCGCCCGTACGCTGCTGCTGCTGGCGCAGTACGGCGGCGATCGGCGGCCGCTCGAGTTGCCCAGGCTTTCACAGGAAACGCTGGCGGAAATGGTCGGCACGACACGGTCGCGGGTCAACTTCTTCATGAACAAGTTCCGCAAGCTGGGGTTCATCGAATACAACGGCGGGCTCAAGGTGAACAGCGCCCTGCTGAGCATCGTGCTCCACGACTGACGAGCTTGCCCCTGTGCCGCTTTGAACAGGTGGCCCAGGCCGCGGCCGGTACGATACGGCCATGACGCTTGAAAGAATGAAGATCGGCATCGCCGCAGGCTGGGTGTTCGCCGCGCTCATCATCGCCACGCTGGTCAATCTCTCGTGGACGACGGGCCCGATTCTCGCGATCCTCAGCCTGGTGCCCCCGGTGGCGCTGTTTCTGATGTGGCGCGAGCCCACGCTGACGATGAGTGAGCGCATCGCCGCCGGACGACGCTAGCATCGGCTCCAGCCTTCCGTCACGTACCGCCGCGGCCAGCCTCGTCGCGAACGCCGAGGGTCGCCCCGAGACGAGTCAGTTCGTCATCGAGCGCGCCGCGGAACGCGCGGTCGCGCGGGCGTGACGCCACATAGCCGATGTCCGGCTGCAGCCCCTGCCGCGTGACGATCACATTGCCCCAGCCCACGACACGGTCACGCCAGAGCAGCGGCAGCGCGTAGTAGCCCAGCTTGCGCTTTGGCACCGGCGTGTAGGCCTCGAACCGGTACTCCCATCCCCACAGCAGCTCGAAGCGGGGGCGATCCCAGACGATCGGATCGAACGGCGCGAGCAGCCGCACCACGTCGTCGGTCGCGAAGTCCGACGGTGTTTCGGCCGCGGGCCAGAACCACTCGACGCCGTCGATTCGCGCGGACGCGAGCCGTGTTTTGGCGCGGCGTAACGCGCGCTCCAGATCGTTCGTCCAGTGCGGAACGGCATAGCGCAGGCGCTTGACCAGGCGGTTGAGACCAGACGCGGTGAGCGGCGCGTATTTCGCGGCGATGATGTCCACCAGCGCGTCGAGGCGGAGGCGGCGGGCGGCCGGATCGCGCGGTACGGCGGGGTGTTCGTGAACTGCGTACACGCGGATACCGGCATCGCGCCGCACCACGCGCAGCAGCCCGCGGTAGTGCATCTGGTCCAGCAGATGGGTGGTCGCGCTCGACGAGCCGCCCCAGTAATTGGTGACGCTGCCGAGCGCGAAGTGCTCGTCCACCTCGCGCGGATGCACCTCGCCGCGGCCGCGCACGAAGTCCAGCAGGGAGCGTACCTGGCGCCCGCGCGCCGCCGACCACGGCGTCGGTCCGCCGCGGGGGTGCATCAGCGCCGACACCGCGCCGGTGACGAAGCCGTAGTTCACGAAGAAGTCCTCGTGCGCGTCGAGCGAGGCGTACTGACGCTCGAGATCGCCGGCGCGGTAGCCTTCAACCCGATGGCGGAGCGTGAGGTCCTGGGCACGCGCGGGCGCGCGGATCGGGTCGGCCTGCACGAACCCGAGACGATCGAGCGCCTGCTGCAGCGTGCCCGGAGAAAACAAGGTGCGCGCCACCGCGTAGCGGCGCAGATCGTCGAGGGTCACCCCTGACAATGTATCAGCCCAGGCCTGACGGGGTTCGAGTCCCGTCCACCTGGCCACTCTGTCAGCACCCGCTGACCGTAGCGCACGAGATCAACAGGTCAAGGATGTCGTAGACTCGAACGCGATGCGGATCTCGTCTCGTTCCTCTGTCGCAGGCTCCAGACCTGTTGTCACGATGACTCTGGTCAGCCTGCTGGCCATGAGCCCGGTCGCCTGGCAGCGTCCGCCCGAGCCTGAGCCCGAGTCGGAGCCGCCCCGCTCGCTCGAGACGCTCGCGATCCAGGTGCTGCTCGATCAACTGCAGTTCTCGCCGGGCGAAATCGACGGGAGGGAGGGGCTCAACACGCTGAACGCCATCGATGCGTTCGAGCGTGAGCGGGGACGGCGCGTCAGGGACCTGCTGACCGCTTCCGTCGCTCCGGCAACCGTCTCGTACACCATCACGGCCGCCGACCTGCGCACGCCGATCGTGTCCGCGATCCCCCCGGACATGATGGCGAAATCCAAGCTCACACGGCTCGACTACACGTCGCACCTCGAAATGTTCGGCGAAAGGTTCCATTCCTCGCCGGAGCTGCTGAAATGGCTGAATCCAGGGCTGAAGATTGCCGCCGGCGCTCGATTGATCGTGCCGAACGTGCGGGCCGCCCGCGCCGCCGCACCACCACGCGACATCGTCGTCAGAGTGGCGGAACACGAGGCGGCGCTGACGGTCATCGACCGGACGGGCAAGATGATCTTCTATGCGCCGGCCACCACCGGCAGCGGCGAAGACCCGTTGCCGATCGGGTCCTGGAAGATCACGGCCGTGTCGCACAATCCGACGTTCCAGTACAACCCGAAGCTCTGGTGGGACGCGGACGCGTCGCACAAGCCGGCCCTGATTCCGCCCGGGCCGAATGGCCCCGTCGGAGTGGTGTGGATCGACCTCGACAAACCGCACTACGGCATTCACGGAACGCCCGTACCCGGCTCCGTGGGCTACACCGTCTCGCACGGCTGCGTGCGGCTGACAAACTGGGACGCGTTGCGACTGGCCGGCATGGTGCGCGCCGGCACGAAGGTAAAATTCGTGCCGTGACACGCGTCCTCGCGGCGAACGATCAGCCGGTCGCCGCGTGGGACGCCCGCACGGCGAACCGGGTTCAGCCCTGACCGTCGCGCCAGACGCGGAGCACGGTGGAGTGGCTCACGCCCACGTGCCTGGCGAGAGCGCGCGCGGTCCAGCGCTCGCGGTCGCCGGGCGGACTGGCCATGGCGGCGTTGATGGCCGCGACGGCGCCGGCGCTGCGCCCCTTCGGACGGCTGCGCCCGGGCCGATCGTGCTGCAAGGTCGCCGGACCGCCCTCGGCGAACCGGCGCCGCCAGATCGCAACGGTCCGGCGGCTCACGCCCAGCTTGGCGGCCACCGCCGCCTGCGACAGGCCGTCCGCCAGCAGCAGGATGATGCCGCTCCGGCGTTTGAGCCGCGTCTGTGGCGCCGTCTTGACCCTGGGAAATGGCCTCGAGAGAGAGGCTAATCGGGCGCGGGGGATTCAGCGGCAGGGCGGGACATTTCGCGGCGCAGCCAGGCGCGCGACATCTGCCACTCGCGCTTGATCGTGCGCTCGGACACGCCGATCAGGGCGGCCGTCTCCTCGACCGACAGTCCGCCGAAGAAGCGCAGCTCGACGATCTGGCCCTGGCGGGCGTCGAGCGCAGCCAGCCTCGACAGCGCGTCGTCGAGCACGACCAGATCGACCTCCTCCGCCGCCGCTTGCGGCAGGGCGTCGAGATCGTTCACGGTGACCAGCGTCGCGCCATGCCCCCGCTTGTGCGCGTTTCGGCCCCGGGCGTGATCGACCAGCACGCGACGCATCGCGCTCGCCGCCACGCCGAGGAAGTGCGCCCGGTTCTCGAACCGGCCCTGATTTCCGGCAAGACGCAGAAACGCTTCGTGAACCAGCGCGGTCGGCTGCAGGGTGTGGTTGGCGCGCTCGGCGCGCATGGCGCCTTCGGCGAGACGCCGCAGTTCGCGATAGAGCACGTCGAACAGGGTCGCGCGCGCGACGGCGTCGCCCGACGACGCCTGTGCCAGGAGCTGCGTGACCTCACCGCCGTCGGGCACTCTGACTCCTCACTCAGCAGCTCCCGAGCTTGAGCGTCACGCGCGACAGCTCGTTGGGCGCCGCACAGGCGGTGGCGTCCGGTGCGCCCTGCCGGTCCAGCAGGCTCAGACGCCACGCCGTGCAGGCGCCCGGGGCCTCGGCCGCGGCCAGCACGTCGCCGAGCGTTTCGCCGACGCGTGCCGCATCGCATCTCGCCCGGACGTTGTGGGTGTCCTGCCCGATGAAGCCACGGTGCGCCGTGAGCGCCTTTCGGTACAGGTCGAGCGCCTCGGTCACGCTGCCGTCCTTGCGCAGGGCGTCAGCCAGGTTCTCGCGGCTGATCGCGACCGTACGCCCGGCATTGACGTCGGTGGGATCGGCGCCGGCCAGCCCCTCGAAGACGGCCAGTGCCTCGCGGTATTCGGACACGGCCGCGCTCGCGCCCGACTGCGCCAGATGTACGTTGCCCAGCTTTTCGTGCGCGATGCCGAGGTCGCGCTGGATGTCGCGATGCGTCGGCTGCCGCGCGGCGAGGTCGCGGCGAATCCCGAACGACTCCTGATAGGCCGCGGCCGCGTCGGCCCACTGTCTGGCGTCTTCGTGCATCGTGCCGATACGCTCGAGCGCGAGACCCAGATAGCGGCGGATGGCCACGTCGCCGTGAGCGTCCTGATCGAGCCGGCGGAAGGTCTCGAGCGCCTTCTTATAGGCGATGTTGGCGGTCCCAGAGCGTCCGAGGTTCTCGAAGTTGGGATTGCCAAGGAGGTCGCCCAGTTTGATGGCGGCGACGCCGACCGCCACGCGGTCCTCGCGCGTGGCGCCTTCCCGGGCCGCCACCTGGGCATAGAGCGTTTCCGACGCCTCGGCATCGGCGAGCGCCTTGGCCTTGTCGCCGGTGAGTGCCAGCACGTCGCCACGCTGGCGGTAGGCTGACGCGAGCGTACGCAGTGCGTCGGCGTCGCCAGGCGACTCCGCCCGCACCGCCTCGGCCAGCGTGATGGCGCGCCGATAGCTGGCAATCGCTCCCGTGGGGTCGCCGACGTTGGCGCGGTTCGGATTGCCCTGCACGTCGCCGACGCGGATGAAGGCCCGGGCCAGTTCGCGCTGCAGACCCGCATCGCCCGCCGATTCGCGGGCGAGACTGTCGAGATACTGCACGGCCCGCTGCACGATCAGCTGCCGCGCCGGGGTCGTGCCGGGCACGTTGTCGATGGCGTCGTGAACGTCGAAGATCAACGACCCGGCGAGCGCGCGCACGTCGTTGAAGCGCCGCTCGGCGCGGCGCCGCGCGTCGGCGGCAATCGCCGCCTGCCACAGCACGGTCACGACACCGGCCACGACGAGCACGGCGACCGCCGCGGCCAGCGCAATCGCGCCACGGTGGCGCTTCACGAAGAGCCTCGCGGCGTAGCCGGGTGGCCGGCCGCGCGCCTGCACCGGATGGTGGGCGCGGTGGCGGGCGACGTCTTCGGCCAGCCGCTCCACGCTCGAGTAGCGCGACGACGGGAGGCGTCCAAGCGCGCGCAGGACGATGGCGTCGAGATCGCCTTGCAGGCGCTTGGCCAGCTTGAGCGCCGTGGTGCCACGCCGGGCGGCGCGGGCGTCCGATTCGGGGCTGCTGACGGCGCGCTCGCTCGGCGGAATCAGCGTGAACTCGAGCAACTGCTTCTCGATGGCGGCCGGAGTCGTGCCGGTCAGCGTGTACGGGCGCGCGCCGGTGAGCAGCACGTGCAGCAACACGCCGAGCGAATAGACATCGGCCGTGGTGGTGCTCGGGCGCCCGCCTAACTGCTCGGGGCTGGCGTAGTCGGGCGTCATCATCCACGTCGCCGCCGCCGCCGCCGGATCCTCGGCCGGCACGCCGTCGCGCGACAGGATCTTGGCGACGCCGAAGTCGAGCAGCTTCGGCACACCGTCCTTCGTGACCAGGATGTTGTCGGGCTTGATGTCGCGGTGAACAACCAGGTTCTCGTGGGCGTACTGCACGCCGGCGCACACCTTGCGGAACAGGTCGAGCCGTTCGTCGGTCGACAGGCGTTGATCGTCACAGTAGCGATCGATCGGCACGCCGTCTACGAGTTCCATCACGAAGAACGGCTGCCCGTCGGCGGTCGTTCCGCCGTCCATCAGACGCGCGATGTTGGGGTGATCGAGGGCCGCCACTGTCTCGCGTTCGAGCTGGAAGCGGGCGACGATCTGCGATGAATCCGGGCCGGGCCGCACCACTTTCAAGGCGGCGTGCCGCCGGAACGCCGCGTCGGCGCGCTCGGCGCGATAGACCACGCCCATGCCGCCGCTCCCGACCACGTCGAGGATGCGCCAGGGTCCGACCGACTTGCCGATCAGCTCGACCGCGGACACGGCCGGCATATCGCCTACCTGGGAGGCTGGAGTTTCGAGAAAGCCGGTCGATCCGTTATGCCAGGTGAGGAGGGACAGCACCTCGTCACGGAGGGCCGGGTTTGCGGCGCAGGCGGTATCCACGAACGCGGCCCGATCGGCCTCGGGTACGTCGAGCGCCGCCTCGAACACGCGCTTGGCGTGGGCCCACGAGGCGGCGCTGCTCATCGGTAGACGCGCTCCTTGAAGGCGGCGACGAACCGGCTGAGCACCGGTGAGATGTCGCCCTTGGCCAACGGCACCTCGATGAGCGTGAACCGCGGTTCGTCCCAGGCCGCACGCAACGCGGCGCGGAACTCCCCCAGGGTTGCGGCCACCACACCCCGCCCGCCCCACAACTCCGCGAGCCGCGCGAACGGCCACGACACCGTGTCGTTGTAGGTGGCGTGGGGGTAGAACGCCTGCAGCATCTCCCACCGGGCGTTGTTGAGGAGCACGACAATCGGATTGCATCCGAGCGCCGCGGCGTGCGCGATCTCGGGACCGGTCATCTGGAACGCCCCGTCGCCGACGAGGACCAGCGGCCGGCGGCCGCTGGCCACCTGCAAGCCGAGGGCGGCCGGAATCGCAAAGCCCATCGTCGCGTAGTATGCCGGAGCTACGCAGTCGTTGGACCGGATTTCGACCGCCGCAAAGAGACAGTCGCCGGTGTCCGAGACGAGCGGCACCTCCGGATGTGCTCCGACAAATTCGTTGGCGCCCTCGATCAGGCGAAGCACGTTCATTGGCGCGCTGTCGGGCGACCGTGACGACTCGGCCACCGACGGCGCTGGCGCTGGCACTGCGGCAGCGTGAGCCCGCCCGAGCGACGGCACGTCGAGCAGGCCCGACACCACGCGCTCGAGTGGCGTGTCGTGGTACCGGTGATGGCCGACGAACACCTCGCGCGCCACGCAGATGATCAAGTTACTTTCCGTGAGCCGCTTGGCCGACACGCCCAGGCTGGTGTCACTGATCAGTTCGCCGAGCAGCAGCACGCAATCGGAGTTCTCGACGACATCGCGCAGCGTCGGCGGTGACACGACGCCGAGGTAAGTCCCCGCAAACTGCGGGTGCCGGGTCGGGAAGACCCCGCGGCCGAGAAAGGAGGACGCCACCGGGACGCCCAGCCGCTCGGCGAGCTGCACCACTCGATCCCGCAGCTGGAAGCGATGCACCTCGACGCCCACGATCAACACCGGGTGCTCCGCTTCCAGCAGCCGCTCGGCGATCTCGGCCACGGCTTCGGCCACCGCGCCGGTATCGGTTGCGAGTTCGAGGGCCGCCTCCGGCGGGTCGTCGATTTCGGCCTCGACCATGTCGCGCGGGATTTCGAGGTACACCGGCCGCTTCATCTTCACCGCGACATCGAGCGCCCGCGCGACGTGCGCCGCGGCGGTGCGAGGGTCGTCGAGGATGGCGCTGTACTCGGTGACTTCGACGTAGACGCGGAGCTGCGAGTCGAACGACTTCACCTCGTGGTGCACCGGCATCCCGGCGCGCTTCTCGATCCGCCCCGGCCCACCCGAGAGCACCACCAGCGGCGACTCCTCCGCGTAGGCGCATGCCACGGAATTGACCATGTTGAGACCGCCGGCGCCGTAGGTCACGCAGCAGACGCCGAGCCCGCCGGTGATGCGGGCACAGCCGTCGGCGGCAAAGCCTACCGCCGGCTCGTGGCTCAGGCGGACGAGCGCGAAACGCCCGTCACGCTCGAGGGCTTCGTAGAGATTGAGGACGAAGTCGCCGGGGATGCCGAAGATGTGACGGACGCCGCGCTGCCAGAGCTGATCGAAGAGGAAGGAGCGGAGCGTGGTGGCCATGAGGTCTCGGGGGCGGCCGCTCCGTCCGCGCGCCGCCCATTAGGGTTCTCTCTATCGCATCACGTAGGGTTCTCTCTATCGCATCACGACCGTGCGAGCAGCGCGCCGACGATCGCGACAAGCGTCGTCACCTGGATGCCGACGAGCCAGGTGAAGTGCCGCGACATCTTGTCTTCGAGACCCTCAACCCGCCGTTCGAACCTGTCTTCGAGTCCGTCGCTCCGGCGTTCGAACTTGGCTTCGAGCTCGTCGATTCGACGGTCGAACTTGGCTTCGATGCCATCGATTCGGCGGTCGAGGGCATCGAATCGGCCGTCGAACCGACGCTCGAGCTGACGGATCGAATCGCGAATGTCGATCAAGGTCTGGGTGTGCTCGCTCACCTGACCCTCCAGATAGGCCACTCGTTCCTCGAGCGTCGCCATGGCAGAACCTCCCTGAGCATAGCGCCGCGGACCGGCGTGCTCAACGGGGCGCGTGCACGAGGCGCGCCGGCCGGCCGTTCAGGGAAATCGGGCATGGCGCCAAGGAAAGTCGCACATTCTGCACCGCCGCGCAACGGCGGCGCGGCGAAAAGCGACGAGAGCGCGGCCGATATAATCGGGGCATGGCGCAGTGGCTCGTCAAAGAGGAGCCGGATCACTACGGGTACGGCCAGCTGGAGCGGGACGGCAGGACCGTATGGGCCGGCGTGAAGAACCCGCTCGCGCAAAAGCACCTGCGGGCGATCCGCAAGGGCGATCGCGTCTTCTACTACCACACGGGCAAGGAAAAGGCCGTCGTCGCGATCGCCAAGGCCGCAAGCGACGCCTACCCCGATCCAGCCGACGAGACCGGCAAGGCGCACGTGGTGGACATCGTCCCGGTCGCGGCGCTGAAGCGCCCGGTCACGCTGGCCGAGATCAAGGCGGTCCCGGCGTTCGCGTCGTTTCCGCTCACGCGCATGCCGCGGCTGTCGGTCATGCCGGTCACCGACGCCGAGTGGGACCGCATCGAGAAGATGAGCCGTTGACGCGCCTGACGGGGCTGCTGGCGCTGCTCCTGACTGCCCTGGTTCCGTCGCTGGCGCCGGCGCAGACGGCTGCGGCGCCCGATCTGCCCACGGTCCTCGTCTCGCGGCAGGCCGCGGCCGCGCTCGATCTCTCTGTGGGATCGATCGTGCAGGTGGCACCGCCCGACGGCTCGCGGGCACGCGACTTCCGCGTGGCCGGCATCTACGAGCCCACGCCGGATCCGTCGCGCCTCGGCAACGCGATCCATGCGGTCCGGCTGCACCTGCCCGACCTGCTGACGCTCGCCGGCAAGACCGACACAGTCAAAGGCGCCGAGTCCGTGGACGCCATCAACATCCGGCTGACGCCGGGCAGCGATGCCACAGCGTTCGCGCGCGACGTCAACGCGCGTCTGCCCGGCATCTCGGCACGGCCGGCGTCGGACGCCGGCGCGGCCGCGGGGCCGTTCCGGGTGCTCCAACGCTTTCACCTCGCCATCGCCATCGTCACCATCGTCGCGTCCACCGTGTTCCTGGTGGCGCTGACGGTGATGCTGGTCGACGAACGCCGCGAAACCGTCGGCGTGCTGCGGCTCATCGGTCTGCCCGCCAGCCGGGTGCTGGTGCAGGTGCTGCTCGAAGGCATGCTGGTCGCGGGCGCGGGGTCGGCATTCGGACTCGTGCTCGCACTGGCATCGGAGAGCGTGATCAACCGCTTCTTCCAGTGGCGCTACGACACGGCGCTGCTCTTCGTGCAGGTGACGCCGTCGGTGGCGCTCACCTGCGTGCTGATCGCGATCCCGCTCGGCGTCTCCGCCACCGTGGTCGCCTCATGGTTGCTGCTGCGGCGCAACGCGCTGCGTCTGGCCCGGCGATGACGGCACCAGACGTCTTGAACCGCGAGATCGATTGCGAACGACTCCAATCTTCGTGGGCCGTTCAAGACGTCTACGCCCGCCCGGAGGGCGGGCAATGAAACGCTGCCCTAGCGAGGCGAAGCCTTCACGCTCTTTGTTCCGAGGCGGAGCCTCGCTGGCCTTTGCCTGGCGAAGCCTGGTACGGCAGCCGGCCCGCGCCACGCTCGGCGTGCTGGGCGTGGCCGCGGTGGGGGCGCTGCTCTTCGACATGCTGATGCTGTCGAACGGGCTGATCGTCTCGATGCGCGACATGCTCGACCGCACCGGCTTCGACATCCGCATCAGCGCGTCTGGCGAGCTGCAGCGCGGTCAGCGCCTGACGAACGCGACGGCCGCGCTTCGAACCATCGGCAGCCTGCCGTCGGTGGGCACGGCGCTCGCGATCCGGTTCGTAGAGGCCGAGGCCGACCGTCGCGACTCACCCGCCTCTGACCCGACCAGGGTGGCGAACGGCGACACCACCGGCGGTACCGAGCCGGGCACTGTGGTGGTCGCGATCCAAGGCGTGATGGGCACCACGCGGCCGTGGACGGTGCTCGAGGGGCGCGATCCGCGGGGGCCGAACGAGGTCGTCGTCAGCCAGGCCCTGGCCGCCGCGCTTCGTGCCGCACCAGGCGAGGAGATCGCGCTTCGACCCCGCTGTCTGTCGGGCCAGGAGGTATCGCCGCCGACCCGCTTGCAGGTCACCGGCGTGGCCGAGTTCCCGTTCGAACTGGTGGGCGAGGGCACGGCCGGCGGCACCATGGCGGTGCTCGATGCTGCGTGCGGGGGCAGCCGCGACGAGGCCGACATCATCCTCGCCAGCGCCGCCGGCGAGCCGGACGTGACCGCGGCAGCCGTCCGCGCCGCCGAGCCGCGCCTGACCGTGGCCACCAACGAACAGGTGCTCGGCCGGCTGCAGCGCAACGGCTTCACCTATTTCCGCCAGATCTCAACCGTGCTCACGACGGTGACCCTGGGGTTTGCGCTGCTGCTCATCACCGTGCTGCTGACCGTCTCAGTGAACCAGCGATTGGGTGAAATCGCGGCGCTGCGCGCCCTCGGTTTTTCGCGCGGCCGCGTCGTGGCCGACGTGCTGTGCGAGTCGCTGCTGATCGTCGGGCTGGGCGGGCTGCTCTCGCTGCCACTCGGCGCGATGCTGGCGCAGGGGCTCGACGCCATCCTGAAGACCATGCCCGGCATTCCGGCAGCGATGTACTTCTTCGTGTTCGAACCGGCGACACTCGGCCTGCACGCAACGCTGCTCGGCCTCACCGCGGTGGTCGCCGCGCTGTATCCGATTCAGGTGGTCGCCCGGCTGCCGATTGCCGCGACGCTGCGCAACGAGGTGCTGTCGTGATCCTCTCGGCAGCCCACGTCAGCCGGGTCTTCGCCATGCCGGCGGGACCCGTCGCCGCAGTCCGTGACGTGTCGCTGGCCATCGCCGCAGGCGATCACGTGGCCGTGCGGGGACAGTCCGGCTGTGGCAAGTCCACGCTCTTGCACATGCTCGGCTGCGTGGACACACCCAGCAGCGGCACGCTGCTGTTCGAAGGCCGCGACGTCGCGACGCTCTCGGACCGCGAGCGCAGCCTGCTGCGGCTGCGGTCGATCGGCTTCGTCTTCCAGCGCTTCTTCCTGCTGCCGATGCTGAGCGCGGCGGAGAACGTCGAGCTGCC